>Ga0233425_10001060_pt1 | contig 65041 bp, 69 predicted proteins | sample Watercolumn_Towu_2_FD_181712 | JGI IMG/M metagenome (GOLD analysis project Ga0233425, IMG submission 181712) | Freshwater microbial communities from Lake Towuti, South Sulawesi, Indonesia - Watercolumn_Towuti2014_140_MG | ecosystem: Environmental > Aquatic > Freshwater > Lake | place...
CTTCTGAACGATGGCGACGAAAAGCACGGGGCCGCAAAATGCCTTCGTTGCCAGACATCCGCCATCAACTGGCAAAATGTTTAATGAAAATGTTGAGTTGAATATTTAATTGTCGGAGTAGTATTAGGAAACCCGCGCATATTCTTTCCCTCACTCGAAGATGAAACTGATCAGGCCGTTGGCCGGAACTTCATCACCCTTGACGTAGGGCTTGCAGGGCACTCCCGGAAAATCCGGGTCCCGCCCCGCGCCGGCCGTGTCCTTGCACTTGTATAAGACCGGCCCTGAGGCTCCGCCCTGGCGCACCGTGAACACGTCATTGGCCGCTGCGGGATAGAGCACCAGCTTCCGCAGCCGCACGTGGGGCGCGCTGAGATAAGCCGCCAGGTCGAAGGCTGCGGCGCCGTCAAAGGTGACACTCACCACGTTGCCGTCTTTGGTCACCGTATTAGCCATTGCCCATCACCTCTCGCAGGAGCTCCATAGGGGCACAGCGAGCCGTGCCCCCACTGGCCACTGACCACTGGCCACTGATCACTGCAGTTCGTACTCCACTTCCCCGTGCATATCCGGCACATTCATGCCGTTGCCCACCTTCACCTGGCGGAAGGTGAGGACGTCGCCCTTGGCCACCAAGAGATCGGCCGCGCTCGTGCTCAGGGTGATGGCCTTGGGGGTGTCTGCGGCCAGGTTCACGCCGTTGGTCAGGGCTAAAGTGGCGATATCCACCGTGCCGGAGCTGAACATGTAGCCCTGGGTGGGTTGATCTTGGACAAAAACCTCAGGCTCTTCCCAGCCCTGGAGAAAACCCACCTCGATGGTGGATGTCTTTGGGGTCGGCCACCGCCACCCAGTCGTTGGCGTCGGCCCAGAAATCGACGACGATGTAATCCATGCCGCTGTGCAGGGTGGGCAGGTCGGTGCTCTCTCCCGAGGAGGGCACCATCTTGCCGGCCCGGGTCAGGAGGAACATCATTTCTTCCAGCTCTTTGGGACCCACCAAATACTTGGGCACCAATCCCATGATGTCGTTGCCGTCATAGGACGTCTGGGAGCGCATGGCCACCCGCACCGCGGTGAGCGCGGCCTGGTTCAGGGCGGTGCTGCCCAAGTTGGCATGGCTGGCGTGGAACAGCGCCACGCTGTCATAAGGCATGGTGGGGTTGGTGACGAAGATGTTGAAGAAGGCCTTGAACAGGGTGCGGGCCGCGGCCCGGGCCAGATTGATGGGATGCGGCGGATGGCCCCCACATCGTCGTTGATGATCATGCGGCGGGTGAGGAACTCCAACCCACCCCGGGTAGCCACTGAGTACCCGACTTCTTCGTCTTCGGGGCTGGTGATCTCCTCGTAATTATCATGCTCTCCCACCAGCGGCAGGTCACCATAGCCGCCCACCCGCAGCCGCTTGTTCTCCCGGAAATCGTTCACCGGAATGATGTCACTGACGATCAAGCGCCAGATCTGGTACTGCGGCAGGCGGTATTCCGCCAGCAGCCGGCGGGTCATGGAATCCCCGAAGATCTGTGGCCAGGAGTCGGTGCCCAAGGCCTCGGAAGGCCTGGGCGTAGATGCGGCGGGCATAAGCGTGAAGGTGGGTGCGCATTACCCGGGGAGGTCTGTCGATCTGCCTGGTGCTACCGGCGTCGCGAGGTGCCGGGAGGGGTCGGCAGAAGTCAGCCGAGGGCATAGTAGGTCTGTCGATCGGACCGAAGGCCGAACCTGAAGTACGGGAAGGAGTCTCAAGTTTCGATGCGCTCAGGAGATGCAGAAGGCCGGGTTGAGAGGCCCGGCGCCGCCTGGTCAGGTAGGGGACGGAATCCCCGAAAGGACAAAGACGGTGTATTAAGGGGCACGGCAAGGCGAGGTCACTCCGGCCCGGAGACGGTGCAGTTGATGGAAGCGGTGGTCGAACGCGAGAACATGAAAGCGGCCTGGAAGCGGGTTAAGGCCAACAAGGGAGCCGCGGGAGTCGACGGGATGAGCGTGGACGCCTTGCCGGTCTACCTGCGGGAACACTGGCCGCGGATCAAGGAAGAACTGTTGGCGGGGAGGTATGAGCCGGGCCCGGTGCGGCAGGTAGAGATACCGAAGCCTGGGGGCGGCCTGCGGTCCTTGGGGATACCCACGGTGCTGGACCGCCTCATCCAGCAGGCGGTGCATCAGGTTTTGCAACCCCTGTTTGACCCTGACTTTTCGGAGTCCAGCTACGGGTTCCGCCCCGGCCGGAGTGCGTGGCAGACGGTGGCCCAGGCCAGGGAGTATGTGGCCGGGGGGCGGCGCTGGGTGGTGGACCTGGACCTGGAGAAGTTCTTCGATCGGGTTAACCACGACCTGCTCATGGCGCGGGTGGCCCGCAAGGTTGGGGACCGACGGGTGTTGCGCCTCATTCGCCGGTATCTGCAAGCCGGAGTGATGGCGGGCGGCTTGATGTCGCCCCGAGTCCAGGGAACGCCGCAAGGCGGGCCGTCGCCTCTGTTGTCCAACATCCTGCTGGATGATTTGGACTGGAAACTGGTCAGGAGGGTCAGCCGGTTTTTGGGGGACAAGTTGAAGCTCAAGGTGAATGTCGCCAAGAGTGCGGTGGACCGCCCCTGGCGGCGCAAGTTCCTGGGTTACAGCCTGACCTGGCACAAACAGCCCCGGCTGAAGGTGGCCCCATCCAATCCTGACTCGTTTTAAGGAGAAAGTGCGGGGGGAGTTGCGGGGCGGGCGGGGACGCAATCTGCGGCGGCAGATGGAAGCGTTGTCGCAGTTATTGCGCGGCTGGGTGAACTATTTTCGCCTGGTGGAAGTAAAGGGGGTGTTCGAGGCGTTGGACGGCTGGCTGCGGCGCAAGCTACGGTGCATCCTCTGGCGGCAGTGGAAACGCCCCTTTACCCGTGCCAAGAACCTGATGAAACGTGGTCTCGGGGAGGAAAGGGCCTGGAAATCGGCCACCAACGGGCGCGGTCCGTGGTGGAACTCCGGGGCCTCTCATATGAACGAGGCCTTCCCGAAGCGTTTCTTTGATGAACTGGGACTCGTGTCGCTGCTTGATTATCTGCGCCTGGCTCAAGGTGCTTCAGGAACCGCCGTGTACGGAACCATACATACGGTGGTGTGAGAGGACGGGGGCCGCAAGGCCCCCTCCTATTCGATACAAAAATTTCTATTCTTGTTAAGGGCGCAAAGAAACTATAAAAAAACTTGGCGATCTTTGCGTCTTGGCGAGAAACTTCTTTTTATTTCTTGCAAAGGCGCAAAGGACCCCCGACCGGGGTCACACCCGATCCCATCCCGAACTCGGTAGTTAAGCCCTGCCGGGCCGATGCTACTACGCGGGTTCACAGGCTGGAAAGCCTGTGCCACCAAGGGAAAGCAGGAGCCGTCGGATTTATTTTCCCTAGCAGCAACCCCGCCTCCTTGACGGAGGCGGGGTTTTTTATTTGGTATCCGTTTTGAGAATTTGATAATGTGAATATGAGAAAGGTGGGATGAGGAAGTTATGACCACTATTAAATTAAGCGAGGCCCGGGATAAGCTGGGCCGCCTGGTGGAGGAGGCGGCGGCGTCTCATCAGCCCATCCTGATTACCGGGAAGCGGGCCAATGCGGTCTTGATTTCCGAGGAAGACTGGCGGGCCATTCAAGAGACTCTATATCTCCTGTCCATTCCCGGCATGCGGGAGTCCATCCGGGAAGGCTTACAGACGCCGGTAGACGAATGCTTTCGGGAGCTTGATTGGTGACATGGGAAATCGTTTATACCAAACAGGCCCAGAAAGACGCCATGAAGCTGGCCGCGGCCGGACTCAAACCCAAGGCTCTTGAGTTATTAGCAATCCTGCGAGAAAACCCATTCCAAACTCCACCGCCATTTGAAAAATTGGTGGGTGACCTGGCCGGGGCCTATTCCCGCCGCATCAACATCAAACATCGCCTGGTCTACCAAATCCTGGAAAAAGAGAAAGTGGTGAAGATTATCCGCATGTGGACGCACTACTAATAGGACTGAGCTTAATGCCATAGAGGTCAAAGAGTCGAATATCCCATGGGTGAAATAATGAAATTCAGGTCTATGGTTAAGAAAAGTGGTAATGGGTGGATCGGCTGGCTCATTGATCTTCCCGGAGTCAACGCCCAGGAGAAAACCAGGCAAAAGTTATTGGCATCCCTGAAGATCGGCGCTGAGGAGTTATTGAAGACAGAGGTTCCCTTTGAGGCTGAGGCGCAAATGACCACCATTGAGATTCCCCCGCCGGAATGGAGCCTGGAAAAAAGGGGATAGAAATGGGAATGGGAAAGGGGGTCACACCAGCTCCCCATCCCGAACCCGGCAGCTAAGCCCTGCCGGGCCGATGATACTATGCGGATTCACAGGCTGGAAATCCTGGGCCTGGAGTTCCCCGGCGATGAGGGGGGAGAGATAAGTTCCGCTGACCAGGAGGCAAAGAATGGGCATACTCGCTTTGATTAAAATCATTATGATAGGTGGCCCTCCGGTTTTTATGAGCCAAGGCCCGCAGCCCGCGGATAGGCATGGGCAGAGATGGGTCTACTTCGCAAGGGAAGCCACCGGAGTCAACAAAAAGAACCTCATTTTCCAGGCCATTCTCGCTTAAGAGGGCGACATAGCCGGCGGTGGCGCCCATCACTTTTTTGGCGGCTTCAAAGATGGTCTGCGCGGCCTCATGAAAATGCCGGTATTCCAGGATGGACCGGGAGGCCTCAAACAAGGCGGCAATTTCAGCCTCTCGCCGCTCCGTGTTTTCCAGGGCGGCCCGCAACTCTGCTTCTAAACTCTGGCCTCGCTTACCCATGGCATCCTTTCTAAAATTCCACTTTCCTTGCCAAACCAGCTAAAGTTCTCCTGCTGTTAAAAACAACGCAGATCTTTCCCCTTCCTATCTGGAAAGGATTGTATTAAAAAAAATGTGAGCACAAAATAATAGTATGGTATGTAATCCTATGCAGAGGTTCCGAGTTTTGCCTTTGGATCCCTGATTATGGCCATACTCGTTATAAGGCAAACTATTGACGCGACTTCACCTCACTCGCCATCTCCTTCCTTTAATCCTGAACCGGCCAAAAACTGCAGGTTTGATTTTCTTATCTTGAGCGTACGACTGTGGAGAGGAAGATTTCTGAGCGGGCTAACGCCTGGCCCTCACCGGCACCCCGGTGAAAAACAACGTGGGCGATCTGTGGTCCATCATGGAGTTTCTCAACTCCGGCTTCCTGGGCTCCCAAAACGCGTTCAAGCGCTCTTTTTTCATCCCCATCCAGGCCAACCGGGATCCTGCGGCGGCGCAACGCTGGATTAAGGTGCTGGAAGGCTTTGATATCGGCGAGCGCCTGAACCGGGGCCGCACCTATGCCCGCAAAGGCCAGGTCATGGACATCGAGATTGAGAAAGGCGCGGTGCAAGCCACGGTGCAGGGTTCACGTTCACATCCCTACAAGGTGGCGGTGCGGTTCCGCCCCTTGTCCCGGGCCCAATGGCGCCAGGTTGCGAAGGCCCTGGGAGACCGGCCCGGCTAGACAATGGCTGCAAACTCAGGGATAGGCCTTATAATGAGACACACGGCCATCAATAGTTGGCGGCTACAGGGCCATGATTATTTCAGGATCATGGCGGCCAGCGGCCACAAGACCATGCACGTCTTCAAGCGGTACAACACGGTGAGCAAGGACGAATTAAAGTCTCTGGTGGAGGAAAATCGGTAGCGATATTCACTTATATATTCACCAAGAGATTTTGAGGGACCTTGAAGGGAAAGGCCATGATGTGTAAAGCCGCTATTTTTAAGGGATAAACTGGAGGCGGCATCCGGATTCGAACCGGAGAATAACGGTTTTGCAGACCGTTGCCTTACCACTTGGCTATGCCGCCTCAAAAAAAATGGAGCGGGAAACGGGATTCGAACCCGCGACTTCAACCTTGGCAAGGTTGCACTCTACCGCTGAGTTATTCCCGCTCAGGAGGCAATTATTTATTTTTGCAAAAAACCCGGCCTTGTCAAGGGAAAAAAGGGGGTCTGCATTTTCGTGAAGGTGAAAAATTTTCACCACAAAGGCACAAAGAGCACAAAGGTGCACCAAGAATGAATTTTTAGCCTTGGCGCTCTGCGACCAGGCTGAAAAAATTACTTGGTGCGCCTCCGTGTTCTTTGTGCCTTTGTGGTGAAGTTTGTTCACTCTTCGCCCGACCTGAACAGCCCCAATTGCGGCACTTCCTTGCCCGGACGCCGCCGGGAGCGGGCCAGCCGAGGCAGGCCCGCGGGGTCCAGCGTCCCGGTCTCCAGGTTTTCAAGCACTTCCTGGGCCCGGGCGATGACCATGGCCGGCACGCCGGCGAGCTGCGCCACCTGGATGCCGTAGCTCTGGGCGGCCGCGCCCGGGGCCAGCCGGTGCAGAAAGACGATGCTGCCCCCGGTTTCCGCCACCAGTACCTGGAAAATTTTGACCCGGGGTTTGAGGCGGCTCAACTGGGTGAGTTCCTGGTAGTGGGTGGCGAACAGGGTCTTCACCCCCACTCCCGCCAGGTCATGGAGATGCTCCGCCACCGCCCAGGCCAGGGCCAGGCCGTCGAAGGTGGAGGTCCCCCGGCCGATTTCGTCCAGGATGACCAGGCTCCGGGGCGTGGCCTGGTGCAGGATGCGCGCGGTTTCGTGCATTTCCACCAGAAAGGTGCTCTGGCCCCGGCCGATGTCGTCCACCGCGCCCACCCGGGTGAAGATGCTGTCGGTGAGCCCCACCACCGCCGCGGCCGCGGGCACGAAGCTCCCCATCTGGGCCAGGAGCACGGTCAAAGCCACCTGCCTCAGGATGGTGGACTTGCCGGACATGTTGGGACCGGTGACGATGAGCACTTGGGACTCCCCGTCCAGGGCCACGTCGTTGGGGACAAAACTACCTGGAGGCAGAATCCGCTCGATCACCGGGTGGCGGCTCTGGGTGAGTTGCAGCACCGGCTCCGGCACTACCCGGGGGCGGCAGTAGCGGTGCTGGGCCGCGATCTCCGCCAGGGCGGCGAGCGCGTCCAGGCGGGCCAGGGCCGCAGCCACTTTTTTCAGGCGGAGGGATTCTCCCCCCAGGCGGCGGCGCAACTCCGTGAAGAGCTCCACTTCCCGTTTCAAGCGGGTTGCTTCGGCGCTCAGGACCCTGGTCTCGTATTCCTTAAGGTCCGCGGTGATGAAACGCTCCGCGTTCACCAGGGTCTGCTTGCGGATATAGTCTGCCGGCACCCGGTCCAGATTGGCCCTGGAGACCTCCAGGTAGTAGCCGAAAACCTTGTTATACCTGACTTTCAGGGAGTTAATGCCCGAGCGTTCCCGTTCCTGGGACTCCAGGCGGACGATCCAGTCCTTGCCTTCCCGGGTAAATTGCAGCAGCTCGTCCAACTCCGGGTCATATCCCTCCCGGATGATGCCCCCGGAGGCGAGGTTGGCCGGGGGATCGTCGGCCAGGGCTTTGGCAATCAGCTCCTCCAGGTCCTCAAGATTCTCTAAATCACCGGCTAGTTCCCCCACCAAAGGAGGCAAATCCCCGGCCAACAATTCTTTGAGCAAGGGCAGGCGGCCCAGGGCCTGGCCCACCGCGGCCACCTCCCGGGGCATGGCCTGCTCCAGGGCCAGGCGGGCGGTGAGGCGCTCCAGGTCCCCCAACCCTTTCAAGGACTGGCGCCAGCGCTGCCGGAGCAGGCTGTTCTCCTTAAAAAACTGCACCGCCTCCAGGCGGGCCTCGATGCGGGGCAGGTCCTTCAAGGGATAGCGCAGCCAGTTCCCCAGGCGGCGGCTGCCCATGGGGGTGACCGCCGCGTCCAGGGCCTCCAGGAGGGAGCCCTGGCGGGAGCGGCTGCGCCAGGTTTCAAAAACCTCCAGATGGCGTAAAGTAGCCTCATCCAGCCCCAGGTAGTCATCCCGGCTGATGGGCCGCAGCCGGTCGATATGGGGGAGAGTGGGGTGGCGGGAATCTTTTAAATACCGGAGAATGGCCCCGGCCGCGGCCACCCCGGCCTTGTAAGCCTCCAGGCCGAAGCCGTCCAGAAACAGAGTGCCCAACTGCCTTCCCAACTCCTGGCGGGCGGCCTGCAGCTCAAAAGCGTAAGGCCCCAGGACCCGGCGGGTGGGAGGGACGTCGAAGGGAAAGAGCGCGCCTTCCAGGAATTTTGCGTCCAGGTCCTCCGGCACCAGGATTTCCGCAGGTTTCAAGCGCCAGAGTTCATCGGCCAGGGGGTCGGCGCCTTCCCCCTCGGTAAGACAAAACTCCCCGGTGGACAGCTCCAGGAAGGCCAGGCCCCATTTGCGGCCCGTCAGCGCCACCGCGGCCAGGTAATTGTCCCGGCGGCTGTCCAGGGCGTCCGGGTCCACTACCGTCCCCCGGGTAAGAATCCGGGTCACCTCCCGGCGCACTAATCCCTTGGCCAATGCCGGGTCTTCCACCTGGTCGCAGACCACCACCTTGAACCCCTGCTCCAACAGGCGGGAGATATAACCCTGGGCCGCGTGGATGGGAAACCCGGCCATGGGGATGCGCTCCGCCTCCTGGCGGCTGCGGCTGGTGAGGACGATGTTCAGGGCCGCCGCGCCCTTCTCCGCGTCCTCGAAGAACATCTCGTAGAAATCCCCCATCTGAAAGAGCACCAGCGCGTCCGTATACCTGGACTTTAAATCCAGGTATTGCCGCAACATGGGAGTAATCTTGTCGGCTGGGGCTTCGGACATGGCGGCTAGGAAAAGCGAGCAGTGAGCGGTGAGCAGTAAGCAGTAAAAACAGAAAGTCTGTCTTGTTTTATTCTGCTCACTGCTTACTGCTTACTGCTCACTAACAGGCCGGGGGACGACTTCCGGTTCCCGGGGGATTTCCGTGGCGGCGGCGGCGGAGGCCCTTTTCAATTCCTGGCTCACGATCTCCAGGTTATGCTTCAAAGTGCGGATGGTCTGGCGTTGTTTCAGGAGCTCATAGAGGCCGTAGAGGCAGGCGGTGAACACCCCCAGGAAGAAGGTGAAGAGAATAAGTATCCACAAGGGAATCGCCGCGCTTTGAAAGGAATGGAAATAGAGTTCCATTTTCAGTTGGATAGTGCGCTCCAACACCTCGCGGTTCTGGACGATGAAGACGATCCCCAGGATTCCCAAAAGGGAGGAAAAAATCACTTTAAAGAAGCGCATGCCTGATCCTCGTCTGCCAGGGCCTGGAAGTGCGGCGCCAGGCGTTCATAAGTCTCGCGGAAATGTTCCGGAATCACCCGGACATCGGCAAAAACCGGAATGAAATTAGTATCGCCGTGCCACCGGGGCACCACGTGAAAATGCAGGTGGCTCTCCACCCCGGCCCCGGCCACGATCCCTAAGTTGAGGCCCACGTTGAAGCCGTCGGGGCGCATCACCCGCTTCAGGATGGCCAGGGAGTCCCGGAGTTTAAATTGCAGGTCCAGGAGTTCCTCCGGGGTCAGGTCCGCCAGACCGGGTTGGTGCCTCAGCGGCGAAATCAGCAGGTGACCGTTGATATAAGGGTATTTGTTCATCATCACCCGGGTCAGGCGGCCCGTAAAGAGCACCAGCCGCTCTTTCAGGTCTTCACCGGGTGCGGGACAAAAGATACAGCCCTGATGCTTGTCTTCCCCCAGGATATATTCCATGCGCCAGGGGGCCCAAAGGACTTTCATGACCGCTTGCCGCTTCCTTCCCCCGATAACGGGCAACCACGCATAACCAAGAACTATAGCACGATACGCTAAAGATTCAAGGGGTTTTCTCCGACAGTGAGCAGTAAGCAGTGAGCGGTGAGCAGTTAAGAAAATCCCCCAAGGGACATGTTTTCTTATGATCACTGACTACTGCTTACTGCTCACCGCTCACTGCTCACATCGAAAACGCCGGTCTGATCCGCCCCACTTCTTCCTTCCTATGATTCAAAATGGGAGGCTGGGCGTAGGCCTTCAGGGCCTCCAGGGCCGCGGGGTGGAGGACCCCCAGTTGCTCCAGGACCGCCACCACCGTGGGGTTTAAGGCCCGGGCCGCGCCGTCTTCGATCTTCAGAGCCACCCCCAGGCCGCGTTCCTTTAAGGACAGGGCGTAACCCCCTTCGGCTCCGGACTTGGCGAAGACCACGCCCGGGAGGGCCGTCATGACGTCGGTGTCCAGGCGGCCGTCCCCGGCGATGTGCCGGGGGTGGTCCAGGATCGCGGCCAGGAGATCGCCCCCGGGGGACCCCGGTTGGGCCGCGGCCAAGCGGGCGTAGGCCAGGGCGATATTTTTCAGGGGCATAAAGAAAACCGGCGCGCCGCAGCCGTCGATGGCCACCTTGATGTCCTCCCTCGGCAGCCCCGCCATGCGGCCCACGGTGCCCAGGATCAGGTGCTGCACCGGGTGGTCCACGGCCAGGTAGTTCTCGGTGGGCCATTTATGATGGACGCACAAGGCCAGCATGGCCGTGTGTTTGCCCGCGCAGGTGTTGTGCAAAGGCGTGGGCTTGGCCCCGGCCTTGGTGAGGGCCTGGGCGGTGGGACGGTGCAGGGGCGGGTGCACGCCGCATTGCAGCGCGTCCGGGCTCAGTCCCAGCCGGGCCAAGGCCCGGGTCACCAGCTCCGCCTGAAAATCCTGGCCCGAGAGCGACCCGGAAAACAGGGCCAGCTCCGCGGCCCCGAACCCGAAGGCCTTGGCCGCGCCGGTGGTGAGCAAGGCCATGGCCTGGAACGGCTTGGCCAGGGAACGCATGCAGACCAGGGCCTCCGGGTCGCCCGCGTGTTTCACCAGGGCTCCCTTGGGGTCTACGACTACGATCTGCCCCCGGTGGCGGCTCTCCACTGCCGGCCCCCGGGTTACTTCCACTAAAACGGGTGTGTCCATGTGTTTCTCCTGAAAAGATTTAACCACAAAGACACAAAGAGCACAAAGGGGCACCAAGAATAAATATTTTTTCCTTGGTGGACCTTTGTGTCTTAGTGTCTTGGTGGTGAATCATTTATTGATTTAAACGCCAATCATATGGCTGGTAACTCACTTTCAGATCAGCGGCATGTTCTTCGATAAAGGCCCGGTCCTCCGCATTATCCAGGAAACCGGCGATGAAGCGCAAGCGCTGGCCCTGGTCCGCTCCGAAGTCCAGCCCATACCATTTGAAGATGCTTGATAAAGAGAGACTCTTTTGTCCCCGGTCCAGGGCCACGGCGCTGGAGTTGATGAAGGACCGGGCTGCGGTGTCCAGTTCCCACTCCAGGTTTTCCGGGGTGTAGACGTCGATGAAGGGGCAGGACGCGGAGCCGCACACCAGGGTGAAATGAATCCGGGGGTCCAGGGGCTGGACGATATATTTAAGCCGCGGGTCGCCCCCCCCAAAACGCCGGAACAGGGAATAGGGCGGCCGGCGGTTGCCCCGGAGCAGGCCGTGTTCGATGTCATCGGGAGTAAAGGCGGAATGGCCTATTTCGTAATATATCCCCCGGAAAAAGTTCCAGTACTCTTTCACCGAATCCCGGATTCCCAAGGCAATCACCCCGTGGATGACGATGACGTTATAGAGGTTGATCCAGAAGGCGATCCGCTCTTCCCGCCGGGCCAACAGACCCAAGTCCATGGTCTTGAGATTATTGCTCAACTGCAAGTGGGCCTGATATTCCTCCGACTCCTTAATCCGCTCATAGGCCACCCGGCCCGTCCCGGTCTCGAAAAACGCGGCCTTGAGGCGGTCCATGCTCTTTTTAAGCTGCACGGCCATCTCCCGGGGGGAGACGTCGCCGGCGGGCGGGCCGGCGTTTAGGAGGATCTTTTTGAAAATATACCTGGGCATGGGTGGTGAAAATCTCTCTTCTTTTCTAAATCTTAAACAAACATAACCACTTTCTGTCATGTGTAAATGCGAGCTGCAAACGATCTTTCCACAAGAAACACATCTACCACCTTTCAATTCAGGAAACGGCATCTTGCAGATTGCACATGTAAATTCAATTATATTGTCATGCATATATCCTCAGCGGCACAGGCGTCTCGCCTGTGCCGGCGTAGGGTGCGTTCCACGCACCTCTTTGCTTTGCTACCGAGCCGGCCTTAAGTGGTGCGTGGAACGCACCCTACACCCCCCACCCCGTAAGATGGTAAGTAAACTTATACCCCAAGGCCTGGGCTTTTTCTTCGATGGCCTTTCGGATTTTGCCCCATTCGAAGGTGTATTGGTATTTTTCCCCGAAGAGGGTGGATTGTTCTTCGATGGTTCCTTCCCGGGGCCCCAGGCCGGTTTTGTAGGTCTCTTTTTTAAAGCCGAACCCCGGGCCGGTGTCCGCGTCCCCGGAGGAAAGCCCGAAACCGCTCTCCTTGAGCATCTCGGTAAAATGTAATTCCTTATTGGCCTCGTCAATGGAGAATTTCGCCCGGTAGAGCAATTTTTTCCGGGAGAGCCAGCCCTTGCGTTCGGCAATGACCGCCTCCAGGGTGTAGACGCCTTTCTTTTCTTGCAGTTCCCCGGAAATCCCGGCCGCGATTTTCTGAATTTCTGCCAACAGGCTCATTCTTCGCACCCTCCTAATGGCAGCCAGGCCCTGTTTGGCGGGCCAAAGCGGAGCTTTGGTGCCAAGTGGGTTCCCAAGCGGAGCTTGGGAACCAGAGAAGGTATTGCCCAGAGTTGGCCCATGATCGCCTTAAATCAGCGTACATAGATAGTACCCCCAAGGAAAAAGCTGACCGCTGATAGCTGAAAGCTGTAAGCTGATAGCTGACAGCTGACAGCCAGAAAATGGTGCGTAAGACGCACCCTACTTACCGCCACCAGGCCGCGTAAAGCAACGCCAGCGTCATCGCCGCGCCCACCAGCACGTGCGTCTGGATGGTCAGGGCCTGGGCCGGGATGAACTCCGGCTCCGTGGGGGGGACCCGGAAGGCGATGCGGATGGCCTGCACCGCCAGAGGCAGCGCCACCAGGGCTGCGGCCAGCAGGTCAGGCAGGCGGAAGGCCTCCAAAAGGAAGAAAATGCTGGGGAAAGGAGCCAGCATCAACGCGGCGTAAACCCAGCGGGATTTTTTTATCCCTAAGCGCACTACCAGTTGGCGCTTGCCGGCTTCTGCGTCCGCCTTCAGGTCCGGGAACTCGTTGATCCAGAGGATGGCGGTGATGAGAAAGGCCAGGGGCACAGCTATGGCCAGGCCCACCGGCTTGAGGGTCCCCGTCTGGACGTAGTATGTCCCCCAGGTCACCAAAGGCCCGAAGGCCAGGAAGATGGCGCCCTCCCCCAGGCCCGCGCTCATCAACTGCACGGGCTGGGCCGAATAGAGATACCCGGCCAACAGCCCCAGGGTCCCCAACAGCGCCACCCAGGGGCGTCCCAAAAAGATCAGGGCCAACCCGCAGACGCACCCCACCCCCAGGAAGAGGAAAGCCAGGAAGCGGACGCTGGCCGGGGTCAGCCCGCCTTCCTGGATCACCCGGCTGCCGCCGCTGTATGGGGTGGCGTGGATATTGATGGGGTCGCTGCCGAAGGAATCGTAGTAATCATTGAGCAGATTGGCCCCCAGATGCAAGGCGGCCACCCCCAGGAAGGTGAGGCCGAGGAGCGTCAGGCTGCACTTCCCCAGCTCCCGGTAAGCCAGAGCCCCGGCCACGGCCACCGGCATGAGGGAGCCGGTCAAAAAAGGGAGCCTCAAGGCCCGCAGGTAGACTTGCCAAAAAATCATGATTTCTCCGCAATCGCCGCAAAGACAGGTATTGTAACTTTAACATGTCAACGTCCGGCAGGGAATTTTTGATTGCAGGATGCGGCGAGAAAAGATAAAGAAAAAAGGATATTGTTGGGGAGTGGACTAAGGGCCGCAGACCCATATCCCTCTGCCCTTCTCGATCCTTTGACATGTAATCCGCTGGAGCGAACCTGTTTTCGTCCTGAAGGCCGGGCGAACCTAAGATTCGCCCCTGCAAGATACCATGCGGCTTGATTGGGAGACGGCGGAGGGGTGGGTTTGGGGTGAGGGCAGGACCCCCAAGTCCCGGGCCCTCCCCTCAACTCACCTAGACTAAGGAGGATTTACACATGGGTCGCCCGAAGATTACCGTAGTAGGGGCTGGCAATGTGGGCGCCACCTGCGCCCATTGGGCCGCAGCCCGGGACCTGGCAGACGTGGTGTTGGTGGACGTGGTGGAGGGCATGCCCCAGGGCAAGGCCCTGGACCTGATGCAGGCCCGGCCCGTCTTCGGCTTTAACGTGGACATCGTGGGGGCCAACGACTATGAGGCCACCAGGGGTTCCAAAGTGGTGATCATCACCGCCGGCATTCCCCGCAAACCCGGCATGAGCCGGGAAGACCTGATCAATACCAACAAAAATATCGTGGCCACGGTGACCAAGGAGATCGCGGCCAGGTCCCCGAACTGCTTTATCATTATGGTGGCCAACCCCCTGGACGCCATGTGCTACGTGGCCTACAAGGTGAGCGGCTTCCCCCGGAAACGGGTGATGGGCATGGCCGGCATCCTGGACACCGCCCGCTACCGCTGCTTCATCGCCATGGAGCTGAAGGTGGCGGTGGAGGAGGTCCAGGCCATGGTGCTGGGCGGCCACGGGGACGACATGGTGCCGGTGGTCAGCGCCACCAACATCAGCGGCGTGCCCCTCACCAGCCTGCTATCCAAGAAGCGCATCCAGGCCCTGGTGGACCGCACCCGCAAAGGCGGCGGGGAGATCGTGGCCCTGCTGAAAACCGGCTCCGCGTTTTATGCCCCCGCGGCCGCGGCGGTGCAGATGGCCGAAGCCATCCTGAAGGACCAGAAGCGCCTGGTGCCGGTGTCCGCGTATCTCACCGGGGAATACGGCCTGAACGACCTCTACTTCGGCGTGCCGGTCATCCTGGGCGCCGGCGGCATCGAAAAGATCATCCCCTTGAAACTGACCAAGGAAGAAGAGGCCATGCTGCAAAAGTCCGCGGCAGCAGTGGCCAAGACCCGGGATGATTTGAAGATGTAAGCAGTGAGCATTGAGCGGTGAGCAGTGAGCGGTGAGCAGTAAAGACAAGGGATAGCATGACGTTCCCTTTAACTGCTTACTGCTCGCTGCTTGCCGTTTCCTTTAGATGGCGCTTCCGCATTAACTGGAGTCTCCATTCGGGTATCACCCCAGACTTCTCTTATTTTCAAAATATCCCATAATTCATTTAAGTTAGAGATCACACCCGTCGATAACAGAAATATACCCATGGGTATCCGGGGATGATGTCCTTTTTTGGGTCCGGGGCCCCGGCCCTGAATATTATTTCCTGTTTTTTCAATTAGATCTGCGTGGGAGTGGGCATTTTGCTTTCCACGGGCGGGAGAAGGTGCCACATGGCTGACGGGAAACCATACGAATTAAGCCTGGAGTTGGGTCAGGGAGATTGCCGCATCCTGGTGGACGGCCTGGCCTTGAATATCCGCCTGACTCCGCCCAGGGAGGGGATGCCTGCGGCCGCAGCCCTGGCCGCGCCCGCGGCCCTGCCCCTGCCGCAGTTGCCCCAGGGTAACGGCGAATCAGGGAAGCTGGTGGAAGAACTGCAATACTACCGCCAGATTTCCGAGGATATTTACACGGAACTGGGGCAATTAGCCAAGAAGCTCAATCTCTCCCTCCAGGACCTGACCATCGCCGAAGTTATCAACAGCCAGATAGATGATCCCGGCGAACAGATAGACCATGTCCGGGTCCAGCTTAACGACGTCCTGGAGATGACGGAGAAGGCCACCCTCAATATCCTTGATCTGGTGGAGCAGATCCGGGAGGATTGCGAGGCGGTGCGGCAGCAGATCGTCAGCCTGGGATCCGGGGAGGAAAGCTGGGAGGAGGGGCCGGGGCTGCCGCCCGGACCCCAAGCCACCGTCTGGGGCGAGGAAACCAAGGCCTTCCTGGCCCAATTAGTGGAACAGGGACAGGAACTGAACCTGCAGCTTCAGGCTGCCTCGGTGACGGCTGCGCCTGCGGCAGACCCGAGCCCTGCGCCGCCGCCGGCGGCGCCCGTTCCCGGCCTTCACTTTCCCTTAGGGGAAATCTTGCAGATGGTTTTGGAGTTCTGCGGCAATGAGGCCCTGAAGCAACACCTGAAAGCAGTGATAGCCAAGCAGGGGGAGATTTTCCGGACCCAGGAGGCGGAAGCCGCATTCGCCCAATTGGGCGCGAGCCTGCCGGTGGAAGACGGTTTCACCAATTTCCCGGTGGCAGAAGCACTCAAAATCTTGCATGGCCATTGCACGGATAAACGATTCCAGGAGCTTTTCACCAAGATTCTGGGGTCCGCGGGCAAACTTTTTCCCATGCCCGAGCTGCCCCTGGAAGGACATCCGGTGGAGGCTGCGCCTGCGCCCGCGCTCACGGCGGCCCCCGCGCCCCAGCCGCCGGACTTCCTGCCCCTTTGGGAGGTTTTTTTCCAAAAGATCCAGGACCTGGCTGCCCAAGCCCAAAGCGCACCTGAAGTCCCGGCCCACTCCGAAGGCAACTCCCTGGAGGAAGCCAAAATCCAGGAAACCACTGCGGTCCTGGATCGGATTACCGCATCCCTCTCCCGGATTATGGAGGCCCTGGCCTTCCAGGACCTCACCGGCCAGCGCCTGCTCCAGGTCTTGAAAATCCTGCGCTCCCTCCAGTTCCAGATTTTGACCATGGTGGTGTCCGCGGGCACCAAGCTGAAAAAGAAGGCGGAGCAAAAGGGCATTACCCTGGAAGAAAGCGGGATGATGGCCCAGGGTGAGATCGACCGCCTCATGTCCAACCTGGCGCCTCCCTCTTCACCCACCGGGAATGATGTGGAATGCGCGGTGGAGGGCCGGGTCCTGGATCAGGAGGCGGTTAACGACCTGCTCACCAGTATGGGTTTTTAAGACCGTTTTCCGTTTTCCGTAAAGAACTTCAGTCCAATGAATATGTTTTGCAGGGGCGAGCCGCTCGGTTCGCCTCTTTTTTGGGTGCACAATTGAATCAGAAACTATATTGCAAGGTCAGGATGGGAGAATACTGATAGGCGGTATTTTTCCCGGCCGCGTCCACGGCCAGGCCGCCGGCGAAGCACCAATGCTCATTCATGATGTATTCCAGCCCCACCACCAGGCCCAGCAAGGCCTGGGCCGGCTCCTGGGATTTGGGACCCGCCAGATTCCCTGCCTGCCAGTTGCTGTAAAATTCCCAGATAACCGCCCAATGGGGGGTCAGGTACCATTCCGCGGCCAAATTCAGGGTCACCTGGTCCCGGGGATGGGTATTTTTGCCGTCCACCAAGGCGGTGGTGGGCACGGTATACCAGAGATTGGCGTAAAGATAAAAGGGGCAGAGCCATTTGGAGAGATTAAGCCCGGCGGTGAAGGTATAGGCGCCGCTTCCCAGCCGGTCGGCGCCCAGATTCAGGGGATTGAGGCGCCGGTGGTGGCCGGTGGGAACCCGAACCCGGCCAGCGCGGTGCAGGTGGGGGTGCGGCTGGTATCTTCCAGGAACTGATATTTGAGATTGAGGGTGGTGTCCCCCAGGCCGCCGAAATCCGCGGAGCCGAATCCCCGGGAGGAAGGCAGCCGGGCATCCCGGGCCCAGTTATGGAGATAAGGGATGGTAAGCTGCGCCTCCGTTTTGGGGGAAAGGCCATAGCTGAACTGCACGGGCACTTCCAGGGAGTAAAAATCCCCTTTGCCGCTCACCCGGCGCCAGTTGGGGGAAAAATCCCCGCCCCTGAAACCCAATTGGGCCAAAGGCTGAACGGCAAAATTCCCCTGGCCGATGACCACCGCGGTGTCGGTGATCAGGGGGCCCAGGTTGTGGGCCGGGGGTTTATCCCATTCAAGCGGGGGGAGTTCCCCGGCCAGAAAAAAGCCCGCGGCCGCCAAAAGCCCGAAAACCGTTAAGCTGAGAAGGAGTACCAGGGACCGCATAACCGCCTTGAAGTTCCGGGTTCCGAGTTCCGAGTTCCGAGTTCCGAGTAATTGATCAATGATCACTGATCACTGATTACTGATGACTGGCCACTTCCACCCCTATTCCCCTTTCTTCATTTGCTGCTGCCAGGCTTCCAGCTCCGCCAACGCCCGGGCTGCGTAGGCCGTGCCCCTAAGTTTCTTGGGGGTGCGTCCGGCGAGCGGCGGAAACAGGCCGAAATTGACGTTCATGGGCTGAAAGTCCTTGGTTTCGGTGTTGGTGAGATGATACACCAGCGCGCCCAGGGCCGTGGCCCGAGGCGGCGTCACCAGGGGTTGCGCCGCGGCCTGGGCCGCGGCGTTGATCCCCGCCAGCAGGCCCATGGCCCCGGACTCCACGTAACCCTCCACCCCGGAAATCTGCCCGGCGAGAAACAAGCGGGGAAATTGGAGAAAATTGAGGTGCAGGCTCAACAGTCCCGGGGAGCGGATAAAGGTATTGCGGTGGATGGAGCCCAGACGCGCGAACTCGGCCCGCTCCAGGCCGGGGATGAGCCGGAAGACCCGTTCCTGCTCGCCGTACTTCAGTTTGGTCTGGAACCCCACCAGGTTGTACAGCGTGCCTTCCCGGTTTTCCTGGCGGAGTTGGGCCACCGCGAAGGGCTGGCGCCCGGTTCTCGGGTCCGCCAGGCCCACGGGTTTCAGGGGGCCGTATACCAGGGTGAGATAACCCCGGGCGGCCATCACCTCGATGGGCAGGCAACCTTCAAAATAGCGGGGCTCTTCAAAGGAGTGCAAGGGGACCTGCTCCGCGGCCGCCAGGGCTTGGTAAAACGCCGCGTACTCTTCCTCGGTGAAGGGGCAGTTCAGGTAATCGTCCCCCGCGCCGTAGCGGGAGGCCCGGAACACCTTAGACAGATCCAGGGACTCGGCATGGACGATGGGAGCAATGGCGTCGTAAAAATGCAGGTGCTCCTGGCCGGTGATCCGCGCCAAGGCCCCGGCCAGGGCGTCCGAGGTCAGGGGGCCGGTGGCCAGGATGGTAGTCCGGCCGGTATCCAGTTCCGTCACTTCCTCCCGGACGATCTCCACCAGGGGTTCATTTTCCAAGGCATTGGTGAGATAAGCGGCAAAGGCCTCCCGGTCCACGGCCAGGGCCTTGCCCGCGGGTACCCGGGTGGCTTGGGCCGCGGCCATTAGCAAGGAATGCAGCCGCCGCATCTCCTCCTTCAGGAGGCCCACGGCGTTTTCCGGGCTGTCGGCCCGCAGGGAATTGCTGCACACCAGTTCTCCCAAGAGCGGGGACTGGTGGGCCGGAGAAAACCGCCGGGGCTTCATCTCGTAGAGCCGGACCTTAACCCCCCGGCGGGCCGCTTGCCAGGCGGCTTCCACCCCGGCCAGGCCGCCGCCGATGATGGTGACGGAGTCAGGGACCAGGGGCCAGGGGGCAGGGGGCAGGGGGCAGGGTTCTGGGTTCAAGGTTCAAGGTTTTGGGTTTAAGGTTTTGGGTTTTGGGTTCAGAGTGCGGAATGCAAGGTAAATTCGTAACTGCTAATAACTTACGAGATTCTTCACTCCGCTGCGTTCCGTTCAGAATGACAAAAAAGAAGGTATTGCAAAGGGATTGACTGACCACTGACCACTGACTACTGGCTACTTCCCCTGACCCCTAATCCCTGCCCCCTGACCCCTACTCTTCGGGGATTACCGCTTCCTGGTAATCGCATTCATCCCGGGGGCAGAGGAGGAGTTTCTTGCCCTTGGGGGTGAGCCAGGGAAATTGGCATTTCGGGCAGGCCTTGATGACCGGGGCTTGATTTTGCAGGTATTTGCATTCCGGGTAGCGGTTGCAGCCGTAGAAAAAGCCCCGGCGGGAGCGCCGTTTCACCAAATTACCGCGGCAGCCGTCCTGGGGGCAGGAGAATTCGGAGGTCTCCGGCGTCTTTTCCACCAGGATGATCTGCCCCTGCTGATCCCGGCTGAAGTTGCGGGTAAAGTTGCACTTGGGGAAGGCGGAGCAGCCCAGGAATTCGCCGTTGCGGCCCCAGCGGATGAGGAGTTCGGAGCCGCATTGGGGGCATTTCAAGCCGCTGGGCACGCTTTTCACCCGGCGCATGCCGGTCTTGGCCGCGGTCAGCTCCTGGGCAAAGGGGGCGTAGAAGTCACGCATCACCCCCTGCCAGGACACATCGCCGTCGGCGATGCGGTCCAGGTCGTTCTCCATGCGGGCCGTGAACTTGGGGTCCATGATGTCCGGAAAATTTTCCACCAGCAGATCGCTGACCACCATGCCCATTTCCGTGGGCCGCAGGCCGTATTTCTCCTTGGCCATATAGAGACGGTCCTGGAGGTTGCTCAGAATGGTGGCGTAGGTGCTGGGGCGGCCGATGCCCTGGACCTCCAGTTCCTTAATCAGGGATGCTTCGGTGTAACGGGGCGGGGGCTTGGTGAAGTGTTGCTGGGGGTCGAAATCCCGCAGCTTCAGGATTTCTCCGGTTTTCAGGGGCGGCAGCTTCTCCGGCCGCTCCTCTTCTTCCTGGGTCTCCTGGTAGAGCACGGAAAAGCCCGGGAATTGCAGCACCGAAGCCGTGGCCCGGAAGAGATAGGACCCGGCGGCGACGTCCACGGTGGTCAACTGGAAGACCGCGGGAGCCATCTGGGAGGCCACGAAGCGCCGCCAGATGAGGTCGTAGAGGGCCAACTCGTCTTTGCCCAGATAGGGTTTCAGGTCCTGGGGACGCCGGGTCACTCCGGTGGGGCGGATGGCCTCGTGGGCCTCCTGGGCGCCCTTGGGGCTTTTGTAGACATTGGGCTTGGCCGGAAGATAATCCTTCCCGTAAGCCTGATTAATAAACCCCCGCACCGCGTCCAGGGCCTCGGCGGAGACCCGGGTGGAGTCCGTGCGCATATAGGTGATAAGGCCCACCGGGCCTTCATCCCCCAACTCCATCCCTTCATAGAGCCGCTGGGCCAGGCGCATGGTCTTGCTGGGCGGGAAGCGCAGCCGCCGGGAAGCCTCCATCTGCAGGCTGCTGGTGATGAAGGGGGGCGCAGGGTTTCGCTTCTGGGGCTTTTTTTCCACCTTGGCCACCCGGAATTCCGCGTCCCCCAGAGCCTCCAGGATCGCCTCCACCTCATCCGCGCCGGCAGGTTTGATATTTTTGCCGTTTTTCTTAAGGAGATTGGCGGCGAAGGAAGGCGGGTCCTTGGCTTCCAGGCAGGCGGCCAGGGACCAGTACTCCTGGGGCACGAAGGCCAAAATCGCCCGCTCCCGGTCCACCACCAGCCTCAGGGCCACGGATTGCACCCGGCCGGCGCTCAAGCCCGTCTTCACCTTTTGCCACAACAGCGGGCTGATCTGGTAGCCCACCAGCCGGTCCAGGACGCGGCGGGCCTGCTGGGCCTCGAAGCGGGGGCGGTTCAGCGCCACCGGCTTGGCCAACGCCTCTTTGATGGCCTTGGGGGTGATCTCCAGGAGCAGCACCCGGTGGAAGCGGTGCTCTTTTTCCCCCAGGGCCTGGGCGATGTGCCAGGCGATGGCTTCCCCTTCCCGGTCCGGGTCCGGGGCCAGGTAGACGTCGGGGATGCCCGCGGCCGCCTTTTTCAGGGCGGTGATGACCTTGGCCTTGCCCAGGATGGTGACGTACCGGGGCTGAAAGTCATGCTCCAGGTCCACCCCCAGCTCGTTTTTGGGGAGGTCCCGGATGTGGCCCATGGAGGACTGCACCAGGAACTCGGACCCCAGGTATTTCTGGAGGGTCTTGGCCTTGGTGGGCGATTCGACGATGAGCAGGGATTTGGGCATATTCTTTATTTTACCGGTCTGGCAGACGCCAAGGGAAGGGATACCAGATTTGCAGATAAAATTCTACCAGATGCTCCCGTTTTTCAAGGCTTTTTTTGCCGCTGCCGGGGATGCGCCGGAATTTACAGGAAAAATAAACCGCCTCACCTTTTACCGAGCCTGGGGGTTGACGGCGTAGATAATAAATCGCGGGTCTGCTCCCACAAAAACCGGCTGCAACACCCCGGGGCGCTCCTGCAGCAGCACGCGCAGGTCTTTTTCCGGGTCTTTTTCCCCCGGCACCGGCATTTGCACCACGTAGCGGGTGTGATATGCCTCCATGGCCTGCAAAATCTCGGCGGTCCCCCGGGATGGAGCAGCATACCCATAAAAAATGGAGGCCGGGTTGACGAGGTACAGGCGGATCGCGGGGCGTCCGGTGTAAAGGTAAATCATGGAATCCAATCCGGAGACGATGGCCTCATCAGGCGCGGTATGAGACTTGATCCAATTAAATACCTCCTCATGGGACGACCAGTAAATCCTGGGGTGCGACCGGACGAGGGTGGGGTAGCCCGTCTCCCGGTTGGCCCGGCCGTAATTGCATACCAAAACCAGGTTTGCGGCCAGCAGGGCGGCCAGCCCCGCCGGCAAAATAAAGCGCTGGATGGGGCTAAAGGCTAGCCGTGAGGCCAACGCCGATAGGCAAAAGATTAAGTAGGCAAGCAGAAATGGCAGGATGGGCGCCAAAAAGCGAAACGGCGGCCAGGGCCAAAGAACCACCATAGCCAGGTAGACAACCAGATATAACGGCAGCAGTTGGCTTCTCCTGGCATTAGCCGCAATAATGATCCAGGTGATTAACCCCAGGAGATAAAAGAAAAATGTTGAGATTTTGGATTCCGCGGCAAACAGGAATTTCTCCAAGCCCGGCACGCCGAGAAAACTGCTGAAAATCAGGAGGTGAGCCAGATTATGGAAGGGGATTTGCGCGTAAAAAGAAAAACTATGTTCGTACCACCAGGTGAAATAGTCCGTATAATAGCCGACAATAGGACCCTGGGGGGCATGGATCGAGGCCCAGGAAATCCACAAGAGCCACGGTAAGATGGCGGTGGCTGTCCCCACCACTACCCATAGGACCGGACGCCGCCGGCGTTAAAGGAAGTACAGTCCCACGGGAACCAGGCTGATGCCCAGGGAGCGGCACAGGTAAGGCAGCCCCAACAATACCCCCAAGAAGAATCGCCGGATGCTCCTGCCTTGGGTTGATCTTCCCTCATTTTCCAAGGCCCACAGGACGCTCAGAACCAGTAGTCCAAAAGGTATTTCCGATAAGGTCAGGGTGGAAAAATACAGAAAATTTATGGAAGTGCCGCAGAGCAAGCCCGCAGCCAGAGCCACTCCCCGGCTTAAGTAGCCGAAGCGAACCAGGTAGAGATAAGATAATCCGGTCAGGGCCGCGCCCGCCAGTAACGACAAGGCCTGCATGGCCCAAAGGTTGGACGGAAAAGAGGGCCACAGTTTCCAGATAAGAGCCAGGAGCGCGGGATAAAGAATGGGATACTTGGTCTGCCACGGCTGGCCGGGTAGGTTGATCAGCCGGTATCCCTGCCCTTCCGCCAGGGCCTTGGCGGTCGCCACATAGATGGCGTCGTCGTGGTAGGTGCCGCAAACCCCGGCCACCAGCCACCAATAGCCCGCGGCCAGCGCCACCGCCGCCAGGATCAGGGCAGTCACCCGGTCCCGGCGGTCCGAAGGCTGGAGAGCCGGCAATTCCGTGGCCATGGCTGTCGAATACCTCAAAGAAGCCTCACGCAAAGACGCAAAGGCGCAAAGCAAGACGCAAGAACAAACTAAGAAACTGTGAATCGGTGGGGCGGCCGTCTCCGGCCGGCCGAGAGGTTGGCGGCCGGGGACCCCCGTCCCACAGTCTGGGGGTCCATCCATCAGACTTTTCATGATTTATGGGTGGACCGATGGCCCATGCGGAACTGTTATGAAGATTGCTTAAGAACATCGGCTCCGCAATATTCCCGGACCAGATAAATGGGACGGTTTTTCACTTCCGAATAAATTCTGCCGATATATTCCCCCATTATTCCCAGCATTAATAAATTAAAAGCGCCGAACAGAATGACCGCCAGGATAATGGAAGTCCAGCCGGGCACCAGGGCGATATCGAAGAAAAGATATTTGACAAAAGTATAAAGCAGGTAAAGGAGAAAAGGCGTCATCAACGCGAAGGCCGTTAGATAAGCGGCCCGCAGCGGCCAGAAGGACAGCGAAATGAGGCCGTCCATGGCCAGGCGGATCATTTTCATCAGGGGATATTTGGTGCTCCCGGCCTGGCGCGGGGCCCGGTCATATTCCACCACGGACCTTTGAAATCCCAGCCAGCCCACCAAGCCCCGGATATAGCGGTGGGTCTCGGTGAGCTTTTTCAAGGCGTCCACCGCCGCCCGGTCCAGGAGGCGGAAATCGCCGCTGGCTTCCGGCGCGTCCGTCTCCGACATTTTGGAGATCAGGCGGTAATAGACGGCTGCGGTCCATAATTTGAACCCGGTCTCTCCTTCCCTTTTCCGGCGCACCGCCAGCACCACCTGGTTTCCTTCCTCCCAGCGGTTCAGCATTTCCGGGATCACTTCCGGGGGATCCTGCAAGTCCGCGTCGATGGAGACCAGGGCGTCGCCCGGCGCAATGTCGTAGCCGCAGGTGAGCGCGGCCTGGTGGCCGAAATTGCGGGAGAGGCGGATGCCGCTGAAGCGCCCGTCCTTGATGCTGTATTCCCTGATCAGCCGCCAGGATTTATCCCGGCTCCCGTCGTCGACGCAAATGACCTTAAAATGATAGCGGTCCGCCAGATCGTCCATGACCCGGCCAACCCTGGCGAAGAAATGGGGCAGAACCGCCTCCTCGTTATAGATGGGGGCGATGATGCACACCGATTTCTTGGGGGGCGAGGTTGTCATCGCTGGCTAACTTTCTTTAAAAACCAGGTCTTCCGGGGCCGCGGTCAGCAGCACGGTTTTTTCCCGGACCGCCACCAGCGCGGCCAGGTCGGTTAAGCGGCCCGTGGGCAGGTGGACGGCCGGGTCGGGATTGGCCGCCAGATAATCTTTAAATCCGGAAATATCCCGGTTTTCTTTGATAAACCGCACCAGGCGGCGAAATAGTTTGGGGAGGAGGATACACTTATCCAGCCCCGCCCGGCCCTCGTTCATGATTACCCCGGAGTTGGTGCAGTCCCGGGGCCAGAGGCCCCGCCGCTCGTTTCTGGCTTCCTGGGCTCCCCGGGTCAGCTCCTCCCGGAGATCGGCGTATAAGCCCTCGTAATAGGTGGGGTAAACCAGGCCCGCCCGGAGCAGCAGGTAATTGACGCTTTTCCGGAGCAGGGCCGCGTCCAGAAAGACCTTCCCGCCGTCCGGCCAAGAGGCCGCGCCGGCGAAGACAAAAGCCACCGGCCGCCGGTTCTTCTCGGCGTGGCGGGCCAGGATGTAACCGGCCGCGCCGTCCCGGGCGTGGGACGGCCCAAAAAGGTTGCCCCTGATGCTTAAGTGCGACAGGAGAAAATCCAGGGCCTCCCGGGCGTATTTCAAGGGTTGATGCCGGCCCTCGAAATTCAGCTCCAGGGCGTCGATCCCCTCCAGCCGCAACTGCGCCTGCCCCAGACGGTTGAGCCGCACCGGATGCCCCCGGAGCCTTTCCCAATTATCGGCGTTTGCGGCCTGAAAATGCAGTGAATCCCCGTCGGGGGAGTAGCCGGTGACGTGGAAGGTGCCGGCGATGATTGTGAACATAATTTATTTCTCTTCTAAAACAAACCACTTACCCGGCAATTCCCGGATTAACCCCTGGAGTTCCAGCATGGTGAGGCGGCTCATGACCTCACCGGCGGGAAGACCGGCGGCTTGCACCAGTTCCTCCAACTGCACCGGGTCCGAGCCCAGGAAGGGCAGCAGCGGGTCCATTGGCCGGGGGAGGGGCGGGGCTTCGGAGACCGCGGCTTCGGCGACCGCGGCGGGCCGGGCCGCGGGCGGTCTTACGGCCAGCCTGGGGAGTTCCTGGAGGATGTCCCCCACTTCGTGCACCAGTTTGGCCCCCTGCTGGATGAGGCGGTGGGGGCCGATGCTGGTGGGGGAGTCCACCGGCCCCGGCACCGCCAACACCTCCCGGCCCTGGTCCAGGGCGTATTGCACGGTGATGTGGGTGCCGCTCTTATCTCCCGCCTCCACCACCACCACGGCCCAGGAGAGGCCGCTGATGAGGCGGTTGCGCACCGGAAAATTGCGGCCCTCCGGCGGCGTGCCCAGGGGAAATTCGCTGATCAAGGCCCCCTGTTCGGGTATCTGCTGATATAGTTTTCGGTTTTCCGGGGGATAGACCACGTCCAGGCCGCAGCCCAGGACCGCCAGGGTGCGGCCGTTATTTTCCAGGGCCCCCTGGTGGGCCGCGGTGTCGATGCCCCGGGCCAGGCCGCTCACCACCCGCCAGCCCCGGGCCGCCAGGGTCCCGGCCAGGCGGCGGCAGGTCTTCAGGCCGTAGTAACTGGCGGCCCGGGTGCCCACCAGGGCCACGGCCCGGTCGTCCTCCGCCTCGAGCGTGCCCCGGACGAAGAGATAGGGCGGGGCATAAGGAATATTCTTGAGCCGGGGGGGAAACCGGGGGTCGTCCCGGGTCAGAACTTCTGCGCCCGCGGCGGCCAGCCGGGAAATCTGCGCTTCCAGCCGGTCCCAATCCCTGAAGGAAGTGACGGCCTGGGCGATGGCCGGGGTGACTCCCTTGATGGACCGCAATTCCGGGGTCCCGGCCTTGAAGACCGCGGCCGGGGACCCGAAGGCCTCCACCAGGCGCTGGAACAGGACCAACCCCACCCCGGGGATGGCGCGGAGGGCGAGCCAGGGGAGTTTTTCGGTCATGGCGGTATCCTCCGGGTTTGGGGATGCCGGTGAGGCAAAGCTTTCAGCTATCAGTGGTCAGCCATCAGCTATCAGCAAAGACATGTTCTCTATACCAAGGCGTGGGTCAATCCTTTTGGTCGCACTTTGTATTAGCGAAAAGCGAAAAGCTAATAGCCAAAAGCCAAAGCGAAAAGCTGAAAGCTGACCGCTGAAAGCTGACAGCTAATCACTGCCGCATCTCTTCCAGGTGTGTTTCGATACTTTTAGCCCCAGGCAACAGCTCTTCCAGCCGCCGCCGGCGGGCGGCCCGTTCTTCCTCCGCCAACTGCATGGACCCGGCCACCCCTTCCAGGTCGGTGATGAGGGATCTCATGGTGTTGGCCAGAGCGGTTTCCTGCTGCTTGAGCCACTGGTCCACCAGCGGCAGGAAGTATTGGAACTTCAGGCGTTCTTCGTAATCGATGACCTGGACCTTCACCTGCTCCTGGAGCCATTCTTTAACGGACTTTAAGGCCCGGCCCAGGTCCCGGAGCAACTGCCGCCTGGGGTCCGCTTCGTTTTTCAGACCCAGGCGGCGCTTCAGGGCTTCCCAATAGCGCCCCAGAAAACCCGCGCCGGAACGCGCCCAGACTTCGGCGTCCAGCCACCAGCCGGGGTCCAGTTGGAGATTCAGCAGCGGCACCTCCAGGCTCGACGGCCTGGGCGGGGCGGCCATTTCCAGGGCCGGGGCCGCGGCCGGAAATCCCAGGGCCTCGATCTCCCGGTAATAGAGGGTCAAGGCGTCCTGGAGGGAGAGGAGCAACGGCGTCTCCACCCGGACCAGCTCGCCGCGCAGCCAGCCTTCCTGTTCCCGGATAAATTCCACCAGGGAGACGTTGGCTTCGGCGGTGACGTAATGGGTCAGCTCCTTGACGCACCCCTGGAAAAGCTGGTAGAGCGCGGGGCGGAAAGAGCCGGGGGCTTCCGGCAGCAGCAGCCGGTCCCAGTTGGGCTCATAGTCCCGGATGAAGCCGGTGAGGGCGGAGCCCACCTTGCCGTAGCGGCGGTCCATGACCGAATTCACCCGGTCTTTCAAGACCTTTTTCAGGTGCAGGCCGGCCCCGTTCAGGGTCTGGTCCAGGGTGGCCAGGGTGGCTTCCAGGGGTTGCCGCCGAGCCTGGAGTTGGCCTTCCACCTTTTGCAGAGCCTCCAAATCCCGGCCCAGCAAGCCCAGGGTAAGTTCCAACTGCTCCTTCAGGCCCCGGGCCACCATCTGCACCTGGGAGAGGCTGCCGCCGGCCAGACGGCGGTTTTGGAGGCGTTGCACCGCAGTCAGCAAATCTTCCTGGAAACGGGCGGCTTCCTGTTCTGAAAAGGCGGCCGCAGCCGCGTCCAGGGCCCAGACGGACAGGAGCCCGGCCTCCCTTTGGTCCAGGGTTTCTCCCCGGCTGCGGCGGCGGTCCAACAGGAGCTTCAGGGCGGAAAAGGCATAGACCCGGGGTTCCGGCTGCCAGGGGGCCAGTTCCCGGGCCACCCGGTCCCGGAGCTGCCGGGCTTCCTCCAGGGAGGCGTGTTCTCCCAAATCCAGATTAAGAATGAAATGCAGGTGGGGGACCAGCCCCATCCTATTTAGCTCTCCCAGGAACTGGAAATCCGCCTGGCGCAGGCCCACCCGGGAACTGACGACATAGAGCGCCAGGTCGCTCTTCACCAGGTAAGCCAGCACCTGGGCCAGGTGTTGGGGATAGGGGGAGTCGCTGCCCTGGCAGTCCCCGAATTCCAGTCCCGTGGCCTGCCAGGGGAAGGGAACGGTGAGAAGCACGTCTTTTAAGAACACCGCGGTGGCTTCCCGGGTCACCATCTCCCGGTGGCGGGCCAGGTCCGGACCGGCCAGGGATAAGACATTGGCGGACCGGAGGAGTCCCTGGACCCGGTCAAAGCCCTCCAGGTAGGATTTCAGCAGGAGATAGTTGGGGTCCAGGCTGCCTTCGGTCCAGATGTCCGCCTGCTGGGCCTCGCTCAACACCTGGAATAATAACTCCCGGTCCGCGGCCTGCTGCAGGTCCAAAGGCGCGGCGTGATCCTTCAGGCGGGAAACCGGGAGGAGGCCCAGGGCCCGGTTGATTTCGCCGTTGATTTCCGGCCATTCCTTGAACTTCAGGACCGCCCGGGGCTCAACCCCGGGCTGGATGCGGGTAACCATGGCGGTGAGGATGCCCGCGCCCCGCTTCAGCAAATCCCGGCCCAGGAGAGCGTTGATGGCCGTGCTCTTACCGGATTTCACCGCCCCCACCACCGCCAGGCGGCAGGTCTCCTCGGCCACGTGGCCCCGGACCTCGTCGAGAACCTTGAGCCAGTGTTCCCCCTGGGACGCGGCCTGGGGAAAGAGGCGGGCCCATTCCCGGGCCATCTCTTGCAGTCGGAGAATTTCCTGGATTAAGGCTTCCTGGGGCCGATCCTGGGTCATTTGTTCTTTTATTTCAGTCCTTTGGTGGAAACTTGGCAAACTTAGTTCTAATCAAAAGCTATCAGCTATCAGCTATCAGCGATCAGCTTTCAGCTAAAAAAAGCTCGTGTTCTTTTTTTAGCTGACTGCTGAAAGCTGAAAGCTGACGGCTTATTTTTTTGGCGCAAACCCGGCGATATAGGGCCGGCCCACTTCCACCCGCACTTTATCGGCAATTTCCACGGTGAGGACCTGGTCCTGGATGTTGACGATTTCTCCGCAGAGACCGCCGGTGGTGATGATCCGGTCACCCTTTTTCAAGTTTTCCAAAAAATTGCGGAGTTCCTTGGCCTTTTTCTGTTGGGGCCTGATCAGCAGGAAATAAAAGATCACCACCATCAAGACCATGGGGGCCATAAAGGTCCACATGGGGCTGTCAGCTCCGCCTCCCGGAGCTGCGGCGTGTGCCCAATTAACCACGTGCGTTACCTCCCTCTCGTTTTTCGTAAAACTCCCGGCGAAACGCTCCAAAACGGCCCGCGGCCACAGCCGCGCGCAGATCCGCCATCAGGTGCAGATAGTAATATAAATTATGCAGAGTTAAAAGGCGATAGCAGAGAATTTCCCGGGAAAGATAAAGGTGGCGCAAATAGGCCCGGGAATAATGGCGGCAGGCATAGCAGCCGCAGTCCTCCTCCAGGGGCCGGGGGTCCTGGGCATAGGCCGCGTTTTTTACCACCACTTTGCCGGCGGCGGTGAAGGCCATGCCGTTTCTGCCGTTGCGGGTGGGGAGCACGCAGTCGAACATGTCCACCCCCCGGGCCGCGGCCTCCACCAAATCCTCCGGCGTCCCCACTCCCATCAGGTAGCGGGGCTTGTCTTCCGGCAACTCCGGGGCAGTGGCCTCCACCATGGCCAACATCGTCTCTTTGTCTTCGCCGACGCTTAACCCCCCCAGGCAATAGCCGTCGAAATTAAGCTCCCTGAAGGCCTGGGCCTGCTCCCGGCGGAGTTCCGGGAGCATCCCCCCCTGGACCACCGCGAAAAGGGGAGCGGCCTTATCTCCCCTGGCTTCCAGACAGCGTTTGGCCCATCTTAAGGTGAGGTCCGCGGCCCGGCGCACCTCCTCTTCCGGGGCCGGATAACCGGGGCATTCGTCCAGGCAGACCATGATGTCCGCGCCCATGGCCAACTGCAGCTCCACCACCTTTTCCGGGGTGAGGAAATGGCTGGAGCCGTCCAGGTGGGAGCGGAAATGCACCCCTTCCTCGGTTATTTTGCGTAGCGGCGCCAGGCTGAAGATCTGGTAACCCCCGGAATCGGTGAGGATGCCGCCGGGCCAGTTCATGAATTTATGCAGCCCCCCCAGTGCACTCACCACCTCCACCCCGGGGCGCAGGTAGAGGTGATAAATATTGCTCAGGATAATCCCGGCCCCCAACTCCCGCAGCTCCTCGGGGGTCATGGCCTTCACCGTGGCCAGCGTCCCCACGGGCATGAAGACGGGGGTCTCCACCGGGCCGTGGGCGAAGCGCATTTCGCCCAGGCGTGGGGCGGCGGGGCCTTTTGCTGTTTTTAAACGAAATTCAAACATATTTTTGGGTTCTATAAGCGATGCTACTTCTGTAAAATGTCGTAAATTCAATTATATGTCCTAACCAAAGTCATTTTATCCCCTCCCCCTTCGAGGGGGGAGGGTTAGGGAGGGGGTGGCGTCTTTGAGATCGATTACAGGTAGTTGCCCAAGACGCCCCCCTCCCCCTAACCCCCTCCCCCCGTGGGGAGGGGGGATAAGACACCCGTGTTTGATAGACCATATTTTTACAAAAGACTCATCTATTCTTTATATTTTTTCTTACAACCGTTGGGGTCACTTCATTATCCTTGAAGTAATACAATAAAGAATAGGAATTTCGTTTAACACCTTTGCCTAACGAAAGTAATGTATATTCATTAAGAGCAGCATCGGTTAATCCATCATCTGAGAAATCAAATAATACAAGTGCTGATGGCCCTGAGTATTTTGATAACTTAGCAATTTCATCTTCATTATAACATTTTTCTATCTTTTTGCTTGAACAATATGGTGTTCTAACTGCAATCTCAACGGCAACATCTCCAATTAAGAAGTCAAATCTCCCTTTGCCTGTATTACTATAAGGATTAAACGCTGATGCTTCTGGTTCAAAAGTATTTTCAAAATATCCTAAGAGAAAAAATCTAATACAAGGCAATAATTTCTGTTCTGTACGGTAACTGAACCAGTTCTGCTTAGAAAAACGTTCATTAACGATGCCTTTATATAATGAGAAAAAGGCTTTTTTTATCTGGTTAATAGTAATCATTACCAAATCTCCTAATCCAATAATACTCAAGAATTATAAAATCAACATGCAATCGCCATAGGAATAAAAGCGGTATTTCTCCTTAACGGCTTCCGCGTAGGCTTTCATGATTAAATCCCGGCCCGCGAACGCGCTCACCAACAGCAGCAGGGTGGATTTGGGGAGATGAAAATTGGTGAGCAGCCGGTCCACGGCTTTAAAGGTATAGCCGGGGTGAATAAACAGGTCACACCAGCCGGATCGGGCCGTAAACCCTCCAGGCCCGGCGCAGTATTCCAGGACCCGGACGCTGGTGGTGCCCACCGCCGTCAGGCGTTGCCCATTGCTTTTGGCCTCATTCAGCCGTTGGGCCGCGGGCGCGGATAGCTCAAAATACTCGGGTTCCAGGTGGTGCCGAGTATAGTCCTCCTCCCGCACGGGCATAAAGGTCCCGGGGCCTACGTGCAGGGTGACGGCAACCGATTCCACCCCTTTGCGGGCCAGGTCTGCCATCACCGCCTCCGTAAAATGCAGGCCCGCGGTGGGGCAGGCGATGGCCCCCGGGCGCGAGGCATAGACCGTCTGGTAGCGTTCCTGGTCCGATGCCTCCGGGGAGCGGTGGATGTACGGGGGGAGCGGCACTTCCCCCTGCTCCAGCACTATTTGTGCGGGGTCGCGGCCGTTAAGGGAAAAAAACCGCACCTCCGCCACCCCCGGCTGGGGCAGGGAGACCACTTCGGCCCGCAATTTCTCGCTAAAAATCAACTTCTGGCCCGGCCGCAGGCGTCCCCGATGGGTGGCCCGGGCCAGGGCGGTCTTGGTCTGCAAAGGGAGGCTCCGGGCCTGTCGCCGCGGCGGGCGGGCATGGAGGCCCGCCCCACCATCATTCCCCTGGGTCGGGGGAGGAGGGTTGGGGGAGGGGGCCGCCTCCGGAAGGTGGTGCAGCAGAAGCTCGATCTTGCCGCCGCTGGCCTTCTCTCCGTGGAGCCGGGCGGGAAAGACCCGGGTGTCGTTAACCACCAGGAAGTCGTTACTATCTAAATATTGGGGCAGGTCCAGGAAGGAGGCGTGCCGGATCGTCCCTTCGGCCCGATTAAGGATCAGGAGACGGGACGCGTCCCGCTCAGGCAAGGGATATTGGGCCACCAGTTCCGGGGGCAGGAAATAATTGTAATCTTCCAGGCGCGCGTTCATGAACTTTCCCCCAGGAATTAATCCCAAAGGCAAACTAAAGTCAATAGAAACAGACCTGTTCTTCGCAAACTGCCCCTATTCCGGGGTGATCGTGGTCAAAAAAAGTTTTTTAAATTTGCGACTTCTGCCGACGCCCCCCCTCACCCAACCCTCTCCCCCCGAGCGGGGGGAGAGGGGGTTATGGTTTCTTCCATTGATAAAGGGAATTGGGCGGGTTTCATCCTTATCATTCTCTTCCGGTGAGACTGTCCATTACCCATAAGTTTGTATGTTGTATGTCAAGCATTACCCTCTCCCCCCAGGGGGGGAGAGGGTAGGGTGAGGGGGGGATAGGCCATGCAGTTGTCTTATATCCGTCATAAACTTAGCCACCTCGTTTAACTTTTGATAATGCTTGACCAGTGGGGAAAGGGTAATAATGAGGGGGCAGGGGCCGATTGACGGGGAACCTGCGATTTGATAGATTTTAAATTTAAAGAACATTTTAATCTGTTCACCAATAAGGAAAATGCAACCTTGAAGATACGTTTTTTGCCAGTCCTTTTGCTGATTTGCAGCCTGCTGCCGTCGTTACCGGCCTGGGGCGCGCCCAGCCCCGAAGAGGTGGTGACCCGGGTGCAGGCCCAGTACGACCAGGCCGGGGGCTTCAAGGCCCGCTTCCGCCAGGAGTCCCGCCTCCAGGCCGCATCCCAGGGGGAGAAGGCCGAGGGTCTGCTCTATTTCCAGAAACCCTGCCGCATGCGCTGGCAATACGAAAGCCCACCGGAGCAGAAAAAGGAAATCGTCGCCGACGGCCGGGAAGTCTGGATGTTCATCCCCCAGGACGCGGTGGTCATGGTCTATCCCATGAACCAGGTGATGCGCTCCGATTTGGTGATGCGGTTTTTTTCGGGGATGGGGGATCTCGGCAAGGATTTCCGCATCTCCTGGAACCGCCCGCCGGACGGCGGAGGCAATTACGTGGTGGATCTTTTTCCCAAGAAATCGGAACCGGAATTGAAGCGCCTTACCCTCTATATTAATCCCGGCAATTATCAATTGGAAAGGCTGGAGTTCGCCAACGCCTTGGGGGAAGAGACCCGCTTTGCCTTCTCCCAGATGCAGCTTAATCTGCAATTGGACCCCGGGCTGTTCCGTTTTACGCCGCCGCCGGGAGTACAGGTGGTCAGGGAGGGCCGGGGTTAGCCAGGCCTCTGCCTAAATCATGAAACTCAATAGCCAACAACAGGAAGTGCGCCGTTTATTGGAGGAACGCCGGGCCATCATGCTGGCCCACAACTACCAGCCCGCGGATATCCAGGACATCGCCGACGTGGTTGGGGATTCCCTGGAGTTATCCATCAAGGCTTCCAAAACCGAGGCCGAGGCTATTGTCTTTTGCGGCGTCCATTTTATGGCGGAGACCGCGGCCATCCTCTGCCCGGATAAGACCGTGCTCCTGCCCCGCCTGGACGTGGGCTGCTGCCTGGCGGAATCGGTCAAGCCCGCCAAGCTCCTGGCCCGGAAGGCGGAACTCCCCGGCGTCCCGGTGGTCACCTACGTCAACTCCACCGCCGCGGTCAAGGCCGAAAGCGACATCTGCTGCACTTCCGCCAATGCCATCTCCGTGGTCAATTCCCTGGCCGCGCCCCGGGTGTTGATGATCCCCGACCAGAACCTGGCCCTCTATTGCGCCCGCCACACCGCCAAGGAGATTGAAATCCTTACCTGGGAGGGCTGGTGCAACGTCCACGACGGCCTCAGCGCCGAAGAAGTCCTGGAGGCCAAGGCCGCCCATCCCCAGGCCGTGTTCGTGGCCCATCCCGAATGCAACCCGGAGGTGGTGGATCTGGCGGACTTTGTGCGCAGCACCAGCGGCATGCTGAAGTTCGTGCAGGAAGCGCCAGGCCGGGAATTCATCATCGGCACGGAAAAAGGGATTCTGCATCGAATGCGCAAAGAAAATCCCGGCAAGGTTTTTTATTCTCCTTCCAAACGCCTCATCTGCCGCCCCATGAAGCGCATCACCCTCACCGACGTTATTGCCGCGCTGCAAGAAAACCGCCATCAGATTACGGTCCCGGAGGACATCCGGGTGCGGGCCCTCAAAGCGGTGGAACGCATGTTGGCCGTGCCCCGGGATTGATCCGGCCGGATCGGGGGCCGGAGGAGCCTGGAGATTCGAGAAGCCGGCAATTTTTTTTCCGCGGTCTTAATTTTGTTCTAAATATTTTTGGGAAAATTATCGATGTAAAAGTAGTGGGTCGATGGTCATGGATCAGGAAGCCAAACTGAAGGCTATTCGCAGTTCATTGCACGAACTGGCACAACCGCTGGCGGCGGTCACCGGCATGGTGGACCTGTTGCTGCTGGAATGCAATGAAAATGATCCCCTCTTCGAAGAAGTGCAAATGATCAGCGAGCAGCTGCAGAAAGTGCTGGAGATAGTCACCGAAATCCGCCGTCTGGCCCGGGAACCCGCGGTCCAGCATGGCCGCCTGGAAGTGGTGCGGGACCGCGGCGATTAAGACGGTTTTCGGTTTTCAGTTTTCGGTTTTCGGTTGAAAGAGAAAAGATTATCGATAAGTTAACTCTATGATTGATATACTCCCCGTAAAATCGAACATCTTCCCGTCTCCCAGACTTCCAACACTTCACCAATCGGCAAGTTAATTTCTCGCAAAGGCGCAAAGGGCGCAAAGATTAGAGAAAAAGCTTTGCGTCTTTGCGAGAAATTTCTTTGCCTTTATTCTGCTTACTTGTCATCGCAGCTTCTCCTAACTCCGTCGGCCTGGTCCCCCTTTGAACTTGCCAATCCGGGGAAACCTTCCTAATATATCCATGGAAGGCTTTGTGCAGATGAAACCACCTTAAAAAGTAACCTACTAGTAATCTTTATTTTTTTACCGAAAACCGAAAACCGAAAACGGTATCCCCATGGTGCCAGACCGGCAACCCGCCCCCCCGGACGTGCTCTCCCGGATCAAGGAACTCCGGGAGCAGCTCCATTATCATAATTATCGCTATTACGTGCTGGATGAACCGGTAATCTCCGACGCGGAATACGACCGGCTGCTCCGGGAGTTGGAAAGCCTGGAAGAGAAATACCCGGAGCTGGTCACCCGGGATTCCCCCAGCCAACGGGTGGGGGCCGCGCCCCTGGAAAGGTTCGAGAGCGTCCGGCACCGGCGGCCCATGCTCTCCCTGGAGAACGCCTTCAGCGAGGCGGAAGCCCGGGAGTTCGACGCGCGACTGAAACGCTTTCTGCGCACCACGGAAGACTTTCGCTACGTGGTGGAGCCGAAGATGGACGGGTGCGCGGTGGAGCTGGTCTTTGAGCAGGGGCGCTTCACCGTGGGCTCCACCCGGGGGGACGGCATCCGGGGGGAAAACGTCACCCAGAACCTGAAGACCATCCACACCATCCCCTTGCGGATGCTGGGGCAGGAAATCCCCTTGCCGGAATTGCTGGAGGTTCGGGGCGAAGTCTACATGGACCTGGAGGAATTCGAGAAATTGAACCGGGAGCGGGAGGCCCGGGGAGAGCCCGCGTTTGCCAATCCCCGGAACGCCGCGGCCGGGTCCTTAAGGCAGCTCGACCCGGCGGTCACCGCGTCCCGGCCCTTGAAGATTTATTGCTACGGCGTCGGGGAAGTAAAGGGCGCGAGCTTCCGCAGCCATCGGGAAATCTTGGAGAATCTGCAAAAATGGGGTTTTCGGGTCAATCCTTTGATCGAGACCTGCACCGGGATTGAGGCGGCCATTGCCTATCATCACCGCATCGAGCATCAGCGCCACGGCCTGCCCTATGAAATCGACGGGGTGGTGATCAAGGTGGATTCCCTGGCCTTGCAAGACCGCCTGGGGACCAAGGCCCGGAGCCCCCGCTGGGCTTTGGCTTATAAATTTGCAGCCACCCAGGAGACTACCCGGGTCCTGGACATCTTGGTCAACGTGGGGCGCACCGGCGCGGTCACCCCCATGGCGGTGATGGAGCCGGTGGAGGTGGGCGGGGTCACGGTCTCCCGGGCCACCCTGCACAACGAAGACGAAGTGGCCAGAAAGGACGTGCGGGTGGGGGACACCGTCCTGATCCAGCGAGCCGGGGACGTCATCCCCGAGGTGGTAAAGGTTATTATCGAAGATCGTCCTGCTAACGCCCAGCCCTTTAAAATGCCCCAAAGCTGCCCGGTTTGCGGCATGGAACTGGTGCGGCCCGCGGGCGAAAAGGTCACCCGCTGCCCCAACCCCGATTGCTTCGGGGCCCAGACCCGGAGCATCATGCACTTTGCCTCCAAGACCGCCATGGACATCGACGGCCTGGGGGAAAAGATCATCCTGCAACTGGTGAACGCCGGCCTGGTGAAGGACGTCAGCGACCTCTACCACCTGACGGAGGGGGACCTCATTCCCCTGGAGCGCTTCGCGGAAAAATCCGCCCAGAACATCATCAACGCCATCCAAGGGAGCAAACATCGCCCCTTCTGGCGGCTGATCAACGCTCTGGGCATCCGCTTCGTGGGGGAGGCCACGGCCCGGCTTTTGGCCCAGCATTTTCAAACCCTGGAAGGACTGATGGCCGCCAAGGAAGAGGATTTGCTCCAGGTGGAAGGCGTGGGGGCCCAGGTGGCCGGCAGCATTCGGGAGTTTTTTGCTAATCCCCGGAACCGGGAATTGATCAAAAAACTGCAAGAAGCCGGAGTCAAGGAACAGCCCCCGGAAGCCCGGGCCGGCGGCCCTTTGGCGGGAAAAACTTTTGTGTTCACCGGCGGCCTGGCCCATTTCTCCCGGGAGGAGGCCAAGGCCCTGGTCGCGGCCCGGGGCGGCAAGGTGAGTTCGTCGGTATCCGCTAAAACCGATTATGTGGTCGTGGGCGCGGAACCGGGAAGCAAAGCTGCTAAAGCTAAAGAATTGGGAGTTGCACCTCTCACCGAGGCGGAATTTGAAGAACTGGTGCGGTGATGGCGTAGGCGAACCTTGTGTTCGCCCATAATGCTCAGGGGGAACATAAGGTTCGCCCCTACGGCAAGAATCATTGATAAGCAATTGATAATAAATCTCTTTTAGCTATCTCCTGGAAAAGGAGAACCAAATGTCAGATAAAGCGAGGCTCCACGTCCTCATCGAAGGCCGGGTCCAGGGCGTCTTTTTCCGGGCCTCCACCCGGGACGAGGCCCTGGCCCGGGGGCTTAACGGCTGGGTGCGGAATCTCCCGGACGGCCGGGTGGAGGCCCTGTTCGAAGGGGAGCGGGAGACCCTGAACAGCATGCTCGCCTGGTGCCACCAGGGGCCGCGCTACTCCTACGTGGACCATGTGGAGATCGAGTGGCAGCCATACCGGGGCGACCTCCAAAGCTTCCGCATTGTTTATTGAGAAAAATCCTGCGCTCTTACTGGAAAGATAGACCTCACGCAAAGACGCCAAGGCGCAAAGGGAGATGCAAGATATGGAAATGGAAGGTTTTTTCTTTAGAGGCCTTTTTCCCTAACCCCTAACCCCTAACCCCTAACCCCTGCTCACTACCCCAGCCACTCCAAAACCACGGAGGTCTCGATCTGACGGTCGGTAATGGTCCAATGGGCCCGCAGCAGACGATCTTTTTCTTCGGGAGTGACCAGCCGGAAACCGTGGTTCTCATAAAACTTGACGGCCCACCAGGCCGCGGCCCAGGTGCCCACCAGGACCGGGGGCTTGAGGCCCTGAAGCATGCGGGATAATAATCTCCCGCCGATTCCCTGACGTTGAAATTCTGTTCTGACATAAGCGTGGCGGATTAAGGTCACCCCGGAAAGTTCCTGCCGCCCCATGACCCCGGCCAACTGCCCTTCTTTTTCCAGTCCCCAAAAGCAAACGCCCGCGTCCAGCTCGGAGAGCAGCTCTTCCAGGGGCATGTAAGGCTCATGCCAGCAATCCCCGGGGATGACGCCGCGGTAAGCCCGGGCACCGTCGTTGATCACCGTGTAAATAGCTGCCGCATCTTTGGAAGTTAATGGGCGGATCATAAAGTTCCTTCGTCGATTAAAATGGGGAAAAGGCGAAAGGGTAAAAAGGGGAATAGGTTTTGGATGAATTATCTTGCATGTTATTCTTTATACCCATTTCTCTTTTGGAGGAAACAAACTTGCAATATAACATAAACTTATAATCCGTATTTTTTAACGGAAAACGGAAAACAGAAAACTGTATTATTTCCTCTTCCCCTTTCACCCCAAGTCTTTGTTAATATACCCCAAAAAATCCAACTGCCGGGCAATATAATGCAGCCGTCCCTCGTTAATCTGCCGGCGGCGCTGCTCCACCCAGTGCCGGAAGCGTTTCCGGGGCAGCCGGGGATGGCCCTTAAGGGCTTCCGTCAGGGTATGGATGATGAAATGGAGGAAATAGGCTTCGTCTTGGTGGTAGCCATCCGGGCCGGGATGGACCACCCAATCCGAACTGCCCGCGGCCAGCACACTCGCGCCCGCGGCCGGCAGCATATGGAACAGCCGGCGTCCGGTCTGGCTCTGAGTAGACGGCCAGGTCTTCCAGTGGTGGTAATCCATGGTCTGATGGTAAGATTCCTCGATCTGCCGGTCAAACTCCACATCCAGGGAGGGGAGAAAAATGGTGGCCCCGTCAAAATTGAGGGTGAAATAACAGAGCCCGCCGTCTCGCAGCAGGGACAACAGGGAGGGCAGGGTGGCGGAGAGGTCCACCAGGTCCAGGAAGGCATGGGCGATGAGCAGGTCCCAAGTCTGCCGCCCTTGCTGGCGGCGGATAAAATCGTGGAGGTCGATGGCTTCCAGCGCCACGCAGAACCGCCGGCCCCGCTCCAGCCGCCAGCAAAGCACGCCTGCTTCCTCACGGCTGGGGTAACCCCGGTGGAGACCGTAATCCTGCAAGCGTTCCCGGGCCGCGGCGATGTTTTCGGGCTCCAGGTCGATGGCTGTGTAGACCGCACCCCGGCGCAGCAGCCCCCAATCCAGGAAGCGCTCCACCATGGTGCCAAGGCCGCAGCCCACCTCCAGCACCTGCAAAGGACCGGAGGTGTTTAGAGAGGCCAGGGATCGGGACAGGGAATTGAAGACGTGGCGGTTGAGGGAACGGTCATCCAGGCTTTTCTTGGCGGCCAGGTAACGGATAAAGCTGAATTCTTCTGAATTATTCATGGCGATGCACTCTCAAGGTAATAAAAAGGTTAAGGGTTTTGCCATCCCCCCCCTCACCCTAGCCCTCTCCCCCCCGCTGGGGGGAGAGGGAACAAAGGAAGAAACTTTTGGGTTTTCTCATACTGTTAAAGGGCGAATTACAGGCCCATGAGCGGCTGTAGTAAAACCAAGGTGGGCTTCTCAGGCCTCTTTCCCCCTCTCCCCCCTTGGGGGGAGAGGGCCGGGGTGAGGGGGGGCGGTGGTAACGTCCCCCCGATTCCTATAGTAGTTATTGAGCCTTAAAACTGTGAATAAATTGATGGATCGAACTCAGGCTCTCCTCCCAGATGGGATGGCGCCGGAAGTTGGCCCGGGCCGCCAGGCTCATTTGCAGCAGCAGGCCCCGATCCAGCAGCAGCCGCTCCAGGTGCCCGGCCAGGGTGGTGATATCCCCCGGCGTCACCAGAAAACCGTCCACTCCATGATTGATAATCTCCCCGGCTCCCCCGGCCGTGGAGGCAATGGCCGGCAGGCCGAACCCCATCCCTTCCAGATAGACGATGCCGAAGGCTTCGTAAGAAGAAGGCACCGCCAACAAGTGGCTCCGGGCCAGGAGCGCGGCCAGGGCATTGCTGTCCAGGGTGCCCGCCAGGCGAACCTTGGCGGTTAGCCCCGTCTCCGCTAACTGGCGGTGAATTCCCTCCACGTATGGGGCATCCATAGTCAAGCTTCCGGCCACCGTCAGCCGCCAGCCGGCCCGGGGCAGGGCCGCCAGGGCCGCCAGCAGGGTATGCAGCTCCTTCCGGGGGATGACATTGGCGGCAAACACAATCTCCAAAGGCCCGGGGGCCAAGGCCCGGGCGGCGATCTCCTCCGGCGTAAGATTCCCGGGAAGGCGGTCCCCACCGCCCGGAGCCACCAGCAGTGGCCGGCGGTTCCCCGCCAGTCTTTCCACGTCCCCTTTGATGGCCCGGCTGATGCAGACATAGCCGTCCACCGTCTGCAGATACTGCCCCTCCACCCACCGGTAAAAACGGCGGCGCCGGGATGGATGGACCTCATTGCCCCGCAAGTGATAGACCAGGGCGATGATGGGGCAATCCAGGCGGCGGCGCAGCCTCCGGTTCAGCCGGAAAAAAGAAGGATGAACCAACTCGTCCTGGAGCAGCACGTCGCACTCCAACCCTTCCAGGCGTTTCCTCAAGGCCCGGGAGCAGTTATCCAGGAGTCCCCGGCGATAAGTGGGCCAGGGCAGGGATATCACCTCCACCTGATCCCCCCGGTTCCGGAGATATTCAACCAGGAGGCGGTCATATAGGAAGCCGCCGGTGACCAGGTCCAGGCTGCCGTAGATAATGAGGCCGATTTTCACCCCAAATTCTCTTGATACGCCGCCCAGGCGATGTCGGTTTCCCAGATGGTGACCCGCATGGCTTCGAGATTGGGGGCCGTCAGGCGCTGCCGCAGCATCCTTAAAAAGATGCGGGCGAAATGTTCGATGCTGGGGTTCAGCCCCGCGAACTCCGCCAGTTCGTTCAGGGTCCGGTCCCGGAAGTAACTCACGATCTCATCCAGGTGGAAATCGATGTCCACGATGTCCACCAGGTAGCCGTGTTGGTCCAGGGCGGCTCCCTGGAGCCGGACCTCCACCTTGTAAGCGTGGGAATGGAGCAGGTTTTCCGGTCCCCAATCGCCGCCGAAGAGGAAATGCTGAGCCACGAAACTTCTTTCCACCGCGATGGTGTACATGCGGTCTCCAGATGTAAAAAGATGGTTCTCGCAAAGGCGCAAACGCGCAAAGAGAGACGCAAATAAAAAACATCAATACGTCAAAATCACCTGCAAGGCCTCCGCCGGGTTGTGATCCAGCAATTTAAAGGCCCGGGCCGCTTCGGTCAGCGGGAAGCGGTGGGTGATCAAGGGGGTGGGGGCAATTTCCTCCAGCATTCGCCAGGCCAAAAGATATCGCCGGAACTTGCTCCAGCGCCCGCTCAATTCCGGGGCCATGGTGGATACCTGGCTGCTGATGAGGCGCATGCGGCTGCGGTGGAACCTCCCCCCCAGGTTGAGGTCCGCCTTTTTCAGGCCGTACCAGGAGCCGATGACCACCCGGCCGTGGAAGCCGGTGGCGGCGATGGCCTGCTCCAGGGCCTCCGGGTTGCCGGAGACCTCGTAGCACAGGTCCGCGCCCCGGTAGGAGCCGTCGCTCAAGGCGTCCAGCAATTGCCTCAAGACCCCGGGGGACGCGGGGTCCAGGCTGAGATGGGCCCCCCATTCCCGGGATAAATCCCGGCGGCCGGCATGGAGGTCCAGGGTCGCCAGGACGGCTAAAGGCAGCCGGGCCAACAGGCCGGTGAGGAGCAAACCCACCACCCCCTGGCCGAAGACCGCCACCTGCTCCCCCAGTTGCGGTTGGCCGTCCAGCACCAGGGTGACCGCGGTCTCCATATTGGGGAAAAAAACCGCGGCCTCCGGCCCCACGGTGGACGGCGGCAGAAGCAGTTCCTCCAGGTCGGCCAGAAAATGGCTTTCGTGGGGGTGGAACGCGAACACCAGCCGGTCCTGCCATTCCTTGGGGACCCCATCCCCCAGGGCCATCACCCGGCCGATGGCGGAGTAGCCGTACTTCAGGGGGAAGTCGAAACGCCCGGCCAAGGCTGGGATGGTCTCATCCACGGCCAGATCGCCGGGGGCCTGGCCCCGGTAGATCAACAGTTCGGTCCCCGGGCTGATGGCGGAGATCAGGGTTTTCACCAGCACTTGGCGGGGGCCGGGAGGGGCCAGGGGTTCCTCCCGGACTTCCACCTTACGAGGACCCATGAAAAAGAGGGATTGGCGGATCATGCATTCTCCCATTGGGGTTCGCCCCGGAGCACCAAGTCCTCTCCCAGGCGCTGGTAGCTGACCTGACGGAGCCTGGGGAAGCAGTTCATCTGGTGCTGTCCCAGATAATCCATGACCCGCAAGCCTCCCACCAGCATGGGGGCGATGGTCAGGACCACCTGGTCCACCAGCCGGGCGGCCAGAAAACTGGTGATGATCTGGGCCCCTCCTTCCACCATCAGGCTGTCGATGCTCATTTCTCCCAGATACTTAAGCAGAGCCGTCAGGTCCACCCAGCCGTTGCTTGCCATCGGCAGGCGCAGCACCCGGGCGCCGATCTGCTCCAGGGCCGCCTGGCGCTCCGGGTCCGCATCGGCGCTGGTGGCGATCCAGGGCGCCCGGCAGTTTCTGAGCAGGTTGGCATACGGCGGAAACCGGAGGCGGCTGTCCACCACGATGGGTTGGGGGTCTTTTCCCTCCACCAGCCGGACGTTGAGGCGGGGGTTGTCGGCCAACAGCGTGCCGATGCCCACTAAAATGGCGTCGTGCGCGGCCCGGAGGCCGTGGGTCAGGGCCATGGACTTGGAGCCGCTCAAAGCCAGGGGACGCCCGGGGCGGGCGGCGATGCTGCCGTCCAGGCTCTGGGCGTAGCTCAAGGTGACGAAGGGGCGGCCCCGGCGCCGGCGGTGCGCGGCCGAGTCCGCCAGGGGGGCATTGATCTGTTCCATGATTCCCAACTGCATCGGCTGATAACAGGGGGTGCCGTTGGGGAGTTCGTCCAGGATAAGGAGGTGTTTCATGCGCCTGGCCTTGGTGCGCAAGTAATCGGCGTTTTCCGCCCAGACTCCGGTTTGCAAAGGAATGCGGGCTCTCACTTCAATGCCCAACTCCTGGAGGCTGTCCAGCTTGTGGGGATTATTGGTGAGGAGCTTGATGGAGCTGACCCCCAAATCCTTAAGAATCTGGGCGGCCACCGTGTAGTCCCGCTCATCCACCTGATGCCCCAGGAGCAGGTTGGCGTCCACGGTGTCGTAACCCTGGTCCTGGAGATTATAGGCCTTGAGCTTATCCAAAAGACCGATGCCCCGGCCCTCCTGGCGCAGATAGATGACCACGCCCGCGCCCGCGTCGGCAATGAGCCTTAAAGCCGCCTGCAACTGCGCGCCGCAGTCGCAGCGCCTGGAGCCCAAGACGTCCCCGGTGAAACACTCGGAGTGGACCCGCACCAGGACGTCTTCTTTGCCGGCCACCTCGCCCTTGACCAGGGCCAGGTGTTCTTTCTCATCCCGGCTGCCGGTGTAGAAAAAGAGCTGGAATTCGCTCTCCCCGGTGGGAATGCGGGCCGAGGCGGCGGAGGTCAGCGTGCGGTCATCAGGAGGCATATCTCGGGTCTCCTTGGCCCGGGCTGGAAAAGGGAGTTTGGCGCCGGCGAATTAAAAAGAGACTTTGTGAAGCAACGAGCCCGAAAAATCTCTTAGCGGTGGTGACCGCTGTATCTAAAAATAAGGCCCTTGCAAGGTATGTCAAGAAGGCGGGCGGGGCAGGGTTCGGGGAGGGAGGAACAAGGTGTACAAGCGGGCATGTGTGCCGAATGAATTTATTTCAACCGAAAACGGAAAACAGAAAACGGAAAACCGTCTTTAATAACCCACGGGCATCCGGTAGAAGATGTCCGCCAGTTCCTCGGCGCTGGCCACGGGGAGGTCCGTGTCCCCGTGGAGTTTCAGGCACTCCACCCAGAGGCCGGGGATGGTGCGGTCGGTGGGTTCCCAGTCGATCTGCAAGGGGAACAGGGGGTCTTCCCGGGTGGCGGCCTCCCAGGCTTCGAAGCTGGCGATGCGGGGGTTTAAGTTTTGCGCCCGCTCGAACGCGCTGCCTTTGATGTCCTGGTTGAAGCCGGTGGACCAGAAAAACTCGATCAAGGTGGGCACCGCCTCCACCAGGGGCACGCCCTCAATCATTTCCGGGCGGTAGCGCAGGCAGACCCGCTGGCTCCCGTAATGGCCGGGCTCCCCCCGGACGTTGGGGAGATTGGTGTGGTACAGGGTGTCTTCCAAAGACGTTAAGGGGCCGGGCCGGTAGAACATCTTCATTTCCTGGAGGTCGCCCCGGTAGAAGCTGAGCATATAGAGGATGTAGGGGAAGGCCAGGCGGTAGGTGCGGTAGTCTGCGCCGCCTTTTTTCTCCCAACTGGCTCTAAGGCTGCGGCATTGGGGGAGATGCTCCACCGCCAGGAAGACCAGGTCCTTGCGCGCGGCCAGCCAGCGCGTGCCCGGCGGCAATACCGGCAGCGGCGGTGGCATCACCTTAGCCACATAGCGCAACAGGGAATCGATGGGAGCCCGCCGGGCGATCCGGGAACCCTGATCGCCGTTTTCCTCCAGGAGTTGGGCCTCCCGGCCGGTGAAGATGATTTTTTCGCTGATGGCTGCGTTACCATATTAGGGATTAGGGGTTAGGGGTTAGGGATTAGGTGACTGGCACCATTTCCCTACCCCTAACCCCTAATCCCTAACCCCTTTCTTTTTAGCCCTCCGCCTCCTCCCGCTTCGCCGCCCAGGTCCAGACCCGCTCCGGGATGAAGCGCCGGGATGAGCACTGGTTCAGGGCCAGGCGTTCCATCTGCCGGAGCACCTCCACCTGGTGGGGGGGCAGGAAGTCGTCGATGACCGCCCGGAAATCCTCCAGCTCGATCTTTTCCCGGCCCTGGATGCGGGCCCGGCGATAGGCCCGAAAGACAATCTCCTCCAGGTCGCCGCCGGTGATCACCTCCGGGTGGCGGGCCTCCAGGTGGCGGACTACTTCCGGGAAATCTGCGGGGTCGCAAGGGATGTCACTCCGCTTGGCCACCACCTCCTGGATGTGGACCTTTTCGGTGAAATCCGGCATGAAGAAGGGAATGCGCTCTGAAGAGCGCCCGGAGCGCAGGTCCGCTTTGTCCAGGCGGTCCGGGCGGTTGGTGATCCTGATCCACAGGACCTTCCCCTGGATGGCCGGGTCGCCCATGAACTCGAAGCGCATCTGGCGCAAGCGGTTGCTCACCCCGGTGTCACCGGAGTATTCGTCCCGGCCGTGTTCGCTCTGGTCGGCCTCGTCCTCCACCACCACCACCGGGGTTAAAGAGCGCAGCGTCTGTAGGGCCTTGAGGAAATTGCGCTCGGACTCCCCCACCCACTTGGTGCGGGGGTTTAAGAGCTTGATGAAGTTGAAGCCGCAGTCCCGGGCCAGGGCCTCGGCCAATGCGGTTTTGCCCACGCCCGGCGGTCCCATCATGGTGATGCCCCGGGGCACTAATTTTTCTTCACCGGACTGGATGGCCTTGACGATCTGGGCAAAATACTCCTTGATGGGGTCGAGGCCCCCGATCTCGGAGAGCCCGTAGCGGGGCTCGATGACCTCGATGAGGCCCACCAGCTCCTGGCGCAGCAGCTCCTTCTTTTTTTTGCGCACCAGGTCCATGGTCAGAGGCTTGCGCCGGGACTGGCGCAGGAGTTGGCCCACCACCCGGAGGCTGAGGCCCGCGGCCAGGTTGGCCAGTTCCTGGGCGGTTAGTTCCAGTTTGTATTTGCCCCGGGCCAGGAGGTGCTCGATGAAGGCCGCCCGGTCTTCCAACTCCGGCGCGGGGACGTCGATGATCTGGGCGCCGTAGCGGCTGAGCAGCAGGATGGGGTTTAAATCCGCGAGATTGCCGGTGGTGAGGATCACCACGTGCCCGGCTTCGATGAGTTCCCGGTGCCTGGCCCAGCGCAAGAGCGTCACCAGGGAGGCCCGGTCCGGCTCGGTCATGGACCCCAATTCCAGGGCCGGGACCATGGTTTCGGCGTATTCCAGGATGAAAGCCAGGGGCTTGCCGGGTCCGGGAAAGTTACAGCACGCGGTCATCACCCGCTCCGCCAGTTGCAGCACTTCCCGGGGGCTTTGGGGGAGGGGTTCCGGCGCGGGCCGCTGGCCCAGGGCCTTCAGGGCCCGGGCCCGAACCCGGGAGACGTCTTCTTCTTCGTCTTCGTCCCCTTCCGCCTGGGGCGGCGTCAGGGCCTGGCGGAAGAGCCGCTCCACCTGGGCGTCTCCGAATTCCAGGCCCAAACCCAAATTGTAGAAAACCACGTGGCGCTCCTCACCCAGCCAGTCCCCCAGAAAGGAGCGGCAGGGCAGGTAGTCGCCGTTTATCTTGACGTAATCGAACACCTGGCCGTGGAGAATGAACAGGGCCGATTCCCCGGCCTGGAGATGTTCTGCCAATTCCTGGGCCCATTCAGGCAGTTTGATGTCGGGCCCCATAGTTTGACCTCACTTGCGCGGCGGGGGGCCATTTACGGCCCCCCTGATGGCGCGGCAACCGGCAACGGGTTGTCAGCTTCCCTTACAATAACCCCTGGATCATCTTGACGAACTCTTCCTTCTTGCGAGTCCCCAGGATTTTATGGGCGATATTGCCTTGTTTGTCAATAATGAAGGTGGTGGGCACCACTTCCACGTTCCCGTAGTCCTTGCTCACCTTGTCGTTGCCCGTCAGCACCGGGTAGTTCAGGCCCATCTGTTTGACCAGGAAGCGGATCTGCACGGGATCGGAACTGAGGGCGATTCCCAGGGTTTGAAAGCCCTTACCCTGCATCTCTTTGTAGATGGCGTTTAAATCCGGCATCTCCTCCCGGCAGGGCATGCAGAAAAAGGTGAAGAAGTTGATCATCACCACCTTGCCTTTGTATTGGCTCAGGCTGTGCTCTTTGCCGGAAAGAACATCGGGCAGGGAAAAGTCGGACGCGGTTTTGCCCTGGGCCATGGCGCTTCCGGCCAGGGCCAGAATACAGGCGGCCAGAACCAACCCCTGGAACAGATGGCGGAACCCGCCCTGGAAATATTTGGTCATTATAAGTCTCCTTACCGAGTAAGATGAAAAAGCTGCTTCAAATCTATTTTAATATATCAAAATCCAGCCCCCGGAACAATTTGATTTCCTATCAGGGAAATTCGTTAAAGAGCCCAAGCGATTATCCGACTTGACATCGCCCTAAAATTCCCTATGTATATTAGTCTAAACATTGGCGCCAACTACATTCAGCCCGGGGGCAGGCCAGTTGCCGGAGAAAATTCGCCCCGCCGCGGCCGGGAGTCATTCATGAAAGTCTTAGGCATCTGGGGCAGCCCCCGCCGGGGCGGCAATTCGGAAGTCCTGCTGGACGCCTTCCTGAAGGGCGCGGCCCAGGGGGGCGCAGAGGTGGAGAAGGTCTCCCTCCGGGAACTGAAGATCGCACCCTGCATGGAAATCTATCACTGTTTCAAAGACGGCACCTGTCCCATCAAAGACGACATGCTTCCCCTGTACGATAAACTCCTGGACGCGGACGTGGTGGCCCTGGCCTCGCCTATTTTCTTTTACAGCGTCTCCGCCCAGGCCAAGGCCATGATCGATCGCACCCAGGCGCTGTGGTCCCGGCGCTACCACCTGAAACAGGACTTTCCGGGGGGCGACCGCCAGGGGGTGCTGCTGTGCACCGGCGCCACCAAGGGCCGCCTGGTCTTCGTGGGCGCGCGCCTCGTGGCCAAATATTTCTTCGACGCCATCAACGTCCGCTACGCCGCCGAAATCCTGGTGCGGGGGGTGGATGAAAAAGGCGCGATCCTGGGCAGAGCCGAGGAGCTGGCCGCGGCCGCCGCCTTGGGCCAACGACTGGCCCAGGGGGAGGTCTTGCCGGCGATTAAGATGGATCCGCTGGCGGTGTAATAGTAGCCAGTAGCCAGTAGCCAGTGGTCAGTGATCAAAGATAATTATTCAGTTGGTTTCTCTATTACTGGCTATTAGGGTTGCGACAACTACTGACTACTGGTAACTGGCTACTGACTACTAAAAGGAGGATGCAATGGCAATCGAAGTGGGAATGAAGAATGAGATGCGGCTGAAGACCGGTCCGGAGCATTCGGCCCAAAAGTTTTTCCACGGCGTCCCCGATGTCTTCGGCACCCCGTTTTTGGGGGGACTGTTCGAGGGGACCAGCGCCGACCTCATGGCCAAACATCTGGCTCCCGGGGAGCAGTCGGTGGGCATCTCCATGAACCTGACGCACACCGCGCCCACGCCCTTGGGGATGGAAGTCCGGGCGGTCACCGAAGTCACCAAGGTGGAAGGCCGGAAGATCACCTTCAAGGTGGAAGGGTTCGACGAAAAGGAAAAGGTTGGCGAGGCGGTGCATGAACGGTTTATAATTAATGCCGAGAAGTTCAATCAACGGGTGGAGGCAAAAAAGAGCTGAGCAAGACCGCGGCGTGTTCCCTGGACTTTCCTTACGACCTGGTGTCCCTGGGCCAGTTTGAGACGGGCTGGGGCTGGGAGGCCCAAATCCGCCAATACGCCCGGAAGAAATACCGCCGGGACCTGGAGGGTCTGCTGCCCCTGAACCCCGAGCCGCTGGCCCGGCTGCTGGGAGGTGAGGTCCTGGAGGGGCGCCCCTACGCCAGCATTAAGTGGGTCATCCGGGTCAAACCCTTCCGCCCTCTGGAGCTTTATCTGCTCTTTGATTATGACGGCGATCACGGTGCGGACCTGCGCGTCTTTTACGCCCGGAAGAGCCTGATCGTGCCCACCGAGGACGCTTACGTCTTCGCCTGGGACTTCCTGGCCATCGTGGCCCGCTACGGCCGGGGCGCGTTTACTCTCGAGGAGGCCGGGCCGGGAAAGGAGTTCCTGCCTTTCCGGGACTTTGCCGCGGGTTTGTCCGGCCCTCTGGAAAACGTCTCCCTGGGGCCCCGGCAGGAACTGCTGCTGTTGGCCGCTCCGGAGGTGGTGGAGACAGCGGTCAGGCGCATGGATACAGGCGTTTATCAGGCCACCGCCGACGGCTGGGAGATCGTCTGGCCCATCCTGGGGGATTGCGCCTACCGCCTCCGGGTGGCGGCAGGGGATTTGCAGGTGGCCTTTGATGACCATGGGGCCAAAAAGTACGCGCCGGAGCTCCTCATCAGCTTTGCCTGGCTCTACCTGAACGCCCTGCTCCGGGAGTGCCGCCAGGTGGATCCGTCTTTGCCCAGTCTCTCCCGGTATCTTTGAAAAATTTAGGAAGATGAAGAATTATGGAATGCGTCTATTGCGGGAAAGCAAAAATCATCGTCCGCCCCACCTGACAGGGGGTGGAAATCGGCTGCCCGGGTTGCGGCCACAACTATACGCCGGAAGAATTTAAAGAACTGCTGGCCCAAAAGGGCGGGGGCGAAATGCCCAAGCCCGCCTGCGGGTAAGATAGTTTTCCGTTTCCCATGAAAAATAAACTCAGGGGGAAAATGGGGACCGCGCCAGCCGCCAGGCTTTTGAACTTTGAACCTTGAACTTTGAACTGAACCATGAGCGCCCAACTAAAAGACCTCTCGCGACTCAAGCAAATCGGTCGTACTCCCTCCGGTCAGGTTAAGGTCAGCTATGGGGTGCACCACCTGGACGCGGCCATTGCCGGCAAGTCCGTGGGCGAGGTGCGCCAGGCCTTGCGGGAACCCTTGAACATCGACCCCCGGGCCCTGGCCCTGGTCAACGGCCGGGACGTGGCCGCGTCCTACGTCCTCAAAGCCGGGGACCAACTGGAATTCGTGCGCCTGGCCGGGGAAAAAGGAACGGTTTTTCGTTTTCAGTTTTTAGGTTTCAGTAAACAGGATTAATTCTCACCGGGACCGGTAGGACGCAGAGGCTTGCGGGGACGGGAAGAAATTGTTAATCTAGCGGTGCAAGGGACCCTGATAATTGGAGGAATAATCCGTGGCCCGGGTTACTATTGAAGATTGCTTAAACAAGGTGCCCACCCGCTTCGGCTTGGTGCATCTGGCGGCCAAACGGGTGCGCCAGTTCTACCGGGGCGCGCCGGTGCTGGTCAAAGGCGGCAACAAAGAGATTGTCATGGCTTTGCGGGAGATTGCCGCGGGGAAGGTCTCCTCCGCCAGTCCCTTGCCGGGCCTGCCGGAAAAAATCGAATAATAAGGAAACTGTCAACCGCTCTTAAATAAATCCCCTGGAGAGAGATGCCGGCCAACCTTCCGCCCCGGTATTTTGAGGTGGAAAAACGTTATCGGGAGGCCCGGTCTGCCAGCGAAAAGCTCCGTTATCTGGAGGAGATGCTGGCCATCATGCCCAAGCACAAGGGCACAGAAAAGCTCAAGGCGGATTTACGGCGGCGCATCTCCCAACTTAAGGACCAGGGCCGGGGCCGCCAGGGTTCCGGCCGCCACACCCCCGCTTTTCTGGTGGACAAGGAGGGGGTGGGGCAGGTGGCCCTCATCGGCCCTCCCAACACCGGCAAATCTTCCCTCCTGGCCGCGCTCAGCAAAGCCCAACCTCTCATCGCCGCTTATCCATACACCACCCGCGCGCCCCTGGCGGGGATGATGCGCTTTGAAAACGTCCAAATCCAGCTCCTGGACACCCCGCCCCTGGGGGACGATTATCTAGACCCCTGGTTCCCGGACCTCCTGCGCCGGGCCGACGCCTGGGCCCTGGTCCTGGCCCCTCCGGGGGACCCCGTGGAACAATTGCAGGCCCTGGAGCGGGTCTTGGAAACCCTGCAACTGGCTCCCGGCAAGGGGGAAGCGACTCCCGGAGCCGCCGGCCCCGTCGTCAAGCCCAGCCTGATCATTTTAAACAAGAGCGATCTGTTCTCTGATCCCGAGGAACTGGATTTTTATCTGGAGGTCCTGCGGGAGAGCCTCCCCGCTTTAGCGGCCTCGGCCACGGGAAATCTAGGGCTCGCCCTGTTAAGATCAGCGGTGTTTGAGCTCCTGGACCTGGTGCGGGTCTATACCAGGGCACCGGGCAAAGCCGCCAATTTCGCGGCTCCCTTTGTCGTTCCCGCGGGGGCCACCGTTTTTGAACTGGCGGAGCGCATCCATCAGGATATTGCCCGGAAATTCAAGTTCGCCCGGGTCTGGGGAAAAAAGACCTTTGAGGGTCAGCGGGTGCAGCGAGACTATCTACTCCAGGAAGGAGACGTGGTGGAACTGCATCTTTGACACTTTCGGGCTAAATTAAGAAATCCTTTTGGAATTTGATAACTTTGAGAATGGCAAACCTTTGTTCTCAATAATTCTGGAAGCCGTCCCTACCCCGGCAGCACTCCCGCTCCGGCTTCGGCCCAGCAGAGCACCGGCACGGTTTCTTCCTCTTCTCCCCCCGGCCCCCAGATTTCCAGATGCCAATTCCAGACCGGCGCCAGGGGCCAGTGGGGGAGAAGGTATTCATTAACAAAATCCTGGAGGTTCCCGGAGACCACCGGAATCTGTTCCGAATCCTCAATGCCGGCTAGACCTTGGGACAACAGCTCCCCAAATCTGGCCAGGTGGCTCCCCAGGCCCGCGGTTTCCCTAACTCTGGCCCACTCCTCCTCACTGCGGCAGCCCGGCAGGGTAATTTGCACCGCATGGAGCCCGGTCCACTCCGGCCATCCCTTTAAGCTGAGGAAGAGGGAGCGGGAGGTGCGTCCCAGGAGCAGGGGAGACCAATCGTCCTGGAGATAAGGAGCCATGACCCGCCGCCAGAGATGGTACCGCAGCCTGGCCAGCTCCGGGTCCGCCATTTCGTCCACCCCCGGGACCGGCCCGAATTGCAGCCGTTCTTCCCAGGGCTCGGGGGCCAAAATCTCCGCCAACCATTCCTGGCTCCGGTCCACCTGCAACATCCGGGCTTCCTGGTCCGCCAGCATCTTTTCCAATTGCCAGACCAGGCCCCACGCGTCCGCGGCGGAATGAGGAGCAGGGGGAGGGACGGTTTGAGATTGACGGATAGCCTGAATCAGGTCGTCATCCCTTTCTTCCTGGTTCCGCCGGTAATCCTGGTAGGCTTGCCATTGGTGCAATTCACCCCGTTGGAAATATTTGAGATCCCGGATCGGGCCTTCCGCTTCCAGCGGCAGGGGTAGACGCTGATACGGCAATTTGTCGGGCCAATCCGGCGCCACCCCCACTCGCAGATGGGGGAAATAAAGGGGCAGAGTCCAAAACTCCGCACGCCACGGCAAAATCACCGGAAACGCGACCATTTCCCATTTCTCTCCCATGATGCCTCCGATGATTTTCAGAAAATAGTATGGAATCGGTGTCCGGAGAACCGGCATCGGCGTCTTTTTCCAAACTCTGGAATGGACACCATTCAATCCCTTTATTATTATCTTAAGATATTAGGGGATACAAGGGTTCTCCCATTTAAAATCCTGTTGAAGACCATCGGAGGTGGCCATGGAACTCTTGGAAGGACTGAAGACCAGAAAAAGCATCAGGGCCTATAAACCCGAAGCGGTGCCCCGGGAGGTGCTCACCCGGATCCTCGAGGCCGCCCGCTGGTCGCCGTCTTGGGGCAATACCCAGCCTTGGGAAGCGGTGGTGGTGACCGGCGACGTGGCGCCGCAGCTGACCGCGGACCTGGTGGCCGCAGTGGAACAAAAAGAGGCTCCCAATCCTGATGTGCCCATGCCCGCGGGATTCCCGGACGCGCAGCAACACCGCTATATGGCCTGCGCCGCCGGGTTGTTCGGCACCATGGGCATCGCCCGGGAGGACAAGGCCAGGCGCAAGGCCCATATGCTCAATATGACCAGGGCCTTCGGCGCGCCGGCGATTATCTACCTCCTCTTCAGCGCTGATCTGCAGGTCCCCTATACTATGTTTGACCTGGGAGCCATTACCCACGGCATCTGTCTGGCGGCCCACGCCCAGGAACTGGGGACCTGCATCGAGGCCCAATTGGCCCTTTATCCTGACCTGGTGCGCCGGCATGTGCCGATCCCGGACGGCCGCAAGATCGTCATCGGCATCGCCCTGGGGTACCCGGAACCCGAAGCCCCGGCCAATACCTTTCGCACCGACCGGGAACCTCTGGAAAAATGGCTCACCTGGGTCGATTAGAGACCAGCAGCCCCGTTTCCCAGAAACCGGAAGTTAGGGAGCAATGGCGATTCTTATTGACATCAGGAATTTCCCAGCCATAATTTAAAATGCGTGGGGATGTAGCTCAGCCGGAAGAGCGCCTGCTTCGCATGCAGGAGGTCAGGGGTTCAAATCCCCTCATCTCCACCAACGGTTTCGGTTGTTTAAGGCTCATGGCATCCATGGGCCTTTTTGGTGTGTGAGACTCTGTGTGAGACTTTTCTTCGAGGCTTGCCATCACTTCCCGAAGTTGCGGATCGATTACCTGTAAGTACCTCTCCGTGGTTGCCTTGCTCTGATGCCTCAGTAGACGACTGACTTGGGTTATCGAGAATTTCTGCTTGTCCGCCAGGTAGCTGGCTACAAAGTGACGGATCGCATGAAAACCGAAGTGCCTTACCTGGGCTCGCTTGCATATGGTGCGCATCAGCTTTGGGCGATGGATATACCTGGTGCCAGTCTTGGGGTTAAGGAAAACCCATTCGTCTTGGGTCCGCTTCAGCCATAACTGTTGCAGAGTCTCATAGAGGACCTGATTCATTGGCATTTTGTCCCAGGCCCATGAACCATCACGGCGTTTACGTGTCCAAAGCCTAACAGTTTGGTCTTGGAAGTTCACGTCTTCCCACCGTAGTCGCAAGATTTCATCTACCCTGGCCATGGTGTGATAAATGACCAAGAGCAAAGGCCTTGCTGGTCCTGCCGCCATGATTATCTTGGACATCTCTTCGGGTGTGGGTATTTGCCTTTGGAATTTTTCCTCCGGCATTTTCTCCAGGAAATGGCAAGGGTTCTCACCTATGACTCGCCGCCGGTAAGCCCAATTAAACAGAGCACATAAATCTTTGCGATGCCTGTTGTAATTGATATTCGTTTTACGGGTTCGCAGATAGGCTTCGATGATTTGGATGGTGATTCCCCTTATAGATACATCCCCAGTGAATTCCAGAAATTTCCGATAGACATACACCTTATACTTGTAAGTTTTATCGGCGAATTTCCTTCGCGCGTGGTCCAAATACTCATTCGCTAAAGCCGAAAAGACCGTGTCGGTTTGATTCTCCTCCACCTCCGCTTTCACTGCTTTCTCTGCCTCTTGCGGATTTTTTAGCTCTTTCCGTTTTTCTTCCTCTGCCTCCTTTGCTTTTCGCTTGGTCTTGAACCAGGCACCGCTGTACCTGGTCCCCTTCAGGGTGAAGTCGTAACGCCACCCCTTGCCCTTTACCGAATAAACGCTCATGGATTTTCTCCTTCGATGGGAAAAAGAGAGACCCCACAAGCTTCACACCGCCCAATACCCGCCAGTTTTTATAAACCCATGACAGGCTTTTCCGCAGATACCGGGCGACCTCCTCAGGAGTCATTATCTCTGATTCGGTGCCAAAGCTCTCGTAAGCAATAACCTTCCAAGAACCAATACATTCATCATCATTGCCTTGCAAATCTATCCCAACGTTCAAAACCAATTAATCCTATAAAAAGGAGGGATTATGAAAGCTGATTCCTTGCGAAAGGAATTCAACGTCATTTCCGTGGAGGAGATGGTGACCGTCAACGGAGAAGACAAAATCTTGATCTGTGAGTTCTGTCACCAGCCGGTTAGATACGAAATTGCCATGGAGGTCAAGGGTCAGATTACCTATGCCTGGCTTTGCGGGGAGTGTCCAAAGAGTAAAGCCATCATGTCAGCGCCTACAGGAGGAGGCAGAATGCTGAAAAACTACCTGAAAGCAGGATACCCGGCTCTATGTGTCCTAACCCAGGAACCACACCGGGCAGAACAAGTGCTTCCCTGTGAAGGATGGAAGTTTTACATCTGGGACTGCTTGAGAGGTATCAAAGAAGCAGGAACCACCAGGATTATGGAAGAAATCCGTGACCCGGTGGAAGCCGTCAACTGGCTGGGGCAGTTTCAGGACACCATCCTGATGGCCCATAACCTGCACCTTTTCTTGGAAGTCCCGGAAGTCATCCAGGCGATCCAGAACGGCATCCCGAGATGGAAAGCCACTGGCTCTGCCCTGGTGATGATCTCACCGGTAATCCAGATGAGAGCCGGAAGTGGAGACCTTTTTCCATATCCTGGACCTGGAGCTTCCCAACGGAGAAGAACTGTTTACCCTCCAGATTGAAATGGGGAAGGCCCTCAGCATCAAACCTAACCGAAAAGCTGCTTTAGCTGCAAAAGGATTAACCGAATACGAAACTGAAACTGCCTATGCCTACTCCCTTGTTACTAAGGGTTATTTCGGCACTCACGTCATTTCGACTGCCAAAAGTCAAATGATTAGAAAAAGCGGCACCTTGGAGTTCTGGAACCCGACTGATATCCAAGAGGTAGGAGGACTACAAAATCTGTAATAGTTCAGCATCTGGGGGTCGTAATCCTCCTGCAGAAACTCGCATATCGCCTTGAGCACCTTTTCCGGTTCGCGGCAAAGCTCTTCGTATCTCACGTCCATCCATACCGAGGTGGGATACTTCTGGCGAAACGGCTTCACAAAGGTGTTGGCCGTGTTCCAACCAGAGGCCGCGCCAAAAATGTTGGCAGACAGAAAGGCCGACCGGATGGACTCGGCAGACACGTCTCGGCCGTCCCGGGTGATGCAGAGAAATTGCGCGTTGGGTAAGCAATCGAGGATCTGCGGGACAAAATAGAGATTGGACGGGGTTTTTTGGCCCCACCGCACCTTTTCCACCTCCTGGAGATAACGCTCATGCATCGCCGCGTAGACCCCTGCAAAACTTCGTTCGTGAACTAAAGAGATGATTTCGTACACCGCGGTCGTCGGGTTCATATTCATACCTCACAGCGGCTGGTTCAGACCAAAGAGCATTTCATCCACCATGGTGCGGAAGTTAGTGTCAATGCTGAGATCCCCTTAGGTGTGGCGCCAGGGATAGATCCGGGGAAAAAGCCATCCCACCTCGGGAATGACGATACGGGGGTGACTCCCCAGCAAAATCATGAGTAGCGTGGTGTCCGAACGCTCGTGCCCTATGATAAAAATCGGACGTTCTTCTAACACGACGGCCATTGCTCGTACTCCTTTAATTTTTATCAGACGCCTATTGCCATTCAACGCGGCAAGCAGCGGGATCACGCCCCCTTGGGGCAGCCCATTTCAGAACGGCATATCGGCATATACCGGCGTTATCTCAGCGTTTATGAGCAGGAGGTATACGCCACCATCGCCGGGAAAACCCACCTGGAGGCTGGCTACCAACTGGACCACGAGGCCATCGACATTCCCCAGGCAGAAATGGATCTGATGCTGGAATGGGACGACAGATTCAGAGCGGCCCGCCTGGATGGTCCAGGCGGCCACATCGTGTTCGAGAGCTACCGGGATTGGCTGGTGGAACAGCGGGAAATCCGTAAGGCCCGGGGCATCTGGACCGATCGCGACGATCCCAAGGAGTTCCCGGTGGGGCACCCGGCCGGGGATATCATTGTCGGATTTCGCTCCAAGAAGAAATGGCGGGATCATTTCAGTATAAAAAGGAAATATGCCAGATGAATATAAAAATAGAACCAAGTGCAATATCTGGAGGGTCTGCCTCAGCCAGCTCCGAAGGTAGGCTTGATTCCCAAACAGGAACGGCTGCCGCCATGATCGCGACCTCCCAGAAATGGGAGGTCCCACCAAAACGTGTCATTCTTGGCTTATTACTGGGATGGGGGGCTTTTTTACTCATCAACTTCCTCCCTCCGCCTGCAGGGATGAAGCCGGAGGCCATGAAAACTATGGCGGTGGTAGCCTGGGCCGTGATTATCTGGGTCACCGAAGCCATTCCCGTGGGGGTTACCGGCCTGGTAATTCCCATGCTCCTTTTCGTAACCAAAGCGCTTCCCCAACTTCCCGATGCCTTCGGCGGGTTTACTGCGCATACCACCTATATCTGTCTGGGGGCCTTTATTATGGCCGCCATGATGCAGTTGGCCGGTCTCGACCGCCGCATTTCCATCCTATGTCTTAATGTGTTTAGAGTGCAAAAGGTAAGTCAATTGATCCGCGCCATGTTTCTCAGTAATTTTATCTTGGCGCTTCTTATCCCCTCCACCGCAGCCCGCGGCGCCACCCTGCTCCCCATCATAAAAGGCTTTCTCGATGTTTTCGGTGATTCCTCCGAGGTTGAGAAAGCCAAGGCTCACGTGGTGATCCAATGTATGATTTATTCCACCATAATGTGTGGGGTGATCGTAATGACGGCGCACATGCCCAACATCATTATGATTAACCTTCTTGAGAAAAAGCATGGCATAAGCATCGGTTATGGCCAATGGTTGTGGCTGCACCTACCGATGGTAGCTCTTTGGTTCATCGTATATTTTTGGACCAGTTTCTATTTTAAAACCAAGAAAGTAACCGTTCCCGGCGGCTTTGAAAGAGTCTGCGCTATGAAGGATGAATTGGGGCCCACTACCAGAGCGGAGTGGTTGCTTTTGGGACTCTTTTGCTTCACTGCGGTGACTTGGGCCGTGGGCAAGGAAGTGCTGAACCTGCCATTGGGAATTATAACGATTATGGCGCTCTGCCTATTTTTCATTCCTGGGCTCTTGCCCTGGAAGTGGAAAATGATCCAACGACATACCACCTGGGGCGTCTTCTTTTTTCTGGCGGGGGCCATGTCCCTTTCAGTCGCCATGACCAAAACAGGACTTGCCGCCTATTTGGCCGATCTTGCCAAACCCATCGCCATGAACCAATATTGGATGGTTACCCTGTCAATCGTCATGGTGACAACACATATCATCAGAGTGGGAATGCTTTCCAACGTCGCCGCTATTGCCTTTCTGGCTCCGGTCGTATTGGACCTGGCCTCCATCTATAATATGAATCCTGTGTCTTTCACCCTTATGGTTTGTGACATCGACACCTTCGCTTTTATCATCCCGACCCAATTAACCCTGGGAGTGTTGGGATATTCTCTGGGAGCATTCAATATGAAAGATTATGCTATTGTCGGCTTGGGTTCCATGGCTTTGCATATCTCCTTCTCCATCCTGATAATGAGCCAGTGGTATGCGATCAATGGGTTCCCCTTGGTGCAGTGACTTACCTCAGCCCAGTTAGTTGTGAAAATGATGAAAATGCGGACAGGAGGGAGAAAAAAGGGAGAAGGGGAAAAAGGGAGAAAAAGGGGACAGACACCATATTCGGACAGGGTCACACCCCAGCCCATCCCGAACTCGGAAGTTAAGCCCTAGTTCCTGTGGGCCGATGGTACTACGCGGGCGCACAGGCTGGAAAGCCTATGCCATCGGGAGAGTAGGACGCCGCCGGATTTAATTTTCATAGCAACCCCGCCTCTTGACGAGGCGGGGTTTTTTTATTTGGTTGGCTTTTCTTGACAGAATTTATTTGGCCGCATATTTTACAAGATATGAGAAAAATTATCTCCAAGAGCGTCACGACCAGCCATAAAACAGAGGCTTTAACCCAAAAAGGGGACAGACACCGTTTTTCTTGGCAGGTGCGGCTTTTTTTGATATGTTCCCGCCATTATGGGCCGCCAAGCCAGGGGCGTTTTTCCCGGGGTGCTCCACCACGTCACCCAGCGGGGTAATTACCGGCAGGACGTTTTCTTTGAAGCCTGGGACCGGCTGCAATATCTTACCTGGCTGACTAAATATGCCCAAAAGTATGGGTTGGAAGTCTGGGCCTATTGCCTGATGACCAACCATATCCACCTCATTGCCTTTCCCCACCAGCAAGACTCTCTGGCGCGGGCCCTGGCCGCGGCGCACACCCGTTACTCCCGGTTGATCAACCGGAGGACCGGGAAAGGGGGCCACCTCTGGCAAGGGCGGTTTCTTTCTTGTCCCCTGGATGATGAATATTTAATTATTGCCGCCCGTTATATCGAACTGAACCCGGTGCGGGCCGGCCTGGCGGCGAAGGCAGCGGACTGGCCCTGGTCCAGCGCCCGGGCTCATTTGGAAAGAGTAGAGGACCGGCTGCTGACCGGGGCTTCCTGGCCGGGGGCCGTGGCGCCCGCGAAGGCCAGCGGCAGAGATGGCGCCACGGCCCCGTCTTCGGCCTGCCCCCCGGCGATTCCGGGGAGGCGAGCGCGGAGATCGCAAAAGGGAGAAGGTTCAAGAAGCCCCCTCCCGGAGGCCTCCGGCCAGAGGAGACCCCCCGCCCCCCTGCCCCCCTCCGGAGACGCGGGGTTTTGTTTTTTTGGAGGCCCCGGACCGCGGTTGAGATCTCAACGAAGAAAAGAGGCGGGGGCAGAGATGTCTTTTGGGGAGGTGGGTGGGAGACCGGGGGCCGGAGGAACGGAGCGGAGCGCAGCGCAGCGGAGAGACGGAGGCCCCCGGCTGAACCGGGCGAACGGACGGGGGGGCCGCCGCCGACCGCCCGGGCGCGAACGGGGCGGGGCGGGAAGAGAGCCCCGGGCGGGCGCGCGGCGGCGTGCCGAAGGGCGAGGGTGGCCGGGCGACGGGCCGGAGCCAAGGGCAGGACGCCCGACCAGGCGGAGGACCGGCGCACGGCCCCCCCGCCCGACCCCCCGGCCGAGCGCCCACCGCTTTTTTTTGTATAAGCACGACACCAACTCTTTCGCCCCTTCGAAGCAGTTACGCCGGGCTTCTCAGAGGGGGCGCAGCCCCCGACAGCAGGGCAGCGCAGCTGACCATCAGACATTTTTTCCTTGACAACCAAAGGCTTACGCGTGCAAAAGGAAATGGGGCGCGCCTTCCGTTCCAGGAGAGCACCTCCACCCCGGGTCCGGACGGCTCCCAAGTTGGCCCGGGCCTGGGGCATCCCTCAGGGAGCCAGGGATGCACGAACTTATAGAACAGTTCCTACGCACCTACCAGGCGCGGCTGAAGCCGTCTACCTTTCTTGATTACCGGTCCATCCTGCGGCATCACATCTCTCATTTTGAGAACTTCGAGGCCCTGAATAAGGACTTCGAAGAGTACCTGGCGCAACTTCCTTGCTCAGGAAAGCGCAAAAACAATATCCTCTCGGCCACCAGGTCATTTGTGGGATGGGTAAGAAGGCGCGATATCTGGAGCGGCAATTTTTACCAGATACCGCGGTTTCCCTGGCGAGGCTCCAAGATCAAGCCATTGTCGCCAGAAGAAGCCCGGCTGGTGATGACCTACGCGCCTTACCCCTATCGGGACTACTTCCAACTCTCCATTCTCACGGGGGTGCGCACCGGGGAATCCCTGGGCCTCCAGTTTGACGACTTCGACCTGGTCAAGCGCAAAATTATCATAAGGAGGGCTTACAGCTGTGGGCAGATCGTCACGACAAAGACCGCCTCCGGAGAACGGGAAATTCCCCTCCTTCGACCGATCTGGGAAATCTACCAGAGACGGAGCCAGGAGAACGAAATGGAGTCGCCCTGGTTCTTCTACAGTGCCTCCCCCAAAGGCGGGATCATTAGCCGCCAGGCTCTACGGAAGGCTTGGAGAGGAATTCTAGAAGCATTCGATATTGACCCACGTCCTTTATACGCTACTCGGCATACCTATGCGTCTCTTGCAATTGCGGCGGGCGAGGATCCCCTATGGGTGGCCCGAACCATGGGTCACTCGAGACCAGATCAGCTCTTTCTTAAATACGCTTCATACCTGGAGGAGGTCAAAAAAGACGGAGAAAAAATCTTAGAATTGGTGATGGGAAGGCCGAGTTTAATGAGGGTCATCCGCTAAAAAGCGGGCCTGCCATACCCTTCAGGCTGCATGGCAGGCCCTAAAAGACCTGGTGGTGACGCACCAGGTTTCGGACTTGGTAGCGGGGGTAGGATTTGAACCTACGACCTTCGGGTTATGAGCCCGACGAGCTTCCAGGCTGCTCCACCCCGCGTCATTAAGAAATTAATATATACCAATTTTCTTGGAAGAAGTCAATGTCCAAAAAGATATAAGTTTCCAACTTATTCATCAACCCCCTGACTTTCCTAACCTTTTAACGCAAAACGCAAAACCGTATTTAAATCTCCCCTGCGGCCTCCAGGTCCCGGGCCAGATAGGACATGGCCCAAAAGATCAAGGCTGCGCCCGCTGCCAGCGCCAGGAGGGTGACGGAGACCCCCCATTCCAGGCCCCAGAGGTCGGCGCCCCAGCCGATGAGGAAGGGGGAAGGCACGTCCCCCACCAGGTGAATGACCACGATGTTCAGGGCCACGGCCTGGGCCCGGCGTCCGGGCCCGGCCACGCTGACCACCACCGCGGTGAGCACCCCGGGATTCAAAAAGAGCAGAAAGATGGCCCCCACCAATCCCGGCACATAAAAATAAGGGTTCTGAGCAAAGATGGCCAGCGCCGCCAGGGGGATGGACAGGGCCACTCCCAGGCCGCTTACCAGGAGGGGGGCCTTGATGGTGTAAGCCAGGAGGCGGTCCCCCAGAAAGCCGCCGGTCATGATGCCTAAGCCCCCGGCCACGGTGACTGCGCCGAAGAGCAGATAATTGGCCTGGGCCATCTCCAGGCCCTTGACCGCCTCCAGGTACCGGGGCATCCAGAAGGCCAGGCCTCCCAGGGTAAAGGTGATCATGCCGTAGCCCAGGGTCACCCGCCGCAAGGTGGGCAGCCGCCAGAGATCCCGGGCGCCGGCCCAGAGAGAGGTTAAATGCTGGCCGTTAACTGCGGGAGGGTTACGTCCTCCCGGCATCTCCCGGCCCCCTCCCGGGACTTCAGGCAGCCGCAGCACCAGGGCGGCCAGGAGCATCCCCGGAAGGCCCCCCAGCAGGAAGGCCGGCCGCCAGCCCCATTTGCTGCCGAGCAGCCCCCCCACCAGATAAGCCGCGGCTGAACCCACCGGCAGGGCCAGGTAGAAAAACCCCAGGGCCCGGGAGCGGCGGCTCAACGGCAGGGTATCCGCCAGGTACGCGGGGGCCACGGTGCCGAAAGAGGCCTCCCCCACCCCCACCAGGCCCCGGGCCAGCACCAGCGCGGGGTAGGACACCACCCAATAGGTGAGACTGGTGGCCAGGCTCCAGAGGACCGCGCCCGCGGCCATGAGGCGGAGGCGGCCGCAGCGGTCCCCCAGGTAACCGAAGACGGGCGAAGACAGGAAATAGACCAGAAAAAAAGCGGTGCCCAGAAACCCGAAGGCCCGGTCGCTCAGGCCCATTTCCGCCTTGATGAGACTGCCCAGGGAGGCCACCAGGTAGCGGTCCAGGTAATCCAGGAAATTAAGGCTGGTCAGGATGATGAGGACGCGGGTGGCCAAGGGAGTTTTTTAGCCCCCTGCCCGGAGTTTAGCAAAATAATCCCAAAATTCGGGAAAAGACTTGCCCACGCAGTCCGGGTCCCGGATGACAGTGCCCGGGGCCTTAAGCCCCGCCACCGCGAAGCTCATGGCGATGCGGTGGTCCTGGTAGGTGTCGATCACCGCGGCTTGGGGTTTCCCGCCGGTGATGACCAGCCCGTCCGGGGTCTCCCGGGCGCTGATCCCCATCTTGTGCAGCTCCGCGGCCACCGCGGCCAGGCGGTCGGATTCCTTGTGGCGCAGATGCGCGGCGCCGGTGATCACCGTCTCCCCTCGGGCAAACGCGGCCAAAACCGCCAGGGTGGGGACCAAATCCGGCATGGCGGCCATGTCTGCCTCTATTCCCTGCAAAAGGCCGCCTTCCACGGTGAGGCCCTCGTCTCCGGAACTCACCCGGCAGCCCAGGCGCTCCAGGACTTTTGCGAAGCCCACGTCCCCCTGGCAGGAATCAAAGGACAGATTGGTAATGGTCACCCTCCCGCCGGTGAGGGCGGCCGCGGCCCAGAAATAGGAGGCGCTGGACGCGTCCGCCTCGATGGCGTAATCCTGGGGCAGGTATCGTTGTTCGCCGGGGATGTGGAAAAAGCGGTAGCCCTTCCGGAAATAGGAGACGCCGAAATCCCCCAGCACCTCCAGGGTGAGGTCCACGTAAGGCCTGGAGACCAGATCCCCGGTGATTTCGATTTCCACGCCCCGGGGGGAAAGGGGGGAAATAAAGAGCAGCGCCGAGAGGTACTGGCTGCTGATGCCGCCGGACAGCCGGGCCTGGCCGCCGGTGAGACCGCCGTGCACGATCACCGGCGGGCAGCCGTCCCCCCGTTCGGAAACGGCCTTCACCCCCAGTTGCGCCAGGGCCGCCAGCAACTCGCCCTGGGGCCGCTCACAAAGCCGGAGGCTGCCGGTGAGGCGGTACTCTCCCTGGCCCAGGGCACAGAGCGCGGTGAGGAAACGCATGGAGGTGCCGGAGTTGCCCAGGTAGATGGGGCCCATCACCGGCTGCCAGCGGCCCGCGGCGCCTTTGACCCGCACCCCGTCTTCCCGCCAGTCGATGCTCGCGCCCAGGCGGTCCAGGGCCTGGGCGGTGAGGCGGGTGTCCTCCGCGTCCAGGGCGTTGGTCAGGAAGCTTTCTCCCTCGGCCAGGCTGGCGGCCACCAAGGCTCGGTGCGTATAGCTCTTGGACCCGGGGAGGGTGAGGGTGGCGCGGACTTTGTTTTGGGGTGTGATTTTTTGGGTCATGGGCTTTCTTGGTCTTCGGTCTCCGGTTCTTGAGGGCCGTAGCGGGTCCCTACCCACCCACCTCTCGGGCGGCCAGAGACGGCCGCCCCACCTGTTTACTTCTCTTTGTTAAGTTCTTGCGTCTTTCTTTGCGCCGTTGCGGTTTTGCGAGAAATTTCATTTTTCTCGCAAAGTCGCAAAGGGCGCAAAGAATGGATAAAACCTTGGCGATCTTTGCGTCCTTGCGTAAGACTTCCTTTTCGAGTTGTAGGGCGGGCGTCCCCGCCCGCCCGAAATCCTTTATTTCCCCTAAAAATTATCCTTCCTCCTCCAAGGCCGCGTACGCGGCCCGGGACATGGTTTCCAGGGGCGCATTCTGTCCGGTCCACAGCTCGAATTGGGCCGTGGCCTGGTGGATCAGCATCTGTAGGCCGTCGATGATGCGGGCGCCATGCATCTGGGCCTCCCGGAGGAGCCGGGTCAACAGGGGCCGGTAAACGATGTCCATCACCAAGGTGAAGCGGCTCAGTAATTCGGGGTCGATTGGAAGCCCCTCCAAATCCGGGGCCATGCCCACGGGCGTGGCGTTGATCAGGATGGCGGCCGGGCACCGGTCCAGGGAGTCCAAGGGGACGGCCTGGAGCCGCATTTCCTGGGCCAGGGCCGCGGCCCGGGGCGCGTCCAGGTCGGTGATGGTCACCCGGCCCCCGTTTTCCAGGATGCCGAAGGCAATGGCCCGGGCCGCGCCGCCGGCCCCGAGAATGAGAAAATGCTCTCCGGTAATGCCGGTTTGGGCCTGGAGCGCGGTCACCGCGCCCAGCCAGTCGGTGTTGTAGCCGAGCAAGCGCCCCTCTTGATTGACCACGGTATTCACCGCGCCCATGCAGCTCGCTTTAGGGTCTAATTCGTCAATCAAGGGGATGATTTCTTCTTTAAAAGGGATAGTTACACTCGCCCCGCCGATGGCCAGGCCCCGGAGCCCGGCCACCGCCTGGGTGAGATCGGTCACCGGGAAAGGCACGTACACGGCGTTGATCCCCAACGCCTGAAACGCGGCGTTATGCATGGCCGGGCTTAAGGAGTGGGTCACGGGCCGGCCCAGGATGCCGTAGATTTTGGTGTGGCCGTTGATCATGAGAGAAGCTTTCAGCTTTCAGCGGTCAGCTTGCAGCTTTTAAAAGATAAAATACAGGTAACCGTTCAGTCCCCTTTTTTAGATGAGGCATTTTTTTTGAAAAAATGAAAAAAATGGCATAGGGGGCGCGACTTTTTTTGAAGAATAGTGTATTCAAGGTCTTGTGGAAACAAGACCGATTA
>Ga0233425_10001061_pt1 | contig 65023 bp, 52 predicted proteins | sample Watercolumn_Towu_2_FD_181712 | JGI IMG/M metagenome (GOLD analysis project Ga0233425, IMG submission 181712) | Freshwater microbial communities from Lake Towuti, South Sulawesi, Indonesia - Watercolumn_Towuti2014_140_MG | ecosystem: Environmental > Aquatic > Freshwater > Lake | place...
TCCCTGCCGGATCGCTGCACATCAAGCCGCAGCTTTGGTATCGCGGCCTGCAATTCATCTTCGAGGAGGATCCGGCGCTGGCGCGCCAGCGGCTCGACTGGATGGCCAAGAACGGACTGAATTACGTGATGTATCGCCTCTTCTGGAAGGAAGCTCTGCCGGCCTTGGATGACGAGGTGGCCTTCACCCCGCCGGGCGGTCGTCGTGATCGTCGGCTCACTCAGGCCTGGTTTGATCGTGAGTTGTTGCCCGAAATCCGCCGCCGGGGACTGAAGCTCGACATGAACCTGCACAACCTGCTGTACTGGCTGCCGCCGCACCTCTATTGGCGGGAGCATCCTGAATGGTACGCGCTTATTGATGGGAAGCGCAGCACCAAGCCCGAGCAGCTTTGTATCTGCACGAGCAACACCCAAGCTGTGGCCGCGCTCATTGACAATGTGAAAGGCTACCTTCGCGCGCATCCCGACGTAAAGACACTGGGGGTGATTCCCGAAGACGGCTTTGGCATGTGCCAGTGCGACAAATGCGTGGCCGGCGACGCCGATCCCAAAGCGGCTTTCCGCCGCGGCAGCACCCACAGCAAGAATCCCGACAAATCGGCGCGCTATCACCGGCTCTTGCGTCAAGTGGCCTTGGCCGTGAAACCTGAGTTTCCCGATGTGCTGATCGGCGGCGCGGCTTACGTGGATCTGCTCCAGCCCGCTCCGAATGTTGAACTCCCCGAAAACACCACCGTCTGGGCCGCGCTCTACTGGCGCGACGGCTGTCGTCCCATCGCGCGCGAGAATACTTCCCGCCTGAATCAGAGTTTCTTCGACGTGCTTCAGCAATGGCAACGAACCTATCGCGGACGGCTCACTGTCTATGAATACTACATGGGCATGACTGCCCAGAAATCCCTGCCGTATCCCATGTCCGAGGTGATTTGCGCCGATTGGCCCGAACTGAAGAAGCTCGGCGTGCAAGGCGCGGTGATTCAGTGCTGGACCTCCGAGCACAGCGTCTATGCCCTGAACCTGCTGGCGTTTGCTCGCTGCGGATGGGCTGACGAAGTTGATCACCGCCAAGTGCTCGACGACTACCTGCTGGGCGCTTTCGGCTCCGTGGCCAACGAGGTGCGGCCCGTCTTCGAGCGGTTGCTCCAGAAGGTTCGCACGCTGGCGCAGGGTACTTCCGACCTCTTGCCCAACGCCGACAATGTGCGTGTGTTCTGCGATCCGGAGTCGTTCCATCAAGCTCAAGCAGCACTGAACCAAGCCCGACGCAAGGCAGCCGACGACCGCGAGCGCCGCCAAGTGGACAAGCTCGCCGCCGCAGTCCGCTACTGGTCGTTGGCGGCTGAGTTTTTCGAACTCAAGGCCCAAGCTGACCGTCTGAAAAAGTCCAACCCGCAACAGTCACAAACATTGTTCCGTCGTGCGCTCGACGAAAAATGGCCGCCGTTGGCCGCGCAACTCCGAGCCATGCCCCCCGGTTGGGCTGGAACCTTGCTGCCACGAACTTGGCAACGCGTGCTGGCACCGACGAAGAAACCGAACTAAGAAACGACGAGGCAAATATCATGACGTTCAAGCAAATCGCTACTGTCAGGCGATTGACCCTTCTCACGATGATCGCTTGCACGGTTGGTGCGGCACAGACCATCGTCGTCAACTCAGGCCCGTTCCCCAACGCCCACGCCGCCGCGCAGGCCGAGGACCGCGTCAACTGGCTCGATGCGGACCTGAGCGACGACAACGCCTGCACCGAGTGTTTCGCCGCGTTGGTGTCGGTGCAGGAGCGGATGCGCAGTCCATGATTGGTCTGATGAAAAACTTGCCGGTGATCGGCTTGTGGCTGGCGACTTTGGCAGCAATGCCGGCGTCCGGCGGCGATGAAACGTCGTTGACGTTGGCCGTCGAGGAGGCCGCTGGAGTGGCGCGAACTCACTGGCCGGTGCGCGGCGGGGTTCCGTTTGGACGAGGCAAGCTTCGCGACGCGGCGCTGGTGCGGCTGATGAACGGCAATCAGGAAGTTCCTCTGCAAAAGAAAGTGCTGGCGGTTTGGCCCGACGGCAACGTGCGATGGTTGCTGGTGGATTTCCTCGCCGATGTCGCGGCGGGGCAGACCGCACGCTACACGTTGGAATACGGCAAACACGCATTGGCGAAACCCGGTGTCACTGTCCGTCAGGAGGCGGAACGGATTTGGATAGACACCGGCGCGTTACGTTTTGCGCTCGATACAAAAGCGTTCCGCGGCATCGAGACGACCTTCAGCCGCGGGGGCGCGCTGCGATTGGTGAAAGATTCCGGCGAAGAGTTCCGCGCCGACCGATTGCCGCCGGATGAAGTTGTCGTCGAGGACAGCGGTCCGATTCGTGCGTCGGTGAAAGTGGCCGGTTGGTTTGCGGCGGCGGGCGGCGAAAAATTTTGCCGGTACGAGGCGCGTGTGTTTGCGTGGGCGGGCCGGCAGGACGTTCAGTGCGACCTGACGTGGATTTTCACCGGCGATTCCGAGCAGGAGCGCATCCGCGAGCGACTTCGCCGCGACAAACGCCTCCGCGCGTCCAGCGAGGTCTGCGCACAACACGCGCGCGCTGAGTTTCACGAGCAACTCGACTGTTGCTTGCCCCAAGTAGCCCGCGCCGCCAAAGACCCAAACATCGCGACCGGAGAAATCGAACGGCATGGAGTTCATGGATGGCACTACGCCTGCGCTTGTTGCAGCCAGGCGACTTCTTTCTTGAGCACCTCGACGCGCTCGGCTTCGGGGAACTTGCGCAGCGATTCGTCCTCGATGCAGAGGTCGTTGGCGTAATTGGCGCGGCGCAGGATGGCGGCGACGCGTTTGTAGTCAACGTCGCCGTCATAGACCGGGCAGTTGAACTTGGCGTATTCGAAGCCCATTTTGCGGCGGACGTTCTTCTGGTCGTCGGGATACTTGATGCTCTTGCAATGGGTGTGATAGACGCGCGAGGCGAACTTCTCGCAAATCTTGTAGATGTCCTCCAGCGGATGACCGAACCAGTAGAAGTTGCCTGTGTCCAGCGTCAGGCCGAGCTTCGTCGAACCGACGCCGTCGAAGAGTTTTTCCAGGAACGCCGGGTCATTGGTGGTCGCGCCGTGGTTTTCGACGCCGAACCGGATCGGTGTGTCCTTGGCGATGTCGCAGAGTTGCTTGCAGGTCTTGATGGCGAACGCGAGGAAGTCGTCGCCCTTGATCTTGCGGGAGACCACGTCAATGCGAATCACGTTGACGCCGACTTCCGGGGCGACCTTGACGAGTTTCTTCATCCACGCCAGTTCGTCGTCGAGCCGTTCATCGAAACGATTGCTCATCAGGAACGCCGAGATCGTCGCGCCGGCCTCCGCGATGTCGTCCTTGAGGGCGCGAATGTTGTCGGGCGCATCGAGGCTGTATTTCTTCGTCGGGTGGAACAGGCCCGCACAGGCGAGATTGATGTCCACGTCCGCCTCCACGGTGTTGACGCCGACGGTCTTCATGGCCGCCCAAGCATCCGGCGCGCCCGTCTGTTTCAAATCCGCAGTGCGGCAGGCGACGGGAAAGCCTTTTTGTCTTCTGACGCAGCCGGTCAGTGGCAACAAGCCGGCGGAGAGAACCAGCCCGGCGCTGTGTTGGAGGAAACTGCGGCGGGAGAGAGGATGCGTGTTCATGATGGCCGCATGATTACTCTCGCGCCCACGAAAGGGCAAGCGCATTACAGTTGGGTCGCGGCCTTCTCCACTTCAATGAATAACAGCAATTGCGAACTTCATGAAGTTCGCAATTGCTATTTAACCGATTTCCCTGCTTGCTAGCCGCGTAACCGAGGCGGGCTATGACATTGACCACTTCGTCGAGCAGTTGCGCGCCTGGTCTGCGGCCCATTCGATCGGTGGTCCGGTTGTCCACAATGCGAACGAACTTCGTCGTTTGGCAACCGAGAAGAACATTCAGCGCGCCGTGGCGTTTCAAAGCTCGATAAGAATATCCGGGCACCTCCGATAACTCTCCAAAACCGGGGATTTGTTGTACGCCGACTCTGCGAGTCGGCGAAATCCTCAACAAAACCGCCGCTTCGCAGAAGCGGCCTACAACCTTGGCAATCGGAAATGGAGTTACCGGAGGTACCCATCCGATTCCGCTTTTCGCAACCGGAGCAAAACCGGAACACCAGCCGACAACAATGCTTGTAAGATTGAATTGGCGCGAGCATAAATGCGTCCGACTGCTTGAAGGTGAAACGAATGCGTCGCAGGAAATTCTGGACAACCATTTTGTCTCTCGGTCTGCTGGCCGGCAACGTCGTTGCTGGGTCGCGCATTCTGTTTGTCGCACGCCAGCAGTACGCGCCGGACCATCACAACACCGAGACGTTCTTCCAGTGCGGCGAAATCAACACCGCGAAGTATCGCCCCGGCGGCGCGCTCCGGGTGTTCGATCCGCAGACCAAACAGGTCACGACGATCCTCGACGCCGGGGCGAACGCGCTTATCCGCGACCCGGAAGTCAGTTTCGACGGCAAACGGATCATTTTCTCGATGCGCAAGCACATCGCCGACGACACGCACATCTACGAGATCAACGCCGACGGCACCGGGCTGCGCCAGCTCACCTTCGCCAAGGGCGTCTCCGACATTGACCCGCTCTACCTGCCCGACGACTCGGTCCTTTTCGTTTCGACGCGCGAGCCGAAGTATTGCATGTGTAACCGCCACATCATGGGCAACCTTTTTCGCATGGAGTCCGACGGCGCCAACATCCGCCAGATCGGCAAGAGCACGCTCCACGAAGGCCATCCGTCATTGATGCCCGATGGCCGGGTCATGTACGACCGCTGGGAGTACGTTGACCGCAACTTCGGCGACGCGCAGGCGCTCTGGGTCGTCAATCCAGACGGCACGCAGCACGCCATCTTCTGGGGCAGCAACCTCTCGTCACCCGGCGCCGTCATTGACGGGCGCGCTGTCCCCGGCACGCCGTATTGCCTCGCGATCTTCGCCGCCTGCCACGACCGTCCATGGGGCGCACTCGCGTTGCTCGACCGGCGCCAAGGCGTTGACAACATTGAATCCGTCGTCCGCTCTTGGCCGGCCAACGCCACGGATCTTTTCAAGAAAGGAGGGTTCGATTCCAACAAAGCCCTCACGCCGAAATACGAAGACCCGTATCCGCTCGACGACAAACGTTTCCTCGTCTCGCGCCAGATCAAGCCCGGCGACGAACAAATGGGCATCTACCTCCTCGACCTCGACGGCAACGAAACACTTCTTCATTCTGAGGAACAGTTTGGCTGTTTCGACCCGATGCCGCTCGCACCGCGACCGCGTCCGCCGGTGATTCCGACGCGGCGGGATTACCGGAACAAAACCGGAACATTTTACGTGCAGGACGTGTATACCGGCACCCACATGGACGGCGTCAAACGCGGCGAAGTGAAATGGCTGCGCGTCGTCGAGTCGCCGGAGAAACGTTCGTGGTGTCGTGCGGCCTGGTTCGGGCAAGGCTCGCAGTCGCCCGCGATGAACTGGCACAACTTCGAGAACAAACGCATCCTCGGCACCGTGCCCGTCGAGTCCGACGGCTCCGCCTACTTCGAGGTGCCGTCTGATCGCTACGTGTTCTTCCAGTTGCTCGACGAGCGCAAAATGATGGTCCAGTCCATGCGCAGCGGCACCATCATCCAATCCGGCGAGACGCAAGGCTGCGTCGGCTGCCACGAGAACCGCACTGCGGGAATGGTGCCGTCGAACGCGACCCTCGCGATGCGTCGCGCACCGAGCAAGCTCGACGGCTGGTACGGTCCGCCGCGCGACTTCGATTTCCTCACCGAAGTCCAGCCGGTCCTCAACAAGCACTGTCTTCGTTGCCACGACTACGGCAAGCCCGGCGCGAAGAAGTTCGTCCTCGCTCCCGACCGTGATTTCGTTTTCAACGCCGCGTACATCGAGTTGTGGTCGAAGAAGATCATCACCTGCGTCGGCGCCGGCCCCGCCGAGATTCAGCCGCCGAAATCGTGGGGCTCGCACGCCAGCCGGTTGATCTCCGCGGCGCGGAAATACAAACTCACCGCCGAGGAAATGGACCGGCTCATCACGTGGGTTGACCTCAACGCGCCGTTCTATCCGAGCTACCTCAGCGCGTTCCCCGACAACCTCGCCGGGCGTTGTCCGCTCGACAATGCCCAGATCAAACGCCTCGCCGAGTTGACCGGCGTGGACCTCAACAAACACGCAAGCCACGACAAGCTGAAACACACGTGGATCAGCTTTGACCGGCCCGAACTCAGCCCGATCCTTGCCGGTGTCGGCAATGGACGCGACGAGGCGCTGACGATCCTCCGCGACGGCCAGCGCAAACTGAAGGATGCCGCTTTGTGCGCCGCCGACAAGGCGCGCGACGACAAGTACGAACAGCGGGCCGCCATCGAGCGGCGCAACCGCGAGGCGATCTGCGCCGGGCGGAAAATCTATGACGAGAAGGGGCCGTGAAAGAACTTGTACCGCCGCGGATGTTATGGTTGTCTGTGCACGTGCCGTGAAGAAGACGAAAATGAACAGAGTGAGGAACCTGATCGCTGGCCTTGCCGCCATCGTGCTGGCGGTGCCGGCATTTGCTGCGCCGAACCTTGGTCCGTGGCACACGACAGGCCCGTTGAAGGCCAAGGGATTCAACGATCCCCTGTTTCCTGAGCAAGTGGTTGATCTCGCGGCGAAAGACGAGAAAGGACAACCGGTCTGGTCGCAACATTCAGAGTGGACCGACGGCGCCGTTCATAAATTGACCGCTCCGGGGTCTTCGTCCACGTATTTGTACCGCGTGATCTCGACCGAGAAAGCGATGAGCTTGCCCGTGAGCTTCGGCAGCGACGACGGCATCGAGGTCTGGTTGAACGGCAAGAAAATCCACTCGAAAAATGTGCCGCGTGGCGTGACGCCCGGCCAAGACCCGGTGACACTGTCGCTCGTGGCGGGCGTGAACCGGTTGCTCGTGAAGGTATTTAATAAGGGCGGTCACTGTGGTTTTTACTTTGGTACCGCTGCGAATCCGCGCGCGACAGCGAGCCTCGAAACGCAGAGTCCGCCTGCCGTCACGACGCAAGCCGTGCGCATGGCAATCGAGGATCTCTGCAAGAGTTTTCCGAACCAGTACAAGGGCGATGCGTTCCTAAAACGATTGGAGGCACTGGAGAAGAAGCCAGACGAGAAGGCGTTGCTAGGACTCCAGCGCGAGGCGTTGCTGGCAAATCCGCTGCTGGATTTTGACCGTGTCCTCTTCGTCAAACGCGCCGATGGCGTGCCCGCAGACAAGAAACGCCCCGGCCGATTGCTCGGCCTGCCCCAGAACTGGCAGAGCAACGCATCGCTCCCGAAGACCGGCTACGACAACGAAATCGCCGTGCTGTCACCGGTGCGGACCGGCGGAAAAGTGGCGACGCTGTTCAAGCCGAAAGACCTTGTGTATGTCGGCGACGTGGACCTGCATTTCGATGCGGACCGGATGCTCTTCTCGATGTCGGGGACGAACGGCTGGCAACTCTGGGAGATCAAGGCCGATGGTTCGGGGCTGCGTCAGTTAACACCGGACTTCCCGAAGATTGACAACTTCGACGGCTGTTATTTGCCGGACGGGAAAATCCTTTTCAACTCGACGATGAACCTCCACGGCGTGCCTTGCGTCGGCGGCGGCGACAAGGTCGCCAACCTCTGCCGGATGGACGCCGACGGCAAGAACGTGCGGATGTTCACCTTTGATCAGGACCAGAACTGGTATCCGCGCGTCCTGAACGACGGACGGGTGTTATACACGCGCTGGGAATACTCGGACACGCCGCATTATTTCACGCGCTTGCTGATGAGCATGAACCCCGACGGCACCGGCCAGCTTTCGCTCTACGGCAGCAACTCCTACTGGCCGAACTCGACCTTCTATGCGCGTCAGATACCGGGCGCGAATTCGAAGTTTGTCGCGGTCATCTCCGGCCACCACGGCGTGGCGCGGATGGGTGAGTTGGTTGTGTTCGACCTCGGCAAGGGCCGGTTCGAGGCGACCGGCGCGGCGCAGAAGATTCCCGGCTACGGCAAGAAGGTCGAGCCGGTCATTCAAGACCAGTTGGTGAACAATTCCTGGCCGAAGTTCCTTCATCCGTATCCGCTCAGCGAGAAATACATCCTCGTTTCCTCCAAGCCTACGGCGCAGTCGAAGTGGGGCATCTACCTCGTGGACACCTTCGACAACATGATCTGCCTTCTCGAAGAGGACGGCTACGCGATATTCGAGCCGGTCCCATTCCGTTCGCGTCCGAAACCGCAGGTGCTTCCTGACCGCGTTCGCCCGGAGATGAAGGAAGGCACGGTCATCCTCAGCGATGTGTATGCCGGACCGGGATTGAAGGGCGTACCGCGCGGCACGGTGAAATCGCTTCGTCTCTTCAGCTTCCACTACGGCTACTGGGGCATGGGCGGCCACATCAACATCGGCATTGACGGCCCGTGGGACGTGCATCGCATCCTCGGCACCGTTCCGGTGTACGAGGACGGTTCCGCCAATTTCAAAGTCCCAGCCAACACACCGATTGCCATCCAGCCGCTCAACGAACGCGGCGAAGCGGTCGCGTTGATGCGGAGTTGGTTTGTGACGATGCCAGGCGAGAACGCTTCGTGTGTCGGTTGCCACGAGTCCGTCAACTCCGGTCCGCCCGCCAAGCCTAGCCTCGCGATGCGTCGCGCGCCCACCGATATCAAGTCGTGGAACGGTCCCGCGCGCGGGTTCAGTTTCCAACGCGAAGTCCAGCCGGTGCTCGACAAGTATTGCGTCGGTTGCCACGACGGAAAGAACGCGACGATGCCGAACTTCACGGCGAACCAGCCGCCGTATGAATTGAACCGGAAGAAGGGCGCATACCAATTCGACGCGTCGTATGTCGCGTTGATGCCGTATGTGCGACGGCCGGGGCCGGAGAGCGATTTCCATATTCAGGCGCCAATGGAATATCACGTCAGCACGAGCGAACTGTTCCAGATGCTCCGCAAAGGCCACCACGGCGTGCGGCTCGATGCCGATGCGTGGAACCGGCTCGTGACGTGGGTGGACCTCAACGTCCCATGTTGGGGAACCTGGGGCGAGCACCGTCGCCAGACCATCACCGAGCAACACGCTTTGCGCAGCGAGTACCGCAAGCAATACGCCGGCATCACGGAAGACCCGGAGGTTTATCCTGCCGGCGCGCCGGCGCCGAAGCCGATTGCATTCATCAAACCAGCGCCTGTGCAACGCGTGACCACGACGGAAGTGAAGGCCGAGGGTTGGCCGTTTGACGCGGCGGAAGCGAAACGTCGCCAGAACAGCGTCGGCTTGCCGGTGGAACTGACGATTGACGTTGATGGCGCGCCGTTGTTGTTGACGTTGGTGCCGGCGGGCGAATTCGTGATGGGCGACGCCGGGGAAGCGCCGCAGACGCGCGTGAAGATCGCGAAGCCGTTTTACATTGGCAAGATCGAGATCACCAACGACCAGTTCCACAAGTTCAACCCGTCGCACGACAGCGGTTACATCAGCCACTTCAACAAGGACCAGAACACGCGCGGCGAGCCGGCTGATCAAGCGCGTCAGCCCGTCATTCGCGTGACGTGGCAGCAGGCGCAGGAGTTTTGTGCGTGGCTGAGCCAGAAGACCGGCAAGAAGTTCGAGTTGCCGACTGAGGCGCAATGGGAATACGCCTGCCGCGCCGGCACGGCCACGGCCATGAACTACGGCGATGTCGGCGCCGATTTCAGCAAGGTCGCCAACCTCGCCGACAAACGATTGTCGGAACTCTGCAAGCGCGACTCGCCGAAATGGCTTCCGCACATTGCGGCTGTCAACGATGGCGCGATTGTCACCGACAATGCTGACCGGTGGTTGCCGAACGCTTGGGGACTTTTCGGCATGCACGGCAATGCCGCCGAGTGGACACGCTCCCTGTATCTCGTGTATCCGTACCGCGACAACGACGGTCGGAACAGCCTCGCTGCAGGTGGCGAACGCGTTGTGCGCGGCGGATCGTTCTACGACCGTCCGCCACGCGCACGCTCGGCATTTCGTCTCGCCTATCCGTCGTGGCAACGCGTGTTCAACGTCGGCTTCCGCGTGGTCTGCGAGACCGACGTTGCCATTCGTCCGTCCACACAAACTGTTTCACGATGACCCAACAACACAAACACCTGATATTCGGAGAACCAATGAAAAATACTCTCTACCTTGCTTGGATCGCGGTCCTGTCTCTGCTTGCGAGTAGCCATGTCTTGGCTGCCGCTTACCTGTCGCCAGTTTCCGTCGTGCCCAGCGGCGACGGCAAGACGCTGTACGTCGCTGAGGCCACCGCCAAGCGCGTGGCGATTTTCGACATCGCCTCCGGTAAGGTGACCAGCACGGTGGACTTGCCGCACTCGCCGGCGGGACTCGCCCTCGCGCCCAACGGCGCTCACCTCTACGTTGCCGGGGCCGACCCGCGAGGACAAGTACATGTCGTTGATATCGCCAAGCGTCGCGTGATCAACCGCCTGACCGCAGGCCACACGCCGACCTCAGTGGCGCTCTCACCCGACGGCGCGAAGCTTTACGTCTGCAACCGTTTCAACAACAACATCGGCGTCTATGACCTCAACACCGGCAAGGAACTGGCCCGCATTCCCGTCCCGCGCGAGCCGGTCGCGCTCGCCATGACGCCGGACGGCCAGACCGTCTGCGTGGCCAACCTTCTGCCAACAGCCCCGGCCACGAGCAACTATGTCGCCGCGGTTGTGTCGCTGATTGACGCCGGCGCGAACAAGGTCGTCGCCACTCTCTCGCTGCCCGACGGCTCGACGGCGTTGCGAGGCATCTGTTTGTCACCCGACGGCCAGTACGCGTACGTCACGCACATCCTCGCGCATTACCAACTGCCGACGACGCAACTCGAACGCGGCTGGATGTGCACGGCAGGCCTGACCATCATTGATGTGCCGGCGCGCAAAGTAGTGAACACGGTGTTGCTCGACGAAGTCGAGATGGGCGCCGCCAATCCGTGGGGCGTCGTGTGCAGCGCGGACGGCAAGTACCTCAGTGTCACACATGCCGGGTCGCATGAACTGAGCATCATTGATCGCGCGGCCATGCATGAACGTCTCACGAAGGCCGCCACCGGCACGAAAGTCACCGAAGTCACCAGCAACTACAACGACGTGCCGAGCGACCTGACGTTCCTCGTCGGCATCCGCCGTCGCATCCGTCTGCCGGGCAGCAGCCCGCGCGGCGTCGCCATCGCCGGCGGCAAGGCCTACGCCGCGTTGTATTTCAGCGGCGCACTGGCGGTAATGGATTTGGACCCCGCCGCGAACACGCGCCCGCAATCGCTTTCGCTCGGGCGCGAGCCGACCGCGACGATCGTGCGTCACGGCGAGATGATTTTCCACGATGCGGACCGTTGTTTCCAGAAGTGGCAAAGTTGTTCCTCCTGTCATCCCGACGTGCGCGTGGACGGCTTGAACTGGGACCTCCTCAACGACGGCATTGGAAATCCCAAGAACGTCAAGAACATGCTCTACGCCCACAAAACGCCGCCGGCGATGAGCCTCGGTGTGCGCGAGGGAGCTGAATCGGCAGTCCGCGCCGGATTCAAGTTCATCCAGTTCTCGTTGCCGCCCGAGCCTGAGTGCAAGGCGGTGGATGAATTCCTGAAGTCGTTGACGCCCCTCCCGAGTCCCTATCTCGTCAACGGCGAACTCAGCCCGGCGGCGCGGCGCGGCAAGGCCGTATTCAAGAAAGCCAATTGCACCGAGTGCCACAGTGGATCGTACTACACCAACATGAAGGAATACGAACTTGGGACCGGTGTCGGTCCCGACAAGGGACGACCGTTCGACACACCCGCATTGAATGAATGCTGGCGCACGGCGCCGTATATGCACGACGGTCGCGCCGCGACGATGATGGAGGTGTTGACGACGTTCAACCCCGGCGACCGCCACGGCAAAACGTCCAATCTCAGCAAACAGGAACTCGACGATCTCGTCGAGTATCTGCTCTCGTTGTAATGGATGCCATCGCTGCGCTGAAAACTCGCCGCAGTGTCCGCACGTACCGGACGGATCCCGTCCCGTCAGATCTCGTCGAGGACATCGTTGATTGTGGCCGTCTGGCGGCCACGGCGCGCAATATTCAGCCATGGGAATTCGTCGTCGTCACCGAGGCCGCCACGCGCAGGAACCTGGCCGAGATGATTGACACGGGCCGGTTCATTGCGAATGCGCCGGTGTGTGTGTTGGTCTTTTGCCGCAACGTCAAGTACTACCTCGAAGATGGCAGCGCCGCGATCCAGAACATGCTGCTGGCCGCCCACGCCCACGGTCTTGGCTCTTGCTGGGTCGCCGGCGACAAGAAACCGTATTGCGCTGCTGTCGCGCGCCTGGTCGGCGCTCCCGCCGACCAGGAACTCGTCGGCTTGGTTGCCATCGGGTACGCGTTCACCCCGCCTTCGATGCCGCCCAAACGACCCCTCAACGAACTGCTGCACCGCGAACGGTTCTGACGGCGACAGTGCGCAGTCGTTCTTGCCAGTGGCGGAGCGAGCAGTTAGACTCTGCGCTCATGAAAATGACCCTCCTCATTCCCTTCCTGATTGCCGCCGGTTGCGCAAGCCTCACCCCCAACCAACCGCCGCCCGGATTCACCGCGCTATTCAACGGCAAGGACCTCAGCGGCTGGTGGGGCGCCTCGACCGAGGACCCGCGCAAATGGATGGCGCTCCCGACGGAGGAGTTCAAGAAGAAGCACGACACCAGTGTCGAGGACATCCAGCAGCACTGGCGCGTCGAGAAGGGCGAATTGGTCAACGACGGCAAGGGACTGTACGCGACCACCGAGAAGAACTTTCGCGATTACGAGTTGCTGATTGATTACAAGACCGTCGCGAAGGCTGATAGCGGCATTTATTTGAAGGGCGTGCCGCAGGTGCAGATTTGGGATTACACTGAGGCCGGCGGCAAGTGGAAGATCGGCGCGGACAAAGGTTCCGGCGGCCTCTGGAATAACTCGCCGGGCGCACCCGGCAAAGACCCGCTCGTCCTCGCCGATAAACCGTTTGGCGAATGGAACCGTTTCCGCATCATCCAGTGCGGCGCGCGCACGTGGATCTGGTTGAACGACAAGCTGGTCGTGAAGGACGCGCTCTTGGAAAACTTCTTTGGCCGTCGCAAACCCAAAGATCCACCACCAGCGGTGACCGACCCGATCTCGCCGATTCCGCCGGAAGGACCAATCCAACTCCAGACGCACGGCGGCGAGATTCGTTGGCGCAACATCTTCATCCGCGAAATCCCCGGTGACGAAGCGAACAAGCTGTTACGCGACAAAGACCCTGCAGGATTCAAGACGGTCTTCAACGGCAAAGACCTCGACGGTTGGGCTGGCGCGGTGGACGCCTGCGAGGTGAAGAACGCCGCGATTGTCTGGTTGCCGAAGAAGGGCGGCACGTTGCACACGAAGGAGGAGTTCTCTGACTTCATCGCGCGCCTTGAGTTCAAGCTGCCACCCGGTGGCAACAACGGTCTCGCCCTCCGTTACGCCGGCAAGGGTAACGCCGCTTACGACGCGATGTGCGAACTCCAAGTGCTCGACGACAACTACGAGAAAGTCCGCGGCAAGATTGACCCGCGACAGGCGCACGGCTCGGCCTATGGGATGGTGCCCGCCGCGCGCGGCTATCAACGTCCCATCGGGGAATGGAACTACCAGGAAACCACTGTCATCGGCTCGACAATCAAGGTCGAGTTGAACGGCACCGTGATTCTCGATTGTGATCTCAGCAAAGTCACCGAGTTCATGGGAAAGAAGGCGCACGCCGGCAAGGACCGCACCTCGGGCAGTTTCGGTTTCGCCGGGCACAGCGACCCGGTGGAGTTTCGCAACATCTCCATCAAGCCAGTGAAATAAGGACACGAATATGATTCTGCGAACCAGTTGTTTGTTTGCATTGTTGGCAACACTCACTGTTGCCGCGCCAGAAGTCACAATGCAGCGTTACGAGAACGCGGAGGAGGTGAAATTCTCGTGGGGCTGGATCCGGTGGTTGATGAACTCCAAGGTGGATCCGAAGGCGGAGATGACGGTGGGCATCGTGCAAGTCGAACCGAACCAGACCAACCCGTATCACATGCACCCGAACAGCGCCGAATACGTTCACGTGCTCAGCGGCTCCTGCGAGCAGCTTGTCGGCGACAAATGGGCGCCGATGAAAGCGGGTGACACGATAAGGTTTCCCAAGGCCGTGCCCCATCAGGCGCGCACCGGCAAAGAACCATGTCGCATGATGATCATCTACGATACCGGCGAACGGCAGATGGTCGTGCTTGACCAGAAGAAGTAACGGGCGGCCATGAAGAAGTTCTGGTTGCTCCTGTGTCTGCTCGCCATATCGCAGGCGACAGACGCTGCGCAATCTGAGAAACCGATCGGCGTGTTCGATTCCGGCACCGGCGGACTGACGGTGATGGAAGCGATGTTGACACTCGACAGCTTCGACAACAAGACCGGCCTCCCCGGTCGCGACGGCAATCCCGATTTCGCCGGCGAGGCGTTCCAATACCTTGCCGATCAAGCGAACATGCCGTACGGCAATTACGCAGCCGTGAACAAGATTGACCTGCTGCGGGAACACATTCACAAGAACATGAGTTTTCTCCTGCACAACAAACCGCCGGTGAAGATGATCGTGATCGCCTGCAACACGGCGACGGCCTATGGCTGGGACGATGTCAAAGACATCGGCGTTCCCGTGGTGGGCGTCATCAACGCCGGCGCCAGGGCGGCGATGGAATATCAAAAGGCTCACCCCGGCACGATCGGCATTCTCGCAACAGCGGGAACAGTTGCGTCCCGCGGTTATCCGAATACCATCAAGAAACTCGCGCCAAATGCGTCTGTTGTCAGTCAAGGATGTGTCGGCTTGGCGGAGTGCATTGATAGGGACTGGAGTTACTTCAGCGACACAGCCACGGCGGTGCGCTCGGAATACAAAGGTCCGTCGCTCACAAGCAAACAACTTCCAATCAGCCCTTCCTTGCTGCCCGTGTACAATTTCAACAAGGACACGAACAGGCTGCTCTGCGAGTTCGATGCATCGGGAAACTGCGTGGAGATGCAGTTGAATGATTCCGCCAATTACGTCCGCTATCATCTGGTCACGATGCTGGAGACGATGAAGCGAGAACGTCACGCAGCTCCGCTCAACACGTTGATCCTCGGTTGCACCCATTACCCGTACTTGCGCGACACCATCGCTGCGGTGCTGAAGGAGTTGTACGAACATCGGTATCGCGACGTGCTGGCGCCTTATGTCGAATTGATTGATCCCGCCGTCGAGACGGCGAAAGAAGCGTACAGGGAAATGCGCAAACGGAACTTGCAGCACACCAGCGGCACGACGGCGATTGACGAATTTTTCATCAGCGTGCCGAACACCTCACTGAAGGAAATCCAACTGCAACCGGACGGTTGGTTCACCTACGACTACAAGTACGGCAGGAAGGCGGGGACCAACAAAGAGTACGTCAAGTATGTGCCGTTTGACACAAAGAACATCTCAAGGGAAACATATCAACGTCTTGCCGTTGCCTTGCCGAATCTATCCCGAAGACTGAATGTGAACGTGAAACCAACCAGCATCACACAGGGTTCCAGAACGTTGCCGGTGTCGCCGATCGGACCCTGCAACCCATGGCCGCGTTTTCGGTTTCAAATCCGTGACGCGCCGGTCAAGGCTGCGGACAATCTCAGCGTGGAAGATCGCGCGGGCATGTTCACCAACGCCGTCGTGCCGCCAATGCCCTATCTCATCCAAGACAACTATTCGCGCGAACGCAAACGCAGTCAGTTGCCGACGATCACCGTCGAGAACCAGTCGCTGCGCGCACTCTTCTATCCATCGCTCGGCGGACGGATGATCTCTCTCTACGACAAGCGTAACCGCCGCGAGTTGCTCTTCGACAATCCCGTCCTCCAGCCAGCCAATCTCGCCATCCGCAACGCGTGGTTCTCCGGTGGTGTCGAGTGGAACGGGCCTCTCTACGGACACAGTTTACTCACATGCAGTCCCGTGTTTGCCGGAGTCGTCGAGACGTCGCGCGGACAATTGCTGCGGCTGTACGAATTCGATCGCGCGCTGGAAACCACATGGCAGGTGGACATCCTCCTGCCGCCGGATGATGATCGGCTCTGGATTCACGTCAAGGCCATCAATCCCAACGCGCACGACATCAACTTCTACTGGTGGACAAACATCGCCGTGCCGCTGGCTCGCGACACACGCGTGTTCGCGCCGTCGGAGTACGCGCTCAGTCACGACGCTGGCGGCAATTCGCGCATCCCCTTCCCCAACTTTGCCGGCTTCGACGGCAGCTATCCACACAACTATCCCCACGCAAAGTCGGTCTTCTTCCGAAAACCCGGCGCGCAGAAACTGTGGTCGGTCTGTGTGGACAGCCGCGGCCGGGGATTGAGCCACATTTCCACACAAACCCTTTCCGGCCGCAAACTGTTCACATGGGGCACCAGTCGCGGCGGCAAACGCTGGATGGATTTCCTGTCGGCACCGGGCAAAGGCGATTACATCGAGATTCAAGGAGGTGTCACGCCGACCCAACTCCAAACCCGTCCGTTGAAGGCCGGGGCGAGCATCGAGTGGACGGAGTGCCTCAGCGCCTTCGCCATGGACGCGAAAGCGGTGCGTGATTCGGATTACGTTGCCGCGTGTGCGGCTGCCGGGAAGATTGTTGACGAGCGCGTATCGAACGTTGCGCTTCAGGAGATGGACGCGTTCCTTCGTGCGCAGGCCAACTTACCGGTGAAGACGGTATTACATCGCGGCGCGGCGTGGGGCTGCTTGCATGAAAAGCGCACTGGCAAGAAACTCAGCCACGGCCTTGCGTTCGAGTGCGAGCCGGGCGAGGAGGAGCGACCGTGGGCGGAGTTGTTGGCGACAGGCAAGTGTTTCACCGAATCAGTACGCAGCTTCAACGTCTCGCCCGGCTGGATCGCGGTCCTGACCGACTCGGCGCGCCGCCATGGCTGGACGTGGCTGCATCATCTTCATCTTGGCGTCGCGCAACTGGAAGCCGGCGCGTTCGCCGATGCAAAGAAGCATTTCGAGGCATCGCTGGCGCTCAAGGACACTGCCGCTGCCCATCGTAACCTTGCGTTGCTTCACGAACGCGATGGCGATCTCGACATGGCGCGGAAGGACTATGAGCGTGCATGGTCGTTGTGTGGCAACGACACGAACCTCGCCGTCGAGTTCGGCGATTTCCTTGTCCGTCGCAAACGGCAGACCGGGTTTGCCGCGTTTGTGAAGTCTTTGCCGGCGACAATCGCCCACCACGAGCGGATTCAGTTGCAGTCCGCACAGGTCGCGTTGGAACAGGGTGACTACGCTGCCGTCCGCCGGCTGTTGCAGCGGGAGTTCTGCACCATCCGCGAGGGCGAGTTGAGCCTGAGCGATTTGTGGTTCGCCTCGTACATCAAGGAAACCGAGCAACGCAAAGGACGCGAGTTGACTGCGAACGAGAAACAGCAACTCATGCGGAAATTCCCGCCGCCACGGGAGATTGACTTCCGTATGAAGTGAGATACCGCAACACTTGCTTTTTGCGGCGGCTTCTGCTCAATTTAGCGTTCCATGGCAACGGCCATCAACACATCGGACTCGCTGCGGCGTTTGAACCTCGGTTGCGGGATGGACATCCGTCCCGGCTGGACCAACGCCGATATTGTGGACTACGGCGGCAACACTGTCATGGACCTCAATCGTTTCCCCTACCCGTTTCCTGACAACGATTTCGACCACATCCTCTGTTCTCACGTCCTCGAACATCTCAACAACTTCAACGACGCCGTCACCGAGTTGTACCGCATCGCGCGGAACGGCGCGACCATTGAGGTGCGCGTGCCATTCTTCCTCAGCACGAAGTTCTATGGCGAACCGGACCACAGAATTCCATTCAGTATCCGATCCTTCGACAACTACGAAGACCTGCAAGGCCGTCCGCTGAAGTTCTACGAGCAATGGAAACGCACACACCGCACCAACTACGGCAGCCCGGCCCGTTTCGTCATCGTGAAGAAGGAATTCAACTTCAGTAACTTCGCCGTGTTGCGTTGGCTGAACTTCTTCATCAACCTTGAACCGGTGATCTTCGAGCGATTCTTCGCCACGCTGCTGACGCCTGAAGAAGTCGTCTTCCATCTTCGCGTCGTCAAACCGCCTCCCCGCTGATGCAACCGTCCCTGCCCCGACGCATTCTCGTGTTCTGTCTGCCGGGCATCGGCGACACGGTGATGTTCACGCCCGCGCTGGCGCTGTTGCGGCGCATGTGCCCGCAGGCGCACATCACCGCCATTACGATGTTCCGCGGCACCGAGCACATCCTCTCGACCAACCCCGATCTCAACGAGGTGCGCCACTTTGATTTCTTCAACGCCCGCCCGTGGGAAAGCCTCCGTTACCTCTGGCGGCTGCGTTGTGAAGGCTACGACCTCAGCATCATGTCGTTCCCTTCCAACCGACTCGAATACAACATCGCCAACTGGTTCGTCAGCCGTCGCTGGCACGCCGCCCATCGTTACCACCGCCAGAGCTGGCGCAATCTCTGGTTCCTCAACAACATCGTCGTCCGCGAAACCGGCCGCCACCATAACGTCGAGGAAAACCTCCGCCTCCTCGCTGCCATCGCGGCGCGGCTCGGCCAGCCGCTGGAGTTGCCGCCGTGGGACGCCGAACGCGTCGCGCGCATCCGGCAGTGTCCCTTGAAGCTCGCCTTGCTGTCCGACGACAAGGCCGCCGCCGAAACATTCTTCGCGCAAAACAACCTCGGCCCCGACAAATTGCTCATCGGCGTCCACACCTGGAGCAGCACCTACAAGAACATGGCCCGCAAGTGCTGGGACAAGGACAACTTCGTCACACTCATTCGCCAGCTCGGCGACCAACATCCCGAAGCCCGCTTCCTGATCGTCACCGGACCCGCCGACGAGGAAATCAACCAATACATCCTCCAACGCGCCGACAGCCGTGTGCTGCTCGTGCGCGAAGCCAATCTCCGCCGTGCCGTCGCCATCCTCAGCCGCTGCCGCGTCTTCCTCAGCAACGACTCCGGCATCATGCACCTCGCCACTGCCGCCGATGTGCCCGTGGTCGCCTTATTCGGGCCTACTGATTGGTGGCGGCTGCACCCATGGACGGAACGCCAGACCGTTGTCAGCCGCGAACTGCCGTGCAGTCCGTGTTTCTATTATTCCAGCAACGCATTGCGCTGCGTCGAGAACATTGACTACGCCTGCATCCGCGAAATCACCGTGGACCAAGTCAGCGCCGCCATCAACCAACTGCTCGCCGCGCGATGACGCCGACCGACACGGTGAAGTAATGCCCGGCGCGTCGCTGCTCGACGCGTCTCACCAGCGAGTGCCAGCCGCGATACAACGGGCCAAGATTCGGATACATCGGCAGCTTCACGCCGCATTTCTTCCCCGCTTCACGGAACAGCCGGTACGTCAGCCCCGGATGCATCGCGTAGCCGTAGCGACGCTCGATAGTGAACCCCGCGGCCTGCACCAGCCGTTCCAGTTCTGAGGGCGAAAACTCCGTCTCCCAACCAGCGAACCATTGGCCTGCCGCCATCAGCGCGTGTTTCATCAGCGTGTAGAAATGGTAGCGTTGCGGCACGTCCACCAGCAGAAACCCGCCCGGCTTCAACAGCCGGTAATTCTCCCGCAACAACGGCGCCGGGCTCCGGAAATGCTCCAGCAGTCCCTGGTGATACACCAGATCGAACGTGCCATCCGCAAACGGCGCCGCCAGCGCGTCACCCCGCACAAACCGCGGCAGCGACGACACACCCCGCGACAACCGCAGCGCCTCCCACGAAATATCCAGCAACGTCACCAGAGCGCCGCGTTCCGCAAACGCGTGACCTTCACGTCCCGTGCCCGCGCCCACTTCGAGGAATCGCAGCCCACGCGGCTCCGGGAACATCCGCAAAACCTCCGCCGTAATGTCGGAGACGGCCGGATAGATGTCGGCGACGCTGGGGCGTTGTCCCCAAAACTCGTCCCAGACTTGTTCTCGTGTTGGATCCAAAGGCTGTTTCAAAGCGGCGCGACTCTAGCAGCGACACGAAACAACAGCAAGTGTGGTGAAGAAACCCGGCGCCGGTAGGGACGCGCCGCCGGCGCGTCCGCCAATCATCAACGAGCGAGTAAGCCGGTGGCTTGCTCCTACAGGGACTTCGTTCTGCGATTGCAATTCCGCCGCGCCGCCCTACAATGCAGCCACGGGTAAGCAATGAGAATCAACCGAATTTCTACTGTGTTTCTTCTCGGGATACTGCTGACCGGATCCATACACGGGGACGACTCAGATCCGCTTGTTAAACGAATCAAGGCGCATGACTTGGGGGCTATCTACGAAGCCGGAAATCAAGGACGTCAGGATCTTATTCCATTGCTTGAAGAAATATATGACGGAAAGCATGGCGATTCGCCAGCGAGCGCTTCAGCACAATGCGCACTGGCGAAACTCGGAAATGAGAAACATCTCGCGGCCATTTTGCAGGAAGTGCTAAATCCCTCGATAGCGCCGAGGTATCAAGAGGAAAAACATGATGCATTGATAAATGGTGCTTCGGACAAGAACGCGGATGCTTGGGCAACATGGAAGATTCAAGAATGTGCATCTCGAAAACTTGCCTACCTTCAAGACGAGCGGACTGTCCAGTATATTGCACCCCTGCTGTACGATATTCGACTGGTGGACATTGGGCATCTTACGGATTCTCCACTAAACGGCGCAAGTGCTTTTGCGGTAGTTGCACTTTCCAGAATAATTAAGAAGGACTCACCGGTATTTCCCAGAAGATCGTGTTCCGAGGAAGAGACGGCTGTGATTTGGCAAAAATGGTGGGAGACACACAAGGATTACTACACGAAGCTGAAGCCGATTCTGCCGGTATCGGCTGTCGGGACGAATCAGGTTACCCAGCCGAAGAGTTCGGGGCTGTATCGCTGACCAATCGCCGGTTGCCGCAAGCCGGAACACAACCGGAAGACTGCTTTGCGGTTGCAAATCCACGGGTGTTTGCCTAACATCGCGACATGAAATTTCAGCGACTCGCCGCATTGGCGTTTGTTCTGACCCAAATGGCGACAGCGGCTCTTGTCGAGAACGGCCAACCGCGTGCGACCATCGTCGTGCCGGTGAACGCGTCGCCGACCGTGAGCGAGGCAGCGCGGGAGTTGAGCGCGTATCTGGAGAAGATGTCCGGCGCGAAACTGCCTATCGTTGCCGAAGGCCAACCCGTGACCGGCGCGCGCATTGACGTGGGATTGACACCGACCGGGGACGACGAACGGATCCGAATCGAAGTGGGTCCAGACAACGTGACGATCTCCGGCGGTGGCGACCGGGGAACGTTGTTTGCGGTTTACCGGTTTCTGGAGACGCTCGGCTGCCGGTGGCTGGCTCCTGACCACGAACTCGTGCCGCAACGAAAGACAATCGCCATGGAACCGTTCCGGCTCGACTCGCGCCCGGCGTTTTCGTGGCGGCTGTTCAAATCGAATCGGGCAGCCAACGAACAGTGGGGACTGAAGCTTGGCATGAACGGCCTGTACTCGGCGGAAACCGCCGCGACGAATGGCGCTTGCGTCTATTGGCCACGAAACATTCGGGGCGTCCACGCCTACTATCAGATTATGCCGGCGAAACGCTACGCCACCGCCCATCCGGAGTGGAATCCACTGCTGGGTGGCGAGCGGGTTCCGACCAATGTGGACCGCAACCAACTCTGCGTCACCGCGACGGGGTTGGCCGACGAATTCGCCGCGAACGTCATCCGCGCGTTCGATGAGAATACGGCCACGCCACTGGTCTCGATCAGCCCGAACGACGGCTACGGATGGTGCGAGTGTAGCGTGTGCCTCGCGCTTGACAAGAAACTCTGCGGCGGGCGCACCACCAAGCAGGGACTCGCGCGGGAAAAACCGTTCATGGGCGACCGTGTCTTCTGGTTCGCCAACGAAGTCGCCGACCGCGTGGCGCGCAAGTATCCCGACAAGAAGCTGCTCGTGCTGGCCTACGTCAATTACGCTGAGCCGCCCGACACGATTCGTCCGAAGCCAAACGTCGTGCCGTTCCTCTGCCACTACGCGCCCGCCGATTACAGCCGAGCGATCAACGACCCGTCCTCGGAAGCGAACTCTCAGTTCAATGATCTGTTGAAACGCTGGATGAAAATCTCGCCTGACTTGATGATCTACAGCTACGTCAGCAAATCCATGTGGTGGCGCTTGCCGCGCCCGGTGACGCACACCTTCGCCGCCGATGTGAAGTATCTTCACTCGCTTGGTGTGCGTCGCTACTACTGCCAGAGTTCACTCAGCGACTGGGCGCTCGACGGCCCCCTCTACTACGTCATCGCGAAATTGCTCTGGAATCCGTCCGCCGATCCCGACGCCCTCGCTCGTGAGTGGATCGAGGGAATGTTCGGCCCCGCCGCGCCGGCGATGACGGAATTTTACGCCGAGGTTGAGGCCGCCGTGCGCAAGACCGGCAAATCCTACAGCGACAATCCGCGCACGCAGGCCGCCGGTCTCTACGACCGTGCCAGTCTCGACCGAGCGATGGCTGCGCTCGAACGCGCGGAGAAGATTGGTCACAGCGACAAGTTGGCTGAAGTGGCGCGAACGTTTCGGTACGGCTACTGGATGATCGAAGGTTTCGAGCAATCGGCGAAGTTTGAATCCACCGGCGATCCAGCTTGCATGACAGCCGCCCAAGCCGCCGGACAGAAGGCGCTCTCCTACTGCAAAGTCTCCGAAGCCGTGGACTACGTGAAACGTTGGAAGACAGGCGCGGCGTTGGGTGCGCTCAACAGCGGTTTTGGCAAGGAGGAAACCAAGGGTGGCCGACGTTGCTGGAACTCTGACGAGACCGGCATTGGCGACAACGCTTGCGGTTGGGCCACGTTCGACATTATGACGCCCGACCGCGCCAAACCGCTGGTCATCGAGATGGATGTGTGGGGTGAGTCGCAGTTGGCGAGCATCTCCATCAACACACGCAAGGATGTCTGGACGCCGATTCGTCCACAGCAAAAGCTCTCGCGCAAACCGCAGTGGGACACATTGGTATTTCGCATTCCTCCCGAAGCCCTCAATCACGAACGCGTATCTCAACATCTTGGCTTCGGCGGTGCCGACAGCCAGATTTGGGTCTCAGCAATCCGATCAAAATAGAAAGGAATCCATCAACATGAAGAATATCTTCATTATCCTGATCAGCAGTTGGCTTCTCCTGCCAATAGCCAACGGCGCCACCACACCGGCATTGACTTGGCACGATGTGACCAAGTGGGGCGTTGAAGGTCGCGGATGGCCGGACTTGGAGCGGAAACGTTGGTTCGACCGGCTGCCAGACATCGCCGAAGGCAAGGTGACCGCCGCTGTGTGGAACCTGAGCCACGACAGCGCCGGAATGATGGTTCGCTTCAAGACCGACGCGACAGTTCTCTGGACGCGCTACACCTTGCGAACCGACAAACTGGCTTTGCCGCACATGCCGGCCACGGGCGTCAGCGGCGTGGACCTCTACGCCCGCGATGCGCGCGGCCAGTGGCGTTGGATCAATGTCACCCGACCCGAGAAAAAGGAAGTCTGCCAAGTTCTCGCCAACGACCTCGCGCCCGGCCTGCGCGAATTCGCCGCCTACCTGCCACTTTACAACGGCGTCGAGTCGCTAGAAATCGGTGTGCCTCCCGACGCGAAGTTTGAAGGCTTGCCGCCGCGCACCGCAAAGCCAATCGTCTTCTACGGAACCTCCATCACGCACGGCGCGTGCGCATCGCGCCCCGGCATGGTTCACACCGCCATCCTCGGCCGGCGGTTCGACCGGCCCGTGATCAACCTCGGTTTCTCCGGCAACGGTCGGATGGACGTCGCCGTCGGCGAGTTGCTTTGCAAGATTGACGCCGCGGTCTTCGTGATTGACTGTCTGCCAAACATGCAACCCGCCGACGTGACCAAGAAATGCGGGCCGCTGGTGAAAATGCTCCGCGAGGCTCGTCCACAGACACCCATCGTGCTCGTCGAGGACCGCCGTTTCACCAATGCCTGGCTGCGACCGGAAAAGAACAAGTTCCACACCGACAACCATGCTGCGTTGCACGAGGCGTTCGACGGATTGCAGAAGGAAGGCGTGCGGCGACTTTATTATCTTCCCGGCGACGAATTGCTCGGCGACGACAGCGAAGGCGCAACCGATGCCTCGCACCCAAGCGATCTCGGTTTCTGGCGACAGGCGGCGGCCTTCGAGCCGGTTTTGAGAAAGGCACTACGATAACTATGAACACATCCCTGAATCGTCGTCAGTTTGTAGTCGGGGCCACTGCCGCGTTGTTCGCAAGCTCGCTCCGTGCCCAGTCCGCCGATAAAATCAAAATCGGACTCATTGGCTGCGGCAAACGTGGCCAGTGGATCGCCAACCTTTTCAAGAAGAACGGCAACTACGACATCGTCGCGTGCTACGATTACTTTCAAGATCGCGTGGACACCTGCGGCGAGAAGTTCACTATTCCCGCCGAGCGTCGTCACATCGGCATGTCCGGCTACAAGAAAATGCTCGACGGCAAGGTGGACGCCATCGTCATCGAATCGCCGCCGTATTTCCACCCGGTGCATGCCGCCGATGCCGTCGCGGCGGGTAAACACGTTTATGTCGCCAAGCCCATTGCGGTGGACGTGCCGGGCTGCCAGTCCATCGCCGAGAGCGGCAAGCAGGCCACCGCCAAGAAGCTGGCGTTCCTCGTGGATTTCCAAACTCGCGCAAACGAGTTCTATCAAAGAGCCATCAAGCGCGTGCACGAAGGCGCCATTGGCAACTTCACCTTCGGCGAAGCGCGCTATCATTGCGGCCAAACTCCGACGCGCAAAGGCGATTCAGCCAACGAATCAGAAGGGCGCCTCCGCCAGTGGAATTTCGACAAGGTGCTCTCCGGCGACATCATCACCGAGCAAAACGTTCACACGATTGACGTGATGAACTGGATCATGCAACGACCGCCGTTACACGTCATCGGCTCCGGCGGTCGCAAGGTCCGGATGCTCGGCGATTGCTGGGACCATTTCTCGTTGCTCTACCAGTATCCCAATGATGTGTCGGTCGTCTTCACCTCGAAGCAATACAACGACGGCGCTTCCGACAGCGGCATCATCGTTGACATCTTCGGCACGCACGGACGCATCAGCACCAAGTACGGCGGTGTCGTCATGATGCTGGGCAAGGAAAAGGAATACATCTCCGGCCAGACCGGCGACATCTTCCAAGCCGGCGTCATCACCAACATCGCGACGTTCCACAAGATGATCACCACCGGCGACCACTCGAATCCGACCGTGTCGCCGAGCGTTCAGAGCACCATCCTGACCATCATGGGCCGCACCGCCGCCTACGAGCGACGGCTCGTGACGTGGGACGAAATCAGCAAGTGCACCAAGCGTCTCGACGCCAAACTCACTGGATTGAAAGCGTGATCTCATGAAAACGCGTGACGCAATCAAGTTCGCTGTTGTTTACGCTCTCCTCGCTGGATCGCTTCACGCTGAGGACGGCTTCGTCCCGCTGTTCAACGGGCGCGACCTCACCGGCTGGGTGCCGCTGAACGTCGCCGCCGACACGTTTTTCGTGCGCGATGGGATGATCGTCACCACCGGCGAGCCGGTCGGCCTGATGCGCACGGAGCGGATGTACGAGAACTTCATCCTCGAACTGGAGTGGCGTCACATGAAGGAGGCCGGCAACAGCGGCGTGTTCACGTGGGCGGATGGACTGCCCTCGGTCGGCGGGCCGTTTCCGCGCGGCATCGAGGTGCAAGTCCTCGACCCCGGCTACGCGAAGCGGCCGGGCGCGAACGAGTGGTTCACAACGCACGGCGACATCTTCCCCGTGCGCGGCGCGACGATGACGCCAACAGGCCGCATCTCGAAGACCGGCGAGCGCAGCTTCCCCATCGAGGACCGCACCAAGCCGTCGCCGGAGTGGAACCATTACCGGCTCGTTGCCAATCGCGGCGAACTGCGTCTCTCGGTCAACGGCAAGGAAGTGACCATCGGCAAAGACTGCGTCCCGCGCAAAGGTTTCCTCTGCCTCGAAGCCGAGGGCAGCGAGTGCCAGTTCCGCAACCTGCGCATCAAGGAACTGCCGTCCTCGAACACGCCAGCGGAACAAACCGCGAATCCCTACGAAGGTTTCCGTCAGCTCTTCAACGGCAAAGACTTCGGCGGCTGGAAAACCAACGACGCTGTCAACACCGTCTGGAGCGCGCGCGGCTCGCATTTCGTCAGCAAAGGCGGCGTGAAAGGCCGCAAGCTCGACCTTTGGACGGAAAAGAGCTACCGCGATTTCGTTCTCTGCGTGGACTGGCGGCTCACGAAGAAGCCCGAACGGAAAGCGTTGCCCACATTCACCCCCGATGGCCTTTACGCGCGTGACGATAAAGGCCAGATCATCCGCAAGGAAATCCTCCACGCCGGCGACAGCGGCATCTTCCTGCGCGGCGACGGACGTTATCAGGTAAACATCTGGAGCCAGCCCATGGGTTCCGGCGATATCAACGAGCTGCACAAGGACGAGAAACTGCCCGCCGACCTGCGCCGTCAAATGTTGCCGAAGGTAAAGGCCGACGCGCCGTTTGGAAAATGGAACCGTTTCTTCATCACGCTCAAAGGCGACCGCGTGACCGTCGTGCTCAACGACCAGACTGTGATTGACAAGTGCCCGCTTCCCGGCATCGCGCCCGACGGCCCCATCGCGTTGCAATACCACGGCGACGATTTGGAGTTCGCCAACATCTTCATCCGGGAATTGTGAACATCATGTTTCGAACTTGTATGAAATACCTTGTCGGCGTGGTCTGCGTGATCGGAGTCGGGATCGCGTTTCTGGTGCATGGCCGACCTGCGGCCCAAAAGCTCGTCGGTACTTGGAAACTGGTGGCAATCGAAGAGCGTGACGCCGACGGTAAGCTGACCGTCCCTCTCGACTACGGCTCAAACCCAATCGGCCTGCTGACGTACGACGCCACCGGCCACATGTCCGCCCAAGCAATGCGCCGCGGACGCGCGAAGCTGCCTTCCGACGACGTGCACATGGCGACGCCCGAACAGGCCAAGGCGGCATTCACCGGCTACAACGGTTACTTCGGCACCTACGAGGTCATCGAGAGCGAGAGCATCGTGATTCACCACGTCGAGGGCAGCATGATCCCCAACTGGGAAGGCGGCGACCAGCGACGGAAATTCACAATCTCCGGCGACAAACTCATCCTCGAACCGCCGCCGATCCAAGCCGGCGGCGCCAAACGCGTCCGCCGTCTGACATGGGAACGTGTGCGATGAACCGACGAGAGTTTCTGGCTGGTACGGTCGCGCTGGCGGCTACAAGTGTTTTTTCTCTTGGCGCGACGAAGAACAAGAAAGACATTGTTATTGATTCTCATACTCACCTGAGTTTTCGCGCCTCACCCGCCGACGAGGGAGACGAACGCTTGGTGCTGGACGCCGCTGACAAGCTCGGCATTGACCAACTCTGTTGTTCCATCCTCCCGAAACGGCCGGCCACGGTCGAAGGGTTTCAGGCGGCCAATCGCGTGATGGCCGCCGCCCACAAACGTCATCCCGACCGGTTCCTCGGATACTGCTTCGTGAATCCGGGTTGCGGTCAGGCCGCGGTGGATGAGATTCGACGGTGTCTCGACCTGCCCGGCTTCATCGGCGTGAAACTCTATAATGAACACCGTTGCACCGACCCGATCGTGTTCCCGGTCATCGAACAGGCAATCGAATTGCGGGTGCCGATCCTGCACCACGCCGGTCATTCGCACTACCCGGTCAAGGAACAACCGAACATTTCCGATGGCGGTCGCCTAGCCGAGTTGGCCAAGCGATACCCAGAGGCCAGATTGATTTGCGCCCACATCGGCGGCGGCGGCGACTGGGAGTGGACCATCAAAGCGTTGCGCCACGCCAAGACCGTCTATCTCGACACCAGCGGCAGCGTCATTGACGAAGCGATGGTTGACATGGCCGTGAAAGTCCTGACCGCGGATCGGCTGTTGTTCGGGTGCGACATGTCGTGGACGGCGGGCATTGGCAAAATACGCGCGGCCAAGTTGAGCGCGGAAGAGCGTCGAAAGATTCTCGGCGGCAACATGCAGCGGTTGCTGGCTCAGAGAGCGAGGCAGCAATGATCATAGACACCAACGCCTATCTCGGCCCGTATGCCTTCCGTCATCTCCGGCACAACACAGCCGACGGGCTGTTGCGGCTCATGGACGCCAAGGGGATTGACAAAGCGTGGGTCTCCAGCGCCGCGGCGATCACGCATCGCAACGTCCAGCCCGCGAACGAAGAACTGGCCGAGTCCGTGCGACGGCACCGTGACCGTCTCGTCCCGCTGGCCGTGATCAATCCCTTCTACGCCGGCTGGCAAGATGACCTGACGGCGTGCAAAGAACAACTCGACATGAAAGGCCTGCGGCTCTATCCGAACTGGCACAACTACAAACTCGCCGACAAGTGCTGCCTCGATCTGATTGACGCCGCGACGGCGCTTCGGATGCCGATCACCATTCCCCTGCGCGTGGAAGACTACCGTCAACGAAGCTGGCTGGTGGACGTGAAAGACCTCTCGCCCGCGGAGATCGTGCCGCTGATCAAAGCCAAGCCCCAAGCGCGGTTTGTGTTGCTCAACGGTCTCGGCTACATCGCCTCGCCGCTCGGCCAAAAGAACAACAATCTGCCGGCGAACTATTGGATTGAAATCTCGCGCCTCAGCGCGCTGATGACCAACGAAATCGGCAAACTGATCAAAGCGCTCGGACCGGATCGCATCGTGTTCGGCACCGGCATGCCGTTCAACGCTCCCGATCCCGCCTTGGTGAAGATTGAAGTCCTTCAATTGAACCGCAAGGACAAGGATCAAATCTGCGAGGAAAACGCGGCAGCACTGATGAGTTGACCGGCTGGGAAAACCGGCTTGTCTGCCGCAGGCATGGCTTGTCCGCCGCAACTCCGAGGCCAGAGAATCGCGCCTCTTCGATCTGATTGGGAATGCTGACTTTCGTGTTGTTCCGGTGGGGTGAGTGCTGTATAAGGCCGACACAAAACAAAGGAGTCGCACATGAAACGAAGACACCTGAGAATTGCGCTGTTGGCGGTGTGCCTTGTGGCAAGTTTGACGGCGAGCGGGTGGTCGCAGGTCAACAGCGGAAGCACCGGAGCGGATGGGCTACTAGTTGTTAGCGGGGGCGTAACCACTAACATCAACATGGCCGATCATCCGAATGGCACTTACAACTACACATCAGTTGTCATTTCCAATAACGCGACTGTCACATTCACGCCGAACGTAAACAACACGCCGGTCGTCTGGCTCGTGCAAAGCAATTGTTCGATAAGCGGAACCGTGAATGTCGCGGGAAATCGCGGTTTGAGTGATACGCCCGGCCAAGGTGGACCGGGTGGGTTTCGTGGCGGTAACGCAGGCAGTAGCGGCACGGATGGACTAGGCCCTGGCGGTGGCGGTTTCGGAATAATCCATGGCGGACCGGGATCGTATGGCTCACTTGGCCAGACGAACGGCTTCTCCGGTCCGGGAGCAATCGGATCGTTATACGGCAGTATTTTTGTGATCCCGTTGCAGGGTGGGTCGGGTGGTGGCGGTAGCAGGGACACAAGCGGCGGCGGTGGCGGTGGTGGAGGAGCATTACTCATTGCCGCATCGGGCACCATTCAAGTGAGTGGAACAATTGATGCACGTGGTGGAGGTGGTCCCAACAGTTATGGGGGAGGGGGGAGCGGCGGTGCAGTCCGACTGGTTGCGTTGACAATCACCGGGAATGGTAAGGTGTATGCAAAAGGTGGGTATGACAGTACTTTCTGTACGCGAGGGGGGGATGGTCGGGTACGTTTCGACACGTATTTGAACAACTTTGTAGGAACCGTTGACATTAGTTATACCCAAGGCACGCAGTTCGTCATCATTCCGACGAACGGGCCGGGAGCACAATTGACCATCACCAGTGTAGGCGGGGTGCCGATCTCGGCATCGCCAACCGGTGTTATCACGACACCCGATGCCGTGATTCCCGCGTTGCAGGCGAATCCTATTCCGATCGTGGTGCAATGCACAAATATTCCGACGAACACGCAAATCACTGTGACCGTGACGCCTGTGAACGGCCCGGCTGTCAGCGCGACTGGCCACAACAATACGGGCACGCTGGCGTCCAGCAGTGCGACGGTGTGGATCACCATGCCACATGGCGGTGGTTTTATCTCTGCTACGGCAGCCACAAGCCCATAGGGAACCGGATGAACGTCCGCGCTCACAGCAGAGCGATCTGTGCCGACAAAGTCGGCACTGCTGCGATTGTTGCCGTGATGTTGCTACTGCTTTGGCCACCGGCACGTCTGGTTGCCGACACGAATATTTTTTCGGCAACGGTGAGCTACAACTATGTGGACGATTTCATCCCGTCGCCGGTCGTGAGTTACCAGTATTATGAATGGCCGGGGAATGATGCACTGGGGTTATTGAGTGCTCAGACCGCAAGTTATTTCTATCAATCCGGCAGCGGCACGGGGGGCTTTATCGTCGTTCAAGGCAGAGTCATCAATGCCTCAATCGGAACTGGCATTCCCAACGCGAGCGTGCAGGTGTGCGTGGCGCTGTCGCCGGTGGCAGAGACGACTACGGACGGCAGTGGATACTACATGTTACCGGCATTCGGTACGGGAACGTATGTGTTGCAAGCGACGGCAGCCGGTTATGCAACGGCAGTACGGGTGCTGACATTAACCGGGAGTCTTGCCGTGCAGGATTTTCGTATGAACGCGCTACCGGCAGCGCCGACGGTGCAACAAACCACACGCCAATTCACGCGACCACCGGTCGGCCCCTGGCTGAGTAATCTGAAAGTATTCGACGGGACAGGTGTCACGAACATCACCGTGGCCAACACGCCCGATCCAAATCGGATGACTATTGTGCTGACCCACGGGTGGGTGAAAACGAACGCATCTGATTCAGGAATCATGAATACTCCATTTGATCTCTGGCCAGCCGCGATGGCTGAGCAGTTGCGTGCCAACGGGATTACAAGCGACATTGCAAACATCGTGGTCTGGGATTGGCGATATGCTGCTGAAGATCCTGGCTGGTCTCTTTTTGGTATAGCCCGTTATGAACCAGCATTCGCGGCACAGCGCACGCCGGAGCAAGGTATCGCGCTCGGCACGACTTTACTCGATGTCTTAGGTGCGGACTATTCGCAGCCGATTCATTTCATCGGTCATAGCTTGGGTACGATTGTCAACGCGGCTGCGATCAATTATCTACACGGTGTAAGCACTGGAAGACAAATTGTATCGCCAACACCGTGGCCGATTGCGCGAGTGCCGATCCATGTGACGTTGCTTGACCAAGCTGGAGTGGCAAAAGATTTTGGCGGTTGGTTTCTAAGTCTTGGCAATAACGCCTCTCAAGCGAACTGGCAACCTGTATTACCCTTCGAGTTCACATGGGCTGATAACTGCGTTTCTCTGGTCGGATATGATTTGCCAGCGGCTGTGAATGTCTGGCTACAAACAGCATTGGGAACACTTGAAGAGCAACACGGTTACCCGATTTGGTGGTATACGAATAGTATTGCGAATCCGTCTTATCCATATAATCCGCTCGGTTTCGGGCAAAGTTATGAATACTACAAGTTGGCTGGGTGGCCGGATTCCTTGTTCCCACCAGTGAGTCCTCCAGTTGGAAGTGTGTATCAGCAAAAGTGGTTTGCCAATCCGCTCGCGTTGGAGCCAGCTTCGTTTTGGGGCAATCAACCTCTTTTCGAGGCAGGCGGCGAGGTGGTTGTGTTAGCACAGGCCGGAATGGAGACATTTGGGCAGGTTGTCGCTGATGTTCAGGCCGGAGCACAGAAGGGCTGGCAAGCAGTCATGAACGCGTTCAACTACGCGGGCGGTCTTGCACAGCAAGGTGGGCAGGCACTCGTGAATTTTTGTAACTCGGCTGTCCTACGGTTGAATTTGACCACCGGGCCGCCACAATCAGGACAGTCAATGCAAAACAGTCTTTTGCAAACTTCGGACTACGTTGGTACCAACGAGTCAAATACACCCGCTATGGCTTGGGTGTCGGCACAAATTCCCAGCAATGCGGTCGTGATGACGTTTGATTTCATCGTGTCAGGTGATCCAGTCGAAGATGCGTTGGTATTTGCCGTTGGCACAAACAGCCAGTTTTCACTCGCAGCCAAGTACATCCCCACAAACACTGTTTCAACGAGCAGCCAGATTGATATCTCGGCGTGGGCGGGCACGACCAACGAGTTGTTCTTCGGCTTGTTAGGGGGTACATCAACCAATGCCAATTTACAGATAGACAACATACGGTTTTACAGTCTTCAACAATCACCTGCGGTCTTGAGTGGCAGTCCTACAAACGGCGTTGCGCCGCTGATAGTCACATTTGCCGATGCTTCAAGTGGCACAATTACAAACTGGTTTTGGGACTTCGGCGATGGCATAATGACCAACTTGGTTGGAACGAGCATTGCGCACACATATTCCTCTCCGGGCACCAACTCGGTTACTCTGATTGTGAGTGGTCCGCTCGGCAGCAGCACTAACACCCTTACGGATTTCATCTGGGTCATGACGCTATTTCAGGGCTGGCAGATACAGTACTTCGGTTCCACAGTTTCTCCGCAAGCCGCGCCGGACATGGATGCGAGCGGAACGGGCATGTCGAATTTGCAGAAGTATCTTGCCGGTCTCGACCCGACCAATTCCGCCAGCGTATTCAGGATCACCGAACCGGAGAAGTTGCCAGATGGCAGTGGTTTCAAAGTCACGTGGTCTTCCGTACCGGGCAAGACCTACAAGGTGCTCTATAGCGATTCGCCCGGTGGCTCCTGGCAGGAGGATTTACCAAGCTCACAAATCACCGCCGACACCGGACAAACCAGTCTCTCCTACACCGACAGCACTGTTGGTGCCTCCACTAAGCGGTTCTACAGGATCAAACTGGTCGTGCCGTAGCTGGATTTGTGCGCCGCAGGCGGCTTGACCGTCTATCGTTTCTCGACAAACGTCCACGCGAGCTTGCCGTTTTGCACCGAGGCGACTGCGAAATGACCGGTGATGCGTGACGCGCCGACGGTGAGTGAGCCGGTATCGTTGATTGAAAGGAATTGCCTCGGCAACGAGGAGGCGGTAGAGTGCCGCTGTTATGAGCATCGCCGAGATTCATCAGTTGCCGATCGAGGAGAAATTCCAGATCATGGAGGCCCTGTGGGATGATCTCCGCGAGCGTTTTGAACGGATGGAGATGCCTCAAGCCCAGAAAACGCTGCTGGATGAACGGCGCGAGCGGGTTCAGAATGGCGCCGCGAAACTTCTCGATTGGGATACGGTCAAATCCACAATCGGAAGGCCATGATTCACATCCGGATTTCCGATGATGCCTTGCACGACCTCAATGATGGCTATCTGTTTTACGAGGCGCAGCAGCACGGTTTGGGCGACTACTTCGCAGCGTGCCTTCGCGCCGACATCGAAGGGTTGCGCCTGACAGCCGGCGTGCACCGAGTCGTTTATCGGGACTACCACCGGTTACTGAGCCGCGTCTTCCCGTGCGGCATCTTCTATACGCGCCTGGGTGAGGAGGTCGTGGTCTGGGCCGTGATTGACTTGCGACGAGATCCTGGCTGGATTCAAGCCAGACTCAACCAATGAACGTCAAACCAGCTCGTGCTGCGATCCGCTTTCAGCCACGCGCGAAGCGAAGCGGCATAGCCACAAAACACCTACCGGTTCTCGACAAACGTCCACGCGAGCTTGCCGTTCTGCACCGAGGCGACGGCGAAATGACCGGTGATACGTGATGAGCGGACGGTGAGCGTGCCGGCGTCGGGCATGGACATTACGTAGTCGTTGCCGAGGGCGGTCTCGATGACGAGCATGCCGGACGGATCGAGCAGCTTTACCCTGCGCACGAACGGCGCGCCGCCTTCGTGTCCCTCGAAAACGGAGATGAAGGTTTTCACGCCGTTGCCCTCGCAGCGACGGACGATGTACGGAATCGTCGCGCCAATATCGGAGTTTTTCCAGTCGCGCTGGCCCCAGCCATCGGCGACAAGTACTCGCTCACCGGGCTGGCCGATGTTCCACGCCACGCAGGTCATCTTCCCGCCGCATTTCCACGTCGCGCGCCAGACCCCGGTGCCGTCGGCGGCGCGGACGTTGGTAAAATCGTAGAGTTTTTCAGCGGGCAGAGCTTCCAGCTTCAGGTCGAGCACGTCGCACGTGTTCGTGAAACCGTGATAGACGTAGTCCTGCCGCTTGCCGCCTTCGACGCGGAAGAAGTCCACGACGTAGTTGCGACCGTTGCCATGGTCAATCACCGCAGATGTGCGGCGGTAGAGTTTCGCGCCGGGATATGCGCGAGACGTTGCTTCCATCGCCTTCACGTGCTCCGAGGTCTTGAAGAACAGCACGTCGCCGCCGCGCTCTTTCGCGACTTGGTCTTTCTCGTCAATAACCACCGTGTTGTGGGCGACCGTGCGCGTGGCCATGTGTTTCTGCGGATGGTCCCAGAGATAACCGAGGTCGGAGAGCAGTTCGCGTCCTTGTTTCCAGTAGTAGAGGTTGAGACTGTCGTAGTGATGATGGTTGCCCCAGTGGCTCGCGCAAAGCGTCAACAGGCTCTCGCGGCCATCCGCGCCCGTGCGCATGTGGCCGATGCGCAGTTCCGGCGGACACCAGTCGGGAAACGACAGCACGGGCGACGGCTTCGTTTCCAAGCCCGGCTCGCGGTAATACAGCGCCATGTCAGAACCGGGCATTTCCTTCAGCAGTTCCCGTCGCGCCACGTCACCGGCGGAACCGACCTTCAGGGTTTCCTTCAGCAACGCAAGATACTGCGGCCGGTCCGGGTAGTTGCCGGCCATCAGTTCGACATAGTCGGCGCCGAGACCCGACTCGCGCATCGAGTCGGCGCTGGGCGGGTAGCGGAGGTTGCCTTGCAGGCCGCGGAAGAAACAGTCCCACACCCGTTCGTAGGCGGTGCCGTGGTAGAGGTCGAGCGAGTCAGGCTGTTTGTTCGCCGGGTCGCGATAACCACGAAACGCCTGAGCGAAGTCCCAGATGCCGCCGAGTGTCATCGTGCCGTACGCCGGCGACTCCGATGTCGCGCCGTCCGGCAGGAACCAGCCATCCACGGCTTTGTGAAAACCTTCGAGACCGAACCGCACCAGTTCAGGATGACCGACGCACATGCCGACCAGCCCGGCTGCGGTGCGATTGCTGACCGACTTGTTGTTGATGACTTTGTCGCACACGAGAAGAACTGTGCTCTCCAGCAACAGGTCGCGCTCGATCTTGCGACGGTCCGCGTCGCTGTAAATCGGTTTGCCGTCGGTGTCCTTTGCGGTGCAGGTGAAATCGTAGGCTTCAACCACCTGCCGCACGAACCACGATTCCATGCCGACGCCGCCGGCGCGTCCCGCGCTCCAATAGCCGGTGTGCAGTCGTCGGTCGGGTTTGTTCGGCGGCGGACAAAGCTCCGGTTCGGGCAGTTTGTTGATGAACTGCGACGCGATACGCGGATCCATGTCGGCGTATTCTCCGTAGCCGACATGGACCAACCATGACGGATAGCATTCGGCGAACCGCAACAAGATGTCGCGGCAAGCACGCGCGTATTCGGGTTTGCCCGTGAGCAGGTGCGCCTCGGCCAGCGTGCGACAGTAACCGGCAATCCATTTCACCTTTCGCGCGCGGACGTTGGCGGTGAAGCTGGGACGGCCTGTCTTGTAGCCGAAGATGACGAACGTGTCGCCGCCGCAATAGCTGATCGTTTGCGGTTTGCGCCACTTGGTCTGGAGCACGACATCTTCCGGATACTTGTCGTTCGGAAAGACGGTGCGGCAAACGTTGCAGGTGATGTGTTCGTTGTCGTCGAGGTTCCAAGTCCAGAGACCGTGCGGATGGACCGGCTTGCCTTGCGCGCGACAAGCAGGACACGGCGTCCAAAGCGAATCGCCCGGCGTGGTCTCAGGGATCATCCCAGCGAGGAACTCGGGCGTGATCCGGTTGAGGTAACGCTTGGCGCCCGCTTCGGTGTTTGCGGCGTATTTCTTCGCCCAAGCGTAGCGGCTGATGTTCTCCTTGGCGCGGGCGATGTCAGCAGGTTTGAACATCACGCACGGATGTTTGACCGTGTCGCGGTGTTTCTCCCAAGACGACCAATCGAGCAGAGGCTCGGCACAAACCGCAGTAGCGGCGACTATGACTGCAAAAGCGTGGCGTTTCATCGTCGGTCTTGGCACGCAGTATAATCATTGGTCTTGGCAAGACAACGGCAAACACGTTACAAAGTACTCCTCTCGCTCCGCGAGAGGACTATGAACCGAAGAACCTTCCTCAAGAGTTCGGTGGCGATGGCCGCTGCCGCAATCTACGGACTTCCGCAGTCCCGCGCTGAATCGAAACAGGCACTACCTCTCAAGCTCGGCATCCGCGCCGCCAGCATGAAGATGGCCGGCAACTTCGATGTCATCAAAACCGCCGCGGGCATTCCCGGCATCATAGGAGTCGAGTTGCAAGTCACCGCCGGCAAACCGAACCTGCGCGATTGGGACACCGTCCGTCGCTACAAACGCGAAGCCGACCGCTGGGCGATGCGAATCCCTTCGCTCGCCGGCGTCTGGGACAGCGGCGTTCAAATCAGCAGCCCGAAGGCTGCCGAGAGTGTTCGGCTCTCGATCCGCGCCGCCGAGTTGCTCGGCAGCAATGCGCTCCTGCTGGCGTTCTTCAAAGAGAACGCCCCCGACATGACCAAGAAAGAATCGTACGCCCCCATCGTGGCGATGTTGAAAGAAACCGCGCCGCGCGCCGCTGACGCCGGGGTTTCGTTGGGACTCGAAAACTCGCTCAGCCCCGCTGACAACGCCAAGCTCGTTGACCTCGTCGGCCACCCGTCGGTCGGTGTCTATTACGACCTCCACAATATGGCCACCTACGGCCACGGCGACCAGGCCATTCCCGGCGTCAAACTCCTCGGCAAGGAACGCATCTGCGCCGTCCACATCAAGAACGGTGACAAACTCCTCGAAGAACCCGGCCCGATTGACTGGGCCGCGGCATTTCGCGCCTTCAACGAGATCGGCTACGACGGCTGGTACGTCTATGAGAGCAGCCATGCCGACATCGCCGACTGCATCGAGGACACCAAGAAGAACAACGCCTTCGTCCGCCAACACGTCCGGATGCCAACGGCGTAGCAGACTTGCTTGTTGACTTGAATCGAGTAGAACTCACCTAACCGAAAGGAACTACTGAGCCATGACAAAACACGTTACTCTCGTGCTCGCTGCTGCACTCTGCCTCGTCGCCTGCGCGACCACCTCCACCAACGAAGAAGGATTCGTCCCTATCTTCAACGGTAAAGACCTCGATGGCTGGCAAGGCATCGGCGGCGACACCAGCAGCTACTACGTTGAAGACAGCCAACTCATCTGCAAAGACACCGGCAAAATCCACATCTTCACCACCAAGGAATACGCCAACTTCATCCTGCGCCTTCAGATCAAGCTCGATCCCGGCGGCAACAACGGCGTCGGCATCCGCACCAAGGTCAGCAAACAACCGCACATCGAGGGCACTGAGGTTCAAGTGCTCGACGACCCGTACTACGTTCGCGGCATTCCGCGCGAAGGCAAAGACCCGAAGGAATGGCCGGCGCTCAAGGACTACCAGCATCATGGCTCCCTGTACGGCATCGTCCCCGCCAAGACCGGCCATCTCAAGCCCACCGGCCAATGGAACGACGAAGAGATCATCTGCAACGGACGCCGCATCACGGTCAAGCTCAACGGCGCCGTGATCGTGGACGCTGACTTCGACAAGGTCAAACCGATTGATGAAAAAGAGCATCCCGGCATGTTCTACGAAAAAGGTTTCATCGGCCTCCACGCCCACGGCAACTACGGCGCCAAAGTCTATTTCCGCAACCTGCGCGTCAAGGAACTGAAGTAAGCCGGAACACGCGCCGCAGCAGTTGTAGTCGCCCCGCTCCGCCGGGGCGCGTTCCCCACGCGGCAACAGAGTGCCGCGGCTACAACCGCCGATTTCCGGCTTGAACTTTGTGGGGGTTCTGCCGTCCAATGACGCAGACATGAAACCGCTGCTCGTCATCCTTCTTTCGTCATTCGTCATTAGTCATTCGTCATTTGCTGCCCAGCGTCGTCCCAATATCCTCTTCATCTACACCGACGACCAAAGCTACCGGACGCTGGGTTGTTATCGCGACCAAGGTGCGTGGCCGTGGGTCCAGACGCCGAACATTGACCGGCTCGCCGCCGACGGCGTCCGGTTCACGAGCGCCTACGGCGCGTCGTGGTGCACGCCGAGCCGCGCATGTGTGATGACAGGTCTGTTGCCGCATGGCATCCGCGGGTTGACGCTCACTGCCATCGCCAAGGGCACGTGCGATCCACAGCTCTGCCCGCACTGGCCGGCCGAGTTGCGCAAGACGGGCTACCACACGGCGATGATCGGGAAATGGCATCTCGGCCACGACGCGCGTCACGGCCGCAACTGGGATCACTCAGTCGTCTGGGACCAAGCCGACATCAAGGGCGATTGGTATAACGACCAGATCCTCAGCATTGATGGCGCGCCGAAAGCTATCGTGCCGGGCTACTCAACTGATGTGTACACGCGTTTCGCTGACGAATACATCCGTCGTCCTCACGACCGGCCGTGGTTGCTCTGGCTCTGTTACAACGCGCCGCACCTGCCGAACACCGTTCATCCGCGTCACAAGGAGCTTTACAAGGATGCCGAAGTGCCGGTGCCGCCCGATGTGTTTCCGCCGCGTCCGGGCAAACCGGCGCACATGCAGACGTGGACGCAATGGAAAAAACGCGAGGACGGAACGCCCGGTTACGGGAAACCACTGACGCCGTTGCCGGAGATGGTCCACGGTTACAATCGCCTTGTGTCCGCGCTCGACGAAGGCGTCGGCAAATTGATGAAGGCGCTCAACGATACCGGCCAGTTCGACAACACGCTGATCGTCTACACCTCCGACCAAGGTTTCGCATGGGGCGAGCACGGCTTCGCGTGGAAGGTCGGCGCGTATGACGCCTGCATCAAAGCGCCGATGATCTTCCGACTGCCCGGCCGCGTCGCGCGCGGCGCTGTCTGCAAACAACCTGTCACTGTCGTTGATCTTGCGCCGACGTTGCTCGGCATCGCCGGCGTCAAGCTGCCGTGGACAATGCACGGTCGCGACCTGCAACCGTTGCTGAAGAATCCGAACGCCCGATGGGACAAGCCAGCGATGATGGAACACTTCTACCAGAGATTCGGCGAGCAGACCGATTGCGCTGTCCCGACGAAAGCCGATCAAGGCCCGTTGCCGTGGTGGATTTCGCTGCGTTACGGTCGCCACAAGTACATCCGCACGCTCCTTCCCGGCGAGATCGAAGAACTCTACGATCTCGACGCCGACCCGGACGAACTGAACAACCTCGCGCGTTCGCCGGAAAACAAAACACTCCTCGCCGATTTCCGCCAGCGATTCATCGCTGAGTTGAAGCGCACCAACGCCGGCCTGCTCAAGAACCTGCCACCACTATGAAAACACACGCTGAATGTCATTCCGAGCCTGCGAGGAATCTCTGCAATCCCTCCGGAAAGAAGTTTGAGATTCCTCGCTGCGCTCGGAATGACAAGTTGTTGTTAGGTGTCCTCACTCTGTCCCTCGTGGTTGCGTCCGCTTTTGCCGACGACAAGTTCGAGCAACTCCTGCCAGACCTCTACTTGCTCCGCGACACCTGCAACGCCTATCTGCTTCGCGACGGTGACCGTGCGGTGGCGATTGACTTCGGCAGCCGCGACTGGACTGGCGAACTCGGCTCTCTCGGCGTCAAGCACCTTGACTACGTCTTACTGACGCACCATCACCGCGACCAATGCGAAGGTTTGTTGAGCTACACTGGCAATGCGGAGTTGCGCGCGCCCACGGGCGAAGCAGCCTTCCTCTCGCCCGACGGCGTGAAAAACTACTGGAAACGTCGCACCGCGCGACCAAGCGGTTACCCAACAAGCTTCAGCGTGCTGCCGCACGGCTTGGCTGGTGTACAATGCAACCTCGCCGAGGGTAGCGATCTGTTCTGGGGAAAGCATCGCATCCGGTTTCTGCCGACACCCGGCCATTCCGCCAGCGCGTTGACGGTGATGGTGACGTGGCAGGGTAAGAACATTTTCTTTTGCGGCGACGCTGTTCACACCGGCGGAAAAGTCTGGCAACCATTCCATCTCGAATGGGACCACTGGACACCCACCGGCGCAATTCAAGCGTGGTACGGTTTGCAACGTCTCTCCTACTGCCAGATTGACCTGCTCTGTCCGTCGCACGGCCCGGTCGTCGCACGCGGTGCCGGCGATTGCGTGAAGCTGGCCGCGGAACGCATGATGGCTTTCATCCGCGCCAAAGGCTCCGTTTGCGAAGGCGAGCGCGACGACTACTATCCCGTGGAGCCGTTGCCCGGTCTCAACACCCGGCGCGTGTCGCCGCATCTCTATCAGTTTAGCGGCAACAGTTTTCTGCTCGTCTCGAAGAGCGGCGAAGGTCTCGTCGTTGACCCGCACAAACCAAGCCTGCCCGACCTCGAAGCGTTGTTGCCGGTGGCGGGCGTCAAACGCGTGTCGGCTTCGATTGCGTCGCATTTCCACTACGACCACACCGACGCGTATCCGGCCATGAAGGAAAAATACGGCGCCGAGATGTGGATGCATCCGTGGCTGGCCGACATACTCGGCAACTCCGACAAATTCGACCGCCCCTACCTTCCCGCCGCGCCGATCAAAGCCGACCGCGTCTTACCTGAGACAGGCGAGTTCACATGGAACGAATATCGCTTCGACATCTGGCCGATGCCGGCGCAGACGCGTTGGCATTGTGCGTTCATGACAACGATAGACGGCCAGCGCGTGTTCTTCAGCGGCGACAGTTACCAATCGCCGTCGCGCTGGAACGGCACCGGCGGTTTCTGCGCTTACAACAACTCCCGCTTCGACGCCTTCCGCGACAGCGCCCGGCTCGTGCTGCGAGTGAAGCCCGACCTCATCGCTAACGGCCACCAAGTCATCTATCGTTTCCACGCGAGTCACTACGAGAAGATTGTGCGTTGGGCCGACGCAGCCGAGAAAGCCGTGCGCGACCTCTGCCCGTCAAAAGACTGGACGAAAGATTACTACGTCCAACAAAAACTAGAACAACCATGAAACTCTTCCTCGTCATTCTTCTTTCGTCATTCGTCATTAGTCATTCGTCATTCACCGCGCCTTCTCTCGATCTCGGCTCGATGGTGCAGCCTTATGACCCGGCGATCTCGGACTACTGTGACGCGGGATATTACTGTTGGTGCCCACAGATAAACAAGGGCGAGGACGGAAGGTATTACATGGTTTATTCCCGTTGGCGCGACAAGGTCGGCAACTGGTTGACCGCTTCGGAAGTCTGTCTCGCGGTCAGCGATAATCCGGTTGGCCCGTACAAACACCTCAAACTGATCTTACAAGGACGCGGCCCCGGTCATTGGGACGAGTTGATGGCGCACAATCCGAAGATCAAGAAGTTCGGCGACAAGTATTATCTCTACTACATCTCCAGCAAGTCCGGCCCGACGCGCGGTCACATTCGCGACAGCCAGCGCACCGGTGTCGCAGTCGCTTCGTCGTTGACCGGGCCTTACGTGCCGTTGGATCATCCCATCGCCGAACCTGTGCCTCCGGTTTATAACGTCGCTGTCAATCCGACGGTCGAGCAGATGCCTGATGGCCGGTTTCTGATGATGTTGAAGGGCGATCTCGTTCCAAAGACGCCGGCCGAGAAAGTCGGCCACCGCGTCGAGGGAATCGCACTCTCCGACAAACCGACGGGGCCGTTCCGCATTCAGCCGAAGCTGGCGATCAAGGACATCAACACGGAAGACGCCGACATGTGGTGGGATGCCCGACGAAAGAAGTTCTTCGCCGTCTTTCACGCCCACGAATACATCGGCCTGATCGAGTCTGCCGACGGCCTGAACTGGCAACCAGCAGAGCACGGCAAGCCGGTCGAAGGCAATCGCCTGAAGAAAGTTGATGGCACGTGGCTTCAGACCGAGCGCGGTCCGTTGCAACGTCCGAGTGTTTTCTGTGAGAACGGCGAGCCGCGCGTCCTCTCACTCGCCGTGCCGATGAAAGACAAATGGTACATCGTGAATGTGCCGCTCAAGAGGCCATAATGAAACATCTCATTATCATTGCGATCTTCGCCGCTTTCACGCTACACGCCGCAGAGAACAGCGTCGTGCTCAACATCGAACCCTCGAAAGAGTTCCCACGCAACTCGGAAGGTTCGTTCGTCACGCTGAAGTCGGGACGAGTGTTGTTCTTGTACACGCAATTCTACGGCGGCGCGGCGGACCACAGTGCGGCGCGCATCGTGGCGATCCACTCCGACGACGCTGGGCGCACGTGGAGCAAGGAGATGCGCACCGTTGTGGAAAACCAAGGCGGCGCAAACGTGATGAGCGTGTCGTTGCTCCGACTCAAAAGCGGGAAGATCGTCCTGTTCTATCTTCTAAAGAACAGCTTACTCGATTGTCGTCCTTACGTCCGTATCTCGACCGATGAGGCGCAAACATGGTCGGAGCCGAAGTTGGTGGTCGCTGCTCCGGGTTACTTCGTGCTGAACAATGACCGCGTGATCCAGTTGAGCACCGGGCGTTTGGTGGTGCCGGTGGCGTTTCATCGCTCGCGCGACACCGACCCGAACAACTACAAGTCATTCGATGGGCGCGCGATTGATATTTGGTATCTCTCCGACGACGAAGGGAAGACATGGACAGAATCAGCAACATGGTGGGCCGCGCCCGTGCATTGCAGTTCAGGCTTGCAGGAACCGGGCGTTGTGGAACTTGCCGATGGCAAACTGTTCAGTTGGGCGCGCACGACGCTTGGCACGCAATACGGTCTCACGTCCGCCGACCGCGGCAAGACGTGGAGCGCACCGGAGCCAACATCGTTGAAGTCGCCGTGTTCCCCCGCGAGCATCAAGCGCCTGTCCGGTTCATCCGACCTGCTGGCGATCTACAACGATCACTCCGGCGACTTCCCCTTCCCCAAGAATAAACGCACGCCGCTGGTAGCCGGTATTTCCTCTGACAACGGCAAGACGTGGACAAATCGCAAGGTGCTGGAGCCTGATCCCGACGGCTGGTACTGCTACACGGCCATCCACTTCGTGGACAACGCTGTGTTGCTTGCCTACTGTGCCGGCGACAAGACGGTGGGCGGCCTCAATCGCCTCCGCATCCGCCGCCTAACCCTCGACTGGCTGCGCATTCCGTAAAACCGGAACGGGCGCATACGGACACTGCCACCGTAGGAGCGCCCTTCCGGGCGAGATTGCTTTCGACCACGCCAGCCGGTCGCGCCCGGAAGGGCTCTCCTACAACACCTCACGAAGACCATGGTGGCAGTGCCAGATGCGCCCAGCCGGACCACGACCACGAATTCCGCCTTGTCAACTTCTGCCGAAAGGCGCAGTATTACGTCATGAGTTTACGCTCATATCGGTCCGGCGAAAGACACACTGAGTTTGTCCTTTGCTCGGCTGATATGCGATTGCCCCGCACCGTGGCAACGACAACAACCCAAAACCGGGACTTTGTCTTATGCTCATGAGCTCCGGTGAATAATAATGATAGACCGCAGTTAAAATGAATGGGAAAATATTTATAATCAATCTTCTGTTCACACTTCTGGATATCTTTTTGATAGTTACTGGATATTTTAATTTCAATGTCATTTTTCACGGTCACATCATGAACTTCTTCTTGGGGCAAAGCGATGGCTATCTGGGGTTGTTTTGGTTGGTTTGCCTTGCCCACGACCTTCTAATTTTTAATGCCATCTTGTTTGCGTTTCATTTTCTCAGGAAACGGCCCAAGAGAACTTAAAATCAATGCAGGTCTAACAATTCATCCCAGCGCATGTTGTCCACGCACAATTCGCGTGGCCAACGCCGCTGAATTCTTGCGTTCACATCCGGAACAAAACCGGAACACGACGATGCCAATGGTCATCGTCTAGCGAACCAAATCGAGCGGTTTTGGTCTTGCCCACCGATGACTAGGGCAGTAGCGTCCTGTCCGTGACGTTGGTTCACAACAAACTTGATGGTCGCTACCATGCAGTCGAGCGAACTGCGAGCCAGCCGACCGGCTCGCAGGTGAAGGGGACGCTCCTTGGCGGCTGGCTCGCAGTCGCTCACTTTTATCGTTAGGCGACTTATGGTTTGCTCGAAATGCAAAAAACAAATTCGCTTGGATCATCGCCCCGGCGTGTTTCTGGCCGTTGCGGTCAGCACTGCAATTGCCGCCACCATTGTTTGGATTGTAGCGAAGCCGCCGTATAATCATGTTGGTGCTGGGGCGCTGGGATTAGTCTCGTTCATCTCACTTGGTGGCGTGTGGACCGAAATGAACGACGCGAGTGCTTGGATATACTCAAAATTGAAGAGACGAGGTGTCGAGTGTGACGCCTGTCATTATGTGAACGCGATTTATCCTTGGTCCATGTGAATCAAGAACTCGCATCGCCTAACCAGTGCGCTGCAGCGAACCGCCGCCCCACTGGGCAGTCGGGCGGTTCGGATAATTTGTCAGCGACTCTTGCGGTCGACCGGGCGTTTCCGGCGGAGGTTGGTGAGCTTTCACGTTCACATCCGGAACAAAACCAGAACATATTTCCTGCTTGAACTTTGCGGGGGTTCTGCCGTCCAATGGCACGGATATGAAACCAATTCTCGCTGTCCTGCTTGCGGTTATTTGCAGCCAATCTTTCGCCGCTGACAAGCCAAACATCATCATCATTCTCGCCGACGATCTCGGCTACGGAGATCTTGGCTGCTATGGACATTCGAAGTTCAAGACGCCGAACCTCGACCGCATGGCCACCGAAGGCGCCCGCCTCACGCAATTCAATTGCCCCATGCCATTCTGCGCGCCGACACGAGCGTCGTTGATGACGGGGCGGTATCCGTTCCGCTGCGGCATGACATCGAATCCAACACCCGACGCCGGACCAGTCGCAGATGCGCTGCACTTGCCGGAAAGCGAACTGACGCTCGCACAATTGCTCAAGCAGGCAGGCTACGCGACGGGTATGGTCGGCAAATGGCACCTCGGACACGCCAAACCGGAATGGTTGCCCACCGGCCGCGGCTTCGACGAATACTACGGCATCCCGTACTCCAACGACATGCGTCCGGTGCAAGTGCTCGACGCCGACAAGCGCGTCGAATATCCGGTGGTGCAGGCGACGTTGACGCAGCGGTACACGAAACGCGCGCTCGATTTCATCGGGCGCAATCGGAAGCGTCCGTTCTTCCTCTACTTCGCGCAAATGCACGTCCACAAACCGCTCGCGCCGTCAGAAGATTTCTACAAGAAGAGCGGCTCGGGCCTCTACGCCGACACCGTGGCGGAACTCGACTGGAGCGTCGGCCAAGTGCTCGACAAGCTGAAGGAACTCGGCATCGAGAAACAAACGTTTGTCGCGTTCACCAGCGACAACGGCGCCTGGTTCGGCGGCAGCACCGGCGGTTTGCGCGGCATGAAAGGAAGTTCGTTTGAGGGCGGTTATCGTGTGCCGTGCATCGCGCATTGGCCGGGGAAGATTCCCGCCGGCCACGTGAGCGCGCAACCGGCGGTGATGATGGACCTGTTCGCAACCTCGTTGAAGATCGCCGGCGTCAAGCTGCCGAAGGACCTCGTGCTCGACGGACGCGACATCATGCCGTTGTTTTGTTCCGACGCCAAAAGCCCGCACGACTACATTTTCGGCGCGCAAGGCCCGAATCTCGCCACCGTGCGCGATGCCCGCTGGAAACTCCACGTGCTCATGGGGCGCGACGGCTTCAAGAACTTCAAGAAAGACTGGGTTGACCCGCGCGCGCCTGACGGCGTCACGATTCTCGCGCCGTACGAGCAATCACGTCCCGATGAGTACCCCGGCCTGACCACCGGTGATGAACCGAAGCCGATGCAACTGTTCGACCTCCAAGCCGATCCCGGCGAACAGCACGATGTCGCCGCACAACACCCCGATGTGGTCGCACGACTCAAGAAAGCCTTCGATGAAATGAACGCACAACCGCGCCCACATCCGGTCCAATCCGCCGACCGGGGAAAGTTGAAGAAATGAAAGTCCACCTTGTTCTCCTCGCCGTGTTCAGCAGCACACTGCTGGCGGCTGACCGGCCCAACGTGCTGGTCATCATGTGCGACCAACTGAATGCCAGCGTGCTCAGTTGCTACGGCGGCGATGTGCCGACACCGAATATTGACCGGCTCGCGCGCGAGGGCGTCCGCTTCGACAATGCTGTGTGCACTACGCCGTTCTGTTCGCCGTCGCGCGCCTCGCTCATCACCGGTCAGTATCCACACACGCACGGTATCGTCATCAACGTCAACCGGCGCGATTATCCCGCCTACGATTCGCCGCCGACGCAGGAAGGCATCAAGGCGTCCGATGTCACGACCGAGAAACTGCTCCACGCTGCCGGTTACTCGACGCACCAATACGGTAAATGGCACCTGACAGACGAAAACCTTCCCTACTACACCGACATGTTCGGTGAACACCACGAGTATGCGCGCGAGATGGCGACGACCTTCGCCGACGCGCGGAAACGCGACTCCGAGACATGGATGAATTGGTATGATTGGGCGCTGCCAACAGAACGATCTGCGCCGTTCCGCAAAGCCGTCGAGTCAGTGAAAGACCGTTGGCAGAACCAGAAGCACGCCGAGTTCATCGTCAAGATGGGACGGCTCCAGCTTCCGTTGTCACAAAACTTCGATGTGCGTGTCGCTGACAAAACCATCGAACGCATCGCGGCGTTGGGCAACCGGCCATTCATGATCACCTGCTCGTTTAATGCGCCGCACGACCCCAACGTCGTGCCCTCGCCGTACTACGAGATGTTCGACCCCGCAAAGATCAAGCTTCCCGCCAACCGCAACGTGATTGATAAACGTTTCGTTAAGAATTGGGGACGGCAGATCGTCGCCGACCTCGGCGAGCCGGGCCTGCGCGAGTTCTTGCGAATCTACTACGCTTCCATCAAGTTGATAGACGACCAAGTCGGTCGCGTCCTGAAGGCGCTGGAATCTTCCGGCCAACTCGACAACACCGTCATCGTGTTCACCGCCGACCACGGCGACATGGCCGGCGGACACGGCATGGTCTGGAAAAACACCACCGCGTTTTATGATGAGATTGTCCGCATACCGTTGCTGATTCGTTATCCACCCGCATTCAAACCGCAACGCTGCGACCTCGCGGCGGACCTGACCGACATCATGCCGACGCTGCTCGGACTGACCGGCCAACCAATCCCGTCCAGCGTCGAGGGCCAGAGTTTCCTGCCGTATCTCGACGGTCGCCGTGATCCATCACAAGCGCGCCGCTACAGTTTCTGTGAACGCATCATCGGCAACAAGGAAAATACGCGCAAGCTCGACCCCAGCCCGAAAGCTTCATTCGCGGTGCGCGGCCAAGGCTGGAAATACATCCGCGACGTTGATGGCGTCGAGTTTCTCTATCATCTCGCCACCGATCCCGGCGAAACCGTCAACGAAGCCAACAATCCCGCCCATCAATCGCGCAAACAAGAAATGATCGCCGCGCTCAAAGCTTGGCAGCATCAAACCACCATCAGCCCACACGCGAAGTTGCGCGGCGTCGAGTTGGAAGATGTGAAATGGACGGAAGGTTTCTGGGCAGACAAGTTCGATTTGTGCCGGCGCGCGACGTTGCCGAGCGTCGAAGCCGCGTTGCTCGACGAGCGCAACTCGGAGCAACTCATCAACCTCAAGATCGCTGCCGGCTTGGAGAAAGGTGAGTATCGCGGCACCGATTGGAGCGACGGCGATTGCTACAAATGGATCGAAGCGATGGCGTACATGTACGCCCTCACCAAGGACGCCGAACTCGACCGCAAGATGGATTACTGGATCGGCGTCATCGCCAAGGCCCAGGCGCCTGACGGCTACATCTCCACGAACATCCAACTCGATCCAAAGAAAACACGTTGGGAGAAAGTCCAGCACCACGCGCTCTACAACATGGGCCACCTGATCACCGCAGCCTGCGCCCACAAACGAGCCACGGGCAAGGACTCCTTCCTCAACGTCGCCCGGAAGGTCGCCGATTATCTCCACACGGTTTTCGCGCCGCGCCCGCCGGAACTGGCGCGCATGGATTTCAACCCCTCGCAGATGATGGCGCTCGTTGACCTCTACCGCGTGACCGGCAACCGGAAGTATCTGGAGTTGACCGACGTGTTCATCACAATGCGCGGCTCGAACCCAGCCACGCCGGAACAAGGACACGACAAGCGACACATGGGCGGCACCGACCAGACACAGGATCGCGTGCCGTTGCGCAAGGAAGACCAAGCCGTCGGCCACGCCGTCACCGGCACGTATCTCTGGTGCGGCGCCGCTGATCTCTACATGGAGACTGGCGAGCCGGCGCTCTGGACAGCGTTGGATCGCATCTGGCAAAGCGCGGCGTTGCGTCGCACCTACATTACCGGTGGCGCTTGCGCCCTTCCCAACGGCAAGTCAACGCGAGGCGACAACGTCCACGAGGCGTTCGGCGCCGATTACGAATTGCCAAACCGCACGGCCTACAACGAGACATGCGCCAACATCGGCAACGCGATGTGGAACTGGCGAATGCTCCAGATCACCGGCGACGCGAAGTACGCCGACCTGATGGAGACCGTTCTTTACAACAGCATGCTCTCCGCCGTGAGCGCTGACGGAAAGAACTTCTGTTACGCCAACCCGCTTGCGTGGGATGGTCGCAACGGCTGGCCGACCAAACATTACACGGAGTCGCGTTGGTTCGTGCACAGTTGTTACTGTTGCCCGCCGCAAGTTGCCCGCACCATCGCAGGGCTGGGACGTTGGGCTTACAGCGTCTCGTCCGACGCCATCTGGGTCCATCTTTACGGCGGCAACAAACTTCAAACCAAACTCATCGCGCTGACGCAGCAGTCAAACTATCCGTGGGACGGTCACGTGAAGATCACCATCACGCAAGCGCCACCGAAACCGTTTGCGCTCAAGCTGCGGATTCCCGCGTGGGCGACGCGCGCCACACTGAAGGTCAACGGCAAACCTGTCGCCGCGAAACCGGGCACTTATGCGACCGTGCAACGGAAATGGTCGGCTGGCGATGTTGTTGAGTTGGAGTTGCCGCTGGAAGTTCGCGTGGTGAAAGCGCAACCAGCCGTGGAAGATTGCCGTGGTCGCGTCGCCGTGGTGCGCGGCCCGGTGGTGTATTGTCACGAGCGACCACAAGATCAATCCAGTATCTCGCTGCCTGAAAACGTTCAGTTGACGCCGCACCAAGAAAACGGCGTCACTATGCTTACAGACAACAAGATCAAGTTGATCCCCTATTTCACTTGGGCCAACCACGGCCCCTCGTTTATGGATGTCTGGATTCCGCTGGCCACAGCGCACGATGGCAATGTCAAGCTTACCGGCGACTTCGAGAATGCCACGCTCGGCACGGTCAAGAAGATCGCTCCCAATGAATTCCATCTGAACGCCTTCCCCGACGACAAACCGCACTCGCCATTCTTGTGGTTTCACTTCAAGGTCGAGGGCGCCGCCGGACGCGAAGTGACGTTTCATGTCAACATCGCACCCTTCTCGTGCACCAACACCGCCGGCAATGGCACGCGCCTGCCGGTGGCCAGCAACGACGGCGACAACTGGACCGGCATCGAAAACAAGTCGTGGAGCGACGATGGCAAGGTGCTGACGTTCAAACACCGTTTTCAACGCTCACCCGCGTGGGTAGCGTCGTTCTTTCCCTTCACCGACGCGCATATCGCGCGGCTCATCGGGCAGTTCAACGCCAGCCCGCACTTCAAAGCCAGCGTCCTCGGCAAAACCAAACAAGGCCGCGATATGCGGCTGTTCACGATCACGGACGCGACTGTGCCGGAAGCCGACAAACGTGTTATCATGTTCACCGCACTCCAGCACGATCTCGAAACCACCGGCGCGATGGCTGTCGAAGGCATCTGTCGGTTCCTGCTCTCCGACGAGCCGCGCGCAGCCAAGCTTCGACGCGCATTTGTATTTTACGTTGTGCCGATGATGAATCCCGACGGCATCGCACAAGGCAACATGTACTGTTCCGTGGGCAACATGAACCGCCAGTGGGGTCTTGGCACAACACCGGAAACCACCAACGTCGAACGATTCGTCCGCGGAAAGAAAATTGACCTGTTCATGGATTTCCACGGCTGGTGCACGCCGGAACGGAAGACAATCTTCATGACGTTCGGCAAGGAGATCACCGACGACGCCACCGAGCAGGACGCCGCGCGATTGGTCGCGACCATCAAGCCCAAACTCACCGGCCAAGTCGCCGCCTCCATCTGGCGCAAACGAATCGCCACCGTCACGAAGATCACGAGCGACCTCAACAAGCTTTCCTGTGGTTGGATGCGGTTCGAGGCTGGCGCACGACTGGCCTACTCCATCGAGATTTTCGGCGAGGGTGAATGCACGCAACAGGGTTATCTCGACTGGGGCCGCGCCTTCGCCGAAGGTATCGCCGAGTTCTACGGCTGCTCGAAGTAACCTAGCTGCGTCGCTTGATGCTCACGCGCACGCCGGTTTGGGCGGGGATGCTGATGCGCGCGACGGTGATACGGCCGTTGGCGTCCGCGGCAATCGAACCGGGATCCGCTTCGCCAATGCGCACGCTGAGTTTCTCGCCGGGTTTCGTCTTGAATTGCTGGACGCGGCGAAGCGTGATGTCGGTCTGCACGGGACTATCGGCGAGGATCGTGATCGCGTAATGGTCGGGTTTGTCTTCAATGTCCTTCCAGTCCATGCCGCGGTTGATCCAGCCGATGATGTCGCCATCATCAGGCGCGCCGTTGCCGGGGTTGCGGTCGGACGAGGTGTTGGTGAACGCGGGATAACTTTCGTCGAGACGGAACCGGCGGAAACGTTGCTGCCACGCTTTCACGTCAGCAGGGGCATCCTTGCCGCTCGTGGAATGAATCCCGTTGTCCCAATAGACCGCGAAGCCCTGGCGCGGCGCTGAGCGCGCGATAGAACGATGGGTTGTTCTCCCACGGAATCGAACCGTCCTGCCGTCCGTGAATCATGAACAGAAACGGCAGATCGTTACCCGTTTCCGCAACGAACTTAGTGGCGTTCATCCGGTCGAGCAACGGCACACCGTCGCTCGTCTTCAGGTCGGGGGCGATGTGGCCGGTCCAGCAGGACGGTTCCAATCGCGTCGCGCTCCCCTTGCCGAGGTAGGTGTAGCTGACAATCGGCACGTGCGCGTGGCACGCGGCGAAAAGTTCCGGATGTTGCCAGCCGAACGAGACCGTGCCGCAGCCGCCCATCGAACTGCCGGAGCAATACCAGCGGTTCGGGTCTGGTTGGTAGTAGCGGCGGACCCAATCGAGAATCCAGAGGTTGCGCCGCTCGGTGTAGTTGACGGGCGTGCCACTGGCCATCAGTTTGCGGTCGAAGATGTTTGAGTTGTAGCCGAACCAAAACGTCCAGATGGCCGGTGTGCCGGCGTCGCCGGCTTCGTTGTGCGGGCGGCCGATCCAGACGCGGTCGGTGGGGCGGACGACGACTTCGCCATTTTGCACGCTCACACTGAACTTGAACGGCAGTCCTTCGCGCCAACCCATCGTCTCGTCGCCGAACAGCAGATACTCGCTGTTGGCGACCACGCCACCCTTGGCGTGGAGGCTCAACCACAGCGGCTTCCCCTTCCCCACGCCGGGCGCAGGCGGCTGACCGTCGCGTTGCCAGATTGGCCTGATCGCGCCCGGCGCAGCGACGACGCTCGTGCTGGCGATAACGCGCGCGTCTTCGGCACTCGTCAGGGCGAAAAACAACTTTCCGGCTTTCCGCACGGTGTGGACGAACAAACCGCCCGACGGATCGAGTCGCTCGCCACCGTCTTGGATGCGGAACCCGACTGGTTTGCCGTGAGGTTCGCCTTTCTTGAACGAGGCCGGGTCCTCCCACCAATCGCGCGCGCTGTGCGGTTCGAGGTGATGGCCGATGCGCGTTGCCTTCGTCAGGTCGGCGATGGGTTCGCTTGCCAGATAGACATCCACCGTTGTCTCTGCTTCCTTCCACGTCAGGAAGACCTGTCCGTCCCGCGCCGTGGCTTTCAGATCACTGACCGGCGCGGCAGCGGCCAAGATGAGACACAGAATCGTCATCCCCGCCACGGACGCGGTCGGGAGTTGATGGACGCAAGTGTGTCGCGGCAGATTTGTGCGTCTTCAGAAATCTGAAAGTCGAACATTCCAGCGAGGATGAAGTCCGCGCCGTTGCTGTAGGCGTAACGAAACGCGTCGCGCGGCGGAATCGCGCCGGCAGCCATCACCTTGAAGGCGATCCACGGTTTCTCCACGCCTTTCATGAAGTCCGTCGTCTCTTCCGGGTTGCGGCACCAATAGCCCGGCACCTCCGCGTAATCGCCGTTGATGGCTTCGGGTTTTGGCGCGGTGGGATACTTGAGGTGATGAAACGTCTTCACATAAAAATCCACCGGCAGCTTTTCCTTCTCACAGAACTGCACGACATCCAATCCGTGCGCCGCGATCCCCGCCGGCACGCCGGCGGCCTTGATGACTTCGAGCAGTTCACCCATCATGGCGCCTTTGCCGTCCTTGACCAACGGCCCGGTCAGCATCCCCGGCACGTAGAGCGCGTCGGCGCCGCTCTCCACCAGTTTCGGCACAAGCTGTCCGTAGCCGGCGGGATCGGTCACCCGTCCGTCGTCGGTGAGCCACGGGGCGATGATCCATTTCATCTTGCTGTTGTGACGGTCGCGATACTGCTTGAACAGCTTCTCGATCTTCGCCTCGGAGTGGGTCATGAACGTGTTGACCCCGTTGGCCTCGGCGGCGGCGAACGTCTCGATGATCTTCTCGTCGGTGTTGTAGTGCTGGGACAACTCCCTCACATAACGCAGGTCCCGGCTGTGCATGTGGAACGTGATGTGATTGGTACCGAGCATCAACCGGCTCAATTCCAGATTCCCGATCTTACCTATCGGAATCGTGCCGGAGGTTGCTGGCGCGGCGGACTCGGCGCGCGGCGCGACAGCGGCAGCGACCGCGCCGGCACCGACGAGTTTCAGGAAATCGCGACGGGGAAGATTGTGGTGCATCATGCCATCCATGGGCGCGAGCGGTTCTGTTTTGCCACGGCTTTGAGCGCCGCGTCGGCAATGGCCGTGTTTTCGACAACTTGGAAATCGAACATGCCGACACAGAGGAAGTCCGCGCCGTTCTCGAAACACCACTGAAACGCACTGCGCGGATGAATCGCGCCGGCGGCCAGCGTCTTGAAGGCAATCCACGGCTTCTTCAGCGTCGCCATGTAATCAATCGTCTCCTTCGCATCAATGCACCACATGTTGTCGTGATGCTGGCCGTGTTCTTTCTTGCTGCCACTGACTTCGTCGAAGATGCGGCGATTCTCTTTTGGCGTGGCTGACCAATAACTGTCGCGGTGCAACGTCTTCACCCAGAAATCCGGTTCGAACTTGGCGAGGACGCACTCGCGTATCGTCTCCAGGCAATGCGCGCCGATGCCGCAAGGAACCTTCTGGTCTTTCATGAAGCTCAATGCGGTTTCGATTTCGCCGAGATTTCCCTCTTGCACCCACTTGTCACAGCGCCCGCCTTGCAGATAGACCGCATGGGCGCCGCTGTCCACGGAACGTTTGATACCTTCCTTGATGTTGCCGGTGGCGCAATCGGAGAGCCACTTGATTTTGCCACCTTGCTTCCAATAGGCGTTGATCACACGATCGGAAACAGGGTTGGTCAGCACGGCATTGACACCGCGATGTTCGGCGAGGCGGAACGTCTCGAAAACTTTCTCGTCGGAATGATACGCCTTGACCAACGACGACACATACACCAAGTCGCGGCTGTGCGCCCAACCGCCGATGAGATTGCCGCCGCAGATGACGCGACTGAGTTCGAGGTCCTTGATCTTCCCCTTCGGAAGGGACAATGGATCAGTTGATGGAACTGCAGGAGTCCCAGACTTGATCTCTGCGCTTAGGACCTTCTCTTCAAAGCTGTGCCCTGCCAACGCCGCTCCGCCGACCGCCAGTGAAGTCTTCAAAAAATTTCGACGACCAATGTTGTTCGACATATGCTGACCTCTGTTTACGTTGGCATTATCTTACCGGCAAAACGAGCCGGGTCAAGTGCGTGTTCCAACGCCAGCATTGCCAAACACGGGCGGGTTCGGCTACAAAGACACCAACATGCGACACGCGGTCATCATGGCAGGCGGTTCCGGCACACGGCTCTGGCCGATGAGCCGGGCTAATCTGCCGAAACAACTCATCCCGTTCATCAACGGCAAGAGCCTCCTTCAACTCGCTTGCGACAGGCTTGACGGTCTCGTGCCGGAACAAAACCGGAACATTTGCGCTGGACTGGCCCACGCAACACTGATGCCGCGCAATCTTCCTTTCCTCGGCGAACCTGTTGGTCGCGACACGCTCAACGCCGTCGGGTTCAGCGCCGCCGTCATCGCCAAGCGCGATCCTGACGCTGTCATCGCGGTGTTCACCGCTGACCACATCATCGAGCCGGTGAACAAATTCCAGAAGATCGTGGACCATGGTTACCGCCTCGCCGAGCAATCGCCAAACACGCTCGTCACCTTCGGCATCACGCCGACAGCCGCCGCCACCGGCTATGGTTACCTCCAACTTGGCAAACCGATTGACGAGTCGGCGCGTGTCGTCGAGCAGTTCAAGGAGAAACCGGACGCGACCACCGCACAGCGATATTTCGACGCCGGGCCGACACGCTATCTCTGGAACAGCGGCATGTTCGTCTGGCGCGCCGCGACGTTGCTCGATTGCATCCGACGGTATCATCCAGACAACCACGCCGGTTTGATGAAAATCGCCGGCGCCTGGGACACGCCGCGGCGCGACGCAGTGCTGGCAGAAGTGTTTCCGACATTGAAGAAGATCAGCGTGGACTTCGCGGTGATGGAACCGGCGTCGCGCGATCCCCAAGTGCGCGTCGCCGCCGTGCCGATGCCGTTGAAGTGGCTCGATGTCGGTTCGTGGCCGTCCTTTGCAGAGACCTGCCCGAAGGATACCAACGGCAACGCGCTTGGCGGCGGACAGTCGTTGTTGATGGATTCACAACGCACACTCGTTGCCTCCAGCGACCCGAAGCATCTGATCGCCACCATCGGCTGCGACGATCTCATCATCATCCACACGCCCGACGCCACGCTGGTCTGCCGCAAGGACACGGCGGAAACGATCAAGGAACTCCACAAGCAACTCGGCAAGGAACTACTCTGAGCCATGCAACCTTGGAAGACTGTTTCCCGCAAGGTCAAGCAACGGTTCGGCAAGTTCCTCACCGTGGAAGCGCACGAGATCGAACTACCCGACGGTCGCCGCCTTCACAACTGGCCGTGGCTGGTCTCGCCGGATTTTGTCCTCGTCCTCCCACGCGCCACCGATGGTCGGTTCGTGCTTTTCCGTCAGACTAAGTACGCTGTCAAAGGCGTCACCCTCGCTCCCGTCGGCGGTCACGTGGACGCCGGCGAGAAACCGCTTACCGCCGCCAAACGCGAGACGCTCGAAGAGACCGGCCACACCGCGGCGCGTTGGATTCACCTTGGCAGCTACGTCATTCACGCCAACCGCGGCGGCGGCCACGGACATCTCTACCTCGCGCTCGATGCTCGCCGCCAATGTGCCCCTCACGCTGACGACTTGGAAGAACAGAAGTTGTTATTCCTCACGCGACGCCAGGTCGAACGCGCCCTCGACCGGCACGAATTCAAAGTGCTCGCCTGGAGCGCACTGATCGTGAAGGCGTTGCGTTACCTCGACAAGAAGGAGAAACCGCCATGCTCAAAACCGGCATCCTCAACCCGCAAATCAACTCGCTGTTGAGCCGCATCCGCCACACCAACACGCTCGTCATCGCCGACCGCGGCTTCCCCTTTTGGCCGATGATCGAGACCGTGGACATCTCGCTCGTGGACGGCATCCCGACCGTGCTCGACGTCCTCAACGCAATCCGCCCGAACTTCATCATCGGCAAAGCGTGGATGGCGCAGGAGTTCCTCGCCCAGAACAACGCCAAGACCCGCGCAGCGTTCGCCAAGGCGCTCGACGGAATCGCCCTCACTCACGAACCGCACATCGAGTTCAAGAAGCGCGTCCCTCACGCCATCGGTCTGATCCGCACTGGCGACACCGTCCAATACGCCAACATGGTTTTGGAATCGGCGTAGGGGCGACGCATGCGTCGCCCCTACAGGTAACGCCGCGTTCGCGCCCTACAATCGCCCGCAACAACCGTATTGACTTTTTGGAAAATTTTTGGTTATACGTGCTGCCCGGAGACAGCGTGAATATCACGGATTTCATCGTGGGTGGGATCGCCCCAGCGCCCCAGCGCCCCAGCGCCCCAGCGCCCCAGCGCCCCAGCGCCCCAGCGCCCCAGCGCCCCAGCGCCCCAGCGCAACCGTAGCACCGTAGCTTGCCAGACCTCCTTCCCCCTCGAAACCAGGCGTCGCCCCATTTCGTTTGGGGCGAACCCCATTCGCCACGGGGCGCACCCCATGCCACTTGGGGCTTTCCCCATATCCCGCGGGGCGTACCCCATTCGGTTCGGGGTTCACCCCTTTTCATTTGGGGCGCTCCCCAAACGGTTTGGGGCGTACCCCTTTTCATTCGGGGCGCTCCCCTTTTCGCGCGGGGTTGACCCCATTTCGTTCGAGGTTCACCCCATTCCGCGCGGGGCGCACCCCATTTCAGTCGGGGTGCACCCCATTTCGTTCGGGGCGTGCCCCATTTCGTGGAAACACGCCATTTTGAGGCCGAAAAATGCATGAAAACCATCAAATTCGACTCCGGGTTCAAGTTCGACGATCCCAACAACCATTGGGGCGACCCCAGTTATCAACTTGAGCCCGGAGACACCGGTTATGTGCCCCCTTCGCCACCCATCAACCAACCCCCAACCAAAAGGAAACGCATGAAAAGAAACTCGTTCTTCCCGGCCCGCATCGCCGAGCAGATTATCTGGCTGCTCAACTTCGCCAATAAACTGCCCGGTTATGCCACCGCCCTCGGCTTGACCACCGCGCAGGCCGATGCCGCCGTCGCCGACGCGCAATGGCTGGTCTATGTCATGAGCGCCTGGCTCGGCGCCGTCCGTTCCTGGGCGCAGGCCTGCACCGACGCCGTCACCGAAGCCCAGAGCGGCACCGGTACCGCCGTGATGGTATTGCCTGTGTTCACCGCCCCCGCCTTTCCCCAAGACGTGGCCCCGGTCAACCCCGGCGCGCTCGACCGGATCTTTGCCTTGGTCCAACAGATCAAGGATAGCGGGCGCTGCAGCGACACCATCGGCACCGACCTCGGCATCATCGGCGCCGAACAAACCGGCCCCGACTTCGCGACCCTCGCCCCGAACTTCAAAGCCCGACTCACCGCCACCGGCGTGTTTCTCGACTGGAGTTGGGGCGGCTTCGCGGCGTTCCTGGACATGATCGAATTCCAAGTGGACCGCGCCGACAACAAAGGCTTCGTGTTTCTGGCCAACGACACCACCCCCGGCTACACGGACACCACTCCGCGGCCGGCGCAGCCCACGAAATGGAAGTATCGCGCCATTTTCCGGCTCGGCGACCAACAAGTCGGCCAATGGAGCAACGAGGTGAGCATCACCGTCGGCGGCTAACCGACACAGTCCCGCGCGCCGGGGAAAAGTCGTGTCCCCGGCGCGCGCCTTTGGTAGAATGTAATAGCCATGAAGCTAGCGCGAACAACATTGGTGTTGACCGGCTTCCAGCCGGCCCCATTGCCTGCCATCACATCTCAACAAAAGAACATGCCGTGAAAAGCAACACAGGTGTTATAGGCGTTACTGTTGTCGCGATATGCTTATTGAGTTGCGCCGAAGTTTTCGCCAACTCAGCGTCATGGACCGGGCAGTGTTACTCCATCGCTTTGTCGACCGGAGTCACAGCATCAGGCATCGCCGGTTTCACAACCTGGGATGGGACAACGAATACTCCGCATTTTTGCACGAATGGCAGTTACTTTGTCCTTAGTGGTGAGCTTAAACCCATCCCGCCCGGTTCACGGACATATCTTACTGATTATATTTTCTCGACGGACGGCACTTACGCAGGCGTCATTGAATACGGTTCTGCAAGCGTAATCCTAACGAATATTGATAGTGATACCAATGGATTTCCTGACGTTATTCAATTGAACAAACTCGGCAACAGTCCCATTACTGGCACTGCTACATCGGATTGGAATTACTACGGTTATAAGATGATTTACACGCTGTCTGGTACTCTTACTCGAGCTGCTGGTAGCAGCACCGGGACGTACAGCCTGACTCTAACCTCTAGTTTAGTGACCAACACCATGGCAGGGAGCATTTACCTGTCACATTGCTCTGGCATGGTCACTTATACCCCCGGAAGTTCTAATGTCACGATGGCTGCTATGGTTGTTCAAGCGGATGGAAGTACATACAATGTGGCAGGAACAACGTCATACATCATCAATAGCACTAACCAAATCACTGTAGCAGCCTGTACGTTGTCGAATGCTTCACAGTCATATTCCCTGAACTCGTTTGTCCTTCAACGGGGCGGCACGTCGTACCGGGGAAATGTTAATGAGGTTGACGGAAACTTGAAAACGTCGTGGCCTGATTACACGAATTGGTGGGTTGAGGTTGTGGACACAAACGATGCGAATGGAAATGGAATCCCTGATTTAAGTGATCCGATGACGGCATGGCAATTGTGGCAGATTCAATACTTCGGCTCCACAACAAATGCAGCGGCAGCAGGGAACGCAGACCCGTTCGGCAAGGGAATCAGCAACACCAATCAGTTTTTAGCCGGCCTCAATCCCACGAACCCGGCTTCCGTATTTCGTGTGACGAGGGTCATGGCAACGGGGTCTAACTTCACGGTTACGTGGAAGACAGCCGGTGTGCGAACCAACTTCGTGCAAGCTACAAATGGTGGCTCCGGCGGAAGATTCAGCAACAATTTCCAAGATGTCAGCGTGCCTATCATGATTAACACGTCTGGCGATACCACGACCAATTACACCGATGTTGGCGGTGCAACAAACCGGCCGTCCCGATTCTATCGCATCAGGCTGGCACCGTAGCCAGCGCCCGGTTCCGGAAATGTTCCGGTGCGGTTGTCTGCCATTCAATTTGCGCCGCTTCGTGCTACTATTCCTGCATGACCAACGTCAATCCAGTCATGCGGTTTCTGGACAAGTTCACGAAAAGTTGTGCTGACGGGACTTTTGTCCGCCTCGTCCTCTCCTCGCCGATGGACGCTAATGGGCCGGAGAAGATTCTGGGGCGATTGGTTGAATTGAAAGGTGCGACACACCTGTCGTTGACATACCGGTATCCAACAAAGGATGTGACGAAGAACCTGCCGCTGAGCAAGGCAACCGATTGGTTGCGGGAACAACGTTTTCGAAGTGTGTTGCTGGGCACAACGACACGTGACTGGCAACTTACGCCGAAGGGACTGGTCAGCCACAAACCTGCCGTCACCACCGCCCCTCCCCGCTCGCACGACCAGCCGAAGCAGACGTTGCTCGACGACTCAGCGCGCGACTGGCTCGACGGCCTCGGCGTGCTCCGTCCCTCGATGGCCGACAAACGCCGTCAGATTGACCGGTATTTGGAAATCTTCTCGCACCTCACCAAGAACATCGAACTGCGCACCATCGCCGACATGGGCTGCGGCAAAGGCTACCTGACGTTTGGCATGTGGCACCTGTTCCGTCACCAACCGATCAAGGTCATTGGAATCGAACAACGACCCGAACTGGTGGCGGCAGCCAATCAACTCGCCCGGCGAATCGGCGCAACAGGTTTGGAGTTCATGGCCGGTACGATTCAGTCCGTGCAACTGCCGTCAGCGGACGCGCTAATCGCGTTGCACGCGTGCAACACAGCGACGGACGACGCGATCCGTCGCGGCATCGAGATGAAGGCGAAGCTCATCGTCGTTGCGCCGTGTTGTCATAAGGAAGTTCGACCGCAGTTGGCTCATCCGGAACCGCTGGCGACGGTGCTCAAGCACGGCATCATGGCGGAGCGGATGGCCGAGTGGGCCACCGACGGTCTGCGCGCGCTCCACCTCGAAGCGGCGGGATACCGGACGAAGCTGTTCGAGTTCGTGGCGAGCGAACACACACCGAAGAACCTGATGATCGCCGCCATCCGTACCGGCAAGCCCGCTGGACGCGAGGAACTGGAACAATTCCGGAACTTTTTCGGCATCCGACATCATGCGCTCGATTGACTGGAAGACGCTCGAACGGCTCCGGGTCGCCTTCCTTACCGGCACGACCGATTACTGGCACGACGAATGCGACTTGGAGAACTACGATGCGACGTTCGCGCAACGGATCGCCTGGAAATGGGACTATGTGCTCAGCGAGGCGAAACGACGCGGTTGGTCACCGCCGACGGGCACTGTGCTGGATTGGGGCTGCGGCACCGGCATCGCCAGCCGGAAATTCTTGGAGTGCTTCACCGGTGTGCGGCGTTTGTATTTATGCGACCGCTCGCCGCTGGCGATGAAGTTCGCCGCACAGCGCGTGCGCGATGTCGAAGTGTGGCAGGAATCAGTGCCACCCCGGTCAGTGGACGTGTTGCTGATCAGCCACGCGTTGACGGAACAACCAGCGCCGTTCGCGTTGCCGTGCGAAGCGAAGACCGTTCTCATTGTCGAGCCGGGAACCTATGAGGTCAGCCGACGATTGATCGCGTTACGGGAACATTTGCGCGGCGAGTTCAACGTCGTGGCGCCGTGCACTCACCAAGCCGTGTGCGGAATGCTGGCGGCAGAGAACGAGCGGCATTGGTGTCATCATTTCGCGCCGACGCCGACGGCGGTGTTTATGGATGGTAATTGGGCGCGGTTTGCGAAGCTGGCGGGGATTGATCTGCGGAGTCTGCCGGTGAGTTACTTGGTATTGGATCGCCGGCCCGTGGAGTCAGGCGGGATGCGTGTGATCGGACGACCACGTGTCTATAAGGCACACGCGCTGGTGCTCGGTTGCAACGCGACCGGCGTGCGGGAACGGCGCCTGGAGAAACGGACTGAGCCGGACCTGTATCGGAAGCTGAAAAAGGGCATGGCGGACACGCTTTGGTTGGAAACGAAAGCCCCCTGACGGCGAGCCGCCAGGGGGCTTGGGGTTGACTTGGTTACGGTTACTTCGGCACGACGTTGGAGGCTTTGGGGCCTTTCGGCGAGTCGAGCAACTCGAACTCCACCGCCTGGCCTTCCTCCAGGTTCTTGAATCCATCGCCACCGATGGATGAATAATGCACAAACACATCCGGTCCGTTATCCTGTGAGATAAAACCGAATCCTTTTTTCGTGTCGAACCACTTCACTTTACCCTGAGGCATACTTCTGTTCTCCTTACTTCTTGTTGGTTTTTGCTTCTCCTCTGAAATGAAACCGCCGTTCCTCGTACTTCGGAACGGCGCTCCACTCCAAAGACTTCGGACGGCAGTATATGCAGGACCGGGTTCTTGTCAACGGCGTTTTACCGGCGCCCGCAACAGAAGCACGGGAATATCCACCTCGTGCCGCACCTTGTGCACCGCGCTGCCGTAGAGCAGGTCGGAGATGAACCGGTGCCCGTGCGTCGTCATCGCGATCAAATCGCACTTGCGGGCGTGTGCCAGTTTCACAATCTCCTCGCCGGGATCACCGAAACCAAGCACCGCCTCGACCTCAACCCCTTTCTCGCGTACTTGTGCCGTTAGCTTCTCCAAGTACAACCGGTCCTCGCGCACCTCCGGCGAATCGGCATCCTCGCGAAAATACCGCGCCGCCCAGCCATCGGCGACGTGAAACAAGATCAGCTTCGCACCGCTACACTGTGCCATCGGCACAACATGGTTAAGAATCACCTTGTCGTACTCGCTGCTTTCCACGGGCACGAGAATCGTTTGGTACATGCAACCTTTCATTCGCCACCTCCAAACCAGCCGCTGACCGTTTGCGTCAACAGCCACACGTTTAATCCGATGATGATCGCCGCTACCGTCCACGCCAGCGCCTTGACCCACGCAGGGCTGACAAACTCGCCCATCTTGCTTCGACTGCACGTGAACTGCACCAGCGGCACCACCGCAAATGGCAACTGCACACTCAAAATCACCTGACTCAAGATCAACAGCTTGTAACTCCCCTGCTCTCCCTGCAACGCAATCACAATTACTGCCGGCACGATCGCGATCAATCGCGTCACCATCCGCCGCACCCACGGACGCAAACGGATGTGCAGGAACCCTTCCATCACGATCTGTCCCGCCAACGTTCCCGTCAGCGTCGAACTTTGCCCCGACGCGATCAACGCCACCGCAAACAGCACACTCGCCGCCGACGCGCCCACCAACGGCGACAACGTCTCATACGCCTGCTTTAGCTCGCTTACCACCACCCCATTCCGATGAAACACCGCCGCCGCCATCACCAAAATCGCCGCGTTCACCAAGAACGCCAGATTCAACGCCACCACCGAGTCCACCAGATTGAACCGGCACGCCGACCGCAATCCCTCCGTCGTCCGCTCGATCCGCCGCGTCTGCACCAACGCCGAGTGCAGATAAAGATTGTGCGGCATCACCGTCGCCCCCAAAATCCCCATCGCCACATAAAGATCCGTCGGCCCGCCCGGCACATTGCTCCGACCCGTCAACTTCGGCATGAACCCGCGCAACAACGGCCCGATATCCGGGCGCGCCAGCAGAATCTCCACCAGATAACAGAACCCGATTGTCGCCACCAATGTCACCACGATCGCCTCTACCCATCGCATCCCCCGGTGCTGGAGAAACAGAATCACGAACACATCCGCCGCCATGATGCAGACGCACCACAACAACGGCAACCCCGTCAACAGGTTCAATCCGATGGCGCCGCCCAGCACCTCCGCCAAATCGCACGCCGCAATGGCGATTTCACAAAGCACCCACAACGCGTAAGCGACCGGCCGCGGATAAAAGTCCCGGCAACACTGCGCCAAATCCTTCCCCGCCACGATCCCCAACCGCGCCGACAATGTCTGGAGAAGCACCGCCATCAAGTTCGACACCAACAACACCCAGATGAGCTGATACCCGAACCGCGCCCCCCCCTCGATGTCGGTGGCCCAATTCCCCGGATCCATGTACCCGACGCTAACCAGATACGCCGGCCCCGCGAACGCGAGCATCTTCTTCCAAAAACCGCGCGCTTGCGGCACCGGCACCGAGCCGTGCACTTCCGGTAGAGATCGTGATTCCAGTTCCTGCATTGCCGTTACCAATAGGCCATCCGACGACATTCCGCAACAGAAGGAAGACGTAGATGGATTCACGCGTTCCTCGGCAGCAGAGCGCGCAACCGTTTTGTCGTTTGCTCGCGATTCAACTCGCTGGCGGCCACCGTCTCGCCCGGCAAAAGTCCGTTCTCGCTGAGGAACGCCAAACAAGTGGCGAGCGCCGTGCGTTTATTTCCGTCCACGAACGGATGATTCCGTCAAAGATAAGGGTACCTCCGGTAACTTCATTTTCGATTGCCGCGACTGTAGGCCGCCTCTGCGAGGCGGCGGTCTTGGGAAAGGATTTCGCCGACTCGCAGAGTCGGCCTACAACCAATTCCCAGTTCGAGAGAGTTACCGGAGGTGCCCATAAAACAGATAAGCCGCAGCCACATCCACCGGGTCGCTGATGTTGAAGTGCATCAAGTCCATCAAGGCCACGTCGAAGATGATGCCCTGCGAGTTACCGATTTTCGTAATGGCCTTCGTCATGCCGTAATACCATGTTTTACCGCAACGAACATCAAGCGACCCACCACTTCCGCAACAGACCGAAGTCATCGCCGCCGATGCCTATGAACCAGACGACATCTCCTCCCAAGCCGGCATCTTCGCGGTGAGCGACACCCAATTGCACAACTTCCACGTGAGTGCGGATGAGGACTGGGTCAAGTTCTACGCGCCGACGGGATACGTTTTCGCCATTGATGCTACCCAACTGGGCACCAACAGCAACCTCGTCTTGGAATTGTACTACGAACAGCCCGACGGCGTCCTCACCTACTCCATCACCAACACCCCACCCAAACCAAAAGCCTTCTACAGAGCAAGATTAATCCCATAAAGGCGCGACAGGACTGTCGGCTCGAATTGCCCCAATTGATAGACGTCGAATCTCTGTGTTTGAATTGATTAACCCTCGTGTTTCACCACCTTTGTGATCTCGAACATGTGCCGATACGGGTTGTCGCCGAACTCGACGGGGTTCGCTTCATTGATGAACGAATGGAAGTCGGGGCTCTAAGTCAAACCGGAGTCAGAATTGCATTGCGTGAAAACGACCAATGCTTATATTGTGCGCCGCATTACGACGGGCCGTCGTGGCGGAACTGGCAGACGCGCTGGACTCAAAATACCCTCGCGCATCTCCTACTGATTCATACCGGTTCATACCGGCGCGAATTTACTAGTACTGCGTCAAAGTTGATTTGGAGGGCCACGCTCCGTCGTGGCCGCATCCCTGCAACGGACGCGACGGACAGACTGTGTGAGAACTCTTGAACGGTTGACGGATGGGCGGCGTCTGAATCGAACAAGGAGAATTTCACGTGAGCTATCATCGCGGCCCAGATCGTTCGCAAACCCAGTTGCT
>Ga0233425_10001062_pt1 | contig 65008 bp, 51 predicted proteins | sample Watercolumn_Towu_2_FD_181712 | JGI IMG/M metagenome (GOLD analysis project Ga0233425, IMG submission 181712) | Freshwater microbial communities from Lake Towuti, South Sulawesi, Indonesia - Watercolumn_Towuti2014_140_MG | ecosystem: Environmental > Aquatic > Freshwater > Lake | place...
TCCCAGCCGGTCTGCGACCGGCGCCGTTGGCCTGGACGGGCCGCTTTCTCTGGCCCGACGGCGGTCGCAGATAGCACGCCCCGCTGTTTCGGGCGCCGCCTGAGAGCCAGGAGTGCGTAAGTCCTGTTATTTACAGACCCTTATGGTCGTGCGGGGGTCAGTTACGAGACGCCGCGCCCATTACCGGAATAAATTCTTAACGTTCATCCGCCACCGGCGGGCCATCATCCCGCGCTATCATCAGGCCACGCTATTTGACCACCCGCCCATCACCGCGTATCATAGACGAGCAGGCTGCCTGCAATCTCAAGGGGGACGGTGTACCATTCGATCCTTCAGCTTCCCGCAACCCAACTTCCAGTTCTACCTCCGCCGCTCGGCCGATGGCCTGCTCGATTGGTCGCGCCTCGAGCCGTGGCGACGGCGCGGGCTGACCATGTTTCTGCTCGACGGCCTGGCCGTCATCATCGTGATGTCGTTCGCCTCCACCTATGTGCCGCTCTATGCGCTGGCGATGGGCGCGACCCCCGCGGAGATCGGGCTGCTCAGCTCGGCGACGAGCCTGGGGGTGATCGGCGGCAGCGCGTTGTCGGCGCGGCTGGTGCGGCTGTTCAGGAGCACGAAGCGGGTGGTGGTCTATTGCGCCCGCGTGTGGGAGGCGGCGTCGTATCTGCTGCTGCTGGCGATCCCCTGCTTCTTCGCCGGGCCTGCCGCGGTGGTCGTGCTGATCGCGGTCTACGCGCTGCGCACGCTCATCGGCGAATCGGGCGTGCCGGCGTGGGCGGCCTTCGTGCCCGGCCTCGTCCCCATCCACATCCGCGGCCGCTTCATGTCGCTGCGCAGCGTGCTGAAGATGCTCGCCATGATGCTCATCATCCCCGCGGCCGGCGCGGCGATCACCGCGCTGGGCGGCTATCCGCTCGGCTACCAGGTCACGTTTGGGGCGATGCTGGTTCTGGGTCTGGCAGCCGCCAACTTCTTCCGCCAGATTCCAGAGGGGGATGGACCGCCCATCCCGCCGCAGGGAGAGCGCGGGGGCGTCCACTGGCGGGGGGCGTTCGCCGCGTTCAGCCTCGGCATGATGGTGTGGACCCTCGGCACGGCGACGGCGGCGCCGTTCTACGTGGTGTTCATGACGCGCGACCTGGGGCTGGATGCTCGCGCCATCGGGCTGCTGACCGCCGTCTCGACCGGCAGCCAACTGGTGGGCTTCCTGCTCTTCGGGCCGCAGGTGGATCGCCGCGGCAACCGGGGCGCGCTCATCGGCTGCGCGCTCGTGCTCGCCGCGCAGCCGCTCGGCTGGCTGCTGGTGCGCCAGTGGACGCACATCTTGCCGCTCTACGCGCTGTCGGGGCTGGCATCCGCGGGGATGAACCTGGCGAGCCTCAACATGCTGCTGGAACTCAGCCCGAAAGAGAGTCGCGCCAGCCATGCCGGCGCGTACTACTCGGCGCTGGCTGCGGCGACTGCGGTCGCGCCGCTGCTGGGCGGGTGGCTGTTCGCGGGGTGGGGCTTTGCGGCCGCGGCGTGGGCGGGCGGGGCCGGCGGGCTGGCCGGGGCGGCGATCCTGGCGGCGCTGCTGGGGCGCGCGGCCCGACGGGCGGATCGCGACGCATGAGAACCGGCCGCGGATTGACACAGATGAACGCGGATTTTTGTTTTCATCCGCGCTTTTCCGCGTTCATTCGCGGCATCTTCGTCCTGGTTATTTCTCAAAACCCGCGCAGGTCGGTGCTGGAGCGGCGCGGCAGGCCCTCCTTCGGCGTCCGCTTGAGCACGACATACTGCAAGCCGTGCGTCGCGCAGAATTCTCGCTTTTCGGGCTTGTCGCCGTCTTCGTTCACCAGGTAGATGTCGGGCTTCAGCCGGGCGATCTCCGGCTCGGCGTCGAGCCAGCCCCAGCCGGTCGTGATCAGCGCCAGCGAGACGTAGCGGATGGCCCCCACCATGTAGCGCCGCTCGTCTTGGGTCTGCAGGGGGTGCCCCGGTCCCTTCAGGTTCCGCACGTTCGCATCATTCCCCGCCGCGACGATCAGCGCGCCGTAGCTCGACGCCTCCTCGAAGAAGCGCACATGGCCGGAGTGCAGCCAATCGTAGCAGCCGGTGACGATGACGGACGGATGCCCGACCGCCTCTTGCTCGCCGCCCCCTGACCCCTGACCTCTGCCCCCTGCCCCCTGCCCCCTGCCCCCCGGAAACCCGGCCAACTCGGCGGCGGTGAAGACGCGATAGCCGATGCCGCGCCGCGCACAGTCGTCGCGTATTTCGGGCGTGTCATCGGCCTCATCCACGGCCCAAATGCCGGGCAGACCTGACAGGTGTTCCGCTAAACCTGTCAGCTCTGTGGGCGAGCCGGTCCCATCCACGAGCGTCACCCGATTGACGAAACGGATCGCCTCGACCAGGTAACGCCGTTCGTCCTGGGGGAACTTCGGCGGCTGGCCTGTGCGGTTGCGGATCAGCGCATCCGACCAAAGCAGGACATGGAGGTCGCCCAGCTTGCTGGCTTCCTCCAGGAAACGGACGTGGCGGGAGTGCAGGTTGTCGAAACCCCCGGAAGCGATAATGGTGGTCATTTTCACTAGCTCAAAATGCGTGAAAGGGCGTCCGGCAATTCCCACAACTCCCGGATGCGCGCCTGGGGCACGATGTCGGGGCGCAGCTCGGGACGGTGCGCCACCTCGACGAGCACGCCGGCCATGCCCACGCCCTGCGCGCCGGCCACGTCGGTGTGCAACCGGTCCCCCACGTAGGCCACCTGCTCCGCCGGCAGATCGAGCGCGGCCAACGCCGCCCGGAAGATCGCCGGGTGTGGCTTGGCGACCCGCGCTTCCGATGAGTAGATGCGTACCGGGAAGAAGTCCAGCAGGCCGCGACTGGCGAGCGTGCGATCCATCAGGCGGCCCGGCTGGAGGGTGTTGGAGATGACGCCCAGCCGGTAGCCGCGCTCGCGCAGCTCGATCAGCAGCTCGCGCGCGCCGCTCCGCAGCCCCGGGCCGCCGCCCCCCGGCCGGTAGAACGCATCGCCCGCGGCCTGCACCCAGGCCGCGGGAACCGGCAGTCCCATCTGCGGCAAGAACTGGCGCATGACGTCGTAGATATCCAGCCCGCGCTGCTCGGCCACGGCCGCCTGATAGAGCGCCTCGCTCTCGTGCGCCAACGCCGCCGCGAACCGTTCGCGGTCGCCGATGGTCGCGCCCAGGGCCGCCAGCGCGTCGCACACCTGCGCCCCGCGGCCAACCAGCCGCGCCTCATAATCCCCGCGGCCTTCCCCCAGGTCAACGAGCGTGTCGCCGAGGTCGAAGAGAATCGCAGCAATCTGTCCCATGTAGCCTCTGCCCTGACAGGGTGACAAGGTGAACGGGTGACACGGTGACTGACCCCGGTTCACCTTGTCACCTTGTCATCTTGTCACCTTCTTCTTCCGCTCCTCAGCCTTGCGCGCGATGCGGTTGAAGGCGCTGGTGATCCCCATCACCTTCTTGACCTCGCGCAGCGTCTCTGCGGCGATCGTGCGATAGCGCAGCGTGCCTTCGTAGATGATCTCGTCCACCAGGCCGCTCTGCGAGGCGTAGTAGGCCGACCGCTCGCGCATCGGGTCGAGGAAAGTGTTCAGCACGTTCGCCAGCCGCTCTTTGACCTCGACATCGCCCACCTTGCCGGTCCGATAGCGCGCCTTAAGCCCCTCGACCGTCCCCTTGTCGGGATCGAACTGGTCGAGATAGGTGAAGACCGGGTTGCCCTCCACCGTGCCGGGGATGTCGGCGCGGATGCGGTTGGGATCGGTGTACATGCTGTGGACGCGTTTGCGCACCGTCGCCGCGTCATCGGCCAGAAAGATAACGTTGCCGAGCGATTTGCTCATCTTGCTCTGACCATCGGTGCCGGGCAGAGAATCCCCTTCCACCAGGTCGTCCGGCAGGGGGAAGACCTCGCCATATTGGTTGTTGAAACGTCGCGCCAGCTCGCGCGTGATCTCGACATGCGCCTGGTTGTCCTTCCCGACCGGCACCAGATGCGCCTTCGGCAGCAGGATGTCGGCGGCCTGGAGGACCGGATAGCCCAGCAAGCCGAACGGGATGGTGTCTTCATCTATGAGCGCGGCGCGCGCCATCTCCTTGATGCTCGGCAGCCGGGCCAGCCGCGGCACCGTCACCAGATTGCCCAGCAGCAGCGCCAACTCATAGGTCTCATGGATCGCCGACTGGAGGAAGATGGTCGAGACGGTCGGGTCAATGCCTGCGCCCAGGTAGTCCAGCACCATGCCGCGCGCATTCTCGGCCACCTGCTCGATATCTTCCTTGCTGTTCTTCGTGGTCAGCATGTGCAAATCGGCGATGATGAAATAACACTCATACTCGTGCTGCAGCCGCACCCGGTTGCGCAAGCTGCCCACATAATGCCCCAGGTGCATCCGCCCGGTCGGCCGGTCGCCGGTAAGGATGCGTCGTTTCTCGCTCATCGTTGTCCTCCTGAAGATTCGTAACAAAAACGCCTCGCCCCCGGATTCACTCCAGGGACGAGGCGTCACGCCCGCGGTACCACCCTGCTTGGGCCAGGTCGAGCCTGGCCCCACTCTGCCGAGGCGCAGCGATGCGATGAGTTCCAAGTGGAACCAGGTTCGTCGCTGTCGTCCTCGCGCGCCCTGATAACGGTGGCGTCTCCGAGGCAGCCTACTCGCACCTGATGAATGCGTTCGGCCCACAATCGGTATTCCGCATTCATCATTCCGCATTCGGCTCCCGACTCCCCGGCCCATTTGCCGGCCCCGTGGATGCCTCGCTCGCACCTGCGGAGGCTCTCTGAATCCCGGTCTGCCGGTTACTACTCCGGTTCACAGTCGTTCGCTATCTCGATGTGCCCAGAGTATGCCATAGGGCCGCCTGGTTGTCAAACAGACGCGACGCATTACAACTCGCGCCCCAGAGTTGACAAGCGGGGGCAAGCTGTTAGAATAAAGGTAATGCCAACCTCGTTCCGGCTTCCCCCGTATCGAGCGCGCTTCTGCAATTGCCTTTTGGAATACAGTTCGATCTGGTCAAATCATTGAACGAAACCGGGCGCACAGCGTCTCACCCTCACCCCTGCGACCACGAGCAGCACAGGTTGTGGGGGTGTCGTTTGTCATCAACCCAACCATCTTTGGAGCGTGTCACATGTTTAACGTAGCAGAGCTGATGGAACGCAGCGAAGAGCCTCCCCAACAGAGCACGACTGAGGAACCTCCCCACCGTCGCAGCTCACAGTCATCGCGCCGCGCGGCCATATGGGCGGACGTGCCCGAGGCCCAATGGAACGACTGGCGCTGGCAGCTCAGCCACCGGCTTAACTCGCTGGAGGAGCTGAGCCAGATCATCAACCTGACGGATGAAGAAATCGAAGGCTGCCGCAGCCATCACTTCCGCGTGGATGTCACCCCGTATTTCGCTTCGTTGATTGACCCCGACGACTCGAACTGTCCCATCCGGCGCCAGGTGATCCCGACCAGCAAGGAATTGGTCGCATTCGTTGGCATGGTGGCGGATTCGCTCAACGAGGACGGCCATAGCCCCGTGCCTGGCCTGGTGCATCGCTACCCCGACCGGGTGCTGATGCTGGTCACGACCCAGTGCGCCAGCTATTGCCGCTATTGCACGCGCAGCCGGCTCGTGGGGGATCCGAGCGCCCAGTTCAGCCGCAGCGACTACGACGCGCAGATTGACTATATCGCGCGTACCCCCCAGGTGCGTGACGTGCTGCTCTCCGGCGGCGATCCGCTGATCTTGCCCCCGCGTATCCTGGAGGAGCTGCTGCGCCGGCTGCGCGCCATCGAGCATGTGGAGATCATCCGCATCGGCAGCCGCGTCCCGATCTTCATGCCGCAGCGCATCACGTCCGAGCTGGCCGAGATGCTGCGCCGGTATCATCCGCTGTGGATGAACCTCCATTTCAACCACGCCAAAGAACTGACGCCGGAAGTGGCGGTCGCGCTGGCGCGGCTGGCGGATGCCGGCATCCCATTGGGCAGCCAGACCGTGCTCCTGGCCGGGATCAACGACTCGGTGGCGGTGATGAAAGAACTGATCCACAAACTGGTGCGCAACCGGGTGCGGCCCTACTACCTCTATCAGTGCGACCTGGTGGCGGGCGCCGGCCATTTCCGCACCAGCGTCAGCAAGGGGATCGAGATCATCGAGGGGTTGCGCGGCCACACGTCGGGCTACGCCATCCCGACCTACGTCGTGGACGCTCCCGGCGGCGGTGGAAAGATCCCGGTGATGCCGCAATATCTCATCAGCCAGGCGCCGGGCAAGGTGGTGCTGCGCAACTTCGAGGGCTACATCACCACCTACAACGAACCGAACGATTACACCGGGCGCACCGCCGCGCGTCCCGAACACGCGGCGCCCTTCTGGGAAGACGGGCAGGCGGGAGTCGCCGGCCTGCTCGCCGGCGGCGCCGACTCGATCAAGCCGCAGGGGTTCGATATCGTGCATGCGCGGGGGCGCTATGACGCCGCGGCGCGGGGCACGGTTACCTGGGATGCGCCTGGGCCGGCGGTCGCGGCGGGGTCAATCTCGCGCACGAATGGCAATGGCCATCACGCGGGATAGATACCTCACCCCCAGCCCCCTCTCCGGCGAAGAGAGGGGGTGATGGGAGAAAGTTTTGAGAACGAAGCGGTAGGAGTAATCATCCATGGGTCTTAACGTAGCTGTCCTGGCGAACCTGAAGCAGAACGCGCCGAAATACGCGGACATGCCGCCAGACGCCTGGGCTGATCTGGACTCGGATATCACGGTGAACGCCATTGTGGCGGCCCTGGAGGCCGGCGGCCATCGGGCCACTTTCCTGGAAGGCAACCTGTCGCTGGTGGAGACGCTGCCCAGGCTCAAACCGGATATCTGCTTCAATATCTGCGAGGGGCATTGGGGCGACAGCCGCGAGTCGCATGTGCCGGCCATCCTGGAGATGTTGCGCATCCCCTACACCGGCAGCGGTGTGCTCACCCTGGCGCTGACCCTGGATAAGCCGGTGGCGAAGCGTGTGCTGGCCTTTCAGGGCCTGCCGACCCCGGCGTTCCAGGTCTTCGAGCGCGTCAACGAGCCGATTGACCCCGACCTCACCTTCCCGTTGTTCGTCAAACCGAGCCGCGAAGGCACCGGGATGGGGGTCAGCGGCAGCTCGATTGTGCGCACCGAGGCGGAGCTGCGCGACCAACTGGCCGCGCAGCTCGCGCGCTATCGCCAGCCGATCCTGGTGGAGCATTTTGTCCGCGGCCGTGAAGTCACCATCGGCGTCATCGGCAACCTCACCGAGCCAGTCGCCTGGCGTCTCCCGAAGGACGAGCTGGCGGAGCGGGTCTTCGCGGGCCTGCGCTTTCTGCCCGCGTTGGAGGTGGATTTCAGCAAGTACCCGGAGAGCGAAGGCGGGGTCTACACTAATCGCATGAAAACCGAATGGGCGCACGATTTCCACCAGTTCTGTCCGGCCCCGCTGGCCCCAGAATTGCTGGCGCAGCTTCAGTGGCTGACCGCGGCCGTCTTCCGCGTCACCGGCTGTGTTGACGTGGCGCGCGTGGATTTCCGCCTGGATGCCGACGATGCCGACAAGCCGTACATCCTGGAAGTCAACCCGCTGCCCGGCCTCTATCCGGGATTGAGCGACCTGGTGTTGGAAGCAGATGCCATGAACATGTCATACGACGAGTTGATCAACACGATCCTCCATGCCGCCTGTGTCCGCCACGGGATCATTTGAGATGGATTACGCGCACTCGAAAAATTTGCGTAACTTGGCGACTTGTGGCATTCTCCAAACCGCCATTTGCAGCAGCAAACGTGAGCCGCGTTTTCTTGCTGGGCTGAACGTTTCTGCGATCAAACTGGAGGGGGAACGCCATGACCGTCAAGGTATTCTGCAAACTCGCCGACTGTGTCAACTGGGACAACGGTCTGTGTGGCGCGGAGGAGATTCGCATTGACCGCGAAGGCTATTGCGCCACATATGAAGAAATCCCAGAAGAGGCGACGGATGAACTCGACATCCCTGGCCGCACCGAAGAAGTGAATTGGGAAGAAGAAGAAGACGAAGAACTGGAGTTGGATGAACTGGGTGAAGATGAGTGGGAAGAGCTTGAGGATGAAGAAGAAGACGAGGATGAGGAAGAAGATCTAGGTGGTTGGTCATCTGATTCAGGCGGGCGCGGGCGTCGCTGAACGCAGACACGACCTGTGAAGCATCGGGCCGGTAGCTCCTGGCTGCCGGCCGGGTTTCCCTGCCATGAGAATGTCCCCTGCGGCGTCATGATGAGGCCCGTCGTGTGGGCCGAAGCAATCCCCTGCGACGGATGAGATTGCTTCGTCGCATACTGCGCTCCTCGCAATGACATTTCCATGCGCCGTGGCGCCGCGGCCGGCTGTGGGGCGTTTGAACCTGGTCTGCGCGATTTGACCTTATTTCCCATCTATGGTATAGTTTGCAGACTGATTATTTGCATCAGTGTGTCCTCGCTACCTGCCCCGGGCGGCCGTTGGTGGGCTATTGTGTAAGTATCGTAACCCCTGAACGGGCGGCAAGGACATCGTTCACCTTTTGGACTTTATCCTCAGTTTATTTGTGTTTTCCTGCGACATGGTCAGTTCTGACGCCGATCCGGGGACAGTCGCGACACAGGATCGGCGCAATCCCATTGATAGGATCGTCATCGCATCAGGTAGCTGCCTGAAAGCGTTATCCAGGCTTCGAAGTTGCCGCCATCTGACCCCGCACGCGCGTCGCGTCGATAGGGCGCGTTCCTTGCGCGGCAGTTCGCCACGCCGAACGGAGTATAAAGCATGAACATCGCCGAACTCGAAGTCAAGACCCTCGTCGAATTGCAAGACATCGCGCGTTCGATGGGTGTGACCGGCTACACACGCCTCAAGAAGTACGACCTGATTATGCGGCTGCTGAAGGCCGATACCGAAGCTCAAGGGCTGATCTTTGGCGGTGGGACGTTGGAGGTCATCCAGGAAGGGATCGGGTTCCTGCGCGCCGACAAGCAAATGAACCCCGGCCCGGATGATGTCTACATTTCACAGAGCCAGATCCGGCGCTTCGGTCTGCGCACCGGCGACTTTGTGGTCGGGCAGGTGCGCCCGCCCAAAGAATCCGAAAAATATTACGGCCTGCTGAAGGTCGAGGCGGTCAATGGGCTGGACCCGGAGGTGGCAAAGAAGCGTCCCAAGTTCGAGGAACTGACGCCGATCTTCCCGAACCAACAGTTGACGTTGGAGACGCAGCCGTCCATCCTGGCGACCCGCCTCATTGACATGGTGGCGCCCATCGGTCGCGGCCAGCGCGGCCTGATCGTCTCACCCCCGAAGGCCGGCAAAACCACCATCCTGAAGCAAATCGCCAACGGCGTCACCACGAATTTCAACGATGTCTACCTGATGGTGTTGCTGATCGGCGAGCGGCCGGAAGAGGTGACCGACATGGATCGCTCGGTCGAGGCCGAGGTGCTCAGCTCGACCTTCGACGAGCCGGTACAGTCGCACGTGCGGGTGGCCGAGATGGGGCTGGAGCGCGCCAAGCGCTTGGTTGAGGCCGAACGCGATGTAGTGATCTTGCTCGACTCCATCACGCGCCTGACGCGCGCCTACAACCTGACCGTGCCGGCTTCGGGGCGCACGCTGTCCGGCGGTATTGATCCGGCCGCGCTCTATCCGCCCAAGCACTTCTTCGGCGCGGCGCGCAAGATCGAAGAGGGCGGCAGCCTGACGATCATCGCCACGTGCCTTGTGGATACCGGCAGCCGCATGGATGATGTCATCTACGAGGAGTTCAAGGGCACCGGCAACATGGAGTTACACCTGGATCGCCGGCTGGCCGAGCGCCGCATCTTTCCGGCGTTGGACATCGTCCGGTCAGGCACGCGCCGCGAGGAGTTGATGTTTGCGCCGGATACGCTGAACCGGGTCTGGACCTTGCGCCGGATGATTGACATGCTGCGGCAAACCGGCGAGGATCCGCTGGAGCCGGTGTTGGAACGCCTGCGCCGCACGCGCAACAATAAGACATTCTTGGAGACCTTGTCCCAGAATATCTAGGGACGAACCGTCTTGCAACCGGGGAGAATCCGCGCTCATGCGCGCAGACGCACCTGAACAGCGTCCCGATCCGACATCCATCAACCCTGAGGAGTGGGGGCCGGGGTATCGCTTTTGGCGTTCTATCCAAACGCTGCTGGCGCAGCGCGGGCCGGATGGCACGACCTCGTTGGTGCGCGTTGCGTCGCATCTGATCATTCTGCTGGTGGCCGTATCGGTCTTGCTGATCAGCCGCCTGGAGTTGCCGCAGTGGGAGATCGCCGAGGCCCAACAGAACGCGGCGCCGGCCCAAGAGGCTGAGGCGCAGCCGTTGGCCGGCGAGAGTGGAGCCGCGGCAGCCGGCAGCCTGGTGCGCGCCGCCGTACCGTTCACCCTCATCCCCGATCGGCCCCGGATCGAGTTGATCACCCATACGGTTGAGGCCGGTGATACCCTCTACGGGATTGCCGAGAAGTACCACATCAGCGCCGAAACGCTGATGTGGGCGAATGGCCTGGAGCAAAACCCCGACCTGTTGCGCCTGGGCCAAGAATTGACGGTGTTGCCTGTGAACGGCGTGTATCACACCGTTCAGAGCGGCGACACCGTGGACAGCGTCACCAAGAAGTATAAGGCCAAGCCAGAAGACGTCCTCAGTTTTCCGCTCAACAACCTGACCCCGCGCAACCAAAATCTGACCGTCGGACAGAAGATCGTCGTGCCCGGCGGCAGCAAGCCCTATGTTGCCAGGCAAGTGCAGATCTATACTGGGCCGGTACCGCTGGGGGCGGGCCGAGGTTCCGGGCGCCTGGTCTGGCCGGCCTCGGGCAGCATCAGCCAGGGCTTCCGCGCATATCATCGCGCGATTGACATCGCCTCATACACCGGCAACCCTGTGCGCGCGGCCGATTCCGGCTACGTCGTGGTCGCGGGCTGGAGCAACCTGGGTTACGGCTACTACGTCGTGTTGGATCACGGCAACGGCGCTCAAACCCTCTACGCCCACCTGAGTCGCTTCTTCGTCAACGTCGGCGATTCGGTCGGCCAGGGCACGGTGATCGGCCATGTCGGTTCCTCTGGTAATTCGACCGGCCCCCATCTCCACTTCGAGGTGATCCGGGGCGGGGTGCAGCAGAATCCGTTCAACTACCTGCCGTAAGGATTCGCCTGCCTCACCGATAGATGCCGAAGTTTATATTTCGGCGGTATCCATGTTCCTTTCTATCCGTAAGATCTGACGCGGATTCAGTTCCCTACCGCACGACCTCCACCAACACCTGGGTGGTTACGGTTGTCCCCGCGGCGGTGAACACCTCCAGCCGCAGCCAATACGCGCCTGGCGCCAGGCTCTGCGTCTGCCAGACTCCCAGGATGCCGTTCGTGACCGGGACCACCTGCGGCACGTTCAACGGCTGCCAACTCGTCGCTTGCGGTTGCAGCCCCGCGGCGAACGCCAGTTGATAGCCTGTGAACCCCGCCCCATGCGCATCACCGATGATTTCGACCGCGCCCCTGAGCCGGCTGCCCGCGCGCGGCGCGGCGATCACCGCGCGCACCGCGCTGCCGGCCGCAGCCGGCGTCGTCGAAGGGGCGGCGGACGGCGTGACCGTGGCCGGGCGCGCTGTCGCCGTGGCAGACGCCGGGACGCCGGTCGCTGTGACCGGCGTCCCGATCGCAGTCGGCGTGTTGGTGGCTGTCGCCCTTGAGGTTGGGCCGGCGGTGCTGGTGGCGCCGCGCGTGGGCGATGCACGCGGGGTCGGCGTAGACGATGCAACCGCGGTCGGACTGGCTGCGAGGGTGGGGGTACGCGTTATTGTGGCGGTTGGAGTTAGCGTAGCGGACCGGGTCGGCGTGCTGGTCGGCGTCGGCGTGGCCGTCGGTGAGGCGGTCGGCGTCGGGGTTGGCCGCAGCACGGTCAAATAGGCGGCGTTCGAGACCGCCACCGGGTAGTCGGGGATCGCCGCGTCGTAGGCGGCCAGTCGCACCGAGAAATCGTTGACGTTGTGCGCCTCGGCCGGCACGGCGGTGTCCCAGTCGGCCAGCCGGCCCTCCCGGTCGCCGTTGAGCGGCCCGGCGATGACGCCCCAACCGATAGGGCTGGGGCCGACCCCATACTCGACCCGCCACGAGAGCGGCTCGGGCAGGTGCACGCGGCCTGTCACGGCGATCACCCCGGTCGCTTCGCTGCCGTTCGCCGGCGCGTCCAGCCGCAGCTCGGGCCGGAAAGCATAAGTCGGCAGCTCGATGGCCGGCTGCGGGATGCCGTGCGCCTCGGCCCAGGCGCGGTATTTGGTCGGGAAGAGCATCACATCGCGTTCTTCGATCCGGTCGGCCGGGGTCAGCTCGGTCGCCAGCCGGCCCGTCACTTTGTCAATGCGCACGCGCTGATGCAGATCGTATTGCGCCGGGAGCGGGCTCTGGTTTGCCGCGAAAACCTCTTCGCGCTGCGCCGGGCACGCGGCGCTCGGCAGCGTCCCACTGTCGGCGCACACCTTGATCCGCACGATCCCCGCCGGCTCGCCGAAAGGCTGCGCCGGTTTTCCCGCCAGGCTGCGCTGCATCACATTGTGCCAGATCGGGGCCGCGCCGATGCCGCCCGCGATCTTTTGCATCGGTTTGTAGTCGGCGTTGCCCACCCACGCGCCCACCGCGAGATCGGGCGTGTAGCCGACCGTCCACGCGTCGCGATAGTCGTTGGTCGTGCCGGTCTTGGCGGCTGCGGGGCGGTCGGTCAAGCTCAAGAGCGCGGCGGAGCTGCCGAACATCGGTCGCCGCGCCTCCAGATCGGCCAGGATCGAGGTCACCAGGTAGACGTGCTGCGGGTTCAGCACGGCCTGCGGGGCGGCCAGCGTGACGGGCCGGCCGGCTGCGGCCCGCGCCGATCGGCAGGCCGTCACCGTCTCCGCGCCGGCGCCGCGCCAGATCGCGGCGCCGGCGGCGTCCAGCACGCAGGCGACCGGGCTGGGGGGCACGCGCACGCCGTTGTTCGCCAGCACCGCATACGCGGCGGTCAGCTCCAACAGCGTCACCTCGCCCCCGCCGAGGGTCAACGCCAGGCCGTAGTCGGGCCGGGTCAGCGTGGTGATGCCGACCCGCCGGGCCAGCTCCTTCAGCCGCTCCAGCCCTACGTGCTCCAACGCCTTGACCGCCGGGATGTTGTACGAATTCGCCAGCGCGGCGCGCACCGTGACCAGGCCGTGCTCGCGCTCATCGTAGTTGGTGGGCACATAGGGCGGCCGCGCGCCGTCGGGAAATTCGGTGCGGATGTCCATGAGCGCGGTCGCGGGGGTCCAGTAGCCCGGCGGCTCGATGGCGCTGACGCTTCGCGGCGGCGATTTTTCGGCGGCCGGCGCGAGGTCCACCGCCGCGGGCATCTCGAACGCGGCCAGGTAGGTGAACGGCTTGATGGCCGAACCGGGCTGGCGCGGGGAGATCGCCATGTTGATCTGCCCGCTGATCTGCTCGCTGTAGAAATCCGCGCTGCCCACCAACGCCAGGATCTCGCCAGTTTGCGGCCGCAGCGCCACCAGCGCCGCGTTGCCCGCGCCCTGCCCGGCCAACGCCTTGACCTGCTTCGCCGCCTCCTCTTCGGCGATGGCCTGGATGCGGGGATCGAGGGTGGTGTGGATGCGCAGGCCGCCCTTCGCCAGCAGTTCCGGGCCGAGGGTCTGCTCAACCTGGCCGCGCGCGTATTGGACGAAGTGCGGGTTCTTCGCGGTGTAGGTCTGGCGCAGCGGCTTGAGGACGATCGGCGTCTGCCACGCGGCATCGGCCTGGGCCGGGGTGATCGCGTCGTGACGCACCATCAGCGTCAGGACGGCGCCCTGCCGCCGCTTGACCGCGCCGGCCGTGCCATCGGCGTTCCATAGCCGCGTGTACGGGTCGTAATAGGCAGGCGCCTGGGGCAGGCCGGCCAGCAGCGCGGCTTCGGCCAATGTCAGGTCGGCCGCCCGCTTGTCGAAGTAGGTTTCGGCGGCCGCCTCGATGCCGTAGGCCAGGTTGCCATAATAGATTTCGTTGAGATAAATCTCCAGGACTTTATCCTTCGGATAGCGCCGCGTGATTTCGGCCGCCAGGATAGCCTCTTTAATCTTGCGCGTCATGGTTCGTTCGGCGGAAAGGAAGGTCAGCTTGACCAACTGCTGCGTGATCGTGCTGCCGCCGGGGGTCGAATCCAGGTCACGATACTTGACCGCGTGATAGATCGCGCGGGCGATGCCGACCGGGTCCACGCCGGGGTGCTCGTAGAAATTGGGGTCTTCGGTCGCGAGGGTGGCCGCCTTCAGGTGCGGCGAGATGGCCGCCAACGAGACCGCGGTGCGCCGGCCATAGTTTGGGTCGGCCACTTCGTTCAGCAGCCCGCCTTCGCGGTCGAAGATCAATGTCGAGTTGAATTGGCTGGCGCGCGCTTGTAGCTCATCGGGCGCGGGCAACGCCGCGGCGATGCTGGCGTAGCCGATGAACGCCGCGCCGACGATCAACAGCCCCAGCGCCGCGCCGAGCAGCAGCGCCAGCGCCACCCCCAAACAGCCGGCGCGTTTATCCGTTGGCGTTTGCCCCGGTGATGGCTGTCGGGGCGTCATTGCGAGGCCCGTCGTTTGGGCCGAAGCAATCCCCGGCATCAGCGGCCGTCCCGATGATCCGCCGAACAAGTTCGGCGTTCCAGCGCCTTCGGTTTGTCGGGGCGGACCGGAGCCCTCGACTTGTCGAGGCGTTCCCGCGGTGAGGCTGCCCGACGCGGATGACTGAGTCGGTCGTAGCGGCGCGCCGGGGCGCGGCAATGCGGCCCGATCGTAAATGCGCGGCGGAGTCGCCGGTTTCGGATCAGACGGCTCTGGTTCGCTGCCGGCGGTCGGCGGCCGCGGTGGTTGCAGCGGCCCGGGCGGCGGGTTTTTGCGCGAGACCGGTGTGCTGCCCCATGCGTCATCTGGCCTATTATTCATGGCTCAGTCGCTCCAATTAGCGCCTCTTGAAAGACCTTGAACGATTCAGCGACGGCAAGCCTCTAGCGAAGAATCTCTTGGTCACAAAACGAGACTCTTCGCTGGAAGTCCGCCGCAGCGCGCCTGGCGCGGCAGACCCGCTCAGAGTGACAAGCCGCATTTGGAATTGCTTCGGGTGATTAGGCCCTCTCGCAGTTCGCTGGTACACTATCGGCGCGGCCACGTGCCAACCATGTGACCGTGATAGCATAGACGAAGCCTTTGACGAAGTCAACCTGACAGGAGTTCCGTATGCTTATCTTCGACAGCCATCTCGATCTCGCGTGGAACGCGCTGCAGTGGAACCGCGACCTGCGGCAATCGGTCTACACGATCCGCAACCAGGAGCGCGGCATGAAGGTGACTAACCCCGGCCAGGGCCTCGGCGTCGGCACGGTGGCCTTCCCGGAGATGCGCCGGGGCCGTCTGGCGTTGAGCCTGGCAACCCTGTTGGTGCGCGCCACCGGCCGGATGGTCCCGCACATGGACTATCTCTCGGTCGCCCAGGCTTATGGCATCGCCCAGGGCCAGCTTGCCTACTATCGCGCGCTGGCCGCCGAGGGGGTCGCGCGGCTGGTGGGGGATGCGGCCACGCTCGATCGGCACATGGCCGAGTGGCAGGCATGGGACGCCGCGCCCGACGCCGATCCGGCGGCCGCGCCGCCCCTGGGGTTCGTGGTCAGCATGGAGAGCGCGGATTCGATCCCCGGCCCCGAAGGGCTGGCCGAATTTCACGCGGGCGGCGTGCGGGTGATCGGCCCCGCGCACTATGGCCCCGGCCGCTATGCCGGCGGCACCGGCACCGAGCTGAGCCTGACCGACATCGGCGCGGCGCTGCTGCGGGAGATGGAGCGCCTGGGGATCATCCTCGACCTGACCCACTTCTCCGATCAATCCTTCTGGCAGGCGCTCGATCATTTCGACGGCGCGGTGCTGGCGAGCCACAACAACTGCCGGCCTCTCGTCTCGGCGCAGCGCCAGTTCAGCGACGACCAGGCGCGGGCGATCATCGGCCGCGGGGGCGTGATCGGCGTGATGCTCGATGTTGCGATGCTGCGCCTGGGCTGGACCGCCACGGGCAGCCCCGACTCCGGCGTGCCGCTAGTCAAAGTGATAGATCACATTGACCACATCTGCCAGCTCGCGGGGAATGCCCGGCATGTGGGCATCGGCAGCGACCTGGATGGCGGCTACGGCCGGGAGCAATCGCCGAACGACCTGGACACCATCGCCGACTTGCAAATGATCGCGACGCTGCTGGCTGCCCGCGGCTACGCGGCCGCGGACATCGCGGGGATCATGCACGGCAACTTCGTGGCGTTGCTGCGGCGGGCGTGGACAGTCAAATAGATAACCGGGAGGAACCATGGTGCGTTGTTGGATTGCGCGTATTCCGGCTTGGCCCCGAAGGGTTCTGGCTCGGGCTATGCATCTGTTGTTCATCCTCGTTGCTCTATGGGGCGTTGTACTCGTGACACCGACGATAGCGGACTCTTCTGTGAATCAGTATCCAGATACACCTGTCATCGGACAAACTCTACCAAGCCAAATGAGTCGAGTCGTTAGTGGGAGATACGCAACAAACAGAATATCAGAAGACGAGCGCTGGTCAGATGCATTCTTTTCGGATGGCGTTGATAGGGATGTTGACTTGATTGCTGTTGACTCGCGAAACGGTATCTATGTCAGCAACAGATACGGTGCTATCACCACCGCTGGCCGTACTCTCGCGGCCGGTATCGCATACTGGGATGGCGAGAATTGGGCCTCGGTAGGAAATGGGATCAGCACAACAGGACGGATTGGCGCGCTGGCCGTGGATGCGCAGGACAATCTTTACGTTGGGGGACACGCGATCACTGCAAATGATGCGATCTCTGCAACCAACATCTTGAAATGGAATGGTTCTAATTGGTCTGCGCTCGGCAGTGGAACAAACGGCGAGGTGTGCGCGCTGGCAACGGATCAACAAGGCAACCTCTATGCGGGCGGCGGATTTACCATAACTGGCGACATCCCTGCCAGGCATGTTGCTAAATGGGATGGCTCAGCTTGGTCACCACTCGGCGCTGGTGTAGATGCTTTTGTAGAGGCGCTTGCGGCGCATCCTTCAGGCACACTTTACACCGTCTCTAATGACTACTCTCACTCTCGTTATACCCTCACGCGTTGGGATGGTCAGGAATGGGTGTTAGTGGATCAGGGAGATGGTTTGATAAAAACGCTGGCGTTGGATCAAGCCGGGAACCTGTATGCTGGTGGAATGTTCTTGCTTTCCGCGCCTTTCGACGGTTGTTGCGTCGGCAAGTGGGATGGAACAATTTGGTCCAAAGTAGGCAACGGTGTAAGTGATTGGGTATATGGGTTGGCGCTTGATAAGCAAGGGAACCTTTATGTCCGCGGCAGTTTTCAGGCTGCGGGCGGCGTAAAAAGCCGTGGAATTGCCAGATGGGATGGCAGTACCTGGACCGGCCTGGGCAGCGGTACCAATGGTTCCGTTGGCGCTATCGCGGCAGATAGTCTTGGCCGCGTCTATGTTGGAGGTACTTTCTATGTCGCCGGTGATGAAACCGCCAACCACATCGCTATATGGGATGGCGACAGATGGTCAGCTCTGGGCGAGCATGGGAATGGGCTGTGGCAAGATTGGACGACGCTCCGCCTTGCAGCCGATGGGATTGGCAATATCTACCTCAGCGGAACAGGCGTCAACACTGTTGCCGGGGTGACAATCACCCGCATTGCTCAATGGGATGGTGCGACCTGGACAGCCATCGGTAATGATATCAATGACGATGTCTCTGCTCTGGTCACAGATGCACAAAACCACCTGTATATCGGCGGCAACTTTACTCAAATCGGCCAACTCAATGTCAGCCATGTAGCTCGTTGGGATCGGTCGAACTGGACAGCCCTGGGTGGTGGATTGCCTTTCAGGGTTTCTGCTCTGGCAATTGGCAAACATGGGACGCTCATTGCCGGTGGCACATCCTACCTCAACCAGAACATCGCTGAGTGGGATGACAATCGCTGGAAATTCCTGGGGACCGGGCTTCCAACTACCCAAGTCAACGCGTTAGCTATTGACTGTAATGGCACGGTTTATGCAGGCGGTTCGGCGATGACCTTGGGGTTGCCGGTCAATCTAGCCCGCTGGGATGGCTCTAGTTGGTCAACGATCCCTGCTCCGTCGCAGATTTTTGGCTTGGCGATCGGCAGGGATTGTAATCTGTACATCAGTGGTCTATTCACGCACATTGCCGGAACTGCCGGGGATTATATCGCGCGTTGGGATGGCGCGCGCTGGTGGGATCTTGAAGGCGGAACAAACGGCTATGTCGCCAGCTTGGGCTTTGGGTCGGCTGGTAGCTTGTTTGCGGCAGGCAGCTTCACCATGGCTGGTGGTGTCTCCGCCAATCGAATTGCCCGCTGGGATGGTCAACATTGGATAGCCCTGGGCAGTGGTCTGAGTGGCAGATACCCGGTAGGCGCGCAAAAGCTTGTCCTGGACTCCCACGGCAATCTTTTCATAGGAGGCAACTTCACCGTCGCTGGCGGCAAGCCCTCGCGTTATCTTGCTCAATGGATGGCGCCTGTGTTGTCGGCGCAGCAGTGGTTGCCGATCATCGTGAGGCCATAGTTTGATGGCGGGTAGGTCTTGGCAAATCAAAAAAGTAATGAATCTGTGGCATAGCACACATCACGGAGTGCTTGGTGCGCGTATACTTCCCAGGCAAAGCCTTATGTGGAGATAATGATGCTGAGTGAAAGTACAGGATCGCAGTTGACTTTCGCGCAATTGCGCCACGAATTGGTTGTCCTCTTCAAGCTGCGCGTGGTGTCGCTGCTGCTAACCGCAGCGGCGGCCGGAGCATTCCTGGCTGCGGGCGGCTGGCCGGGCTGGGGGCCGCTGGCCACCGTCTTGGTTGCGGGGCTGTTCAGCGCGGCCGGCGCCTCCGCGCTGAACGAATACCTGGAGCGCGGCAAAGACGCGCTGATGAACCGCACGCGCAAACGGCCGCTCGTGTCGGGCGTATTCAGCAACGCAGCCTGGGTGCCGGCGCTCGGCATCGGCATGATCCTGGCGCCCGCGCTCCTCCTCCTGCCATTCAACCCGCTGCTGGCGCTCTTCCTCTTCCTGGGCGCGTTCATCTATGTGGTAATCTACACGATCTGGCTGAAGCCGCGGACGGTGCTCAACATCGTCATCGGCGGGGCGGCCGGGAGCTGCGCGGTGCTGAGCGGCGCGGCCGCGGTCAACGGCGGCGCCGCGTGGGCCGATAGGGGCGCGCTGTGGCTGGCGCTCCTGGTCTTCTTGTGGACGCCGATCCATTTCTGGAGCCTGGCGCTCGTCTATCGGGAGGATTATGCGCGGGCGGGCGTGCCGATGCTGCCGGTGCGGACGACGCCCCGCCGCGCGGCGTTTTGGGCGCTGCTTCATGGCATCGGCGCGGGGATCAGCGGATTGGCGCTCGGCCTGGCGGCTGGCCTGAGGCCGAGCTATTTCATCCCGGTGGCCCTGAGCAGCATCGCGCTGTGCGGATTGGGCGCGGCGCTGCTGCTGGATCCATCGAAGCGCCGCGCCTGGCGGCTGTTTCACGCGTCGAATTTTTACTTGTTGATTGTGTTGGTGGCGGTATTTGTTGGGGTGCTGGTGTAACGCGCCTCCCAACTGATTCAAGTGACCGATAGTGACGACTTCAGCCGTCTCCATGTAAGATGAACGACTGAAGTCGTTACTACGAACTCCGCGATTCCTCGTCGTCAACTATCGTCCGACCGTTTCACCGCTGGCGACCTCAAGACCGGCAAAATCCTTCACCGCGACATACGGCGAGATCACCACATTCCGGCCGATCGTCGCGCCCGGCGGGATGGCGGCGCGCTTGCCGACCACGGTGATGCCGGTGTTGAGCCGCTCCGGCCACTTCAGGTTCGGGGTGTTGGCTTCCCCCGCGCCGACCCTGGCATCCGCGCCGACCACGACACGTTTGTCAATGATGGCGCGATCCACCATGGCGCCGGCCTCGATCACGGCGTCGGTCATCACGATCGCATCGCGCACGACCGCGCCCGCCGCCACGCGCACCCCCGGCGAAAGCACCGAGCCGATCACCGTGCCTTCCACCTGGCCGCCATCGCACAGCATGGCCCGCTCGACACGGCTCTCTGGCCCGCAGCGCACGGCCGGCCGTTCCTCGCTGCGCGTGTGGATCACCCAATCCGCGCCGGCCAGGTCGAGCGCCGGCGATTCGCCCAGCAGCGCCATGTTCGCCTCGTAGTACGCCTGGATGGTGCCCACATCGGCCCAATAACCCTGGAATGAATAGGCAAAGACTTTGGCTGCGCCCACCAGAGCCGGAATCACCTCGCCGCCCAGGTTGTGTTGCTGCTTGCCCGGCCCGGTGGTCAGCGCCTTAACCAGCGCCGTCCGGCGGAAGACGTAGACGCCCATGCTCGCCAGCGTGCTGCGGGTACGTCGGGGCTTTTCTTCGTATTCCACCACCTGGCCGTCGGGGTCGGCCGCCGCCATGCCGAAACGATGCGCTTCGAACGGCGGTACTTGCCGCACGGCCATCGTCACATCGGCCCCGCGGCTGTGGTGGAACCGGAGCAGCGGCCGGTAATCCATCATGTAGATGTGATCGCCCGCCAGGATCAAGACATCGTCGGCCGCGGCCGGGAGGCTCTCCAGGTTGAAGCGCAGCGCGTCGGCCGTGCCCTCTTGCCAGGCCCCGCGTTCCCCTTTGGTACGCTGATACGGCTGGAGCAGGCGCACCCCGCCGCTGGTGCGATCGAGATCCCAGGGCCGGCCAACCCCGATATGGTCATTCAGGGAGCGCGGCTGATATTGGGTCAGCACGGCCACGTCGAAGATGGCCGAGTTGACGCAATTCGACAGGGTGAAATCAATGATCCGATATTTGCCCCCGAACGGCACCGCCGCCTCGGAGCGGACCGCCGTCAGCACACTCAGCGCCGGGCCTTCACCGCCGGCCAGGATCATCGCGAAAACAGACATGGCGCCCCCTCCTATTCTACAGTCGCCCCGCTCGGGATCGTTTCGCCGAACGCGCTGAACGCGGCTTCGTCCACTTCCGACTGAATGACCACATTCCGGCCGATGCGGCGGTTGGCCGGGATGTGCGCGCCCTTGCCGACGATGGTCGGGCCGGTGTTGAAGCGGTCGGGGTGACGTTGATTCGGCGTGTCATGGTCATCCCCCCAGCCCAGCATTGTGCCGGAGCCGACGACGACATTCTTGTCCAGGATGCAGCAATCCACCACCGCGCCCGGCCCCACCCAACTGTCGTTCATAATGATGCTGTCGCGTACCACCGCGCCCGGCGATACGTAGACGCCCGGCGAAAGCACCGACCGGCTTACCTGGCCGCGCACGGTGCAGCCGTTGCAGATCAGGCTGTCGCGCGCCGAGCCTTGCGGGCCGAGCTTGGCCGGCGGCCGCTCCTCGCTCTTGGTGTGGATGATCCAGGTCGGATCGTAGAGATTCAACTTCGATTGCCCGGAGGTCAGCTCCATGCTGGTCTGCCAGTAGGCATCCACCGTGCCGACATCCACCCAATAGCCGTCGAACGGGAAGGTGTAGATACTTGCACCTGACGCAAGTGCAGGTGTGGCGTGCGATTCGACCATGCTGGGGATGACGTGCTTGCCGAAATCGAGATCGGGGTGCTTCGGCGCCAAGGCCCGCATCCGTTCGGCCAGGGCAGTCACGTTGAAGACATACACCCCCATGTTTGCCAGGGTGCTGGGCGCCTCTTTGGGCTTTTCGAGGAACTGCGTCACCCGGCCGTCGCCATCGGTCAACACGATGCCGAAGCGCTCCGTCTCTTCCGGCCGGACGTTCATCACGGCCACGGTCAGATCGGCGCGGCGCTCCTCGTGCAGCCGCAACATGGGCCGATAGTCCATCTTGTAGATGTGGTCGCCAGAGAGGATGAGGACGGTGTCGGCGCGGCGCTCGCGCAGATAGTCCAGGTTTTGTAGCACCGCGTCGGCCGTCCCGCCATACCAGTCCTTGTGCCCGCGGCCCTGATAGGGCTGGAGCAGGCGCACGCCGCCCCGGCTGCGATCGAGATCCCACGGCCGGCCGATGCCGATGTGCTCGTTGAGCGAGCGCGGCAGATATTGCGTCAGGATGCCGACATCGAAGAGGCCGGAATTGACGCAATTCGAGAGGGTAAAATCAATGATGCGGAACCGTCCGGCAAAGGGCACCGCGGGCTTGGCGCGCTGATCCGAAAGCACGCCCAGCCGGGTGCCGGCCCCGCCCGCAAGGATGAGAGCGACGACGCGCATGGGAGCCTCCCCTGTGCACTGTAGAATGAGCCGCTGATCGGAAGCATATACCGGGCGGGGCGGTTTGTCAAGCAACGCGCGCAAGAAAAACGAGGCTGTTGTGATGCACGTCATAGACGGCCAGCGCCACATGGTGTATTGTTATCGCAATGGACTTGCAATAAGGAGATCCAATGACGCATCTGATTCAGGAAGCGACGCGGGCCTTGCGTTCGGCCGGCGGCCGCATGACGGCCCAGCGGCGGCTGATCCTCGAAACGCTCGAATCGCTCAGCGGCCACCCGACGGCCGAGGAGGTCTACGCGTTGGTGCAGGAGCGCGATCCGCGCCTGAACGCATCCACCGTCTATCGGACGCTGGCCTGGCTGGAGGGCGCCGGACTGGTGAGCCACTGTCACCTGGACAGCGGGCCGGATGGCGAGCGATCCGAGCGGTACGACCCGGTGACGCCGGTCGAGCACCATCACTTCATCTGCACCGGCTGCGGGCAGGTGATCGAGTTCGCTGCGCCACAGATCGTGCCCATCAAAGCCGAGTACGCGGCGCAGCATGGCGTCACGATCGAGAAGGCCGCCCTGACGCTGTACGGTTTGTGTACACAGTGTGGAACCGGGTTGTCGAACACAGGAGGTCGTGCGCATGGCTGCGATTGACGCTGCTACACCGTTGAGCGCGCTGCCCGCTGGCGGCGAAGGGATCATCCGTGCGTTGCAGGGCGGCCGCGACTTTTGCAGTCGCGTCGCCAACCTGGGGTTCACCGCGGGCGCGGCCGTGAAGGTCATGCAGAATTACGGCCACGGCCCCATGTTGGTCTCGGTGCGCGGCACATTGGTTGCGCTGGGCCGGCATGAGGCCGCGAAAGTCCTGGTGGCGAGTGTGACGTGATGCAGACGCATTGTCACGATACCGGCCCGAACGCTCCCCGACTGCCGGGGGCCGACATCGTCGCGCTGGTCGGCCAGCCGAACGTCGGCAAGTCCACGGTCTTCAACATGCTGACCGGGCTGAATCAGCATGTAGGCAACTGGCCCGGCAAGACGGTGGAGCAGAAAACCGGCGCCTTCCGCGGCCCCGATGGCGTCGTGATGAATCTGGTGGATCTGCCGGGCACGTATAGCCTCACCGCCAATTCGGAAGAGGAACGCCTGGCGCGCGATTATCTGATCCACGAGCGGCCCGCCGCGGCTATCGCGGTAGTCAACGCGGCTGCCCTGGAGCGCAACCTCTACCTGGTGGCCGAGCTTTTGGCGCTGGGCCAGCCGCTTGTGTTGGGACTGAACATGCTCGATGTGGCCGAGCAGCATGGGCTGCATGTCGAGCCACACGTCTTGCAGGCCGCGCTCGGCATCCCGGTGATCCCCATCGTCGCCACCCGCAAACAGGGCGTCCGGGAGCTAATGGACGCGGCGACCGAGGTGATCAGTCAACCCGAGGTATGGACGCCGGTGCGGCCGGCCATCCGGCCCGAACATGAGCCGGTGCTGGCCGCCGTGCGCGAGCTGATCGCGGCGCACACCCCTGACCCCTATCCCCAGGATTGGGTCGCGCTCAAGCTGCTGGAAGGGGACGCCGAAATCACGGCCATGATGCAGGCGGCGCTGCCCGCAGAGACATGGCAGCAGCTCCACGCCCTGCTCCTGAAGCATGAGGATGCCTACCTGGACATCGCGGGCGGCCGTTACGAGTGGATCGGCCGGATGGTGCGCGCGGCGGTGACGCAGCCCAAGGCCGGCGCGATCACCCGCACCGAGCGGATTGACCGCATCGCCACGCATCCGCTGGCCGGACTGGCGCTGCTGCTGGCGATCCTGGGGCTGGCCTTCTGGTTGACTTATACCCTCGCCACCCCCGTCGCCGACTGGCTTTCGACCCATGTGCTCGACGCATTGGATGCCGTGGTCGGGGCGCTGCTCGGCGGCGCGCCGGGCTGGCTTTTCGGCCTCGTCTCCGACGGCTTGATCCACGGGGTGGGCACGGTGTTTGCGTTCCTGCCGATCCTGGTCATCTTCTTCGCGGTCTTGGGCGCGCTCGAAGATGTCGGCTACCTGGCCCGCGGCGCCTATGTGATGGATCGTTTCATGCACCTGATGGGGCTGCACGGCAAATCGTTCATGCCGCTCTTCCTGGGGTTCGGCTGCAACGTGCCGGCGGTGCTCGGCGCGCGCATCATCGAGGAACGCCGCGCGCGCTGGCTGACGATCCTGCTGGCACCGTTGGTGCCCTGCACGGCGCGGCTGGCCGTGCTGGCATTCCTGGCGCCGGCTTTCGTCGCGACGAGCGCCACGGCCGTCTCATTGGGGCTGGTCGGGCTGAACCTGCTCGTGCTGGCTGTCGCCGGGATCGTCGTCAATCGGCTGGCCTTCCGGGGCGAGCAGACCGCCTTCATCATGGAGCTGCCGCTCTATCACGTGCCCAACGGACGCACTGTGGGCTTGTACGTCTGGAACAACACCCTCAGCTTCATCAGAAAGGCCGGTACGCTGATCCTGCTCGCCTCGGTCGTCGTCTGGGCGCTCTCGGCCTTCCCCGGCCCCGACATCAACGCCAGCCTGCTCGCCGCATTTGGCCGTATCCTGACGCCGGTGGGCCGGCTGATGGGGCTGGCAGACTGGCGGATGATTGTGGCGCTGCTGACCAGCTTCTTCGCCAAGGAGAACACCATCGCGACCCTGGGCATCCTCTTCAACGTGAACGCCGAGAGCGCCGCGCTGGCGACCGTCGTGGCAGCCGCGCTCGCCCCGGCTGCGCGCATCGCGTTCCTGGTGGTCGTGATGCTCTTCGTGCCCTGCCTGGCGACCACGGCGACGATCCAGCAGGAGACCCGCTCGGGGCGCTGGACGGCCGCGGCCATCGTCCTCACCCTGGCGTTGTCGGTCGGCGCGGGGATCGTCGTGTATCAGGTTGGCGCGCTGGTGGGGTTGTCCTGAGAATGGCTCCACCTGTCACCCTGAGCGGGTCTATGGAAGGGCACGAAAGTATGGCAGCCGACCTACCGCCAACACCCCTGACCGGCATGTTGCGTCTGCTCGGCGATGGCGGGCTGCACTCGTTGGCTGAGCTGGCGCGGCGGCTGGGTCTCAGCGCGCCGCTGGTGGCCGCGATGGCGGATGATCTGGGCCGCCGCGGCTATCTGGCGGCCGTGGGCGAGGCGTGCGGGACGGCCTGCGCGGGCTGCGGTCGCCAAAAAGCTTGCGCTGTGAATGACGCGCCGGCCCCGCGCCTGTTTGCCCTGACTCCGAAGGGCCGGCGCGCCGCGGGACGCGCATAACGAGGCCGCGACGTGCCAGGCACTTCGCAAGTGCCTGGCACGTGTGGAGCGATTTTCAGGGCAGTTGTTCATGGACGCGGCGCCACGGCCCCGACGGGTGAAAACCGGCCGCGGATCGGCGCGGATGGACGCGGATCGTTTCCCTTTCTCTGTCCGCGTTCATCTGTGTTCATCCGCGGCGGATTTTCAGGGCAGCGCGGCCTTTGTGCTACAATGTTCTCCTGGCGCCTTACGACGCCCACGCTCTATACCCAAGGATATCTCATGCGTACCCTGAAATTCCTCATCCCCTACACGCGCGGTTATCTCATCCCGCTCGTTTTGACCGTCATCAGCATGTTCGCGCTGGTGGGCGTGCAATTGTTGGCGCCTTGGATCATCCGGTCGCTGGTAGGCGCGGTGACCGATCAAGCCGTCTGGAATGAGCAGACGATGGCGTTCGTCACCCGGCTGGCGCTCATCCTGTTGGGGCTGTACATCGGCCGGGCGGCCTTGCAGTTCGTGCGCTCCTACATGGCGCACGTCGCGGGCTGGGGGGTGGTGGCCGACGCGCGGCGGCACATCTACGAGCACCTGCAACGGCTCTCGCTGCGCTTCTACGAAGACAAACAGACCGGCCAACTGATGTCGCGCATGGTCAACGACTCGGACTTGTTCGAGCGGCTGATCGCACACGCCGTCCCCGACGTGCTGGTGAACGCGTTGACGCTGATCGGTGTCAGCGCGGTGCTCTTCGGCATGAGCTGGCGGCTGGCGCTCTTGAGCATGGCGCCGATCCCGCTGATCGTGCTGGCGATGCGCGCGTTCGCCCGCTACGTGCGGCCGGCGTTTCGCGAGCGCCAGAAGGAGCTAGGCCAGCTCAACGCGACCCTCAACGACAACCTCTCCGGCATCCGCGAGATCAAGGCGTTCACCCAGGAGGAACGGGAGGCGCTGCGCATCCGCAAGCACATCCACAACTATCGTGATTCGCTCCTGCGGGCGTTGCGGCTGATGGCGACCTTCCAGCCGTTCATTGACTTCGCCTCATCGCTGGGTACCGTGGTGGTGATCTACTTCGGCGGCCAGTTGGCGTTCCAAGAGATCCTCTCCGTCGCCGACCTGGTCGCGTTCTTCCTCTACCTGGAGATGTTCTACCAGCCGGTGCGGGCGCTGAGCGGCGCCTGGGAGAGCGTCCAGGAAGCGCTGGCGGGCGGCGATCGCGTGGCCGAGCTGCTGCAAGAGGAGCCGGAGGTCGAAGAAACCGGCAAGGCCGTGACCCTGCCGGGCCGCGCGGCCGGCGCGCTGACCTTCCGCGATGTCACGTTCCACTATGACCAGGGCGACACGGTGCTGGAGCACATTGACCTGGAGATCCCCGCCAACAAAGTGGTCGCGCTGGTCGGCCCGACCGGGGTGGGCAAGACGACGCTGGCGAGCCTGATCCCGCGCTTCTACGATGTCTGCGACGGGCAAATCACCCTCGACGGGCACGACATCCGCGCGATCAAGCTCAAGAGCCTGCGCCAGCAGATCAGCATCGTGCTGCAGGATGTCTTCCTCTTCCACGGAACCGTGCGGGAGAATATCCTCTTCGGCCAGCCGGATGCGACCGAAGAAGAGATGGTGCGCGCCGCGCAGATCGCCAACGCCGAGGAGTTCATCGCTCGGCTGCCGGATGGCTATGATACGATGATCGGCGAGCGGGGGGTGAAGCTCTCCGGCGGGCAGAAGCAGCGCCTCGCGATTGCCCGCGCCGTGCTCAAGGATGCGCCGATCTTGATCCTGGACGAAGCCACGTCGTCGGTGGACACCGAGACCGAACTGCTGATCCAGCAGGCGTTGGAGCGGCTGATGGCCGGCCGGACGACCCTCATCATCGCGCACCGGCTTTCGACCATCCGCAACGCGGACATGATCGTGGTGTTGGAAGGCAAACGGATCGTCGAACGCGGCACGCACCGCGAGCTGATGGCGCGCGATGGCCTCTATCGCCATCTGAACGAAGTTCAGCTCAAGGTCGCGCGCCAACTGTCGGCGGTGCACGCCAGGCCGCTGGTGGCGGCGAACTGATTCATACTGGTGTGAGGGACGCGTGAGGATCTATTTCACCCGGCACGGCGAAAGCCAGGCCAACGTGCTGCGCCAGATAGCCAACCGTGGGCTGACGCATCCGCTCACTCTCAAGGGCCGCGAGCAGGCGGTCGCGTTGGCCGATTGGCTGCGGGCGCGCGCCATCACCCGCATCTACTCCAGCCCATTGCTCCGGGCCATCGAAACCAGCGTCATCATCGCTGATCGGCTGAACGTGGAGTACGAGGTGGTGGACGCGCTGCGTGAATACGATTGCGGCATCGCTGAAGGCCGGGCCGATGAGATCGGTTGGCAGATGTGGCGAGAGCTGTTCGACGATTGGGTCGTGCATCGGCGGTGGGAGCGGCGCATCGCGGGCGGCGAGAGCTTCTATGACGTCCGCGATCGCTTCGTGCCATTCATCGAGGGGCTAGTCGCCCAATACGGCGCCACCGACGCCAATCTCGTGTGCGTGGCGCATGGCGGCGTCTATTGGATGGCGCTGCCGCTGGTGCTGACGAACGTGGACAACGCCCTGATGGCGGAGCACGGGTTCGGCCACGGGATGCGCGTCGTGGCCGAGCGCACGCCGGACGGTCTGCGCTGTATCGAATGGGATGGCGAGTTGTGCAGGATAAGGGGTAGGTAAGCCTTGTGCAGTTGCTGAATAGAGAACACGCCGCCGCCAATCGTCCCGGCGTAGAGGGTGGTCGGCGTCTGCGGGTCTATCGCCAGGGCGAGCCACGAGGGATTGCCTCTTTATGATCCATTCACGGAGCGCGCGCCATGTGGGTTCAGAAACTTACGCTCAAAAACATCAAATGCTTCCAAGACACCGAGGTTGTGTTTACACACGGCGGAGAACGCCGGTCCTGGATCACCCTGCTCGGCGAGAATGGGGTCGGCAAGAGCGTCATTCTCCAGGCACTGGGATTGCTGCTGGCTGGCCCCGAAGCGGCCAAAGCGCTGCTGCCGCGCCCGACAGGTTGGGTCGGCAATGTTGCGCAGCCCGGCCAACTCAGCATCGTCATTCACCAGGAAGAGCAGGATCCTGGTATATTCGGTGAGGAGAAAGCCCGGCGCGCCTTCTCATACACCTACCACGTCGCCGGCGATCAGCCTGTGCAAATAGGTTCCAAAACCTGCACCGAACCGGCGATCCTGGAGAAGCCGTCCACTATGTTGCGCTGGCTCAAGACGCATGTCTTTGCCGCGGCCAGCCCCGGCGGATGGTTCGCGGCCGGCTACGGCGCGTTCCGGCGGCTCGCCGGGGTGAGTCAGGCGTGGCTGCCGAATCTGGAGCCGCCCACCCGGGCCAGCAATTTCCAGGCACAATTCGACGAGGATCGTGCGCTCAGCTCATTCGAACGCTGGCTGGTGGATCTCGATTCTCGTCAAGCCCAAGACCCGCAGGATGTCAGCGCCAGAAGAATGCGCGAAATCGGCGCCAGGGCCATTACGCGGCTGCTGCCGGGAACCGTCAATATCGCGGAAGTCACCGCGGCCGGGTTGATCCTCCTCGAAGTCAATGGAAAACGGGTTCCCACCAGCGGCCTGTCGGACGGTTTTCGGAATGTCATTGCGCTTTCAGGCGACCTCATTTGGCGGTTGCTGCAAGCGTTCCCCGATCTTGACGACCCGACCCAGGCGCCGGGCGTGGTGTTGATTGATGAGCCGGATATCCATCTGCATCCGGTTTGGCAGCGGGAGATCGCCGGGTGGCTGCGCGCGGTTTTCCCCCATCTCCAGTTCATCGTGGCGACGCATAGCCCCTTTGTCGCTATGGGGGCCGGCGAAGACACCCTGACACTGCGGCTCGAAGCAGCCGCCGATGGCGGGATTCGCATCACGGAAAGCCCTGATCTCTCGGCGTATGATGTTGATCGCGCGTTGCGCAGCCCCGCGTTTGGGTTGCCATCCACTTTCTCGCCACAGACTGAAAGCCGAATGCGCGAATATCATGAGTTGGGCAGGCGCCGGCGCGCCCTCGACGCGCTGGACACACAAAAGCTCCAACGACTCGAGCGTTTCATGAAAGGGATCGAGCAGCCGGCCGAGGAAGGCAGCCTGGAAAAACGGATCGCGGACTTTCTGCGGGAGCGGCTGCCATGATCGCGATCACCAGAATGGCTGAGCCGGCCGCGCTGGCGAGTCAGGCGGCCCAATGGCTGGCCGATCTCGAAGCGCTCCTCGCAGATCCTGCGGCCTCACCCGCGCAACGCAACAAAGCTATCGACAGGTATCGGCATCCCGCCGTCAAAAGGGCATTGGTTCGGCTTTTCCATGGCAAATGCGCCTATTGCGAAAGCAACGTCACCGCGGTCACTTATGGCGCAATCGAGCATTTTTATCCGAAATCACGCTACGTAAAACGCACGTTTGATTGGCGTAACCTGATGCTCTCATGCGATATTTGCAACGATAAGAGGCACAAAGGGGATCGGTTCCCGCTCGATGCCCAAGGACACCCCCTGCTCATTGACCCGACGGACGGCGTCACCGTCATATCGGAACACCTGGACTTTGTCTGGGATGCCGTGACGAATCGCGCCATCGTCTATGGCGCCGATGACCGGGGACGCTGCGTTGAAGAGATCTTCGACTTGAATGGGTTGCGCGGCCGGGCCGAACTCCTCCGGCGCCGCAGCAAGTACGTTCGTTGTCTCGTTGCGCTTTGTGAATTCGCCAAGCAAAACGACGCGGAAGCCATCGCTTTGCTTCACGAGGCCTGTCTTCCCACAGCCGAGTATTCGGCCTTTGCACTCAGCTTGTGCAAAACCATTCTGGGCAAGACGCCGTGATGTCACGGTAACGCATTGAGCAACACGGCGCCGCGGCCCGGCTCCAACGTCACACTCGTCACCGCGGTGTAGTCCACCCGCCAGGCGGAGATATCGCCGTCCGCCGGCACACCCCCGCCGCCGACCGGCGTCGCCAGGTAGTAGGTTCCCCCCAACGCCACCGTGCGCGAAGCCGTGCTCGGATTCACCAGCACTTGCCCATTCGTGTAGGGCCGGCGATAGATCCCGGCCGCGCTATCGTAGAGCACGCTGATCTCCGCCGGGATGCCGCTCGTGTAGCTGCCGATCGGGATGCCGTACTCCGGCCACCATTCGGGGTGCAGGCCGGTGTCCAAGTTGATGAAGCTGCGCGTCCCTTTCACCAACAGATAGTTGGCGAGCAGAAACATCCGGTCGGTGGTCGCGCCGTCGGTGTAGGGCTGGAGGATCAAGATCTTGCCCAGGCGGGTCAGCCCCAAGATGCGCTCCATCTGGAGCTGCCAATCGGTCAGGTCGAACGGGCTGCCGGCATCCCACTCGGCGAAGCCCTCGATCATCACGCCGTCGGCCCCGCGGTAGTCGGTGGTCTCGCGTGTGGTGACCCAATTGCCGACGTTCGGGATGAGCAGATAACGGCTCCCGAACTGCCCCTTGACGTAGGCGATCCAATCCTGGATGCGCGCCGCCCAGGCCGTCTCGAAGGTCACGTTAATCGCCGGCAGCGACGGCTGGTAATGATCGTAGCCCAGGTAATTCGGCACCGAAAGGGAATCGGCGAAGAGGCCATCGTTATCGTTGGCCGCGAGCTGGCGCAACACCTCGCCGATCCACCAACTGCGGTAGGCGGCGTCGCTGATCTCCATCAGATACCAGCCCCAATCGCAGTTGAGCACGCGCGGCTGGCCGGCCCAGGGGAAGAACCAGCCGGGCTGCACGACCCCCTCCCCCGGCCACTCCTGCACCCAACCGTTCCCCTCGATGATGTAGAAGTACGCCCCGGTCGGCTGGCACCCGCCTTGCGGCAGGCGGTAGCCCAGCCCATGCCCCAGCCGATAGTGCAAGATCAGGAAGTTGGGGTTGAGCGCCCGCAGCCGATCGGCGTCGCTGCGCACCATCTTTTGCGTGCCGGCGTAGTGTGTCGCGGCGAATGTGACCTGCGCGTCAGTCAGGTCGCGCAGTTGGGTGAGCTGGTCGTTGAAGACGTGGATGCCGTTCGTCGTATCGGGCCAGGGGCGGGCCACGCCGGGCAACGGCGTTTGCGAAGCAGTGGCGGTGGGCGAAGGCGTAACTGAAGCCGTCGGCCCGGTGGCGGTGGGCGAAGGCGTAGCCGAAGCCGTCGGCGTGGCCGTGGGGGTCGTCGAGTAGACCACCACGAGCCGCGGGCGCAGCGCCACGTCGGCGGCCTCGCGGCTGTGAAACGCGTGATTGCGCCATGCGCCGTTCTCCGGCCGCACCAGCAGCCCGGCGTTCAGCCCGCCCCACGCCCACCCCTGCACGGCGGCCGTCACATCCCAGGCAAACCACGCGTTGGGATTGGCCGGCAGCGTCACGCGAGCCAGTTGCGCCGCATCGATGTCCCCGCCGGGGTGCGTCCAGGGGACCCCCGGCGCGGCCTGACTCCAGGTGACGCCCTGGCTCCGGCCATCCGGGTAGAAGTCGGTCCCCGCGCCCTCGACCCAGGCGCGCGTGACGCGATGGACCACCGCGTCCTGCGGCCCATCGTCATAGCCGGTGTCGAAGCCGAACAGCTCCATCTGGGCCGACAGGATCGTGGCACCCGCGGGCAGCCCGCCCAGGTCAAACCGCACCAGGAAATGTCGCGTGTCTACCGTCTCGTTCTGATACAATTCCAGGTAGTTGAGCGCGCCCAGGTTGGCGTTCGGGTTGACGTTCGTGTCAATCAGCGCATCGGCGGCCGCGGCCAGCGTGACGCTCTGGCTGCCGGGGATCGGGGTCGGCGTGACGGTCGGCTCGCCGGTCGCCGTGGGCGTGGGTATTTGCGAAGCCGTGGGCGTGCGGCTGGCGGTGGCCGTGGGAGGCGGCGTGCCGCTGCTGGGGCGGAAGCTCAGGCGCGACCCGGCGGCATCCACTGCGACGACCGGCGCGGTGAGCACGCCGGCGCCATCCGCGCCGACCACGCCGCTTTGGAGCAGGGCGTTATCCGCCAGGCGGCGGTTCTCCCAGGCATAGGCCGCGCCGGGCGCGACCACGAACTGCTGGCGGCGGCGCGGGGTCACGTCCACGGTCTGGCTGGAGCCATCCGTCGTGCGCAGCGCGATGGCCCAGAGGCCGAGCGTGTCGGTCGGCGGCCCCGCGAAATCGTGCCAACTGGCCGACCACTCAATGTTCAAGTTATAGCTGGCCGGGCCGGTCGGCGGGACGGGACTGCTGCCGGTCGCGTAGCTCAAGCCCGGCACGGTCTCCGCGCGCCGCGCCTCCCAGTTGTGGAACGGCGCCCAGGTGGTTTCATAGGCGAGCATCGGGCCGCTGCCGGCGAAACCGAGCCAGGTGTGACCGGCGTTCTCGACCGCGGCGGAGAAGGCGCGGCGGCCGGCGTAAAACGCGGCGTAAACCGGCTGGCCCTGACTTTCCCACGCGATGACCGTATCTTGCGTCCCGTGGTTCAGCGAGATCAGCGCGGCGTCATTTCCGCGGCGGTTGACGAGCTGCGCCTGGTGGTTCTGCCAGTCCCACACCCCCATGCCGTCGTAGGGGGCCAGATGACCGGCGTAGCGGCCAGCGTTGCGGATCGGCAGGTTGGCGCTCCGGCTGCCCCATTTCCATTCCACATCGTTCACCCAAGGGGTCGTGCCGCCGGCGCCGTCGGCCGCGGCGTAGTTGGTCATCGGCTCGCCCGCGTGCGCCGCGGCGAAGACGTTGGGGTAGCGCAACGCCAGCGCCAGCGCGCCGCTGCCGCCCATGCTGCCGCCGAACACGTAGACGCGGTCGGGGTCGGGGATCAGCCCGTTCAGCCCATAGCCGCGTAGCGTGTCGTAAACCGCGCGCAGCAGCCGCTCCTCGGTGTAGTTGACGATCGGGCCGCTGTCGGCCTCGCCGCCCTGCCGATAATCATAGCTGGCCGAGTGGCCGTAGTACCAGGTCTGATGCGGGTCGTCGCCGTAGATCTGGAAGGCGCACCAATCGTAGGGGGTTTCGGCGGGGTTGGCGTAGCGGTCGCCCCAGCCGGAGATGTAGAGGTAGATCGGGTAGTTGGCCTGGGTCACGCCGCCGCACGCCGCAGTCGAGGGGAGCGCGACGCTGTAATTGTACGCATACTGCTGGTGTGTGGTCTCCCGCGCGTCGAAGGTCGGGTTATAGCTCTCATAATCCAGGTATTGGGTGAAGACCGCGCCGCGGCCGCCCGCGGCGCGCCAGGCCAGCACCGGCTGCGGATCGGCCGGCGTCTCGCTCAGCGAGGCCGCCAGGCTGTTGCCCGGCCCGAAATCGGTCAGGTTCTCCGCGCCGCCATGCAGTGTGGTCACGGCATAGTAGAATCCCCCCGTCTCGTGGCTCGTCCAGACGAACAGACCGGTCGTGTCGGTCAGCGCCTCGGCCAGGTCGTTGATCACGTAGTTGGCGGTGATGGGCGGCTGTCGGTCGCGCTCAGTCCAGAAGATGCTGCTCCCCTCGGCCAGCGGCCCCCAGCGCTCGGTCAGCCGCCGCGCCTGGCCGAGGTTGGCCGCGCTGATCGGCGCAGTGTGGCGGTAGACATGATACCGCTCGCCCGCCAGCCCGCCGACCTCGCTCCAGGTGAGGAAGGTCTGGCCGGCGCGGTGGAAGGCCGTCAGACCGGAGGGCTGCGCGGGCCGCGGGCCGCCGATCGTCGGAGACGGGGTGGGCGTGCGAGTGGGGGTGGGGCTGGCGGTCGGCGTGCGCGTGGCGGTCGGCGTCCAGGTGGGCGTGAGGCTGGCCGTCGGCGTGCGCGTGACGGTGGGCGTCCCGGTGGGCGTGGGGCTGGCCGTCGGCGTGCGCGTGGCGGTCACCGTGTGGGTCACCGAGGGCCGCCAATTGACCACGATCAGCGGAAGATAATTAACACGCGGGGTGGGGGTCGGCGAAACGGCCGACTCGCTCTGGCGCGGTTCTGACATCGCGGCCAGCCCGCGGCCAGCAACAACGAGACTGCCCAGGATCAAAAGGGACAACAAAAGGGACAGCTTGTGGCTCATGGCTGGACCCCCGGGAGTGTTGCTATAGTTAGGGCTTGTCAAAAAGCAGCTTTCCGAACGACGGAGCATCCTGAGCGGAGTCCGGCGGTGCGGGCCGGACGGAGTCGAAGGATGCGGCCTTCTGGGAATGGCTCAAGGGCTGGCATGGCGCATCCTTCGACTCCGCAGCGAACCCCACGCTGCTCCGCTCAGGATGCTTGGCACAGCCAGAACGGGAACTTATTCTTTGCCGAGCCCTTAGTCAGCTACCTTGTCCGTTTCCAGTATTGCAGGTTCGGCAGCCCGAGCTGCGGGAAGTCGAACTGCACCCCTTCCTTCACCAACAGCGTGCGGTCATAGTATTGCAGCGGGACGATCACGACCTCTTCGTTCAGCAGCGCCTTCTCGGCCGCCTGGTACAACGCCAGCCGCTTCGCCTCATCCCGCTCGGCCAACGCCTGCGCCAGCAGTTCATCATACTTCTTCGATTGCCAGCCGGTATATTGGAACGCCGACCGGGGGCTGAAGACCATGTCCAGCAGCGCCGAAGGGTCAGCGTAGTCCATCACCCAGCCCATGCGGTACAGGTTGTAGGCGCATTCGGCCGGCGTCTTGGCTGCACCGGCATGGTTAGGCTTGTTGCACGCGTCCAGGCTGCCCCGATAAACCGGCCACTTGCTGACGTTCAGCCGGGTCGGGATGCCGACCTGTTCGAGCATGGCGGCCACCGCTTTGAAGATCGGCTCGTTGCTCCCCTCCTGGTTGATCCAGATCTCGACCGGCGGCGCGGGCTTGTCTGGCCCGTAACCCGCCTCGGCGAGGAATTTCTTGGCCGCCTCCGGGTTATACGGATAGCCGACCGCCGGATCGGCGGCCTGTGAGCCGGGGATGTCGGGCGGCACGGCGGCCTGAGCGGGCACGTGCCAGCGCTGCTTCAGCACCTCTTCGATCAGCCGCTTGCGGTCAAGCGCGCTGGCGATCGCCTTGCGGAACGCGACATTCTTCGTCGGCCCGGCCTGGGTGTTGAGACCGATGTAGCTGACCCCTGGCCGCACGAGGACGCGTAACTCTTTGCCCAGGGCCGGGTCGGCCATCACCGCGGACGTCTCCTCGCCGGGGAACTCGGCGACCGCCAGATCGCCCCGCTTGTACTGCGCGAGCTGATCGGCCAGGCCCGGCACGATCGGGAACTCGATGCGTTTGAGCTGCGTCTGGCCGGCGTTCCAGTAGGTCGGGTTGGCGCGCAGCACCAGGCGTTGGCCGGGGACATTCTCGGCCACGGTGTACGGCCCGTTGTTGATCAGCCCGCCGGTCACGGTGCTGGTCAACTCCTTGCGCGCCGGGAAGAAGACCTGCATGGCGAACAGCTTCGGGAAGAAGGCGGCGGGCCGATCCAGCGAGACCTGCAAGGCGCGCTCGCCGACCGCCTTGACGCCGACCTTGCCGCAATCGGCGGTGTTGCCGCTGGCGAACGCCTTCGCGCCGGCGACGGCCGCGATATCGGTCAGCAGGTAGTAGTAATCGTTGCCGGTGGCCGGATCGAGGGCCAGGCACACCCCGTCCACGAAATGTTGCGCCGTCACCGGCCGGCCGTCCGACCACTTCGCCTCGTTGCGCAGGGTGATCGTGTAGACCCTGCCATCGGCCGAGACCTGATAGCCGGTCGCGCCGGCCGGCACGGTCGAACCATCCCCGCGCAGATTGTACAGCCCCTCGTACAACTGCTGCACCACCAGCGCGGAGATCGCATCGGTGGCCTCTTGCGGGCTGAGCGTAGCCGGCTCGCCGGCGAGCGGATAGACCAGCGTATCGGCCGGCGCGTTGATGGACGAGACATAGGCCGGCGTCGGGACCGGCGTCGCGGTGACGATCACCGTCTTCACCACCTCGCGCGTCTCCACCACGATGCGCGTCGCGACGACCGGAACCGTCACCTCGACCGTGATGATCTTCTCGGTCGGTTTCTCAGTCGCCTGCAGCTGGCGCGTCGAACAGCCCGCCACGGACAATATCACGGCCGCGAACACGGCGAATACAGGGAGTAACCACTTACCCGGAAATGTCGTCATAGATTCGATCAACCCTATCAATCTTCCAGTCCCTCATAAGTCTCTGGGCCGTGTTTGAGTCGGATCCGGATGATACGCACCATCTGTTCGTCTTCGATCACTCGATAGATCAGCCGCCATCGGTCCAAGGCAATCTTGTACCGGTCAGGTAAGTTGCTGAGTCCTGGCGTTTCGCGCAAACGTTCTGCGTGAGCTGGTCGGGGGTTGTCGGCCAGGGCCGCGATCTCACGTCGGATCCGCTGCCGATAGTTTCCCGGCAGATCAGGAATCGCCCGCCGCGCCTCTTCCGTATAGCTAAGCCGATAATGCACCCTGCGCCTCCAGCGCATCTATCTCTGCCCAGACCTCTTCGTGAGAGTATGTGCGTTCCGCGCCGCGGGCGATCCGCGCTTCGATTTCGTTGGCGACACGGATATCCTCGGCATCCTCCATCGCTTCTGCAAGATACGCGCTTTGTCGCTCAAAGGCCTTCCAGCGTTCCATACTCATCAACACGGCTGCACCCCGACCGCGTTGGGTCAAAATGACCGGGCCATGCACGAGGCGACCGATCACCTCATTCTGCTTGTGGCGCAAATCAGAAATCGGTACCACATCAGCAAGCACGCTCATCTCATCACCTCCCCAATGACATCCAATGCCCATCTTCATGCCATCTTACATCCAACCCACAGTCCCGTCAAATCATCCAAACGCGATGGCGACCCGCCAGGTTGCGGCGGCACGACCGGCGTGGTAGAATAGACGCCGTGGGGTGATATCAGGCCAGATGAGCCGTGCGGATAGCGCGGGAGGAGCAGAGATGAGTACATTGACGATTGAACTGCCGGAGCGAGTTAGCCAGGAGATTCACTACAGCGGGGTTCCTCAAAGGAGGATCGAAGCAGCAGTAGTGAATTTCCTTGAATTGTACTTGCAGGAGGTCAAGAGGATGCCATCTGTCCACTTTCAAACGACATGGGGCAATGGCGGAGAGTTCGCGCGTCGCGTGATTGCGAACAATCGTGCGTTGTTTGAGGAGTTGGCGCGACTTTGATAAGCGACAACGAAGATCCCACAGAGACGATCGGTCAACTCATTGCCCAGGTGTACGCGATACATGAGGTCGTGATCGCGGAGAGCGGAGGCTTGGAAGGGCTGCGGGATGCTGCATGCAGCGATCGCGCGTCCTTTCGTTACATTCTCCGGAGAGGATCTGTACGCGGATGATTTCGAAAAGGCCGCGGCGCTCTTTCACTCCTTGATCAAGAGCCATCCTTTCATGGACGGCACTAAGCGCACGGCGTTCCTGTCGGCCATCTACCTGCTGGAGAATCGGGGACAGGTCATCCCCGATCGGTTGCCCAAGGCCGAAGTCATCCGTTTCTGCATCACCGTCGCCGAAGAAAACATGCGCCTGGCGGCCGGCGAACCGATCACCCCGCGCAGCATCGCAGCCATCGCCGAGTGGTTTCGCCAGCTCGTGCGCGCCAGCGCATGAATCCCCGGTCGAGTATTATGCTATTGTCGTATTTCAAGAGGTGCGGCGCCGAGCAACGACGAGAGTTGCGGCGGATCCGCTGAGCAGGGCTATGGCGATCACCCATGGGATGCCCCGGCCTGATTCAGGGACAGAGGCAACCAGATGACGGGGGAAGTGTTGATGTAGCCTGGGCGACCCCTTGACTCGACGGCGAACTCGGCTTCAGGAGCAAGCCAGAAGCACGCCGGTTATCCAGGCGATCCGAACCTGGGTCCAGGCCATTCAATCGCAGGACGAAGGCCGTCACATCCCAATGCTCGTCCTCTTGCAGGCTGGCGGGTTCTTGCCACGGCATGGTCTGACGTCAGTAACAGGAGTTACGCAGTAGATGCTCCCAGCCGGTCTGCGACCGGCGCCGTTGGCCTGGACGGGTCGCTTTCTCTGGCCCGACGGCGGTCGCAGACCGCCTGAGAGCCAGGAGTGCGTAAGTCCTGTCAGTAAGACCTTGGCCGAGGTCGCCGCGGCATGCGCTGCACACCGGGGTGTAGACTTGCGCGCCCGCGTCAGCCTGACTGGCCGAAGGCGGGAGAGTCGGTCGGATCAGCCGTCGCTGAGCCGGCATGGCGAGCGTGGGCGTACTTCCTGCGCCGCCGGCTACTCGCCCAGCAGGCGTCACAACGACTAGGACGAGCAGGAGACGGGCGCAGAGAATGGCTCGACCGCTCAAGAAGCCCCGCGCATGCGCGGATCAAGCGCGTCTCTCAAGCCATCACCCAGGAAATTGAAGGCGAACATCGTGATTGCTAGCGCCAAGCCGGGAATCAACGCCAAATGCGGATAGGTGCGAATCACGCGCGCGCCATCAGCGATCATCATGCCCCAGGATGGCGTCGGCGGATTTACCCCCAGGCCAATGAAACTCAGAAACGCCTCGTAAGAAATATAACCGGGGATGGCGAGGGTCTCGGCTACGATCAGCGGGCCGATCGCGTTCGGCAAGATGTGACGGAACATAATGCGCAGATTGCTCGCGCCGATCGAGCGCGCGGCTTCGACGAATTCCTTTTCGCGCAACGAAAGCACTTGTCCACGCGTGAGGCGCGCCATGCCCATCCACGAAGTAATGCCGATGCCGATAAAAATGAACAGTAGTCCTCCAACGCGAGTATCCAATTGGTTCATCACGTATTTGAGGGAGCCTGGCTCTGGAATACCAGCAAAGGACGAGCGGAAGAACGCCATCATCAGGATGATCAGTAGCAGGGTCGGGAAGGCGTACATCACATCCACAAAGCGCATCAGGATATTGTCCAACTTGCCGCCAAAGAAACCAGCAAAACTGCCATAGGTCGTCCCGATGAGCAGCGCGATCAGCGGCCCTACCATCGCCACAGTCAACGAGATGCGCGTGCCGTAGACGACGCGGCTAAATACATCGCGTCCTAAATCATCCGCCCCCAGCGGATAGGCATTGTTGATCCGCGCGTAACCTTGCGTCATCGGGAAAAGGACCACAAGCCATTCGGGCATCGCGGCATTGTCTTTGGAAATCTGAACCTCGTACGATCGGAGCGCGATCACGGGCGCGAAGATATAGACAACGAAAAGCCCGAGTAGGAGGATTCCGCCCGTGACCGCGGCTTTATTGCGAACCAAGCGGGAAAACGCATCTCTCCACAGATTGGTTTCTTTGCGAAGTGTGATAGGGGCGCCAAGTGGTTCAGGCGTTGTTCCTGTTGTTGCCATTCTTTGCAATCCTCTACTGCACCCGAATCCGTGGATCCAAAAACGCATAGACAATATCCACGACGACATTGGCGATGACAAGCACCATCGCATACAATAGAATGGTTCCCATGATGACGGGGTAATCCCGATTGCTGATGCTATTAACGAAATACTTGCCCAAGCCAGGGATGCCAAAAACCAATTCGATTACGAACGTACCCGTAACCACCGCGGCAAAATACGGCCCCAACACCGTAGCAACAGGAATGAGCGAATTACGCAAGGCGTGTCTTACGATGATGATACGCTCTGCAAGCCCCTTGGCGCGCGCGGTTCGAATATAATCCTCGCGAATGATCTGAAGCAGACTGGCGCGAGTCAAGCGGGCGAGAATCGCCGACCCGCCCATGCCCAAGGTAATCGTTGGCAAGATCGCATATTTGAGATAATTCAGCGAAAATTCGCTGGGCAAAAATCCCAGAAGATAGGGTGGCTTGGCGCCCCAGCCGGTAGCAGGAAACCATTTCAACGTCACGGCAAAAATCCACACCAGAATCGGGCCCATGACAATCGCCGGCACAGACACACCGAAAATGGCGACCCCCATCCCCAAATAGTCCAGCCCTGTGTTCTGCTTGAGCGCGGCGAGGACACCCAACGGGATACCTAACAGCATTGCGAATATCACTGCCATGACACCAAGTTGGAACGAAACAGGTAATTGGTCACGGAAAATATCGTTCACGCTCCGGCTCTTGCTGGTATACGAAGGTCCGAAATTCATCCAGCGGAAGTAAACCTCGCCCACCTGCACCTCGATCAGGAATTGCTCCAATACCGATGCGCTCGGAGGGGCGGTCGTAACACGCGGCACCAAGATGTCATAAACGTACTGCGCATATTGGCGCCACAGGGGCCAGTCCAAGCGATAGCGCGCTCTCAAGTTCGCCATGATATCGGGGGGTAACGGTTTTTCCGAATCAAAAGGCCCTCCCGGCACCTGGTGCATCAAAACAAAAGTGACGAAGGAAACTACGAACAGGACCACAAACATCCACAAAACGCGCCGAACAATGAAACGCCCCATGTGTACCTCTAGCCCTTTGGCCCCAAGCGCACCCGGAAAATACGCCAGATTCGCAAAGCCATTCCCCCAACCACATCGAGTACTGCTTCAGCGGCTCATTCGCTGCGCTCATCACAGGAGTCAATCGCCGTTGTCTAGGACGGCGCCGGCCTGCGGACCGTCCCAGACAACTACAGAACCTTACTGCGTCACTTCCCAGTTATAGAAGATCTCGTGGCCGCCCACAGAGAAGGTACGCTTGATGTGCGGCTGCGTCAAAGTGTTACGCGTGTACCAGTAGAGCGGGATCATCACCGGGTCGTCCACCGTGATGATCTGCTCGGCCTGCCTGTACAAGTCCAGCCGCTTCTTCGCATCCGCTTCAACGGCCGCATCCTTGACCAGTTTCTCGAACTTGTCATTCTTCCACATGAAGCCGCCTTCCGGCTTGCCGTCCTTCGTCACCGGGTTCTGCGATCCACCCGAAGCGACCACTTCGTTGATGAAGTTGTTCTCATCGGGATAGTCCATGCACCAGCCCATGCGGAAGACCTGCGGCGTATCCTTGCTCTTGGTCGTCACCAGGTAGACTTTCCATTCCTGGTTGGTCAGCTTGACGTTCAGGCCCAGATTGTCCTTCCACTGCTGCTGGACGAATTCGGCGATCTTCTGATGCCCGGAAGAGGTGTTGAACATGTAGCTGATGTCCAACTTATCCACCGTGGTGTTCAATTCCTTCAGCGCGGCCGCCAGATACTCCTTGGCCTTCGCCACATTGAACTTGACGCCCAGGTCGGCGCTGTCCTTCATCGTCGGCGCCGCGGCGATGCCGGGGCGGCCGAACCATTGGGCCGGTTCCTGCCCGCCCTTTAGCACGGTGTCAATCAGCTTCTGGCGATCCACGGCGAAGGAAAGCGCACGCCGCAAGTTCGCGTTGTCAACATACTTGGCCGTGGTATTGAAGCCAAGATAGTATGTGCAGGTGCTCGGCGCGCTCACCAGCAGTTTGGACAGTTTGGCATCGGCCTTGACCCGATCCATATCGCCCGTCGGCACAGCGACCGCGTCCAGGTTGCCGGATTCGAACTCGGCCATGGCCGGCGCTTCGTCGAGCATACTGAAGGTGACCTCGTTCACCTTGGCCTGCGGGATCTCTTTCGAGCCGGGCCAGAACGGGTTCTTGACGATCGTCAGGGTCGAATCATGCACCCATTCCTTCAGGGTGTAGGGGCCGTAAGACTGGAAGAAGCCAGGCTCGATCCAGCGCTCGGCGCGCGCCGTCGTGCATGCGTCGCCGTCAATCAACCACGCGGGGGTCGCATACGCCGTCCACAAGCCCGCGATGTTGAGGTTGTATACGGCCGGGGCCAGGAACTTCATCTGCAGCGTCGTGTCGTTGATCGCTTTCACGCCGACCTTGGCCGTGTCAGTGATCGTACCGGAATTGTAATCATTCGCGCCAGCGATGACAAACGCCAGCACGTAGGCATAGGGCGAAGCGGTCTTCGGGTTGAGCGCGCGCAGGATGCCGTACTCAAAGTCCTTAGCTGTTACCAGCCGATCTTTGGTCTTGCCGTCCTTGTCGGGGCAGGTCTGGACTTTGGCCACTGCCTTCTTGGCGCCATCCCAACGCACCCACGGCACATCACTGCGCAGGGTGAAGGTGTAAACCATACCATCCTTCGAGATATCCCACTTGGTCGCCATGCCCGGCTGGAGCTCGCTGGTCACTTCGTTCAAGCGGGTCAGGCCGATGAACGAATTCTCGATTACCGTGATCGAACTGGTGTCTTCGGCGACGTTAGGATCGAGCGAGGGCACATCACCCACGCCAAAGTTATAGCGCACCACGTTCGGGCGTGCCAGCTTGGCGGTCGGCGCCGGTGTAGCTACAACCACCTTCTCGACGATCTTCTCGACCGGCTTCTCGACGACCTTCTCGACGACCTTCTCGACCGGCTTCTCGACGACCTTCTCAATCACTTGCGGCGTCGGCAACGCGCAGGCCGAGAGGAGCATGCTCAGGATCACCACGATCCCAAGCGCCACAGACCACTTCTTGGTAGACATGTCTCCTCCTGCAGAGATAGAGTAACTTGCAACGGGTTGAATGCGCCTCGACACTTCGCGGAAAACCACATCACCCCCCTTCAACACACATGGACCGCCATCAGGCGCCCTCCCAACCTAGCCGGCTGCTCCCTGATACACACGGCGCACGTCATCTGGGGTGGCCGCGGTCTTTAGGCCCAGCGGCGCTTGCCGCTTCTTAGCAGGCGGCTTCAAAACATTACCATACCGCTCGCAAAAGAACCGCACGCATTCGGGGGCTACGTCTATGGTTTGCTCGTCATAGCCCCCCGTCTCTGGATTGGGCCAGATCAGCGCATATTCCCCGCGTACCACCCGAAATCGCTCCCGATCCTTGAGCGCCCCAAACACACCGCCAGGATTCTCCTCCACCAATAATGGATGAAAATCCAGCTCATAAATTGAAACGTCTAATTCATCCTCAAACCATAGACGCAGAATATAGTCATCTACGTATTCCGCCTTCAGGAGGCCTTTCTCGCTGTGGCCCTCCCAGAGAGCCGCATTGTCCGCCAGAGCGGTCCATTCTTGCCACTTCATACCGATAGCTCCGCACATCGCCCTGGTATTTGACATGCACATGGGGTGGCGCATGGTCAACATAGTTCATCAAGATGACTAGCAGGCCCTTCTTGAATGGATGTGATACCGGTGGCATGGTCTACTCGTCTCTTGTCTACTTGTTTCCGCATCTACTTCTGATACAACCAACACGCCACGAGATGCTCGCCGCCGTAGTCGCGGAACTCCGGCTCGTTGTCCCGACACACATCCATCACCTTCGGGCAGCGCGTGCAGAAGTGGCAGCCCTTGGGCGGGTTGACCGGCGTCGGCACGTCCCCTTCCAGGATGATGCGCTGGCGCTGCTCTTCGACCACCGGATCGGGGATCGGCACGGCCGAGAGGAGCGCCTGGCTGTAAGGATGCATCGGATTGCGGTACAGCTCATCGCGGTCGGCCATCTCCATGATCTTGCCCAGGTACATGACGGCGATGCGATCGGAGATGTGGCGCACCACCGAGAGGTCGTGAGCGATAAACAGGTAGGTCAGGCCGAACTGCTCTTGCAGGTCTTCCAACAGGTTGATGATCTGCGCCTGGATCGAGACATCCAGGGCCGAGATTGGCTCGTCGCAGACGATGAAGGACGGATTGACCGCCAGCGCGCGGGCGACGCCGATGCGTTGGCGCTGGCCGCCGGAGAACTCGTGTGGATAGCGGTTGATGAAGTATGGGTTGAGCCCCACGACGCGCAGCAGCTCGCGCACGCGCTCCAGCCGCTCCGGCTTGTTGCCGATGTTGTGGACTTCGAGCGGCTCCGAGATGATGCTACCGACCGTCATGCGCGGGTTGAGCGAGGCATACGGATCCTGGAAGATCATTTGCATCTGCCGGCGCATCGGCCGCAGGTCGTTGTCCTTCATCTTGACCAGGTTCTGACCCTGGAACAGCACATGTCCGGCCGTAGGCCGATAGAGCTGCAAGATGGCGCGGCCGGTGGTGGATTTGCCGCAGCCCGACTCGCCCACCAGCCCCAAGGTCTCGCCGCGATAGACGTGGAAGTTGATCCCATCCACCGCTTTGACGTCCGCCACGTGGCGCTGCAAGATGCCCCGATAGATCGGGAACCACATCTTCAACGCGTTGACTTCGAGCAGTTTCTCACGGGTTGCGTTGTCACTCATTGCGCCACCTCCGCCGCAGCACGATTGGCGGTCTGCCGGAATTTAGTGATGTCAACCCAGCACGCGATCCGATGTCCAGGCCCGACGGGTTCGAGACGAGGATTCTCATTGGCGCAGCGCTCGATCCGGTAGTGGCACCTGGCATAGAACGGGCAGCCCTTCGGCAGGTCAATCAGATCGGGGGGTAGGCCTTCGATCGAGGTCAGGCGATGGGCGCGCGATTCGTCGAGGCGCGGCAGCGAGCCGAGGAGTCCAACGGTGTAGGGATGCCGCGGGTTGCCGTACATCTCCTTCACGCTCGCTTCTTCGACCACGAAGCCGGCGTACATCACGATGACGCGATGCGCCAGGCCGGCAACCACGCCCAGATCATGGGTGATCCAGATGATCGCCATGCCGATCTCGTCGCGCAGACGCTTGACCAGGTCGGTAATCTGGGCCTGGATCGTCACATCGAGCGCGGTAGTCGGCTCGTCGGCGATCAGGAGTTGGGGATTGCAGCTCAGCCCCATGGCGATCATCACGCGCTGGCGCATACCGCCGGAGAACTGATGGGGATAATCATCGAGGCGATTGACCGCCTGGGGGATGCCGACCATCTCGAGCAGCTCGACGCTGCGCTTGCGAGCTGCCGCTTTGTCCAAACCCATGTGCAGGATGAGCGCCTCGGCGAGTTGGAAGCCGATGGTCAAGACCGGATTGAGGGAAGTCATCGGGTCCTGGAACACCATCGCGATCCGATTGCCGCGCACCTGGCGGATTTCGTCGTCCGACACCTTGAGGAGATCCTTGCCGTCGAACCAGACCTCCCCACCCGTAATCTTCCCCGGAGGCTGTGGGATCAGCCGCAACAAAGACATCACGCCGACGCTCTTGCCGCAGCCGCTTTCACCCACAATGGCCAGGGTTTCCCCTTCGTCCAGGGTATAGCTGATGCCATTGACCGCATGGACGACTCCATCTTGCGTGAAGAAGCGGGTTTCCAGCCCCTTCACATCCAAAAGTCTACCCATCCCGCGCCTCCCGGCCTGGTATCGCTGGGGGAATCTGGCGTCGGCCTGGCAAAAATGATGATTGAGGAGAGCGACCAAACGTTGATTGACGACAGGCAGACACGCCACAGATCTCCCACATGACTCAGAGAGAGATAATAGCACAGCGCGCAAGACGTGTCAAATCAATCCTTCAGTTGGGTTTGCTGGCTGCCCAACTGAGTAGGCGCGCCCTGGCGGTCGCCCCCCCGACGGGCAGGCGCAAGGCCGCGCCCCTACGCCAGGTGGCAGGCGACCCAATGATCCGCTTGCTTCTGCGCGAAGACCGGCTCGATTGTGCGGCACACGTCGGCGGCGATGGGGCAGCGCGTGTGAAATCGGCACCCCGGGGGCGGATTGAGGGGGCTGGGCACGTCGCCGGCCAGGATGATACGCTTGCGCTTGAGTTTGGGGTCGGGGATGGGGATGGCGGACATCAACGCCCGGGTATAGGGGTGGAGCGGGTTGCGGAAAAGCTCCTCGCGCGAGGTCAGCTCGGCCATCTTACCCAGGTACATCACCGCGACACGGTCGCTGATGTGCTCGACGACACTCAGATTGTGAGCGATGAACAGGTAGGTGAGGCCAAATTCGCGCTGCAAGTCGCGCAACAGGTTAAGCACCTGCGACTGCACCGACACATCCAGCGCGCTGACCGGCTCATCGCAGACGATAAACTCGGGGCGCAGCACCAGCGCGCGCGCGATGCCGATGCGCTGGCGTTGGCCGCCGGAAAATTCATGGGGATAGCGCTCGCGGTGATATTCTTCCAGGCCGACCTTGCGCAACATTTCGAGCACGATGGCGTTGCGCTGGCGCTTATCGCTCAAGCCGTGGATCAACAACCCCTCGCCGATGCTCTCGCCGATCGGCACGCGCGGATCCAGCGACGAATAGGGATCTTGAAAAACGATCTGCATGTTGCGCCGCATTTGTTTCAGAGTTTTTGTATCAGCGCGCGCGAGATCTACCCCACGGAACCGGACTGTGCCGGCCGTCGGCTCGATCAGGCGCAAAACCGTGCGCCCGACGGTCGTCTTACCACACCCCGACTCACCGACCAATCCCAAGCACTCCCCTTTGCGAATGGTGAAGCTCACATCATCTACGGCTTTGACACGCGCGGTCACACGCTGGAGTAGTCCGCTCTTGACAGGGAAATACTTTTTGAGATTCTCGACAACTACCAGCTCTTTGGTATTCTGGTCGGTCATAGCGGCTCCTATTGATACAACCAGCAGCGCGCGGTATGACCGGGCGCAACAGACTTCAACTCAGGCTCCTGCTCAGTACAGATAGCCAGGCTATGTTCGACACGTGCACGGCAGCGGGGCGCAAATTGGCATCCCGGCGGCAAATTCACCAGATTGGGCACACTGCCCGGGATGACATCGAGCTTATCTTTCACCACGCCCAGCACAGGCACCGATCCGAGCAGGCCGATTGTGTAGGGATGTTGGGGCCGCGCAAAGATCGTCACGACATCGGCTTGCTCCACGATCCGGCCGGCGTACATCACCGCCACGCGCTGGCACATATCCGCCACGATGCCCAGATCATGGGTGATCAGAATGATCGCCGTACCCATCTCCGATTGGAGCCGGCGCAGCAGGTCGAGGATCTGCGCTTGAATGGTGACATCTAACGCGGTGGTCGGCTCGTCGGCGATGAGCAGCTCGGGCAGACACGCCAGCGCCATGGCGATCATCACGCGTTGCGCCATTCCGCCGGACAGCTCGTGCGGGTAGGCATCCACCCGTTTCTCCGGTTCGGGGATGCCGACCATCTTCAGAAGCTCCACAGCGCGCTCGCGTCCCACCGTCTTGCCGAGTGACTGATGGATCTCCAGTACTTCGGAAAGCTGATCGCCGACCCGAAAGACGGGGTTCAGGCACGAGGTCGGTTGCTGAAAGATCATCGAAATCCGATTGCCGCGGATGCGCATCATCTCGGCATCAGACGCCTGGACCAGGTCCTGATCGTCAAAGAGGATTTGCCCTTCCACGATGCGGCCGGGGATCCCCACCAGCCGCATCAACGATAAGGATGTGACGCTTTTACCGCAGCCGGACTCCCCCACCAGGCCGAGCACCTCGCCGCGATCCACATGGAAATCCACGCCATCTACGGCCTTGACCACGCCAGCCTCTGTATAGAAATAGGTCTTCAGGCCGCGCACTTCAAGCAGGCGCTCATTGCGCGGGGTAGCATCGCCGTTGCTCACTTGCCATCTCCTGATTGCTCCAAATATCCGCGTGTTCGCAGCGTTTCGTACAGCGGTTCCGGGTTGTTCAGCACTGGCGGGCTGGAACGATAAACGCCGTTGTTGCCCAAAAGGACGATCTTCAGTTTGTCGGTGGGCGGTTTTTTCATGCTACAGCTTCAATCGCGGATCCAGCGCATCGCGCAGCCCGTCGCCGATGAAGTTAACGGAGAGCACCGTCAAGAAGATACAGAAGCCGGGCGAAAGGGCCTGCACAAACAGATACTCCAGCGGCGAGTTGCGCGCCTCGTTGAGCATATTGCCCCAGGTCGGCACGGGCGGCATGATGCCGAAGCCCAGGAACGAGAGCGCCGACTCCGCGATGATCACCCCGCCGAAGCCCAATGTGGCTGCCACGATGATCGGGGCCAATGAGTTCGGTACCAGGTGGCTGAATATCAGCCGGCCGCGGTTGGCGCCCAACGCCTGGCTGGCCTCGATGAAGGTCTGGCTGCGCAAGCTGAGCACGGAGCCGCGCACCAGGCGCGAGACGGTCATCCAGCCGAAGAGCACCAGGATCATGATGATGATGATCACGCTCAGGTTGGAGCCGAGGAACTTCTGAAGCGCCGGGTATTGACGAAGGCTGCTGGAGATCACCAGGAGCAGCGGCAAGTTGGGGATGGTCAGCATCACGTCGGCCAGGCGCATGAGCGCCGTGTCCACCGCGCCGCCGAACGCCCCTGCGGAGGCGCCGATCACGGTGCCGAGCAGGATATTCAACATGGTCACGACCAGCGCTACACCCAGGGAAATCCGGCCCGCGTAAAGCAGACGCGAGAGGATATCGCGCCCCAGTTTGTCGGTGCCGAGCACGTGCACCGGCTCGCCCATACCACCCGGCGTCATCAGCGAAGCATAAGAACGATCCAGATGGATGTCCTCGTAATAGTACGGCGCGATCCATTGGGCCAACAGGCTGGCAACCACGATGATCGCCAGGGTCATCAGGCCCACCATCGCCAGCTTGTGGCGGCGCAGCCGGCGCCAGGCCAGGCCCCACTGGCTGATCGGCTTCTCGGCGGCGACTGGCTCCAGCCGCAACGCGTCGGCGGTTGCTGCGGACATGTCGTGCTCCTAGCTGTATTGAATGCGCGGGTCAACCACCGCGTAGAGGACATCGGCCAACAGATTGGCGAAGACCACCAGGAACGCCTCGATGACGAGGATGCCCTGCACCACCGGCCAATCCGAGTTGGCGATGGCGTCAATCTGCATCCGGCCCATGCCGGGCCACGAGAAGATGCTCTCGGTGATGATCGCGCCGCCGAACAGGCCGGGGAGGCTCAGCGCAAAAATGGTGATGAGCGGGATCAACGCATTGCGCAGGCCGTGCTTCAGAATGACGATCCGCTCGCGCAATCCCTTGGCCCGCGCGGTGCGCATATAGTCCTGGCGCAGCACTTCCAGCATCGAAGAGCGGGTGTAGCGTGCCCAGCCCGCCATGTTGAAATAAGTCAAGACGAGCGCGGGCAGACCCACATGGCGCAGGCCGTCGAGGATGAGCTTGCCTTCATCGCCGGCCAGCTCCGGGTAGGCGCGGCCGAAAGTAAAGATGCGCGAGAGCGCCTCGATGATATCCCCCTCCATGCCGGCGGTGCGCACGCCGCTGGTGGGAAACCAACCGAGAGCCACGGCGAAAATCGCCATCGCCATCAGGCCGGTCCAAAACGTGGGCATGGATTGGCCGAAGAACGCTAGGGCTGTCACCAGGTAGTCCGTGATCGAATACTGCTTGACCGCCGAATAGATGCCGATGGGGACCGCCAGCGCAATCGCCAGCAGCAGCGACAAGCCCATGAGCAACACGGTGTATCCCAGCCGTTGCCAGATCATGCCGAGCACCGGCGAGCCGGTCTGCATTGTCCACGACTGGCCCCAATCCCCGCCCACGACCTTGACCAGCCAGCGCACATAGCGCCCCTGGTCAAAACGGCAGGGTTGCTGCTCGCCTTCGAGTTTCGGGCAATACTGGCCGGGCAGCAGCGGCTTGTCCAGATCGAGCAGCGCGTTCAAACGGTCAATCATGGATTGCGTCATGCGCGGATTGGAGAGTTTGAGCATATCGAAGGGGCCGCCGGGCGCCAGGTTGATGATCACATAGATCAGGATAGAGATGAAAAACAAGAGGACAACTGATTGGATCAAACGGCGAATGATGAATGTGGTCACGCTCTACCCTCCCCGACTCGTGTGCTGTCGCAGCCTGATACAAATCAGCCGCCAGGAAATCGCCCGGAGCGAACCCTGGCGGCTGAAGTCTCATGTGAAAGAGATCTGACAGCGCCTGCCCTGAGCCCGTCGAAGGGTCTTCGAAGACCTGTCAGATCTACGCCCAACCTACTTGCTCAGCTCCCACTGCCAGACATTCCAGGTGTCCGGCGAATTGCTGGTGGGGCCGGGCATCCAATTCTTGAACCCGGTGCGCGCGACGTAAACGCGAGTGTTGGAGAAGAGCGGGATGACCGGCACATCCTTGGTCCATTCCTGGAACCACTTCTCCAAGACCGGCTTGCGCTTGTCACGCGAAAGGCTGATCTCAGGATCATCCTCGTTCTGCACCGCCAACGTATCCGCGGCCTTGTTGCACCAGCCCGGATAGTTCTGGCCGGAGAAGTTGTTCTCCTTGGCCGGGATGCTGGCGCAATTGTAAAGACTCTTGAACTGCGGATCGTCGCCGGTGATCCAGGTGTAGATCGCGGCGTCGAACGTCCGGCTGCTCAGCGGGCCGCCGGCCTCAGCGGTCGCGAACAAGCCGCGGCCATAGAGGAACTGGATGTTCACACCCACGTTGATAGACTTCCATTGCGCCTGGATCACCTGGGCCAACGCCTGGCGGTCCGCCCGGTCGGTGGTCATCAGAGTGATTTCCAGGTTCTTGGTGACTTCCTTGCCACCTTCGGTCACTTTCTTGGTGCAGGGCAGCGCCTTGCAGTCCCAACCCGCGTCCTTCAGCAGTTGCTGCGCCTTGGCTTTGTCGAACGGGTACTTATTGTAGTTATCGGAGTAGCCCCAAGAGATGCCCTTTGGTACGGGCAGGTCGGTGGTGGCTTGCTTGCCGAAGTAGAGGCGATCTACCAACGTCTTCTTGTCGGTCGCGTAATAGAGCGCCTGGCGCACCCTCACATCATCCAAGGGGGACTTGGTGGTGTTCAGGTCAATATGCTCCCACTGATAACCCGGTTCGTACATGACCTTGTAGGCGCCGGCCGCCGCAATCTTGTCCAGATCGGGCGAGTTCGCCACAGTCAGGCCGCCGGTGCCGGTGACGGCGTCAATCTCACCCTTCTGCAGCGCAGCGATCACCGCCGGGGTCTCGGCGAAGAAGCGGAAGATGATGGTCTTGATCTTGGCATCGCCCAAGGGGAACGGCTTGTCGCTCTTCTCCAGGACGATTTCCTGACCTTGCTTCCATTCTTTTACGACATACGGGCCATCGCCCAGCGGCTTGCGGGAGAACTCAGCCTTGGGTTGATCCTTGCCCGGGACCTTGGCCAAGACATGCTCTGGCAGCCAGCCCGTGCCGACGCTCCAGTACACCGAATCTACCACCGGGCCTTTCTGGTCTGCAAAGCCCGATTCCACATAATCGGCCTTGAACTTGTCGAACGGCACATTGCCCTTGAGCGTGCCGGCCGCGGCTTCCTTGGCCTGCTTCTCGCTCATAAAGATGGTGATCCAGGTGCTGTTATCCACGGCCTTGAGATCGTAAATCTTCTCCGTCGTGTCGCGGGCGGCAACCTGCATCTCCGGGTCCATGATCAGCTTCCAGTTGTAGATCACGTCCTTAGTGGTGACTGGGGTGCCGTCCACCCAGCGCCAGCCGGCCTTGATCTTATGCGTGACTTCGAGGTGCTTGTCCGCGCCCTCGCCCACCCACTTCGCGCCGCCGTTATCCAACATGGGGACTGGGCCATCGCAGCCGAAGTTGACCCAGTCGGCCTTGTCGTTCTGGCCCATGCAGCCGATGATGACCGCGCCCATCACGATGGTGCGGGCCATCATGGAGCCGATCAGTGGATGCAGCGTATCAGGTTCTTGCTGGAGCGCCAACACGGCCGTATCGGCCGGCTTCTCGGCCGGCTTAGGCGGTACAGGGGTTGGCGGGACGGGTGTCGCCGTCACAACGACCTGCTTTTCTTTCTCGACGACCTTCTCCACAGGCTTCTCAACGACCTTCTCGACGACCTTCTCGACCGGCTTCTCGACGATCTTCTCGATGACCTGCGGGGTCGGGACTGCGCAGGCGCTCAGGATCATGCTGAGAATGACGATGACACCCAGCACAGCAGACCACTTCTTGACAGACATTGTCTCCTCCTGATTCAAGTGAGTTGAAAGATAGACCGACATCAAACGACCGAAGAGCAAGGATGTGGGACTTCGTGGTTCTGGCGGCCGGCCGCGCGCGTATTCTACGGAGCTAAGCGCAACACAGACGCCAAAAATCACCTCCTTCCAGAGCGTTACCGTGAGAAAGGCGAGTGACCGCTTCGACAGAACCGTTGCCTATGGAGCATGGGTCTCTAACAAAGGCGGCGTAAGGATAGCATCAGATAACACAGATGTCAAATCGAATTTATCGGGGGCGCCCCCGAAGTACACGGTCGCTGAGCCTGTCGAAGCGGCCGGTCTGCGGCCAGTCACAGTCAGCGGCCGCGATGCTGGCGAAATCGCCGCCGCGTGCTATAATACCGCCCATGCCCATCCTGGACATCAGCCGCACGCTGAGCGCCAGCCTGGCCGTCTGGCCCGGCGACCCGCCGTTTGCCAGGCAGATGTTGGCAAGCCGGCGCGCGGGCGCGGCCGTCAACCTGTCGGCCCTGGCGCTGAGTGCGCACACGGGAAACACATATTGACCTGCCGCGCCACGTAAACGACCACTACGCTCACGTTTTAGCACAGGCCGGAGCACGCGGCCTCCCGCATCAGCATCATCATGCACTCAGTCGCCGCGGTGCGCACGGAGGCGGCACGGGGCATGCTCGCCGAGGCGATGGATCTGGTGATGCAGATCGGCTGGCGCAACGACCGATGGGTCGGGCTGGAGATCTGGGAGGTCGCCGGCCTGCGGGCGGTGAGGTGAAATTCCGGCAATTGTGGCAGCCCGGCGATGAGGCGCTGGCGGCGATGACCCGGTGTCCGCAGTTCGGCCGGGCCGAGACGTAAAGCGAAGGAGGCGTGCAAGATGGCGACTGACGTGATCCTTGGGCCTGATGGCGCTCTCTGGCCCGCGTGGCGTAGCCAAGGCGGGCTAGTTGCTCTTGACCATCGGCGTCGTCGTGCAGCGACGACGCCGGACGCGGAGGGCACTGCGATCGCCCAACTGCTCGTGCTGCTGGCGGCCGGCGATCAGGCGATCATGACAATGTCAGGAGGATTGATGATAGATCGTCCTCGCAGCCAGGCAGCAGCACCAATTCTCTTTAGAAGTGCTTTCCCCCGACCCCATAGTTCTTTCTGATCCGGTTCGTGTTGAAGAGTTGCCAATGATAGCAGGCACGCTGCCTCATCTAGTTGTCGGTGTGACTGTATTGCCAGTTCTAAGGCCTGTCGTAGAATTGACTCTTGAAGTGACTGGGGATTGTGCTTGGCCAGACAACGCAAGGCGATTACACGGAGCGCTGTTGACCCGCTCTCCTCTGCCATCTTATTGGCGCGTCTAGCAAACTCCAATGCCTCATCGTGCTGCCCCATGCCAGCGAGACATCCAGCATGCCAAATATAGTCACAGACGAGGGCTTCGGAATTGTCATTACTCTTTTGGAAAGTCTCGTCTGCTTGCAGGCCAGGTAGAGCCTCTCGATACTTCCTCTGATGCAAAAATACAGCGCTCATGTTGCTAACGGCGCGCATCTCCTCAAGCGTATCTCCGGATTTCTGGGCCAGGCTCAAGTGACGTCGGATGTACAAAGCGGCCCGGGAAAGATTGCCTCGCGATAGGCTGACCAGCCCCAAATTGCCGACCTCCATGCTCATTGTCTGATTCTCGTTGTGTTCTCTCTTGATGCGTATGGCGTTATTGATAGTAGATTCTGCTTCGTCCAGCTTGCCTTGACTCCAATAGACAATCCCCAGTGAACCAAAAACGCGCGCGTGGGCATAAGGATTGCAGACCGAGGAGTATACCTCAGCAGTATGAGATAGGTCGCTCTCAGCAGATGGATAATCTCCTAATGCCCAATAAATGATACCTCTCTGATCGTAAGCGTCCGCCAAGGTTTGAGGGTCTCTTAGAGCAGCTTTCTCCAGATACGCGATTGCCTCATTGATATAGGCTAAAGCAGAGATCAGATCTCCCCGTCTTCTGTACACTTTCGCCTTAATAGCAAAAAGTCGCCCTTTAGCTTCGTTTGACGCGTTACACAGCAGGGGATGGCCTTCAATATCTACGAGACAGCGATCAGTTGCGTCTGCCGTGCCTTTCCGAGTAAAGATGTGAATCAATAATTCTGCAACAGAAATCGCCAGATCAATATCCCCCGCCGTTATCGCCGCAACAAAAGCCTGCAGCTGGAATTCAAGCGCTTGATCTATGCGGCCACTGAGCATCAGCAGTTGAGCCATTTCGTTAAGTAAAGAATTATGCCACTTGACATCATCTCTGGTTTGCGTCGTTCGTAATCCAAATCGCAGAATCTGTTCCCATGCGTACCAAAACCCCCACCGTGTTGGCCAATCTCCAAGGTCTACCATGAGGTCAAGTAAAGGCGCTTTCAACCCTGCGTATCTGTGCGCTTGCTCCATCAATGTTAGCAGGCTGCTGCAATGTGGATACAGCTCGAGCGGGCGATTGCAGCGTTCATTCACATAGGCTTTCGCTCGGACTAGCTGGATCCCGATCCGCCGTTCTGTGCTTGAAGACCAAGTCGATTGGTCCACAGATGGGGATTCGTCATGGGCGATCGGTTGCAGACTCTTCATCGCGTCAGTGCCTTCCATTGATCAGGTAGATCTGAATTCAGCCAATCAATAGTGAACTGATGCAAACGGTAAAGCGGACGCGTTAACGAACCACCGACTTGCACCAAATGCTGGTCTGTCAATTCGGTAAGCGAAGCCTCAAGGGCGGCGGACCCGAAACCAGTGATGTCTTCCAGGTATTCCTGATCTTCACCGTCTGCGGAAATCGAACGCATATGAAGCAGAAGATCGCGTGTCACCGGCTCTAGCCGGAACCAAGCTTTTTTATAAATAGATTCCATCAGTGACTTGGCGCGCGGGGTACGTCCTGTAGAGAGATTCTGCAGGATGGAAGTGATAGACTCGTTTCGTGCTAATTGGCTGGCGACAAATTGCAGGGCCTCGGGCAGCCCATCGGTTTTCATGTGGATTGAACGAAGCTCCGTATCAGTAATGGAGCTCATTTCTCTACCACTTTGTTCTAGCCGGTAGCGCAGGAATGCGATGGTATCCTCGACCGCCAACGAAGGAACGACTAACGAACAAATATAGGACTCTTGATGCAGGGCGTGCCGCCCAACGATCAAGAATCGGCTTGGGCCGGCCAAACCATATAGCCACATTGCAATTTGCGAAGGATTTGCAGCATGCTCAAAATTATCGAGAACAATGAGGGCCGCTTCCGCGCGCAAGGTACTGCGCATTGTGGCTTCCTGATGCTCAGTGTTGAGATACAACAGATCTTCTCGTTTGACCTCGGCTACCATGTGATTCAATAATTCAGCGAACATGAGGTCTGACCGTGGCTGAGGCTCGCCGGAGTACAACGCGGACTCAGGAACGATAGCGCGCAGGTTAAGCCACGGCAAGTACGAAAAATGCCCGCTACTGACTAGTTTGTTAACTACTGCTACCGCGAGCGCCGTTTTACCAACCCCCCCCCATGCCGGACAATGATACGATAAGCGGTCCCGTTGGGTCAGTTAACAGGTTTACGACCGCATTAACAAGGGTCTCACGACCAAAAAGCCGTGCAGTACTGGGCCGTTGCATGTAGGAACCACGCGTGCGCTGCTTGAGTTTCGCGTGCTCAGTTGCTTCCTGAGAGCGCAACACTTCAACCAGCAATCGGAGCCCATGTCTTTCGCGACGATTAATCTGCCGAGGATTCACGGCGGCATGCTTTGCCATGTCGTTGACACTGACAGTTGAACCACACAAATAACGATGATAGATTACGCTCCAAGCCTGCAAATCTTCGCTTCCATTTCTGAAATCCCCGGCTACTTGTTTGCACGCCGTCTCATAAGGAAGAAATATAGGCTTATCGGGCGATTGCCCATCTCGCAATTGTTTCAAGGCGGAGTATGTTACCTGCAAAATATGATCCTTAAGTGAGTAGCCAGGCGTTTGGTCAGATATTGCTTTGAGCGAATGTAAATCGAAAAGAGAGACCGGTGGGTCTTCGTGGTGAGCGATTGCCTTCAGCAATTCAAGTACGAAATCCTCGGAAATCGCGTCGAGCAGCATTGCAACTCCCTTTCCTTGTCCAACGAGAGCATATGTGGTGGCTCTGCACTCTTCAATCTCCCTTCATGCAATTGACTGCCAGCAGTATATCACCTCGATATATTGTTGTAAATACCTTGCCGATAAATGTCCGATTTTGAGCCGATCGGAGACGAAAGACTATAGACAAGCAAGCACTCCTATTCTTTAATTGGGGCGAGTTGTGATCAAGCAGGAGCCGCTTCGCAACGAGCAATGTGCCTTAATTCTGCCTGAATCGTCTGATGTCTTCGGCGCCTGCGGCACATTACAACTGCGGTAGAAGGAGAGGAGGTGTCCCGATTCCAAAACGGTCCTTCAATAGATCACGTCAACCCAGATCACGTCAACCCACCAAGAAAGGAACATCAACATGAAAAAGGTACAACTGAAGATCGTCATACTTATGATGGTTCTGGCGCTGGTAATGACCGGGCCAGCCTCAGCATTCGCTAGCGGAAACGAGAACGGTAGCGGTCCGATAACATCCGACGCGGCGATAAAGATCGAAGGAAACGGCTCAGCCCCCAACTACGTTCCAAGCGCTATAGAACTGCAGCAGCGGGCGGCCAAGGAAGCACTGGCGGCCAACCGCGTCGCTATCGCAGCGGCTGGCGACTATGATCGGACATTGTCCGTTGGGGTCTGGAAACAGCCCGAAGATGCGAAGTACATTAATCACTGTGGTCCGGCCTCGACTCAGGTGGCTTTGGATGTGCGCCTTGATGCCTCGAAAGTTCCAAGTCTTGACACATTGGCGAAGGAAGAAAAGACCAACGACGGAAAGACGGGCACCTACATGCAAGACATCAAGCCGGTGCTGAATAAGCGCCTCAGTACTTCGTGGTATGTGATCGGAAATGCCAAGGATCAGGCGAGACTGGGGACCTGGATCCGTGCGGACATGGACTTCAACTATGCTATGGTGACAGGCGCGAAGACCGGGCGGATGCCTGGATGGGGAGGACGTAATGTCAACCACATTGTGGCAGTGTATGGTTTTCGTCAGCCGGTCAGCGGTTCTGCAACCGTAAGGTATACCGACACTGCCAGTAAGAAAGCCGGCTTCACCGGGAACTACTGGAACAGTGCTAGCTTGAGTGACTTCTGGAGTTACGTGAAGGATAACAACATCCAGGCGTGGTGATAGGAGACCTATATGATGACCGGGCAACTACGGACTGGCTCGAATCAGGTGCGCAGATATAGCTGGCTTCTGTATTGCCTGGTCTTGTGCGCATGTGCTGCTGCTCCTCAGGCGGCGTCGACGGTGATCTCGCCGGCGCCGCCAAGCCCTGCGAGCGTCTTCAGCGCTTCCAACTCTCCAGTACATTCCGTCGAACTCGACAACCAGATCGCCACTGGGTTGACGTTGGATCGGACTCATGTATACTGGATCACGCCTCAAGACCCTCAGCATATCTTTAGTTATCCGCTGACCGGTGGGCTTGTAACAACGGCAGTGAGCTCGCGCTTTAGCGATGGCGATCTGACCACGATGCGGCCCATTCGCAGTGGCGACTGGTTGATATTCCTGGATACTCCCACCGCCTCTGGCAACGCAACATGGGTCTTGCGTGCCTTGAATCTGCTAGTTGGTACCGAGCAGATTATTGGAAACGTGCAGGATGATCCTGCATCCTGGCCTGGACCCGAGGTTAGCGCAGATGGAGCTCAGGTGGTGTGGACTCGTCTTCAGTCGTCGCAACATTCGGCCTGTGTTGAAACTATTCTTACCAGCTACAATCTGACAAGTGGTCAAAGCCGGGAATTGAATCGCGGGTGCGTTGAAGGTCATTACCGATGGTCGTATCCGGCCTTGTCTGGCGACAGATTGCTTGTTGAGCAGGACTCCGTACGAAGTGATGAAGACATTAGCAAGGTGATTCTTTTCGATCTGAACACCGGACGATCTGAGATTCTCAATCCTGACTACCCCGGTAGCATGCCTATTGTCTCGGGTTCTTGGGCTGTATGGAAAGCGGCCTCTCGTTTTCAATGGGGGCGCGAGGTAGTGATTTATAATCTTGATCGACGCGAAGGACGATTGCTTCAAAGCCCTGGCGCAAGCCCGCTGGATCCTTTGTTAGTCGGCCTTTACTTGTATTGGCCGCCATCAGCACAGCAACCATTTTTCGTGTATGATATCAAGCGGGATGAACTGCTCACTATAGCGACGCCATCCGAAAACGAAGATATCGTCTCGGTAGCTATTTACGGTGGTACCGTCGCGTGGTGTCGCGACTTGAATGCCCAAAACGCCAATGTCCATCACGGCCTTTTGGAATGGCAAGAGCTACCCCGCCGATAAATGTCCGATTCTGAGCCGATTGACGCGTGTATGTCGTCGACAAAGTGCGCCAACCACCGTATACTGAAGGCAGCAATCAAGAGGAGATTGCTTCAAGCGGATGGTGACTGCGTATCCTCTGGGTCTTCGGCAATTCGCCCGATACTCGCAGTATACCTCGACGGCGAATGCGCATAAATAAAAGGAGATAATCAAATGCATGGGAAAATGAGGTTAAGCTTTGCGTTTGGGCTGTTGGTAATACTGATGACGCTGGTAGCTCCCTTGACGCAACCAGCTTCGGCTGCAGGTTGCAGCGGTATCGGCTGCAACAGGAAGGATCCGGGAACTACGGGATGTTCGATTGGCTCATCGGTGCTTCAAAGCACCTCTTTCATCTACCGTAGCGGTAAGTCAACGCCGTTCAACGGTGTCATCGAACTGAAGTATTCGCCCACGTGCAAGACGAAATGGGCCAAGGTAACGTTGACGAAATCGGCCCAGATTCAACTCGGATTGAAGGATAAAGCTGGAAATATGATCCGAGATTCGTGGTATATGACGGCAAATCAGTCGGCCTATGGACAGATGTGGTATGCCCCCACTCAGTCAGTAAAGGCATGTGTGTATGTCGGCTACGACAACCAACAATTCTGTACCGCGCTGGGTTAGCTTATGTCTTTGATCGGTGAATCGCTCTGGCAGAGTCTTGCTCAACTCTGCCAGAGATCGCTCAACACGCAAGGAGGATCCTCCATGAAATACGTTACCATTCTAATTCTGGTGAGCATGCTCTTGGGCCTGTCGATGCCCCAGATTGCATCAGCAGCCCCTTTGCCTCTCAGTGTCGGACAGTGTGCTGTGGTAACGGGCGCGAACGGGGCTGGCGGACTGGCCGTTCGTTCACAGGCTGGACTGAGCAGCACGATCATCAGGCGCATTCCTGATGGCACCGTCGTAAAAATCCTTGGGGGCCCGATTTCCAAGGATGGCTATACTTGGTGGCAACACGATCAGGGTGGATGGTCAGCGGGTACCTATCTGGCTGACAAGGCTTGTCCTGGGACAAACCGGTTTTCAGTGGTCCTTGATGCTGGCCATGGCGGTAGCGATCCGGGCGCAGTGAACGGGAGTTTGAAGGAAAAAGACATCAATCTCGATGTGACCAACCAAGTGAAAAGCCGGTTGGAGCAACGCGGGGTGACCGTGTATCTGACTCGAAGCGGCGATACGAACCCCGATATTGGACAGCGTGTCCAAGTATGCAAAGACAAACGCCCCAACTTGATGGTATCTGTCCACACTAACGCCGGTGGTGGTACCGGACCTGAAGGGTGGTATACCCAGCGCTACTTCGGCTCTACAAGCCAGGCGTTGGCTGCCGAATTAGCCACGTCTATCGCCAACAGCACAGGAATGAAGAACCGTGGTGCGAAGAATGAGACGCAGAACCGTCTCGGTAGTCTGGGAATTTTGAGTTGCGACAAGGCACCATCAGCGTTGGCCGAGATGTCGTTCATCGATGCACCGAGCGGTACAAAAGATCGGGGCTACCTGTCGAGCGGTCGCGGTGCCTTGGCGCAGGCGATTGCTGATGGGATTTGGCGGCAACTGAACCGGTGAAGCTAGACTGAAATCCGAGGTGAGGTCATCTGTTCCGCACACCCGGCGCAGTGCCTCTTTGATGACAAGGTAGCATTGGGGGTTGTCACTCATGGTTAGTTGGTTCCTGTCGTGGTTGTCAACCTCAGAAGCTTAACCGAGTTATCGCCTCCTGCCCTGGAAATCACCGACATATGCCGCAAGATGGCATCTTGCGGCATATGAACAACTGCCGAGAATTGTCAGATAATCATTCTTGTATGTCTATTTTCTCGTCGGGGCAAGAACTCGAACCGGCAAAAGAGGCGCTGCGACGTTTATATAGTTAGAGGTACGAATAGGAGGCGATACCATGAAGCCCCGCAATCCGATGGACAAACTGCTCATTCTTCTGCTCATTGCCGGCCTGATTGGTCTGCCAGTCAGTAATACCTTGTTCCCGTCAGAGACCCTTGCCGCCCCACTGCTCATCAGCGTTGGCGGTTGCGCAGAGGTGTACAACTCTCCCAGTGGCCTGAATGTGCGATCTGGGCCTGGCACGAGTTATAGTGTCGTTGGCGCTGTCTACAATGGGACGATAGTCAAGATCACAGGCGGGCCTGCCAGCGGAAGCGGTTATGTCTGGTATCAACACGACCGTGGTGGCTGGTCGGTCTCCGATGGACTTCGAGACGCCGCTTGCAGTTGCAGCGCCCCGTCCTCCCCCAGCCTGAGCAGCCCTTCCAGTGGCTCGAACCAACCCGCCAACTACGACCTCACCTTTTCTTGGAACACCGCCTCAGGCGCGACAACCTATCTGATTGAATGGTGGGGCGGCCCGTACAGCACAATGCAGCCTTGCGGCTGGCAGTCTGGAACCTCGTGTCACATCGGCACAGTGTGGCCGGGCTACACTTACTCCTGGCATGTCAAGGCGCGTAACTCTTGCGGTGAAAGTGGTTGGAGCGAGACGCGCTCGTTTAGCATCGCGTCGCCCCCCGGGCACATCTACGTGGCCTCGGGCCTGGAGTTGCAATCGGACCCCAATCATGCCTGGCCCCCATATGCCGGGGATAAGCTGATTTGTCGTTTCACGCTTGGCAACGACGGTGCTCAATCCGTCCTCCTATCACGCTGGGGCTGCCGTCTGCGGCTCACCAGCAACCCTGCTGATGCGCAGTGGGACATCCTGTCCAATGCTTCCAATCTCACGCTGGCGCCTGGCGCCAGTGTGCGCTTCGACCAAAATAACGAGCGCCAGTTGCCCGCCGGCCACTACCGGGTTGAGATCACCTGGCAGGAATCGAGCGATTCGTGGCAAGTGACTGCGGGACAAGAATTTGATGTGGTGGCTCGACCCGTCACGTCTACGCCTACGCCCACGGCTACTCCTACTCAGGCGATACCATCCTCCAGAGCAATACAATACGCCAATCAGAATGGCGCACATATCTTGAAAGTTGACTTACGAGATCCCACTGTCTACATGCGCGCGGCGCTGGCGCGCAATGATCAGGGCGGGCGAGAGACGGTCAAGACTATGGCCCAACAGCACGGGGCTGTGGCGGCGATCAATGCCGACTACTTCGGCTGGGGGTGCGCGACGAACGCCGGCTATTCGTGCGCCGACGGCATGATCTACATCAACGGGCAGGACAAGACCCACTGCACCTGGGATTGCAAGAACTATCGCAGCTCGTTGGCCTTCTCAACCGACAATGCACCCAACATCGGCAAGGGGGAGTCAGGTCGGGGGCAACTGTGGAATGTAGTGGCCGGCGGGCCGCAGATCATCCGCAACGGCCAATCCCTCGGATGGAATGTGCAGTTACGCGATCCCAATGGCGACGGCCAATGCATAGATGGCACAGGCGACGACGTGCAGATCAACGATGAACTCTTCGGTTGCTCTGCCCTCGCCTGGAGTGGCGCTATGGCGCAAACCGCCGCCGGCGTCACTCAGGATGGGAACACCCTAATCCTGGTCGCCAGCGCAACCGCGCTTACCCCGCAGGGGATGGCCGATCTGCTGCTCTCTCAAGGAGCCTGGAACGCCTTACGCTTTGATGGCGGTGGGTCAACGGCCATGTACTACCCCACGAATGGGGTAGACTTTGGCACTCGTGAGGTGGCCGATGCCCTCTTGGTGCTTCTGAGTGATACCAGGCCACCAACGTTCACGCCTACAACAACACCCAGTCCGACACTTACACCGACTGGTATGCCGACAAACACGCCGACGCCAACTGAAACCGCCACATCTACGGTGGCGCCAACGACTACGCCTACGGCCACGTCTACTCATACACCGACCCAGGTGGTCGTCCCAACCAGCACACCGACGCCATCGCCCACGCCGACTGCAACGGGCAGCCCTACACCGACGCCGACAGCTACACCTACTACCGCGCCGGGCACTCCGATCTCAAATTCTGTGGCGTTCACCATAACCATAGCGCCGGGCTGGAACCTCATCGCCTTGCCGGCAGCCCCGATGGTCGCCCACACAGCACACAGCCTTCTGCAAGAGATCAACGCCGCGGGCGGTAGCGCGACCGTGAGTGAGGTGGCCCGCTGGATGGGCAGCCTGTGGGAAACGCACAAACTGTCCTACCCATCGCTCAATGACTTTTCTGTAGAGATGGGCCAGGGATACTTTATCAAAGGGAACGGGAGTGGCCAGACCGATTGGGTGATAACCGGAGTACCTTTGACCATGCCGGTTTCCATTTCCCTCTGTGATGGATGGAATCTGGTATCCGTGCCCTACGCGCCCGCGCAGTACCAGGCGCAGGGATTGCTGGAAGCCATCAATGGCCTCACCTGGTCAGTCACGGTTGTGGAGGCGAACCGTTGGAACAGCAGCTTGTGGGAGACACACAAGACACAGTATCCTGTGCACAACAACTTTGACATTGAGCCGCAGGTGGGCTACTTCATCAAGGGCGCGGGAAGTAGTTGCAATACCTGGCAACCGGCTATGCCTACGCCGTCAGCGATGAATATGCCGACCCACACGCCAACGATGACCAGTGAGCCGCCAGCTATGGCGACCCTTACACCGACCGCGACGCCTACACCATTGCCGACCGCTACCCTGGCGCCGACGGCGACCGCCACACCGACAACTACATGCACACCGACCAGTACACCAACGAACATGCCAACGCGCACACCGACGCCTACGGCAACACCCACGAGTACGCCGACAGCCACCTGGACGCCAACGGCAACATCTACACCGCCGCCAACCAATACACCCACCGTCACGCCCACCGATACACCAACCGCGACGCGCACGCCGCTCACCGGCAATATCGCACCGCGCGCGAATCGTTCTCGCGACGGGAGTGGATCGGCCAATGCCTTTGATGGCAATCTCTCTACCTTCTGGGTAGAGGGCTTGGGGCATCGGTTTACGCTCACCCTGTCATGGCCGGATCCAGCGAACGTCGGCCGCATCATCGTCTGGGATCGCCCGCAGAACTCCCCAGATAACAACCAGATCAATCAACTGCTCATTACCCTCGGCAATGGCATGAGCAAGCGATTTGACATGGAGAGCGGTGGCCGCCGCTGTGTGGATGTGACCCTGTCTCCACCGCAAACCATCACTTCCGTCACCCTGCTGGCCGATGATGCGTCTGGCGGAAACGGTTTGAGCGAACTGGAGATCTGGGTGGGACCGAAGACCAGCGGGGCATCTTGCTCTCGATCGGCCAGCATGCCATAGCAGAAGATCAACCGAGAGACTCCTATGCACAACATCAAAGTGCTGTTATCCGTATTCAAGGACTGTCGTCGCTGGGCAATCAGGCCCCTGGCTTATTGTCTGCTGGTGATCTTGTGTCTGCCTTTCTTCGCTGACAGCACAACGATAGCCGCCGGCAAGCGCATCGGCATAGAGGCCGGCCACTGGCAGCGAGATTCGGGGGCCGTGTGCCCGGACGGGATCAGAGAGGTAGACATCAACTTGGACATCGCCCAACGGACCGCGAGCATCTTGCAAGGGCAAGGGTATACTGTGGACCTATTTCGCTCTCAAGATCCGACCATGAGTGGGTATGCCGCCGATGCCTTCGTGGCCTTACACAGCGACTATTGCGCCCAGAGCGCCACAGGGTACAAGGCAGCCCGGGCGGCCGATAGCCTGATCCCCGCTACTGAGGATCGCCTGGTCAATGCGATCTACGCAGAGTACGGTGTGGCCACGGGGCTGTCTACCCATAACGGCATTACCGATGACATGCGTTATTACTATGCTTTCTATCAATTAGCCGGCTCTACGCCAGCCGCGATCCTGGAGATGGGATTTATCAGCACAGACCGCCCGATTCTGCTCGACGGCCAGGACAAGGCAGCGCAAGGCATTGCTAATGCTATCGTACATTTTCTGGGCGACAACAGTAGCAATCCCACGCCTACTCACACTCCTACAGTGACACCCGTTCCAGCCAGCCGCACGCCGACGACCACGCCCACACAGACCAGTGTGGCAACACCCACTGCCACGGCTACGCTTACGCCGACCGGTGCGGCGAGCCAGGCCGGACTCTACTACGACTTTAGTTTCCGGTAAACCTGCGCTGGCCAGTGCGGGTCTGGCGCAAGTGGCAGCCGCCAGAAACCGGATCGTGGTTTCTGGGACGCTGTCTACGGCCCATTTTCAACGTCTTGGGGCCGTTTTCA
>Ga0233425_10001063_pt1 | contig 64997 bp, 79 predicted proteins | sample Watercolumn_Towu_2_FD_181712 | JGI IMG/M metagenome (GOLD analysis project Ga0233425, IMG submission 181712) | Freshwater microbial communities from Lake Towuti, South Sulawesi, Indonesia - Watercolumn_Towuti2014_140_MG | ecosystem: Environmental > Aquatic > Freshwater > Lake | place...
GATCCATCACTCCGCACAAGAAGTTCATGAGCGAAGTGTACGTACTGCGCAAGGACGAAGGCGGCCGTCACAAGGCGTTCTTCAACGGCTACCGCCCGCAGTTCTATATCCGCACCATGGATGTCACCGGCAACATCAAGTTACCTGCCGGGGTTGAAATGGTCATGCCGGGAGACAACGTGAACCTGGAAGTTGAACTGATCGTTCCGGTCGCGTTGGAGCTGGGCTCTAAGTTTGCTATTCGCGAAGGCGGCCTCACTGTGGGCGCCGGCGTGATCACAAAAATACTGGATTAGGTGTAAAGATGGCTAAACAGAAGATTCGCATTCGTCTCAAGGCATACGATCACCGCGTACTGGATCAGTCCGCCAAGCGTATTGTTGACACCGCTGAACGCAGCGGCGCGCAGGTGGTTGGCCCAGTGCCGCTGCCGACCAAGCTGGAGAAATTCACAGTTCGCCGGTCTACCTTTATTGATAAAGATTCTCACGAGCACTTTGAGATTCGGACGCATAACCGCTTGATCGATGTACTGGACCCAGATTCAAAGACGATCGACATGCTGATGCGCTTGAATCTGCCCGCCGGCGTCGATATCGAGATCAAGATCTAAGCTTTGTGATTTGAAGTGAGTACCCATCGGATATCTGGTCAAGCCAGAGATTCGATGGTAAAATCAACGCTCGTGCCAGACGTAGAGATACGCCTGTGTGAGGTAACCCAAGAGTAGGCCAGGTTGTGCCAGATAAGGCTCGACCGGCAAACTGACTGGGTTGCGCCCGGAGATGATGCAGCCTAGCCCAGGCTGACAGTCTCGTCAATACATACTACAAGGAGAATATTGGGATGTTAAAAGGGCTTATCGGCAAGAAAATCGGCATGACCCAGATTTTCGATGAGAACGGTGCGGCTATTCCTGTCACCATCATTGAAGCTGGGCCTTGCTACGTTACCCAGGTACGCACTGCGGAAAAAGAAGGTTATTCTTCCGTGCAGCTTGGGTACGGAGCGACGAAACCGCAGCGCCTGGCAGCAGGAGAGCTCGGTCACCTCAAGAAAAACAATGTGCCCCCCGTCCGCGTTCTGCGCGAATTTCGCGTTAAGGACCCGCAGGTCAACGAAGGCGATACCGTCAGCGTTGATCTGTTTGTCGTTGGCGAGAATGTGGATGTCGTCGGCACGTCCAAGGGTAAAGGTTTCGCAGGCGCAGTCAAGCGCTACCACTTCCGTGGCGGCCCGAAGACTCATGGTCAGTCTGACCGCCAGCGCGGACCTGGCTCCAACAGCTCCACCACCACTCCAGGCCGGGTCTACAAAGGCTCCCGCCGTCCCGGTCATATGGGCGATGACCGCGTTACGGCTCAGAAGCTAAAGGTGGTCCTGGTTGACGCGGAGAAGCACCTGATTGGTGTACGCGGCGCCGTCCCCGGCAGCCGTGGTGGCATTGTTATGATTAGGGAGGCCCGAAAACAGTAGCAGAGCGATCTGAGATTGTTTTCTAGATGGAGCATGATGACTATGGAAGCAACTGTTTACAACATGCAGGGTGAAAAGGTCCGCACCGTTCAATTACCGGCGGAGATCTTTGAAGCCCCGATCAAAACTGACCTGATGCACCAGGCACTGGTTCGCCAGCAGGCGAATGCCCGCCTGGGCACGCACCAAACCAAGACCCGCGCGGACGTTGCTGGCGGCGGCAAGAAGCCGTGGCACCAGAAGGGTACCGGCCGGGCGCGCCAGGGTTCCAGCCGCTCTCCGGTATGGAAAGGCGGCGGTGGAGCACATACCCCGCATCCGCACGGCTACAATTTGCAGATGCCCCGGCAGATGCGGCGCGCCGCTTTACGTTCCGCGCTGACCGTCAAGGCGCAGGATGCCAGCATTGTTTTGCTGGACGGCATGCCTCTGGCAGAACCCAAAACCCGCTTGATGGCCCAGTCTCTGGAAAAGCTGGTGGGTGATCGCAGCGCTCTGATCCTCATTCCGGTAAAGAATGATGAATACGAGAAGGTGATTCGCTCTACCAACAATATCCCGGATGCCAAAACCCTGATGGCCAGCTACCTGAACATTCGCGATATCCTGTCGTTCGACAAGATTATTGTGCCGGTTGAGGCGCTGGATGTCATCGCGGCAAATCTGGCATAGGCAGGAGAACGAATGACTACGCATTTTGATATCTTACGTAAGCCACTGGTGACAGAAAAGACCAATTACCAGGTCTCCAAACTTCATCAGTATGTATTTGAAGTGGCCAAGGACGCGACGAGGACCCAGGTGAAAGATGCTGTTGAAACCGTCTTCGATGTAAAAGTTCTGCGGGTCAACATCATCAATGTCGCCGGAAAGCGCCACCGCCGCGCGCGCAGCCGCCGGATGGAACTGCGCGACACTGGTCACAAGAAGGCCATTGTCACCCTGGCAGCGGAAAATAGAATTCCGATCTTTGAAGGAGTGGAGTAATGGCCGTCAAGATCTATAAACCAACTACCCCTGGTCTGCGCAATATGACCGGGAATACATTTGAAGAGATCACCAAGGATACGCCCGAGCGCTCCCTGCTGGTAATCCGCAAGGCTTACAGCGGACGCAACGCGTACGGACGGGTAACAGTTCGCCACCGCGGTGGCGGCGAGCGACGGTATGTCCGCCTGGTGGATTTCAAACGCGAAAAGCGCGATATCCCGGCCGTGGTCGCGGCGATCGAATACGATCCCAACCGCACCGCCCGCCTGGCGCTGCTGAACTATGCCGACGGTGAGAAACGCTACATCATCGCGCCGCTGGGTTTGAAGGTCGGCGATACGATCATCTCCAGCAAGACGGCTGAAATTCGCGTTGGCAACAACCTGCCCATCTCCAGCATTCCGATTGGTACGATGGTGCACAGTATTGAGTTAAAAGAAGGCCGCGGCGCCCAGCTGGTGCGGGCTGCCGGTGGAGCCGCTCAATTACTGGCGAAGGAAGGCGATTTTGCCCAGATCCGCATGCCCTCGGGGGAAGTGCGCCTGGTCAGCCAGAACTGCTTCGCGACGATCGGTCAGGTTGGCAATTTGGACCACAAGAACATCAAGCTTGGTAAAGCCGGCCGTAAACGCCACATGGGTGTTCGTCCGACAGTGCGCGGAACCGCGATGAGCCCGCGCGACCATCCGCACGGTGGTGGTGAAGGCCGCCAGCCTGTGGGTATGCCCGGCCCGAAGACCCCCTGGGGTGTTTATACCCTGGGTTATAAGACGCGCAATAACAAGCAGACAGATAAGTATATTGTCCGCCGGCGCAGTAAATCCAGCCGCTAATCCGGCGAATAGATAGATAAGAGGTCGATATATGTCACGATCGCTAAAGAAGGGCCCTTTCATTGAGCCCAAACTGCTGAAAAAAGTGGAGTTGATGAACAGCAAGAACGACAAGAAGGTGATCCGCACCTGGAGTCGGGCTAGCACCATCTTCCCGCAAATGGTTGGCCACACCATCGCCGTCCATGACGGACGCCGGCATGTGCCGATCTATGTGACGGAGAATATGGTTGGTCATCGCCTGGGCGAGTTTGCCCCCACCCGCCATTTCCGGGGGCACGTAGCCTCGGACAAATCATCCGCCGCCAAGGGAAAGTAAGCCATGGCTCACGATATCTTTGCTCAACTCAATAATGTTTCCATGTCCGCGCAGAAGGTGCGCCTGGTAGTGGACGTGGTGCGCGGCAAGAAGGCTGTCGATGCAGTGAACATCCTGCATTTCCTGCCGAACGCCGCCGCCCGTCAGGTCTCCAAGGTTCTTTCTTCCGCCATGGCAAACGCTGAAGAAAACTTTGGGGTCAGCCGCGATGACCTTTACATTTATCGCATCAGCGCTGATGAAGCCCCGACCCGTAAGTGGCGTAAATTTGGCGCCCGCGGCAGGTTCAAGCCTGTACTGCGCCGCAGCTCGCACATTTCGGTCACCTTGAGAGAAAAGGAGTAGGCGCCGATCCTCCTAATTATAGGAAGAACAGGTAGCAGGAGAAATTATGGGTCGAAAAGTACATCCAATTGGTTTTCGTCTGAACATCAACCAGCCCTGGCTAGGCCGCTGGTACGCTGAAGGCAAACAGTACTCTGATCAACTGGCGCAGGATTTCGAAATCCGCAAGGTTGTCAGAAAAGAAGCTGAAAAAGCTGGTGTATCCAAGATCGAAGTTGAACGCTTTCCCGGCAAGGTGAAGGTTACAGTTCACACTGCCAAACCCGGCATCCTGATCGGACGCAAGGGCGAGAGCGTGAAGAAAATGCGCGTAGCTCTGGAAGCATTAACGGCGAAGAAGATCGACCTTGATATCAAGGAGATCTCCAACCCCGATACTGACGCATACCTGGTAGCCGCCAACATCGCAGGCCAGATGGAACGCCGTGTTTCTTACCGGCGCGCCATGAAGCGCGCTCTGCAGCAGGCCATCCGCCAGGGCGCCCAGGGGATCAAAGTGGAAGTTGCCGGTCGTTTGAGCGGCGCTGAAATGGCACGCACCGTCTGGCTGCGCGAAGGCCGTGTTCCACTGCAGACCCTGCGCGCGAATATCGATTTCGCGAAAGCAGAAGCCTTAACCACTTACGGCCGCATCGGCGTAAAGGTTTGGGTTTACAAAGGCGAAGCCATGCCCGTAGTGGAAGAGAAGAACGAATCCACTGAGGGTGTGTACGTCAGCGAATAAGTTCTGGCAGAACCGGAAGGTAAGAAGAGGTAGCTATTATGTTGATGCCAAAAAGAGTGAAGTGGCGCAAGCAAATGCGCGGCCGCATGAAGGGCAAAGCCCTGCGCGGTGCTGAGATCAGCTTTGGTGAATGGGGCCTGCAAGCCCTGGAGCCAGGCTGGGTGACAGCCCGCCAGATCGAAGCTGCCCGGCGCGCGATCGTCCACGCAATGAAACGCCGTGGACAAATCTGGATCCGGATCTTCCCGGACAAACCGTATACGCAGAAACCGCCAGAGACCCGTATGGGTAAAGGTAAAGGCGGCGTGGAGTATTATGTGGCAGTTGTTAAACCCGGTCGCATGATCTTTGAGATCGGCGGTCTGCCAGAAGACCAGGCGCTGGAAGCGCTGCATCACGCGGTCTACAAATTCTCCATCAAGACCAAAGTCGTTTCGAAGCATGGAATGACAGGAGAATAATATGAAAACATCAGAAATCCGCTTGATGTCTCAGGAAGAAATCAAAACCAAATTATCGGATGCCCGCAACGAATTGATGAATCTGCGCTTCCAGGTTGTGACCGGCCAGCTGACTGACACCAGCCGCCTGCCGATCACCCGCCGTTTGATCGCTCAGTACGAGACAATTCTGACCGAACGCGAGCACGCGGCCAAGAAGGAAGGTGCAGCATGAACGAACGCCGCCGCATGACTGGTATTGTAACCAGCAACAAAATGATGAAGACCGTGGTGGTGGAGATCACCCGCTCCTTCCGGCACCCCATCTATAAGAAGGTGGTGCACACGAGCAAAACGGTTAAGGCGCACGACGAGATCGGCTGCCACGTCGGTGATAAGGTACAGATCGTTGAGACCCGCCCGCTTTCCAAGGATAAGCGCTGGGTGGTTGAGACCGTGCTTGTGACCGAAAGCCGCACCGAAGACGCCGGTGTAGGAGAATAGCGATGATACAACAGGAATCCCGTTTGAAGGTCGCTGACAACACTGGCGCCCGCGAACTGCTGGTCATCCATGTAATGGGCGGATCCGTCCGGCATTACGGGGCGGTTGGCGATGTGGTGGTGGCTTCTGTCAAATCCGCAGCTCCGCAGGGTTCAGTGAAGAAGAGTGATGTGGTCAAAGCCGTGATCGTACGCTGTTCGAAGGAATGGCGGCGTGAAGATGGTTCCACCATCCGCTTCGATGATAATGCCGCGGTCATCCTGGATACTGACGGCCAGAATCCCAAGGGCACCCGCATCTTCGGCCCCGTAGCGCGTGAATTGCGTGAAAAAGGCTTTATGAAGATCGTCTCCCTCGCGCCGGAAGTTATCTAAGAAGGAGATGCAGGAATTATGGACGTCAAATTAAAAAAAGGTGATACCGTTGAGGTCATCAGCGGACGCGCAGAGGACAAGGGCAAACGCGGCGAGATCATTAAAGTGGTCCCCGCTGAGAACACCGTGGTGGTGCAGGGCATTAACATGCGCACCAAGCACCAGCGCCAGGTACAGTCTCAGGGCCGTACTGTGAAACCCGGCAAAGTCCGCTTTGAAGCACCCGTGGACCTCTCGAATGTTATGCTAGTCTGCCCCAAGTGTGGGAAGGCTTCTCGCGTGGCGCTGCAGCGCACGGATGACAAGACACGCCGTGTTTGCAAGCACTGCAACGAGCAGATCGACGAATAAGCGGCTGGAGCGACGATATGAATAGAATGAAAGAAAGATACACCAAGGAAATCGCGCCAGCGCTCAAGAAGAGCTTGAACCTGGATAACGTGATGCAGATCCCCCGCGTGGAGAAGGTTGTTTTGAACATCGGCCTGGGTGAGGCGATGGACAACCCCAAAGCGCTGGATGCTGCCGTGAGCGACCTGGCTCAGATCACCGGTCAGAAACCCGTGGTTACCAAGGCGCGCAAAAGCATTGCCAACTTCAAACTGCGTGAAGGCCGCCTGATCGGCGCCAAGGTCACCCTGCGCGGTGAAAAGATGTGGTCATTCCTGGACCGGCTGATGAACATTGTGCTACCGCGCGTACGCGACTTCCGCGGCATTTCGCCCGAAGCTTTTGACGGACGCGGCAATTACACTCTCGGCCTGAAAGAACAGTTAATCTTCCCTGAGATCGAGTACGACAAGATCGACAAGGTAAGAGGTATGGAAATTACCGTGGTCACTACCGCGCCGAACGATGATCAGGCCCGGGCACTGTTGACCATGCTGGGAATGCCTTTCAAGAAGGGAAACTAGTTTATGGCTAAGACATGCATGAAGTATCGTGAAATGCGCCGGAAATATCCCAACATGGTGCGGAATCGCTGCAATCGCTGCGGACGCCCGCACGGGTATATGCGCCGCTTTGGCCTGTGCCGCATCTGTTTCCGTGAGAACGCGCTGGAAGGCAAAATTCCAGGTGTTACCAAGGCATCCTGGTAACCCGGAGGTGGATGAAAATGAGTGTTATTGATCCAATCGCAGATATGTTGACCCGCATCCGCAACGGCGTCCTGATCGGACAGCCGGTGGTAGCGATGCCGACTTCCAAGATCAAGGCGGAGATCGCCCGCATTTTGAAAGAAGAAGGCTATATTGATGGTTTCGAGATCGTCGATGGCGAGAAAGCCGCGCAGAAGGTATTGCGTGTGCGCTTGAAGTATGTCGGTGAACGGCGCGAGCGCCGCCCGGTCATTTCCGGGCTGGAGCGCGTCAGCCGCCCCGGACGCCGGATCTACAGCCAGAAACAGGATATTCCGTATGTCCTTTCAGGCATCGGCGTAGCCATCCTCTCCACACCCAAGGGTGTGATGACCGGCTCACGCGCCCGACAGTTAAACGTCGGCGGTGAGATCCTGTGCAAAGTCTGGTAACCCGGTCTGATAGGAGGATAGTACTGTGTCAAGAATAGGACGTTTACCGGTAACGGTTCCATCCAATGTTAAGGTAGATATCCAGGGAAGCTTGTTGAAAGTGAACGGCCCGCAGGGCGAACTTTCCCGGCAGTTTTCCCCATCCATGGATATTACGGTTGAAAACAACCAGATCCTGGTGAAGCGCCCCACGGATTCTCCGGAACACCGCGCGCTGCACGGGACCACCCGCGCTGTTATCAGCAATATGGTGACAGGCGTTAGCACCGGTTTCAACATTGTGCTGGAAATTGACGGCGTGGGTTACCGCGCCGAAATGGATGGCGAAAAGCTGGTGCTTTTCCTCGGCTACTCTCACCCGGTTGTGATCGAACCGCCAGCGGGTGTGAAGTTTGAAGTGGATACAAAAACCCGCCAGGTGAAGATCTCCGGCCGGGATAAGGAACAGATCGGCCAGGTCGCGACGAACATCCGCACCTATCGCCCGCCTGAGCCGTACCACGGCAAGGGTATTAAATATCTCGGCGAAAAGATTCGCCGCAAAGCTGGCAAATCTGGCAAGGCCAAGAAGTAGGTGACGCATGGCAAATAAAACTCGTCAAGAAGCGCGCATTCACCGCCATCAGCGGGTGCGCAAGAACATTTCAGGCACTGCCGACCGGCCGCGCATCAGCGTGTTTCGCAGCGTGTCCGATATCTATGCCCAGGTGATCGATGACCAAGCCGGTGTTACCCTGGTCTCGGCTTCCAGCATTGATAACGAGCTGAAAGCAAAGATGAAAGGCTTGAAGAAAACGGAACAGGCTGACCTGGTAGGCAAGGCATTAGCTGAGCGTGCCAAAGCAAAGGGAATCTCCACGGTAGTATTTGACCGCGGCGGCTTCCGGTACATGGGCCGGGTGAAAGCTCTGGCTGATGGGGCGCGCAAGGGCGGCCTTGAATTCTAACTAATAGGCAAAGGTCTGATATGGATTCAATCGATTATTCAAACACTGAAACAGGGTACGACGAGCGGGTAATTGAAATTGCCCGTGTGGCCAAAGTGGTAAAAGGCGGCCGCCGCTTCTCGTTCCGGGTAACCATTGTAGCTGGTGATCACAATGGCAATATCGGCATGGGTGTCGGCAAAGCGAACGCAGTACCCGAGGCCATGCGCAAAGCGACCGAACGCGCGCACAAGAATATGCGCAAGGTCACGCTCTCCGGTTCCACCATCCCGCACGAAGTCACTGCCAAGGTGGGTGGATCGGTCGTACTGCTGAAGCCCGCGTCCCCCGGTACTGGCGTTATCGCCGGCGGCGGCGTGCGTGCCGTACTGGAAGCAGTCGGCGTACATGACATCCTGACAAAATCTCTGGGCAGCAATACGGTTCTCAATATTGTGCAGGCGACTTTGAACGCGCTGGACAGCTTGAAATCTCCCCAGCAGGAAGCCGCCAACCGCGGTAAGAACGTCAAGGATGTGATGCCGTTCTGGGAGAGGAGAAAGAATGGCTAAGAAAGTTGAAGCTCCAAAAGTTAAGATGGTAAAAATCACCCAGGTGAAATCTGCCATCGGATACTCCAAGGTGCATAAGGCCACCATCCGCGCTCTGGGCATCCACCGCCTGCATGAGACGGTAGAACAGGCTGATACCCCGGCTTTGCGCGGTATGCTGCGCAAAGTAGCGAACCTTGTTGATGTTGTCGAAGAGTAGGTATAAAGATGAGACTGAATGATCTTAAGCCCAATCCGGGCGCTAAAAAAGACCGCAAGCGCGTTGGCCTTGGCATTTCTGCCGGTAAGGGTAAAACCGCCGGCCGTGGTACCAAAGGTCAGGCTTCGCGCACAGGTGAAGGTCCACGCCTGTATCATCAGGGTGGTAACCTGCCTTTCTTCCGCCGCCTGCCGTTCATGCGCGGTGAAGGTTTCACCTCGATCAACCGGGTGGAATATACCGAGATCAATTTGCTTGAGCTGAACCGCTTCGCGGCCGGCACAGAGATCGATCCCGAAGTTCTCTTCGAAGCTGGTTTCATTCGCAAGGCGAATGCACCGGTAGTCATCCTGGGTGATGGCGAAATCAAAGTCGCTTTGAAGATCAAGGTTCATAGAGTCAGCAAATCTGCCCGAGCGAAGATCGAAGCTGCCGGCGGAACTGTTGAAATTCTGTAACATCATCCGATAAGGAGAAGCCATCATGAAGCGTTCACCATGGCGCTATCTATGGAAAAGTGAAGACATCCGCAAGAAGCTGCTGATCACGCTTGCTCTGCTGGTGCTCTATCGGCTCGCGGCCAACATCCCCGTACCGGGGGTGAACCGTGAGGTGATAGCCAGCATCGCCAACGGCGGCGGCGCCGCGGGTAATCTCTTCAATCTGCTGGATCTGCTTTCGGGTGGTACGGTATCTCACTTCTCCATCCTGGCGATGGGTGTGTATCCTTACATCACCGCCCAGATCATCCTGCAATTGTTAGTCCCGATCATTCCAGCTCTCGAGCGGAGAATGCGCGAAAACCCGCGCGAATCCCAGAGTTGGATGGAAAAGTGGACTGTGATCCTGACGATCCCGATGGCTCTGCTGTCCGCGATCGGTCAGATCAACATCTTCCGCTCTCTGGCTGGCGCGCCGGTTCTGAACAATTATGGTTTCACCGGAGCTAACCTGCTGCCGACACTGGCGACCTTGTTCTCGATGGTGGCGGGTACTATGCTAGGCGTCTGGCTGGGTCAGTTGATCTCGGAATACGGCATCCGCAATCAGGGTTTGTCCCTGATCATCTTCGCGGGTATCGTTTCCCGCATGCCGGCCAACCTGCTCTCGCTCTTGAGCGATCAGCAGAACCGCTGGCTGATCATTGTGATCCTGGCCATCCTGGCCGCCACGGTCTTCGCGATCGTCTTCGTTCAGCAGGGGCGCCGGAATGTTCCGGTGATGTTCCCCGGCCGGCGGATCGGCAACCGCATGTCCATGCCCGTCAAGAGCAATTTGCCCCTGATGATCAACATGGCCGGTATGATCCCGTTGATCTTCGCGCAGTCCTTGCTGACCTTCCCGGCCATCCTGGCTTCTTATTTCCTGAATTCTCAAACTACCTGGGTAGCCAACCTGGCATCCGGTATCAATAAGGTTTTTAGTGGAACAAGCGCATGGTACGGCCTGCTGTACTTCGTGTTTGTTGTCGCGTTCACCTTCTTCTATACGGATGTGCTTTTCGCGCAGCAGAACTACGGCGAGAACCTGAAGAAGCAAGGCGCGCAAATTCCCGGCGTCATCCGCGGCACCCCCACCCAGAAGTACCTGACCAAAGTGCAGCGGCGCATCACCATGCCTGGCGCGCTTTTCCTGGGTATTGTGGCAGTACTGCCTTACATCCTGTCAGCGGTTTTACCGCAGTCAGCCGGCTCCGGTTTACTGCTGGTCTCTTCCGCCGGTTTGCTGATCGTAGTTGGCGTCGTCCGCGACACCTTTACGATCATCGACACTGAGCTCAAGGTCCACGGTTACGACGAGCAGTTGATCAAGAATTAATATGCCGAATTACTACGTCTTTCTCGGCCCTCCCGGGGCAGGTAAAGGAACCCAGGCGAAGATCGTAGCCGAGGCTTTACAGCTCTCCCATGTTTCCTCCGGGGATATTTTCCGGGCGAATCTGAGCAATCAGACCGAGCTGGGAAAACTGGCCCAGGGTTATATGAACCGGGGCGAACTGGTACCGGATGACCTGACCATCAGCATGATCCGCGACCGCCTGCAACAACCCGATTGCGCCAAAGGAGCCATCCTGGATGGTTTCCCGCGCACCGCGGCACAGGCGGAAGCGCTGGATGTGATGCTGCGTGGAAATGGCGGCGAAGTGGTCTTTGTGCCGCTAATCACGGTTCCCAACAGTTTGATCCTGGAACGGATGACCGGCAGATGGTCCTGCCGCGCGGCCGGGCATGTGTATCACATCAAGTACAACCCGCCGAAAAAGGCCGGGGTGTGTGACCTGGACGGCTCAGAACTGTACCAGCGAGAAGACGACAAGCAGGAAACTGTGCAGAAGCGGTTGGATGTTTATGAAAAACAAACCGCCCCGTTGATCGCTTTTTATACGGCCCAGGGCAAACTGGTTGAAATTGATGGTTCCCGGGAGATCACCCAGGTAACCGCCAGCCTGTTGCAGGCTCTGGCCGGTAAGTAAAGGTAACAGAAGATGTCCTGGGACCGCCAGATCAACTTGAAATCTGCTGCTGAGATCGCGATCATGCGCGAAGCCGGCCGGATCAACGCCAAAGCCTTACAGGCTGCGGCGGCCATCGTACGGCCAGGCATCACCACCGCTGACCTGAACGCGGCGGCAGAAGAAGTTTTGAAGAAGCATGGAGTTTACTCTCCATTCAAGAACTATCCGGGGCCTTACCCGTACCCGGCCAGCATCTGTACCAGCGTCAACGCGGAACTGGTGCACGGCATACCGGGTAAACGCAAACTGGTGGAAGGCGATATCGTCTCCATGGATTGCGGAACAGTTTATCAAGGTTTTGTTGGTGATTCTGCCATCACAGTGGGTGTGGGAAAACTCTCTGAACCCGCCCAACGGCTGCTGGATGTGACGCGTGAATCACTGCGAATCGGGATCGAGCAGATGGTGCCCGGCAACCATATCGGCGACATTGGCGCGGCCATCCAGGACTATGTTGAGCGGAACGGCATGAACGTCGTCCGCGAGTACACAGGCCATGGAGTAGGGCGCCAGATGCACGAAGGACCGGCAGTTCCCAACTACGGCATACCTGCCCGCGGGATGGAACTGAAAGCTGGCATGACCATCGCGCTCGAACCCATGGTGATGCTCGGCTCGTACCACACCACGGTATTGGCCGATGAATGGACTGTGGCTTCGCGCGACGGCGCGCTGACCGCTCATTTTGAGCACAGCGTGGCCATCACAGAGCAAGGCCCGGTTATCTTAACGGAATTATAAAAGAATCATCTGGACGAAAGCAGTGGTCGGCGGTATAATTTGAACTTTGCAGCCACGACTGCGATAATGAACAGAAGGAGTTAGTAGAGTATGAAAGTATCACCATCTATTCGCAAGCGCTGCGCGAAATGCAAAGTGGTTAAACGTAACCGCAGGTTGTTTATTATCTGCGAGAATCCAAAACACAAACAGCGACAGGGATAAGAGATTATGGCGAGAATTGAAGGTGTTGACCTTCCCCGCAACAAGCGTGTGGAAGTAGGCGTTCAGTATATCTTTGGCATTGGCCCCACCCGCGCCAAGCAGATCTTTACTGCCACCGGTGTGAATCCCGATATCCGGGTGAAAGACCTATCGGAAGCGGAAGTTAACTTGCTGCGCGAATACATCAGCAAGACTTTCAAGGTGGAAGGTGACCTGCGCCGAGAAGTAACCATGAACATCAAGCGGCTGATCGAGATCGGCTGCTATCGCGGCATGCGCCATCGCCGCAACTTACCCTGCCATGGTCAGCGTACCCGCACGAACGCACGCACCTGCAAAGGTCCCAAGAAGACTGTTGCTGGTCGCGGCCGCCGCCGTGGTGCAACCAAGAAATAAGACCGCAGTGGGTAGTTCCGCTGGTAGGGATCCCTCGACCCCACGGCTGACCGGCGGAATACCCTGGCGATCTGTCAGAAATCATTTAGTGAGGTTTTATGGCACAAAACGTACGCTCAACAAGACGGACGACAACCGCGCGGAAAGTCAAGCGCACATTGTCTTCTGGGCAAATACACATTTTTGCTTCTTTCAATAACACCATCATCACCATTACCGATAAAAAAGGTAATGCGGTGTGCTGGGGCAGCTCCGGTTCCGCTGGTTTCAAAGGCTCTCGCAAGAGCACGCCATTTGCCGCTCGCCTGGCCGCTGAGCAGGCGATCAAAGCCGCCACTGCGATGGGCTTGCAGGAAGTCGATGTGTATATCAAAGGACCTGGTCCGGGTAGAGAGTCAGCCATCCGGGCTGTACAGTCATTAGGTCTGCGGGTACATTCCATCTCGGATATCACCCCGGTTCCGCACAATGGCTGCCGTCCACCCAAGAAGCGCCGCGTCTAGTCTTTACTTAGAGAGGGATCTAACCTATGGCAAAATATTTAGGACCGGTATGTAAATTATGCCGGCGAGAAGGTGAGAAATTATTCTTAAAAGGGGAACGCTGCTTCACGGCCAAGTGCTCGTTTGATAAACGAAACTTTGCTCCCGGTCAGCACGGTAAAAACCCGAGCCGGGGCGGCAGTGATCGTTCTTCCGACTACTCACGCCAGTTACGCGCCAAGCAGAAAGCCCGCCGCGTATACGGTATGTACGAAAAGCAGTTCCGCCGCTATTACTCCCTGGCGCAGCGCCGCCGCGGTTTGACTGGCTTGAACCTGCTGCAGACACTCGAAACCCGGTTGGACAATGTTGTATTCCGCCTGGGATTCGCTTCCAGCCGCGCGCAAGCGCGGGAACTGGTCAGCCACGGTCACTTTGTGGTGAATGACCGCCGTATCGATGTACCTTCCATGCTGTTGAAGCCGGGCGATAAGATCGCTGTCAAGGAAGGCTCCGCTGGCGCGACTTATTTCAAGGACTTACGTGATGTCGCCGAATCCCGCAATCCTGGCATCTGGCTGGAGAGAGACCTGAAGAATCTTTCAGGGCGCGTGGTTCGTCTACCAGAACGGTCTGAGATCGACGGTAACTTGACTGAGCAGTTGATCGTGGAGTACTACTCCCGCTAATTCTACCAAGGCCAGCGCGCGGTAGTTATTGGGTGCGTTGACGAAAGGAAGAAGAATGACTGGTTTTATGGAAATCGAACACCTGCCAAAAGTTGACCGGTTACGTGATTCGCAGAATTACGGTCTGTTCGAGATCAAACCGCTGGAACGCGGCTACGGCGTGACGCTGGGGAATGCCCTCAGACGAGTGCTCCTTTCATCTCTGGATGGAGCCTGTGTTACCTCCATCCATATTAATGATCTGCCGCACGAGTTCACTGAGATCCCCGGTGTGCAGGAAGACGCGATCCAGGTGATCTTACAGATCAAACAGATCCGCCTGAAACTGCACGATGTAGATTCTGCGACGATGCATTTGGATGTGCACGGTGACGGTGTTGTTACCGCGGCAGACATCACCACCCCGGGCGAGATCGAAATCGTCAATCCTGATCTTTACCTGTTTACCGTGGATGATAAGAAAGCCAAGCTGACGATCGACATGACCGTTGAGCGCGGACGCGGCTATTCTCCCGCGGATGACCGCCGGGGTAAGGGTCCGATCGGCGATCTGCCGGTGGACGCGATCTACTCCCCGGTTAAGCGCGTGAACTGGGACGTCAAATCCACCCGGGTTGACCAGGACACAAACTTTGACAGACTAGAGCTGGAGATCTGGACCGACGGCACGACGACACCGGAAGAGGCTTTGAGCAATTCCGCGAAGATCCTGGTGCGCCACCTGCAATTGATCGCCGGTGTCAGCGAAGAGATCGCCATCCGGACCGAAGCCAAAGAGGCGGTGGTAAGCAAGGTTTCCACCGAAGTGGCAGAAACACCGATCGAAAATTTAGATCTGCCGATGCGGGTTTTCAACTCGTTGAAGCGGACTGGTATTCAGAATGTTGGACATGTACTAGAGTTGCTGGATAAGGGTGACGATGCTGTCATGTCCATCCGCAATTTTGGCGAAAAAAGCCTGGAAGAACTTCGTCAGAAGATGATCGAAAAGGGCTACTTACAAGAAGATAAGAAAGTGGAGTAATCAAGATGCGCCATCAGATTTCCGGTTACCGTTTGGGCCGCGATAAGGACCACCGCACGCAGATGCGCCGCACCCTCATCAAGCAGCTCTTCGAGCATGAGAAGATCACCACAACGCGCGCGAAAGCGGCCGCCATCCGCGGACAGGCGGAGCAGTTGATCACACTCGCGAAGAATAGCGCCAGCCTCTCAGACATTGAGAAGGTGAACGCGCGCCGCCTGGCTGCCAGCTACCTCGGCAATGCCAATGACACTGTGCGCAAGCTGTTTGATGATCTCGGCCCCCGTTACAGCAAGCGTCCGGGTGGATACACCCGTGTACTCAAATTAGGCCCACGCCTTGGCGACGCGGCTGAAATGGTTATGCTTGAGTTGGTTGAAGAATAAATCCCTGAAGTTTCAGGGTTTCCATCCCGTCCGCAGGGCGTGAATGGAATGGCACGTTACCAGGTTACTCTCTCATACGACGGTACAGCTTTTGCAGGGTACCAACGCCAGGGAAGCTCCCGCACAGTACAAGCGGAGGTGGAAAAGGCGTTGAAACGTCTGGGCTGGCAGGGAAGCGCAATTCCCGCCGCCGGCCGGACAGACAGCGGTGTACACGCAGCCGGGCAGGTAGTTGCTTTTGACCTGGACTGGCGGCATGACACAGACACACTGCTTTCAGCCCTCAATAGTTACCTGCCGGAGGATGTCGCCGCGAGGGAAGCGCGCGTAACCCGGGATGATTTTCATCCCCGTTACGACGCTCTCTGGCGGGAATATCACTACCGGCTGGTGCTGGATACCCGGAGAGATCCGCTGCAGGATAGATACTGCTGGCGGATCCCGAAGGTAGATCCGGATGTACTCGACATCTGCGCGAACGCACTGCCAGGAGAGCGCGATTTTGCGGCTTACGGTACCCCGCCCCGGCCCGGAGGTAGCACAATTCGCATCCTGATGCGTTCCGAATGGAAAAAGTCAGGCCAAGCGTTGGATTATTACATCCGCGCGAACGCCTTCCTCTACCACATGGTGCGCAGATTGGTCTTTTTACAGGTAGAGGCAGCCCGCGGCAGAATTGAAGCAGCAGCGTGGTTGAATGATCTGCCATACGGTATGAAGGACCATCCCGGCATAGCTCCCGCCAGGGGGCTGACGCTGGAAACAGTCATGTATGTTGGAGAAACTGGTTAGCCAGATTAAGATAAAAAGTTAGTGGAGAGGATGACAGTGGACAAAACATTCGTCCTAAAAGGAAAGATCGAGCGTGAATGGGTGCTGGTGGATGCCAATGAGCAGACACTCGGTCGCCTGGCCACTCAGATCGCACATATTCTGATGGGTAAACACAAGCCTACTTTTACCCCGGGCGTGATGATGGGTGATTCTGTCATCGTAATCAATGCTGGCTTTATCAAAGTGACCGGCAACCGCCTGACCGAAAAGTTCTATTACGCGCACTCCGGTTACCCCGGTGGTTTGAAATCCGTCAGCTTGAAAGATCAGCTGAAAAACCATCCGGATCGGGTGATTCGGCACGCGGTGTGGGGGATGATCCCGCACAATAAAATGGGCCGCGAATTGATCAAGAAGATCAAAGTTTATGCCGGCTCCGAACATCCGCACGCGGCGCAGCAGCCCAGCGCGGTAGAGTAGAAGAGGCAACATGACCGTTACATATTATGAAGGTATTGGCCGTCGTAAAGAAAGCACCGCCCGCGTGCGTTTACAGAGCGGCAGCGGTAAAGTTACTGTGAATAACAAAACGGGTGAAGAATACTTCAACCGGATGGGCGACATGGAATTATTCCTCTCCCCACTGGCCGCGGCCGGACAGGATCGCGCGCAGTATGATATCACCGTGCTGGTGAATGGCGGCGGCGTGACCGGGCAAACATTCTCCTGCCAACTCGGGTTGGCCCGCGCGCTCACCAAAATGAACGCCGAACTGGTACCCGCGATGCGCAAGGGCGGTTTCCTGACCCGTGATCCACGCGTCAAGGAACGCAAGAAGCCAGGCCTCAAACGCGCCCGCAAGGCACCTACCTACACCAAGCGTTAATCCACGCTTATCCGATCCCTCAACGCAGAGGCACTGGGAACAGTGTTCTCTGCGTTTTCTTTTCTATACATAACGGAGCGCTGACAGATGACCGGAATCACATTACTGGGGTTGGGACCTGGCAGAATAGACCAACTAACACAGCAGGCGATCAATCACCTGGCGGGCATTGGCGAAGTCTACCTGCGGACGAGCAAGCACCCGATGGTGAAGGATCTGCCAGGCCATCTGAAGATCCAGTCTTTTGATGAGGTCTACGACGCTGCAGCTCAATTTGAAGATGTTTATAAAGAGATCGTGCGCAGAGTGATGGAGCTAGGCCAGCGGGCGGAGGGAGTGACCTATGCTGTACCGGGGTCACCGTTCATGGCTGAAGCGACTTGCCCGGAGATCATGAAGCAAGCCCAGGCGAAGGGAATCCCGGTTCAGGTCATTGAGGGGATTAGCTTTATTGAGCCGGTCTGCTCGGCGCTGGGGATTGACCCGTATCCACGCCTGGTGCTGGTTGACGCCATGGAACTGGCAGTAGCACGCTTTCCGTCTTTCCCGCCATCTTTCCCGGTGATCGCGGCACAGCTGTATTCAAGGCAATTAGCCGGGGAGTTAAAGATGACTCTTTGCGCGGTTTACCCGGAAGATTACCCGGTAGTGCTGGTGCATGCCGCCGGGACGAAGGAAGAGGTAGTAGAAAGAATGCCGCTGTACGAGATCGACCGCAGCGAGCAGATTGGATTGTTGAGTGTTTGCTATCTGCCGCCGATGGCAGAAGGCAGCGCGTTCGAGGATTTCGCGGAGGTGGTGGCGCGCTTGCGCGATCCGCAGGGCGGCTGCCCGTGGGATAAAGAGCAAACCCACCTAAGCCTGCGCAAAAGCCTGCTGGAAGAAACCTACGAAGCACTGCAGGCGATCGATGAGGGAGATCCACGAAAGCTGGGTGAAGAGTTGGGGGATTTAATGCTGCAGATCGTTTTACACGCGCAGATAGGGTATGAGGAAGGCGACTTTAGCATGCGGGATGTACTGGAGGGAATCCATACCAAGATCGTGCACCGGCATCCGCATGTTTTTGGCGAGACTCAGCTGCGGGACATGGACCATCTGCTGAGCAACTGGGAGAAATTGAAAGCCGAAGAGCGGAAGAAGAAGGGGGACGGCGAGAAAGGTTTGCTGGACGGCGTTCCCGCCATTTTACCCGCCCTGGAACAGGCACAAGAGTTACAAGCCAGGGCTGCCAGGGTTGGCTTCGACTGGAAGGACGTCAGCGGGGTATTGGCCAAGGTGATGGAAGAGTTGAATGAGATCCAGGCCGCCCAGAACCAGGCTGAACTGGAAGATGAGTTAGGCGACCTGTTCTTCGCGCTGGTGAATTACGCGCGCTGGCGCGGGGTAGAGAGTGAATTCGCCTTGCGCGGGACGGTAGCGAAATTCCGGGAGCGGTTTGGATTTATTGAACAGAAAGCCCGCGCGCAAGGCCGGGAAGTGTCGCAAATGAGCTTTGAGGAATTGGACGCCGCCTGGGAGGAAGCGAAGCGGAAATAGAGAAGTTTCGGTTTGAACAAACAAACAGCGCCTGTCAGATTCGACAGGCGCTGTTATTATTTGGCTGGTATTTTGAGAAGTTCGGGCTACACCGGCTCGAAGCGGGCGGTGAAGTGGCGCATCAGCGGAGCTTGATAGGTGATCTTAAACCCGCGCAGCTGGTCTTTGGTCTGGCGGATCTCTTTCAGGACATCCAGTACGTAATCAAAATGGCTCTGGGTGTACATGCGGCGCGGAATCGCCATGCGGACCAATTCCAGCCGGGGGTGGACCATTTTGCCCGAATCGGGGTCGGTGTAGGCAAACATGACGGAGCCGATCTCGCAGGCTCGGATACCGCCGACGCGGTACATGGCATTGCTGAGGGCGATGCCCGGGAATTCATTCTGGGGGATGTGCGGCAGCAGGCGGCCGGCATCAATATAGATGGCGTGCCCGCCCGGCGGCTCCACGATGGGAATACCAGCCGCGAGCAGGCTCTCACCGACATAGGCGGTTTGGGCGATGCGGTATGCCAGGTAGTCTTCCTCCAGCCCTTCGCGCAAACCGACAGCCAGCGCGGCCAAGTCTCTGCCGGCCAGCCCGCCGTAGGTGGGGAAACCTTCACGCAAAATGAGCTCGTTGCAGATCTTCTGATAGAGGTCAGCCGAACGGACGGCCAGATAGCCGCCGATGTTGACGAGGGCGTCTTTCTTGGCGCTCATCCAGGCGCCGTCCGCATAGGAGTAAATCTCCTGGGCGATCTCGAGCGGGGTCTTCTGGCTGTAGCCATCTTCACGCATCTTGATGAACCAGGAGTTCTCCGCGTAGCGGCAGCTATCAATGAAGAAGGGGATGTTGTAGGCGTGATACAGTTCGGAGACCGCGCGGATGTTTTGCATAGAAACCGGTTGACCGCCGCCGGCGTTGTTGGTGATGGTAATGGTACCAAAGGGGATGTTCTCCGCGCCGACCTTCTCGATGAACTCTTTCAGTTTCTTCAGGTCCATGTTGCCTTTGAAGGGATTGCGGTTAGCCGGATCAAAAGCGTCATCGATGACGAGATTGGTGGGGCGGCCGCCGCGGGCGCGGATGTTGCCTTCGGTGGTATCAAAATGCATGTTGGATGGGATGTAGCTGCCCGGTTTGACCAGCAGGCTGGCCAAGATGTTCTCCGCGGCGCGGCCCTGGTGGGTAGGGACGAAATACTCGAAGCCGAAGATCTCATCCATGGAGGCTTTCAGTTGGAAGAACGAACGCGCGCCGGCATAAGATTCATCGCCTTCCATAATGGCTGCCCATTGGGCCTGGCTCATGGCCCCGGTGCCGGAGTCTGTCAGGAAGTCAATATAAACATCTTCGGCTTTCAACAGGAAAATGTTGTACCCGGCGGTCTGGATCGCTTTCTTCCTTGCTTCAGGGGTGATGAGCTGGATGGGTTCGACCGATTTGATGCGGAAAGGCTCTGCCGGGTGTTTGATCATGCATCCTCCAGAAAGCAATATATAAAATGGTGTCGGGGTGTTGAGGATATTATACCTTTTACTGCCGCGGACTGGCGTGGGAAGAGAATCTGCGTGCTAGCTGGAGCCAGTGTCGAGGACGATCTGGCGCATACCGAGTGAAACGGCATGCTGCAGCAGGAAGGCGTCACCGTACCAGCCGCCGCGAATTAGGCGAGTGTAGGCCAGCGCCAGCGGCCGGCCGGTGTAGAGGTAATGCCAGGGCTCATCCAGGATGCCGTCATGATTGCCGGTGTAACTGCGGATGAAGCCGTACTGCCAGGCATTGGCCAGCAACCATTGGCCGGCGCGGGTCCCGGCGAAATCCAAGCCGATATCGATCAGCTTGCCGATATCGGATGAAGTAAAATCTAGTGCCAGGCCGGTATGATGCTGGGAGGTACCCGGTTTCATTACCACCTTTTTGTTGGCGGCCTGCGAGTAGGCAATGGCCTGAGTCTCGTAATCGCGGAAGCCGCTGTGGAGGAAGAGACCGGTGCGGTCCAGGTCCGCCTGGTTGAAGAGCGCGGTCAGGTCGGGCAGTAAACAGGCATGGACGCGGATATTTTCATTGGCCGCGCGGATACCGTCCAAGGTGAGGGGGATGGAAACCAGGCGCGGCAGGACGAGCTGGGTGATCTCTTCCGCAAGGATGGGATGGGAGGCGTCGATCACCCGCGCGACCAGCGGGTCCGGCAGGTCAGCCATGTCGGGCAGCTCCACGCTGACAAGGTTGGCCTGCGCCTGAGCTTCATCCGGGCGGAGAAGCGCCAGAGAGGCAGCCAGGGCGGTCACAGCGCGGAGGAATTGGCGGCGGTTGATTCGGGTGGGTGATGCAGGTGAGGAGGGCGGCATCTGGTATCTCCGTTACAATACGCATATCTTATAACAGAAGGATATTAAATGCCATGCGTAAAATCGCTTTCGCGTGCTGGTTGATCGGCCTGATCATTTTGGCTGTTCTTTTCTGGCCGACGCAAAGTCGGGTTACTACCACGCGGGTGGATCTGGTCAACCTCGCTGAAAAGAATGCTGAGGTCGACTGGCAGGTTCAGCCGGGGACGCAGCTGATGGTGACGCTGACAGAGCCGGCCAGCCTGCTGCCGGGCAAGGCAGGACGCATTCGGCTGGAAGTACAGGCTATCAGCACAGGGGATATGCCGGGAATAGATTACGGGTACACTGCCAGGCTGGCGATCCCGCGTCAGATGGTGGAGCCGAATGGATTGACCCAAACGAAGGCAGCAGCTGGGCGGGCAGCCTTCCACTGGAATGTAGTGGCTGCGGGAGAAGGCAATCTGAGCGGGAACCTGTGGCTGTTTCTTTTGCCGGGGCAGGATCAAGAGCCAGTCGCTTTACTGGCGCTCCCGGTGGAGCTGACGGCGGTAAATCGGCTTGGGCTGAGCAGGCAGGGGTTGACGCGGGCAGCGCTCGTCTGCGGCGGATTAGGCGGAATTTTCACGGCCGCTGCGGCTTTTAAGCGAAAAAGGCGGAATGAACTGAACAACGGTTATGATAAAATCAAGTAGCACGCAGTCCACTATACAAGAGGATAGCAATGACCATATCTTGGCTGTATATCGGGATATTCCTGATAGTCTCGCTTGGATTGCCCGCGGTTGCCATCATCCTGGCCGGCATCCTGGCACCGAAAAAACCAAGCCCTGAGAAATCTATTATTTATGAATGTGGTGTGGAAACACACGGCGATACCTGGGTTCAGTTTAAAGCACAGTATTACCTGATCGGCCTGGTTTTTCTGATCTTCGATATTGAAACTGTCTTTCTATATCCCTGGGCGGTGGCATTTGACCGGTTGGGGTTATTCGCGGTGCTGGAAGGCCTGCTGTTTATTGGAATATTGGCCGGGGGGTTGATCTATGCCTGGAAAAAAGGCGCGTTTGAGTGGGCTTAACCAGGTGATGGCAAACAGATAGGAGCGGTATGAATTTTCTTTCTGATCCAGTGACTTTTATCGGGAACTGGTTGACCGGGTTGGTGGCCGGCCTGGGGATGCCCAAAGAGACGGCGGCGGCCTGGGTGACCGGTGTGGCAGTAGGGATACTGCCGTTGCTGGCAATGCTGTGGGTGCTGGTGCTGATCTGGTATGAGCGCAAGGTGATCGGCCGGCTGCAAGACCGCCCGGGACCCAACCGGGTTGGCCCGTTCGGGTTGATCCAACCCGTAGCGGACATGCTGAAGATCTTTATTAAGGAACACATCCTGCCGACCGGGGTGGACCGCCTTCCCTACAACCTGGCGCCGATCCTGGCGGTGGGCGGCGTGCTGGGGATGTGGGTCGTAGTCCCCTTTAGCGCTACGGTGCACGGGGTGGATATCAACGTTGGTGCGCTGTATATCATCGCGGTTGGCGCGATTGGCACACTGGGCATCATCTTTGCCGGATATTCATCGAATAATAAGTACGCCCTGCTGGCGGCTTTCCGCGTGGTGGCGCAGTTGATCTCCTATGAGATCCCGATGGTGCTGGCTCTGCTGGTGCCGGTGTTACTGGCGAGATCGATGGGGATGAACAGCATCGTGCAGGCGCAGCCCGTCTGGTTTATTGTGGTGGCTCCGCTGGCGGCGCTGCTTTTCTTCATTTCATCCATCGCGGAAGTGGGCCGGTCACCTTTTGACCTGGCAGAAGCCGAGTCTGAAATTGTGGCCGGGTTCAACACCGAATACTCGGGGTTGAAATTTGGCATGTTTTATGTGGGCGAATTCCTGCACGCTTTCACCAACTCACTGATCTTCACCGCGCTGTTTCTGGGCGGATGGCAGGGGCCGGGGGCAGAGCAATTCCCCATTTTGGGTTTCATCTATTTCTTCCTGAAGACCGTGGTAGTGCATTTTCTGGGCATCGCCATCCGCGGTTCGATGCCGCGCTTCCGGATCGACCAGGTGATGCAGCTGAACTGGAAACTCTTCACGCCGATCGCGCTGGCAGCTTTTTCTGTTGCGGCAGTGGTGGAGAAACTGGCAGCCGGATTGGGCGATGCGATGCGCATTGGCATACACGTGCTGGTCAACCTGGTGATACTGGTGATCGCTGTGTTGATCGGTTCAAGGGTGTTTAAGGCGCGCGGCGTGCGGCTGGACGCGCTGGCCGAACGCAACCGCGCGGCAGTGAAATTTGCCATGGAGAAAAGCCATGATTCTTGATCAGGTGATATTTCTGGTGACCGCGGTGGTCGTTTTGGCTGCCGCGGTTCTGGTTGTGTCGGTGCCGAAGATGATCCACGCGGCGCTATGGTTGATCCTGGCACTTGCCGGGGTCGCGGTGTTGTTCGTGCTGCTGCAAGCCGGCTTCTTCGCGGTGGTGCAGGTGATCGTTTACATTGGCGCCATCGCCGTGCTGGTGATCTTCGCGGTGATGCTGACCAGAAAGGCCATGGTGGATGACGGACCGCAGTTAAACCGCTACAGTGTGATGGCCGGGGCGGTCAGCCTGATGATGTTCGCGGCGCTGTCCGGGATGCTGCTATCCTGGGATGGAGCGAACGCGCTGCCGGCCAACCCGGCGGTACATCCTGACACGATCGTGAACCTGGGCGAATCGCTGACGAACCCGCAAGGTTTTCTGCTGCCGTTTGAGGTAGCTTCGATCCTGCTGCTGGCCGCGCTGGTCGGGGCAATCTTTATTGGGCGCGAACAGCGCGCGGGGAGGGAGGAAGAATGATCCCACTTTCCTGGTACCTGATTTTATCCGCCGCGCTGGTGTGCATTGGCGTATTCGGTGTGATTTCGCGCCGAAACGCGATCGCCATGCTGCTGGGGGTGGAGCTGATCTTGAATGCCGTCAATATTAACCTGCTGGCCTTCTGGCGTTATAAAGATGTTTCGAGTGTGACCGGGCAGGTCTTCACGATTATGGTCATCACCGCGGCGGCGGCGGAAGTCGCTGTAGGGCTGGCCATCTTTATCGCAGTGTATCGTAACAGACGCAGCATTGTGGCTGAGGATGTTGCGGAATTGAAAGGATAGGCCAATGGCAGCTGAAACACTTCTCTGGCTCATTCCACTTCCGCCGCTGGCGGCGTTTATCCTGATCACCCTGGTGACGAACAAGAACAAAACCCTCAGCCACGGCCTGGCTATCGCCGGGGCGGCGTCCTCCTGGGTGATGAGCCTGATCGTTTTTATCCAGGCGATTACCCGGCCGAATCTGGCAGAAAACCCGATCTCTTCTTCCATCAACTGGCTGCCGACAGGGGAGACTGCACTGCGCATAGGCGTGCAGCTGGATAACCTCTCCGCGGTGGTGCTGTTTTTTGTGGCATGGACGATCTTAATGATCTTCATCTACAGCGTGGGGTACCACAATTACGGTCAACCGGCGGGGGAGCGGGATGTGCCCGGTCTGCCGCCGCGCGGAGCCGAAATCAAAGATGCCCACGGGCATACGCACCGCGTCCCATCCGTGGAGCCGATGTATTCCCGCTTCTTCGGTTTTCTATCACTCTTCGCGTTTGCCATGTATCTGCTGGTGGTGTGCGATAACCTGCTGTTGTTGTATACCGGCTGGGAGATCATGGGGCTGTGCTCCTACCTGCTGATTGGTTTCTGGTACGGCAAAGACTCCGCGAAGAAGGCGGCCATGAAAGCTTTCATGACCACCCGCATCGGGGATGTCTTCATGCTGCTGGGGATCGTCTTCCTGTACACACAGGCTGGCACCCTCAACTACCGTGAGATCTTTGGCAACGCGGAATTGATGCGGACATTGACCACCACCCCGGCTGGTTTCCTGGGATTATCGCAGGCGGCCGGGATCGGATTGCTGCTGTTCATTGGCACGGTCGGAAAATCCGCGCAATTCCCGCTGCATGTCTGGCTGCCGGACGCGATGGAAGGCCCGACCCCCGTGTCGGCCATGATCCACGCGGCAACGATGGTTTCAGCGGGTGTGTACCTTGCCATTCGAATCTTCCCACTGCTGACAGCCGGCTGGGAACCAGGCGGGGCATTGACGCCAGCCATGATGGTGGTTGGGGCGGTTGGCGCATTTACCGCGCTGTTCGCGGCGACGATCGCGGTGGCACAGAATGACATTAAACGCGTGCTGGCTTTCTCTACCATTTCGCAACTGGGTTATATGATCGCGGCGATCGGGATTGGGGCGTACACCGCGGCCATTTTCCACCTGGTGACGCATGCCTTCTTCAAAGCGCTGCTCTTCCTGGGTTCCGGCTCGGTGATCCACGGGATGGAGCACGGTGTGATGCACAGCGGTGAACATGTGGACGCGCAGGATATGCTGAATATGGGCGGCCTGCGGAAGAAAATGCCTGTCACATTCTGGACGTTCCTGATCGGCGGGCTGGCGCTTTCCGGCTTCCCGATCATCACCGCCGGGTTCTGGTCTAAGGATGAGATTCTGGCTGGCGCGTATCACGGCGGGCAGATGGCGATCTTCATCACGCTGGCGCTGGCAGCCCTGTTGACGGCCTTCTACACCATGCGGCAGATCACGCTGACCTTCTTCGGTCAGCCGCGCACGGAAGCAGCCGCGCACGCGCACGAAACTCCCTGGACCATGACGGTCCCGCTGATCGTTCTTTCAGTCTTCGCGATATCGGTCGGCTGGTCTGGCATTCCGGAGCACTTCCCGCTGATCGGCGGGCTGATACCGAACTGGTGCGAGACCTTTACCGGCGCAATGCTGGGGCATGAGGGGGAGGCAGCCGCGTTCTCCGCGGTACCCCTGCTGGTCTCGATCGTTGTTTCTCTGGGCGGGTTGACGCTGGGCTGGTTGGCGTACCGGAAGGTGAAGATCGCGGTCGATCCGCTGAAGCAGGCGCTGGGTGGTTTGCACACCGTCCTGCAGCGCAAATATTTCGTGGATGAGGTTTACAACTTCCTGTTTATCCGGCCGGCTGTCTGGATCTCTGAGGTCTTCACCAGCCGGTGGATGGACCGAGTGGTGATCGACGGCTTTTTGCATGCCATCGCCCGGGCGTTCCTGTGGCTGGGGAAGATTGTCCGCCACGGGTTTGACGTGCCGGTGGTAAACGCCGGCGGAGACGCGCTGGCCGCCGGAATCCGGAAAGGCGGGGCGGCTCTGTCACCCATGCAATCCGGGAGGGTGCAGCAATACATGGTCGTTACGATCACGGTGGTGATGGTCTTTTCCGCCATCCTGTTCGCAATCCTCAAACTGGTATAGTGGAGCCTGAGATGGATTTCATTGGACAACATTTACTTTCAATCATCCTCTTCCTTCCTGTACTGGCAGCGCTGATCGTTTTTTGCCTGCCCGCGGGGCGGGTCAAGCTCATCCGCTGGGTGGCTTTTCTCGCGAGCCTCATACCCCTGGGTGTGACGATCTATCTGTGGATCCAATTCCAGCAGGCTGAATCGGGTTTCCAGTTTCAGGAACAGGCAGCCTGGTTCCCGGCCATCTCATCTACTTATCACATCGGGGTGGACGGCCTATCACTGCCGATGGTGCTGCTGACCACTCTGCTGGTCCCGCTGGCATTACTGGCATCCTTCTCCATCACGGACCGGGTGAAGACTTACATGATCCTGTTCCTGTTACTGGAAACAGGCATGCTGGGAGTATTCGTTTCGCTGGATCTGCTGCTGTTCTTCGTCTTTTGGGAAATCGGGCTAGTTCCGATGTATTTCCTGATCAACCAGTGGGGCGGCGAGAACCGCAACTACGCGTCATTGAAGTTCATTCTGTACACCATGGCCGGGTCGCTGGGTCTGCTGCTATCCATCCAACTGATTGGCGTTGTGGCGGGGACTTTCGACTTGCCGCGCGTGATGGAAGTGTGGAACAACTTGCAGGGGACATTGCTGGGCCTGCCGGTGGCGACGGTGAAGGCTGTGGCTTTCTGGGCTTTCGTTATCGCGTTCGCGATCAAAGTGCCGGTCTGGCCGTTCCACACCTGGCTGCCGGACGCGCATACCGAAGCGCCGACGCCGGGTTCGATGATCCTGGCGGGCGTTTTGCTGAAACTCGGCGCCTACGGATTTTTACGGTTGGTGCTGCCGCTCTTCCCGCAGGAAGCGCACAAGTATGCCGGCGGGTTGGTTTTCCTGGCGGTGATGGCGATTATATTCGGCGCGTTTGCCGCATTCGGGCAGCGTGACTTTAAGAAGCTGGTGGCGTATTCATCCGTCAACCACATGGGTTTTGTGGTGCTGGGGATCGCGGTGGCGGCGGCTGCCGCTGGAACGCAGCATGCCACGCTGGCTCTGAACGGAGCCGTGCTGCAAATGTTCAACCACGGTCTCTCCGCGGCTGGCATGTTCTTCCTGGTCGGGGTGCTGTATGAACGAGCCCACACCCGCAACCTGGATGATTTCGGCGGTTTGTTCGCGCTGATGCCGGTGTACGGCGGGCTGCTGATCTTCATCTCGATGGCATCGCTGGGGCTGCCCGGCCTGAATGGATTTGTGTCTGAATTCCTGGTGGTGCGCGGCGCCTGGCCGGTCTTCACCGCGGCCACGGCTTTGAGCATGCTGGGCCTACTATTCACTGGCGCTTACATATTAATTGGTCTGCGGAAAGTTCTGCACGGTCCATTGAACACCCGCTGGGTGGATCATCTGAAAGAGATCAATTTGCGTGAATTGGCCGTGATCATCCCGTTGGTCGGTTTGATCTTGCTGACGGGGATCTGGCCGGCCTGGATTCTGGGTATGATCAACCAGGCTGTTACATTGCTGTTCTAAGGGAGCGAAAGATGCAGTTACCCTTCTTGTCGATAATCATTTTTTCACCCATCCTGGCCGGGGTGCTGATTTTTCTGCTGCCGGGTAGGTTGACGCGGCTGATCAAATCGCTGGCGCTGGCAGCCACGGGGGTATCCCTGGCACTATCGCTGGTGGTGTATTTCGGCTACGACACAACGGCAGGCGGATACCAGTTCCTGGAAAAGATAGCCTGGCTGCCGTCACTTGGCATCAACTACCTGGTGGGGGTGGACGGCATCTCCGCGCCGATGGTACTGCTGACCGGGCTGGTCGCCAGTACGGGCGTAATGATCTCCTGGGGCGTGAGCGAACGGCCAAAAGAGTTCTTCGGGTTCCTGTTGATCCTGGCTGGCAGTGTCTTCGGCGTGTTCGCGTCGATGGACCTGTTCATGCTGTTCTTCTTCTTTGAGATCGCGGTCTTCCCCAAGTTCCTGATGATCACGATCTGGGGCTGGCCGAAGACACGCGTGTACGGCGCGATGAAGTTGACGCTGTACCTGTTCATCGGTTCGGTGATCGCTCTGATCGGCGCGCTGGCAATTTATACCGGCAGCGGGCTGCATACCTTTGACCTGAATTTGCTGCAGACCGCCAACTTCTCTTTTGAGTTCCAGCGGTTGTGGTTCCCGTTCGTCTTCCTGGGTTTTGCCATCCTCGCGGGTATTTTCCCCTTCCATTCCTGGGCGCCGGACGGCCACGTGGCAGCTCCGACGGCTATCTCCATGCTGCTGGCCGGGGTTGAGATGAAGGTCGGGGCTTTCGCGGCTTTGCGGGTGGGCATTCTGCTGCTGCCGGACGGCGCGAAATACTGGTCCTGGTTGATCATCATCCTGGGTGTGATCAATGTGGTCTACGGCGCGGTAATCGCGCTGATCCAGTCGGATTTCAAGTATGTGATCGGTTTCTCTTCGGTCTCTCACATGGGGCTGGTGCTGCTGGGGTTTGCCTCGCTGAACGCGAACGGCCTGACCGGCGCGGGCATGCAGATGTTCTCGCACGGCGTGATGACGGCTATGTTCTTTGCTATTGTCGGGATGGTCTACGACCGGACGCATACCCGGGAGCTTTCCAAATTGGGCGGGATGATGAAGATCATGCCATTCGCGGGGGTTGGCTTTATTATCGCCGGGTTGGTATCCATGGGCATGCCGGGTTTCTCAGGCTTTGCCGCAGAGTTCCCGATCTTCATGGGTTTATGGCAGAAATCGCCGGTTGCCGCGATCGTGGCGGTCCTCGGCGTGATCGTCACCGCGGCGTATATTTTACGGGTTGTGGGCCAGGTGTTCTTCGGGGCTGTACCGGCGGAATTTGAAAAAGGCTTGCCAGGCATCTCTGTGCTGGACAAAATCAGCATCGCGATCCTGGCGGTATTTATGGTTGGCATCGGAATTTTCCCATCGCTGCTCAGTTCTTTGGTGGGTTCCAGTGTGCAGCAGGCATTAGCCGTTCTGGGAGGTGTATAAGTGACCGCAGGCAGTATTGATCTGGCGTCCATTCGGGCGATCACACCCCAGTTGGGACTCTTTCTGCTGGGTGTAGTCGTTTTCATTCTTGACCTGGTGTGGAAGGGGGATCAGCGGAAACGGTTGTCTGGCATCACGGCTGCCGGGTTGGTGCTGGTTGGCGCGGCGAGCGCAATATGGGGAATCCCATCTGCTGACGGCAGCCTGGTGTTCGGCGGCATGCTGCGACATGACTGGCTGGCTTTTGCCTTCACACTTGTCTTCCTGTTCGGCGGCACCATCACCGCGCTGTTAGCCAGAAATGATGAAGGCACCGGCAAGCGGGGTGAGTTTTACCTGCTGATGATCATCTCCATTCTCGGGATGACCTTGATGGCCGGTTCAGCTGACCTGATCTTGCTTTTTTTAGCGATTGAGACGACATCTATTCCGCTGTACGTGCTGGCGGGCTTCCAGCGCAAGAATGCGGCTTCAGTGGAGGCCGGGTTTAAATATCTGCTTTACGGCTCGCTCACATCCGCGTTGATGCTGTACGGTTTCAGCTTGCTGTACGGTTTTACCGGAACCACGCAGATGGCTGGCATTATGGAACAGCTGCGCTTGGGCAGTTTGCCCGTGATTACGATTTCAGGGGTGATGGTGCTTATATTGGTGGGGATCGGGTTCAAGATCTCAGCGGTGCCGTTTCACTTCTGGGCGCCGGATGTGTACCAGGGCGCTCCCAGCCAGGTGAGCGGGTTTTTGTCGACTGCCTCGAAAGCGGCCGGTTTTTCGGTGCTGCTGCGCTTATTCATGACGGCCTTGCTGCCGAACGCGGCTGTCTGGTTCATCCTGATCGCAGTGCTCTCAGCGGCCAGTATGACCTTTGGCAACTTGCAGGCCATCAACCAGAAAAACATCAAGCGTTTGCTGGCATATTCATCCATCGCGCAGGCCGGTTATGTGCTGGTCGGCGTGGCGGCCATCTCTGAACTTGGCGTATCGGCCGTGGTGTTTTATCTCATGGCATACCTGGTAACCAACCTGGCCGCGTTCGGCATCGTCACCGTGATCGGCCGGAAGCTTGGCTCAGATGAGATCAGCGCGTACGCGGGACTTTCCCGCCGCTCGCCCGAGCTGGCGCTGGGCTTGCTGGCCGCTTTCCTGTCACTGGCTGGTATTCCGCCTTTTGCCGGTTTTGTGGGTAAAGTGCTGCTGTTCACATCTGCTATGCAGGCACATTTAGCCTGGCTGGTTGGTATCGGTATCATCAACTCCATCATCGGCCTGTACTACTACCTGGTTGTCTTGAAGGTGGCGTATCTGGATCGGTCAGAGGGTGACGAGCAGCCGTTACGCTTGGAATGGTCAGCGAAAACCGCGGTGATCCTCTGTCTGGCCGGAGTTGTGCTGGCAGGCATCTTGTTTGGCCCATTATTTGAGTTAACCCGGGCGGCCGCCGCTGGAATTTATTAATATCCTGTTAATTTGGTATAATATCGACCAATGAACTCTCAAAACCCCCAACCAGCAGATAAGCAAAAGTTGCTGAACCTGACCGTAGCGGGGGTCGCCAGCCAGGTGGGCTGCCTGACCATCGTCATCATCCTGGGCGCGCTTTTCTTGGGGATGTACCTGGATAAACTGAATGCCACGCGTCCCTGGTACACCATCGGGTTTGTGATCGGCAGCATCCCGCTTAGCCTGATTGTGATGATCGTCATTGTTCTCGCGGCAGTAAAGAAAATTAAACCCGCAGCAAAAAACCCCGTTCAGCAGGAGGAAAAAGACCTTGGAAAATAAAAGGAAGTGGCGCTGGGGCGTAAACCGTTGGTTTGTGTTTGCCGCCATGGCATTGGCCATTGTTGGCGCATCCATATTCCCGGCCGTCAGCCCGCATATCCAGGTTGCGCCAGAGGCATTGACTGAACATCCGCTGTTCACTTTGCCAGTGATTGGGGAGTTTATCCCGACGAATACCCTGGTGGCTGTTTTACTGGTGGATGTGATCCTGATCACGATGGCTTTACTGGTAAGGAAAGCCACCCGCAGCGGAGAGTTGGTACCAAAAGGTATCTCCGGCGCGGTGGAAGCTTTGATCGAAGGGCTGTACAACCTGACAGAAAGTACTGCCGGGAAATGGGCAAAATCCATCTTCCCGTGGTTTGCCACGATCACACTGATGGTCCTGTTCGCGAACTGGCTGGAATTGATCCCCGGCGTAGACAGTATCGGCATCCTGCACCAGACTCAACACGGCTATCCATTGATCCAGCTTTCGCAGGGAATCGCTGCGATCGTTCGCGGCGAAGCCGCGGCGGGGGAAGCCTTTAATGTCATTCCGTATGTGCGGGTGCCATCCACCGACCTGAACTTCACCGTCAGCCTGGCCATCATTTCGGTTGTGATGACCCAGGTGATCGGCTTACGCGCGCAGGGTCCGCGCTACCTGAGCAAGTTCTTCAATGTCACCACCATCTTCAAGAAACCCGGCCTGGGTTTGATGGACCTGCTGGTTTCGATCTTGGAACTCATTTCCGAGTTTTCCAAGGTGCTGTCTTTCTCATTCAGGCTTTTTGGTAATATTTTCGCCGGATCGGTACTGCTGTTCCTGGTGGGTTCCATCCTGCCAGCCGGCGCGGTTTGGATGCAATCCGGCATTTTGCTTTTTGAATTCTTCATCGGCCTGATCCAGGCGGTGGTTTTCGGTATGTTAACTATGGTCTTCATGTCCATGGCCACACACGGTCACGGGGATGAAGAGCACGCTGAAGCTTAGCGATTATCCATATTATTAGGAGGAAGTAACACATGACTGGTGATCTTGTTGCGGCTGCAAAACTCATTGGGGCTGGTCTTTCGATGATCGGCGCGCTGGGTGGTGGTGTAGGGATCGGCCTGAGCGTTCAAGGCGCCCTGACCGGTATGGCGCGGAACCCGGATGCCTCCGGCAATCTGCTGGTTTACATGATCCTGGGTATCGCGTTTTCCGAGGCTATTGCCATTTACTGCCTGGTAATCGCATTCCTGATGCTCTTCGTGCTGTAAGATCGGAGGATGCCTTGGAAAAGCTCGGATTAAATCTTGGATATCTGATCATACAGATCGCGAACTTCTTTATCCTGTTCATTGTTCTGCGAGCCTGGGTATACAAGCCGTTGACCCGGATGCTGGAAAAGCGCCGCGAAGCAATTGCCAAGGGGCTGGAAGATGCCCGCATCGCGGCGGAAGCACGCGCCAACGCGGAAAACGAAGCCGCGAAAATAATGGCTGACGCGCAAGCGCAGGCTGGCTCGATCATTCGCGATGCCTCCAACCGGACAGAGATCACGGTGAAGGACATCAAAGCCAAAGCGGAAGAAGAGATCGCAAAGGCACGCGCCAACGCCGTGGCGGAAGCCACCCAGGAACGCGACCGCATGCTGGGCGAACTGCGCAGCCAGGTAGCCGCGCTGGCGATTGCCGCCGCGCAGAAACTGGTAGGCGAATCACTGGATGAGAAACGCCAACACTCCCTGCTGGCTGAGTTCTTCTCCGGCGTGAAAAGCGGCAAGGTAGTCATCCTGGATGATGTCAAGCTGGCTAAAGCCGATGCCGAAGTCACCAGTGCGCTGCCGTTGACCGCGGATGAAAAAGCGATCGTGCAGAAGGACCTGCTGGCACGCACCGGCGGTGATGTCAAAGTCGCCTTCAAGGTGGATCCATCCATCCTGGGTGGGCTGGTCATCAAGGTCGGTGATAAGCTGATCGATGACTCGGTTGCCGGTAAGCTGGAAACTCTCCGCCAGAGCATTTTGTAATTTTGTTCCGGATTACAGAAGGGTTTTAGCGCGAGCTAAAACCCTTTTTCGTTATAATAGGGAAGAGGTTCCTATGACTGGATATCGTCCGCAAACATTACGTCAATTGACGGCGGAAGTTCCGCGCATCCACCCGGATGAAGTTGCCGCGGTGCCGATCAGCGGGATCTGTTTCGATTCGCGACAGGTACACCCCGGTGATTGCTTCGTGGCGTTGAGCGGCGGTAACGCGGATGGGCACAAATATATTGGCAAAGCCGTGGACAACGGCGCGGCAGCGGTGGTTGGTTCGCAACCCGGACTGACACCCGGCGTGCCGTATATCCAGGTAGAGAACACCCGGCGGACGCTGGCATTACTGGCCGCGGCTTTTTACGGTTTCCCCGGCCGGCAATTATTTGTGATCGGCGTGACCGGGACGGACGGGAAGACTACCACGGCCAACCTGATCTACCATGTGCTGCTTTCGGCTGGTTTGCGCGCGGGGATCATATCGACGGTAAACGCGGTGATCGGCGGGGAGGAAGTGGATACCGGGTTTCATGTGACCACGCCGGAAGCGCCGGATGTTCAACGCTACCTGGCGCGCATGGTGGCGGCCGGCTTGACGCATGTCGTGCTGGAGACGACGTCCCATGGATTGGCGCAGGAAAGGGTGACCGGATGCGAGTACGACCTGGGGGTGGTGACGAATATCACGCATGAGCACCTGGATTACCACGGCTCCTATGAGGCCTACCGCGAGGCGAAAGGCCGCCTTTTCTCTGGTCTGCAGGAAACTGCGGAGAAAGCAGGGGGGAACCCGCGAACCGCGGTCCTGAATCGCGATGACAGCTCCTACGAGTACCTGGCATCCATCTGCCGGGGGCCAGTGCTGACGTACAGCATCCACCAGCCGGCAGATTTTTCGATTGAACGGTACCAGGCCAGCACCGAGGGGATGAGCTTTGATGTGCGGTTCAGGGACAAAGTCTACGCTTTTAAGACGAAACTGGTCGGTGAGTACAATTTATCCAATTGCCTGGCGGCCATCGCGGCAACTGCCGGCGCGATGGGCTTACCGATGGATGCAGCGCAGAATGGAATCGCGTCATTGCAGGGCGTCTCGGGGCGGATGCAGGTCATCCACCTGGGGCAGCCTTTCACGGCGATCGTGGATTTTGCGCACACGCCTAACGCGCTGCGGGTGGCGCTGTTGACCGCCCGCCAGCTAACGCAAGGGCGGGTGATCGCGGTGTTCGGTTCGGCGGGTCTGCGCGACCGCGAGAAGCGGCGCATGATGGCTGAAACTTCCGCGGAGTTGGCTGATGTTTCTATCTTAACCGCGGAGGATCCGCGCACGGAATCGCTGGATGGTATTTTGGAAGAAATGGCCAAAGGCGCTGAAAGCCGGGGGGCGGTGGAAGGCGAATCTTATTACCGGGTGCCGGACCGGGGAGAAGCAATTCGGCAGGCTGTCCGGATGGCGCAGGTCGGAGACCTGGTGATCGCCTGCGGCAAGGGGCACGAACAGTCCATGTGCTTTGGCGAGGTGGAGTATGCCTGGGATGACCGCGTGGCGATGAAGGCCGCGCTGGCTGAATTGCTGGGTATGCCGGGTTACGCGATGCCGTACCTGCCCACCCAAAAATCAGAATAATGCGGTAGATTGGTTTTCGCAGAGCAGGCCTGGCCTGAAATATCAGCAATCACCGTTATAATCGACGCAAGGAGAAACAAGCCGGATGAAGGTGACAGTCTTTGGTGGTTCCAACCCCACGGCGGGCAGCCCGGAATACAAACAGGCGTATGATTTAGGCCAGCTGCTGGCTGCTGCCGGGCATACCGTGATTACCGGTGGGTATGTCGGCACGATGGAAGCCGCTTCCCGCGGCGCCAATGAAGCCGGCGGGCATGTGATCGGTATCACCTGTCAGGAGATCGAGAATTACCGGTCGACCAAAGCGAATGACTGGGTACTGGAGGAGATCCGCTACGACGGCCTGAAGGATCGCATTAACGGCTTGATTCACACCTGCGATGCCGCGCTGGCCTTGCCCGGCGGCGTTGGCACGCTGGCGGAGATCAGCCTGATGTGGAATCTGCTGATCATTAAGGCCATCCCCGTTAAACCGTTGATCACGATCGGCGCGGAGTGGAAGAGCTTGCTGCAAACTTTTATGCTGGGGCAGGGGAAGTACATGCATGAGATCGACCATGACCTGATCCGCTTTGCTGACGATATTGAAATGAGCCTGGAGATGCTTTCAGGTTGGAAAATGACCCAAGGACGATAAGGACGAGAATGGCAGACGAGAAATTACCTTTACGCAGCGAGAATTATTCCGAATGGTACAACCAGTTGATCCAGCGCGCCGAGCTGGCGGATTACGCGCCGGTGCGCGGATGCATGGTGGTGCGTCCATACGGTTGGGCTCTGTGGGAGAATATCCAGCAGGCACTAGATAAGCGTTTCAAGGCCACCGGGCATCAGAACGCGGCATTCCCGTTGTTCATCCCCATGAGCTTTCTGGAAAAAGAGAAAGAGCATGTGGAAGGCTTTTCGCCTGAACTGGCGGTGGTGACCATCGGCGGCGGTGAAAAGTTGGAAGAGCCGCTGGTGGTGCGGCCGACCTCTGAGACGGTGATCGGATATATGTATTCGCGCTGGATCAAGAGCTACCGCGATCTGCCGGTATTAATCAACCAGTGGGGGAATGTGGTGCGCTGGGAGTTACGCACGCGGTTGTTCCTGCGGACACTGGAGTTCTATTGGCAGGAAGGCCATACGGCGCATGCCACCGAACAGGAAGCGGAAGAAGAGACGCGCCGCATGCTGGATGTCTACACCGATTTCGCGGTGAATGAAGCCGCGGTGCCGGTCATTCCCGGGATGAAGAGTGCGACCGAAAAGTTTGCCGGCGCGGCGCGCAGCTATACCATCGAAGCCATGATGGGAGATACCAAAGCCCTGCAATCCGGCACATCCCATAACCTGGGGCAGAACTTCGCGAAAGCCTTCGAGATCCAATATCTGGACCAGAATAATGTTCTGCAATATTGCTGGACGACCTCCTGGGGCTTGAGCACGCGCTTCATCGGCGCGATCATCATGACACACGGGGATGACCAGGGCTTGAAATTCCCGCCGCGTGTCGCGCCAATTCAAATAGTGATCGTGCCGATCTTCCGCAGCGACGCTGAGCGGGAGGTTGTGATGCCGGTAGTTGACCGGGTGAAAAGTGAACTCGCTGACTTCAGGGTCAAAGTAGATGACCGCACGGAAGTGACGCCGGGCTTCAAGTTCAATGACTGGGAGATGCGCGGAGTCCCGCTGCGGATTGAAATTGGGCCGAAGGATGTAGAAAAGGGCAGCGTGGCGCTGGCAAGGCGGGATGTGCCCGGACGGGATGGCAAGCAGTTCGTCAGCCAGGAGGGACTTGCGGGAACAGTGAAGAATCTGCTGGATGAGATCCAGAGTTCGATGCTGCAGAAAGCGCGCGAGTTTCGGGACGCGAACATCCATGAACCGCGGGATTACGCGCACCTGCAGGAGATCGTGCAAGACGGCTGGGCTTTCGCGCACTGGTGCGGCAGCGCGGAGTGTGAAGCCAAGGTGAAAGAGGATACCAAGGCTACCACCCGCTGCATTCCCCTGGAAGGCGGCAAGAGTAAGGGAGCCTGCATTGTCTGCGGCGAGCCGGCCGAGCATAAGGTGTATTTCGCCAAGTCGTACTAAATGCCTGCCGTAAAGCTGGATCAATTAAAGCTGGAAAGCGCTAACCTGGCCGGGAACTTCTCCCGGCCGGAACAATTTTGCGTCTTGTTCAGGGAACTGCTGGGCGGATACAGCAACCGCACTTTCCGGCTGCAGGCGGCGACAGGAAGATTAAAGCCGACACCTAGTTATCACATACCGGACCAGGTTTTACGTCAGGTTGAGCGGGATGTGCTGGCTCAGCTGAAAGCGCATGAGCAGGCGCAAGCGCTGGCATTGGCGGACGCGCTGTGGTCTGCGCCGAGCTATGAGGAGAAATACCTGGCCATCGCGCTGCTGGGGGCTACCGGGGTTGAACCAGCCGAACCGATACTGGAAAGATTTAATAGCTGGTACGCGGCTGCCGTGGATCACCGGCTGGCATCTTTTCTGGCGGTGGCGGGCAGCCGGGGCTTGCGCACCGGCGCGCGCGGTCAATGGCAAAGCGTCAGGGACAGCTGGTTGAAATCCAGGCGAACCAGCGGACTGGCGCATCTGATGCTGGCTGCCAGTGATGACCTGGAAACAAACAACCTGCACTGGCTGCAAGAAGGGTTTTCAACTTTGACGCAGGTTTTACAAACAGATGATCTGGCAATTCTGCCGGAAGCACTGGGCTTTTTTGGCGCGTTAGCGCGCAAAGGCGAAGCGGAGGCTGTGTACTTCCTGCGGGAAATCGCGGCGGGTGAAGAGCGAACGCAGCTGGTGGAGCGGTTTATCGCCAGGGCCGGGCAAACTCTGCCGGATAAAGCGCGGGTTCAAATCAACCGGTAGTTTGCCCCGGCAAGATATGAAAACGACTCGGGGCTAAGGTTCTTGCCGAAAAACAGGGGATAGGTTCTATGGTATAATTTTGCCTGTTAATAGACCGTCCGGCGGCAGGCAAGCTGCTGGACTGGAGACGAAAATCACAAGGAGAGAAGTACATGCCACTCAACAAAGAAGTTAAGACACAGGTCATCACCGATTTCCACCGCCATGAAGGTGATACCGGATCCGCCGATGTTCAGATTGCCATTCTCAGCAAGCGTATTGCTCAACTGACCGACCATCTGCGCGCCAACAAGCTGGATAACAGCTCCCGCCGCGGCCTGCTGAAATTAGTCGGCACCCGCCGCCGCCTGCTGGCCTACTTAAGGCAGACGGATTACCCACGGTACCTCGCGATCACCGAACGTTTGAACATCCGCAAGAAATAAGAAGGCAACAATGGGTAGATGGCAAATGCAAGCCATCTACCCTTATTTTGGACCCATTTATCAGGCACAGTTGCGCGTAAACCCAGCGGTTGGGAATTGAAAGAATTTCAGGACAATGCGAATTGTCCTTGAATGCTTTCAGTCCCTGACCCGGTGGGAAATTAGAAAAGGAAAACAAAAATGAAACCAGAAGCAAAAGTTTATACAGCTACCGTCGGTGATTCAACCATCACCTTTGAAACGGGAAAATTGGCTGCCCAGGCTGGCGGTGCTGTCACCATCCGGCATGGCGAATCAATCGTGTTCGCAGCCGCCACCATGGGCGGCATTCGGGAAGGCATAGACTTCTTCCCGCTGACCGTGGAGTACGAAGAAAGAATGTATGCCAGCGGGAAGATCCCCGGCTCATTCTTCCGCCGCGAAGGGAAACCCAGTGAAGACGCGATCCTGACCGGCCGGTTGACCGACCGTCCGCTGCGCCCACTGTTCAACCAGGAAATGCGCAATGAGGTGCAGGTGATCCTGTTCACGATGTCAGCGGATGAAGTACACCCGCTGGATATTCTGGCGATCAATGCCGCCTCCGGCGCGCTGATGATCTCAGATATCCCCTGGGGCGGACCGGTTGGCGCCGTCCGCGTTGGCAAGGTCAACGGCGAGCTGGTGGTTAACCCCACCTTCGCGCAGATCGAAGTCGGCGACCTGGACCTGCGCATCGCCGGGACGCGCGACGCCATTTTGATGGTAGAAGCCGGCGCGAATGAACTGACTGAAGCAGAGATGCTGGAAGCGCTGGAATTTGGCCATAAATCGCTGCTGCCGCTGATCGACCTGCAGGAAAAGATGGCCAAAGAGATAGGCAAGGCCAAGCGCCAGATCAACGTTCAGGCAAAGAATGAAGACCTCTGGAAGAAGGTCACGGAGCGGATCACCTCGCCGTTGATCTCTCTGCTGGATACCCCGCATACCAAGGCCGAGCTGTATGACGGTGTGGATGAGCTGGAAGCTGCCGCTGTACTGGAGCTGGCCGGTGAAGATGCCGCTGTCGCGAAGGAAGTGAAGGCGGCTTTTGAAGAAACCTATAAAGGCATCGTGCGGACGCGTATTCTGGATGAAGGCAAACGACCGGACGGCCGGAAACTGAAAGAGATCCGCCCGATCTGGTGCGAGATTGGCACCAGCCCGCGCGCGCACGGCTCCGGCCTGTTCACCCGCGGTGAAACACAGGTGATGACGTTAGCGACCCTCGGCACCCCGAAAGAGGCGCAGGAGATCGACACGCTCTCCCCGAACGATACCAAACGCTATATCCACCATTACAACTTCCCGCCGTACTCCACGGGTGAGGTGAAGCAATTGCGCGGCCAGAGCCGCCGCGAGATCGGTCACGGCGCGCTGGCAGAACGGGCGCTGGTGCCGGTCATCCCACCGGAAAAAGAATTCCCTTACACTCTGCGCCTGGTCTCCGAAGTGCTGGCCTCCAACGGTTCCAGCTCGATGGCCTCCGTGTGCGGCTCGACCCTGGCGCTGATGGATGCCGGTGTGCCGATCAAAGCCCCGGTAGCCGGTGTGGCGATGGGCTTAGTGAAGGAAGGCAACACCTTCCAGGTACTGACCGACATTCAGGGATTGGAAGATCACCTGGGCGACATGGATTTCAAAGTTGCCGGCACTGAAAAAGGCATTACCGCGCTGCAGATGGATATCAAGATCAAGGGTATCACGCGAGAGATCATGGGAACTGCGCTGGCGCAGGCCAAAGAAGCCCGGCACTCCATTCTGGGCGAGATCCTGGACACCATCCCCGAACCGCACGCGGACCTGAAACCGCACGCGCCACGCATCACCATTTTGAAGGTAGCCGTGGATAAGATCGGCGCGATCATCGGCCCCGGCGGCAAAAACATCCGCGCGCTGCAGGAAGAAACCGGCACCAAGATCGACATCGCGGATGACGGCACAGTCTACATTGCCGCGACGGACGGCGTGGGTGAAGGGATTGCCCGCGAGCGGATCGAAGCGCTGACTGAAACCCCGACGATCGGCCGGATCTATACCGGCAAGGTTGTGCGCATAGCCGAATTTGGCGCTTTTGTGGAAATCATGCCCAACACTGACGGGCTGGTCCACATCAGCCAGTTGGATAGCGAACGCGTGGAAAAAGTGGAAGATGTGGTCAACCTGGGTGACGAGATCACCGTGATGGTGATCGACATCGACCCCTCCGGCAAGATCCGCTTATCCCGCCAGGCAGTTTTGGACGGCTGGACCGCGGAAGAAGCGATGGCCAAAGACCGCAAACCCAGCGGCGGCAATCGCGGCGGTGGTGACCGGGGCGGCAACCGGGGCGGAGATCGCAACGGCAGCCGCGGACCACGCCCGGGCGGAGATCGGCGCGGCGGCGGTGACCGCGGCGGGTATAACCGCCATTAGATTGGATTAGTAAGAATAAAAGAAGCCAGGCGAATGCCTGGCTTCTTTTTGCTCGGGGATATTGGATAAAGAGAATTAATAGATAAGCACTTTATCGGCTTCTACCGTCCAGTCAGCCTGCAATTGGATGGAACCCATCTCAACCCCTTCAGCCAGATCTTCCAGCCCGAACCCGCGGGCATCCGCACAGGACTTTCAGGTTGCCACCCGGCCTTTGGCAGCCAGAGATTTGACCATACGCTCGATATTGTAATAGCCTTCCGGCGTCTTTTGACCCTTGCGGGCGCAGACCACGCCGTCCGCGGTGAGGAAGAGTTTCACTTCTACGTCATCGCGTTTTGCCAGCGCCATCGCCAGGCGCAGGGCATTGTAGGGACGTTCATCACCGTACGGGCCGGAATTCACTACGAACAGGTATTTTTCCATGTGGAGCCACCTTTCTACACTATTTATTGTTAGTATAAAGCCGGTATAATACATTCAAGATATACCTTGAATGTAATCGGAGGTTGGTATGGCGCGCGGAGATAAAGAGGTGTTATTTCGGTATTTCGCGGAGATCAGCAAGGCGCTCTCCAACCCGCACCGCCTGGAACTGGTGGACCTGCTGACACAGGCGCCGCGGACGGTGGAGCAGTTGGCGGAGCTGGCGCAGATCAGCATCGCCAACACCTCGCAGCATCTGCAAGTTCTCAAACAGGCACGGTTGGTCAATTGTCAGCGCGAGGGGAAATATCAGCTGTACTCTCTAGCGGACCCATTGGTGGCGGTGTTGTGGGTGGATATCCGGCGGCTGGCGCAACTGCGGCTGGGAGAGATTGAAGCTGTGCTGGACCGGTACCGGACGCACCGCCATGACCTGGCATATATATCGATGCGGGAGGTGTGGCAGGGCATGCAAGCAGAGGAGTTAGTTTTGATCGACGCGCGGCCGCGTGAGGAATTCACCGCCGGGCATTTACCCGGGGCGGTCTCCTTGCCGGTGGACAGCATCCCCTTACTGGTGCGGGAGCTGCCGATGGGCAAGACGCTGGTTACTTATTGCCGCGGGTCGGTATGCGTGGACGCGGACGACGCCTCGATCTTGCTTTCCGCGTACGGTTACCCGGTGCGGCGGTTGGAAGCCAGCCTGACCGAATGGCAGCTGGAGGGGTACGAAATCGAAAAAGGCTGATCCGTTGGATTAGAGATCGCTCTCGGGTGCGCGCCGGTAACTCAGCCAGGTAGACGGCCGGCCGCGGTCGGTGCCATCCACCCGGGATGCGAGACGCAGGAAGGTATTCAGGCTGGATATATCACGCGAGAAAATGCCGGGCAGGCGGGGGAGATCTTCATAACCTAAAAATCCATAGAGTAGATAAGTACCGCCAGGCGCGAGCAGCCGCTGCAGGTTGCGCTGGTAGGCGGTACGGTGTTTGAGCGCAAGACCGTGGTAACAGCCGATATCCAGGATGAGGTCGAACGGACCGGAGATGTTCCGCAGGCGGGTGACTGAATCCAGCTGAAACTGGACGGGGAGATTGGCCTGCCGCGCGCGTTGCCGGGCAGCGCGGATGCTGCGGGCGATAAAATCAACCCCGGTGACCTGCCAGCCGTGCCGCGCCAGGGTGAGGGCGTTGGTGCCGCTGCCGCAGCCCAGGTCCAGCGCGCGGCCGGCCGGGTGAGACTGGATGAAGCTGATCAATTCGGGCGGCGAGATGCCGGTATCCCACGGAGCATGGGTGAAAGAAGCCAGCCAGAAACGTATAAATGGAAGCATGGCACCATTATACTCAGCACCGGGCTGGCCGGAGCGGCTGCCGTTTCTTTACAAAAGCGCCTTCATACCTTAAAATAGACGGACGTGCCAAAAATTGAAAGCTAGGAAGGTAATTATTAATGAAAGAATACACTACTGAATTCATTAGGAACATCGCCCTGGTTTCACACTCCAGCGCCGGCAAGACAATGCTGGCAGAAGCGCTGCTGCATTTTACCGGCGCCACCACCCGCCTGGGGAAGATCGAGGACGGGACGACTGCCTCGGATTTTGAAGATGAAGAGAAGCGCCGCAGTATCTCGCTTTCCACTTCCGTCATTCCGGTGGAGTACAAGGACAGCAAGATCAATTTACTGGATACCCCGGGATACACCGATTTTGTCGGTGAGGTGATCTCCGCTTTACGCGTCGCGGACGCGGCGATCGTGCTGGTTGACTCTGTTTCCGGGTTTGAGGTGGGCACAGAACTGGGTTGGAAGAACGCGGACCAGTTCAACCTGCCGCGCTTTTTATTAATCAATAAACTCGACCGGGATAACGCCAATTTCAAGCAGGCCCTGGCGTCGGTGCAAAAAGGCACTGAATGCCGCCTCATCCCGGTTCAAATTCCATGGGGCGAAAAAGCCGCCTTCCAGGGTGTGATCGACCTGATCACCATGAAAGCCTACAAGGGCGACGGGAAGACCGTGGTAGACATCCCCGCGGAACTGGCAGCCGCCGCGAAAGAAGCGCGCAATGCTTTGATCGAGGCAGCCGCGGAAGGTGAAGACGCCCTGATGGAGAAATTCTTCGAGGCGGGCGAGCTCTCCGACGCCGAGATCCTGACCGGGCTGCGGGCAGTGACGCGCAAAGGCAGCGCGGTACCGGTATTCTGCGCCGCGGCCGGCCACAGCATCGGCCTGCAGCCGCTGCTGGACGCGATCATCACCCTGCTGCCCTCACCGGTTGACGCGGCTCCGGCCGTCGCCAAGGGCAAGGATGGGGAAGTGACGCTCAAAGCGAGCGACTCTGCGCCCCTGGCGGTTTACACCTGGAAAACGACCGCTGATCCTTTTGTTGGCAAGCAGACTTATTTCCGGGTTTATTCCGGTACCATCAACGCGGATTCCCGCATCTGGAATAACACCAAAGGCGTGGAAGAACGGCTGGGCGCGGTGATGATCATGCGCGGTAAAGAAGGCACCCCGGTCAAGGTCGTCCATGCCGGCGATATTGGCCTGGTAGCCAAACTGGCTGAAACATCCACCGGCAATACCATTTGCGATAAAGCCAACCCGATCGCTTTCTCGATGCCAAAGTACCCGAAAGCGCTGTACCAGGTGGCGATCTTCCCCAAGACGCAGGCTGATTCTACCAAGATCAGCCCGACGCTGACCCGCCTGTGCGAGGAAGATTTGACGCTCTCCTGGCACCAGGAACCCTCCACCGCGCAGACCATTCTGCAAGGGATGGGCGATCAGCATATTGATGTAGCGATTCGCCGCGCGCACTCGAAGTTCCAGGTGAGTTTCATCACAGAAACCCCGAAAGTTCCGTACACCGAAACGATCAACAAGAAGGCTTCCGCCATGTACCGCCACAAGAAACAGACCGGCGGTTCCGGGCAGTTTGGCGAAGTCCACCTGCGGGTTGAGCCCCTGCAGGAAGGCGAGACCGAATGGTTCATCAACGATGTCTTTGGCGGGTCGGTATCCTCCAACTATATGCCGGCCATCAAAAAAGGTATTGAGAATGTGATGCTGGAAGGCGTTATTGCTGGTTACCCGGTGCAGCGCGTGAAGGTGTCGGTCTTTGACGGCAAGGAGCACCCGGTTGACTCAAAACCGATCGCATTTGAAATTGCCGGGCGTGAAGCTTTCAAGCTGGCCTTCAAAGACGCCAGCCCGGTTTTGAATGAGCCCATCATGCTGGTGAAGATCACCGTCCCCGAAGACCACATGGGCGATGTGATGGGTGACTTGAATACCCGCCGCGCGCGCGTCCAGGGCAATGAGGTGGAGCGGGGTCATTCCATCATTACCGCGCATGTCCCGTTGGTGGAAATGCTGCGGTATACCACCCAGCTGCGCTCGATGACCGGCGGCCGCGGTGTGTTTGAGATGGAACATGATCATTACGAGGTAGTCCCTGCCAACCTGACCGCGGAGATCGTCGCGGCACGGTTGAAGGACTTGCCGGCGCACAAGGAAGAGTAAGTTAGGTTTAAATGTGGTGGATAGGACGGAAGGCGTTGGCCTTCCGTCCTTTTTTATTGGGGGGTCTCAACATTGGATGGATGAAAAATTATTAGGATACACACATAACAGAGGATAATAAAGACTCTACCAAAGACCTGTCAGGGATGAACAATCCCGGGGTTGCAGCTGGTAGTGCTTCCAAATCGTAATAATATAAAACACCCTCTGTGTGTAATTGCGTATGGATGAATCCGATTAAGTTTTGATTGGATAATTACAGAATCGGAGATATACTGGTATGAGAACAACAAAGGAGGGGCTACAATGAGTTACAAGAAAGAATTGACCAGGGAGGAATACCTGAAGCAGTTATTGCAGCGTTTCACCTCCGCCAAAACGCTGGAGGAAAAGAAGCAAATCCTGTACAACCTGGACGACAACGAGGGCAGGCGAATGCTTATCCACTCGCTGACAATCGACGAAGAAGCGAGCCTCTTAGCGGAAGAGATGATAGCGCGCCTGGAGTACAACAACAGCATCAACAATTACTAAATCCAGATACAGATACAACTGAAAACGGTGGGCAAAATAACCTGTACCAGCAGGCTGGTTTTAACTTACAGCCTGACATAGCCACGCAGCCGCAGCCTGGTGAGCCGCAGATGACGGCGAGCGAGTACACGGACATGAGTAACCCGATCGGTGAAGTGCCGCTGAACGGGACTCCCTCACCTGAGCCATACGGGCAGACTTGCAGGAGATTTACCAGGATGTGTGCCCGCTGTTGACGCGCGCCCGCGAACAGTACAAGCAGAGTATGAATGAGAACCGCCAGTTCAAGCTGGGACAGATCGATCCGGCGAGCCAGGCTGAGGTACGCAAGTGGATCAAGCAGGTGCAGACCGACATGACTGGTGTAAAGTACGCTGCCTTGAATCATGGTGAAGCATTGCGCGACACGGCGCTGAGCATGACGGAAATTGATTGGCCCCCCTTTTAATTCCCCCATTATCTTCGAAAATGGGGGGAAGTTAATGGCAGAGGCGTTCAACAGCGGCGAGGCTGTACCGTTCGATTCAGTGGTGAAGGCTGGCATAGTGCTAGAGGCTGAGCCGCTGACAACGCCGCAGGAGTACACCGACCTGAGAAAGATCGTGGAAGGAGATAGTATGTTCCATGATCGGCAGGACAGGATGGAAGCGGTTGATTGGTTGGATTACTGGATGGGATGGCAGTTTACGGAGAATCTGGACTTCCTGAAATTCGACGGGAAATCAGAACCGAATGGCACTCCTGTGCAGGCATTGCTGGAGAGCAAGTACCCGCGTGAAGTAGCGGCGCTGAAGGAGTATAACAAAAGGTTTAACAATTTCGTGCCAGCCAGAGAAATCCTATCTGGTGCTGAGCCTGCTTTGGGTATCAGTTTACCTGAACAAAGTGGTATTCCAGCGAAAGGTATTTATGTGGAGAAAGCCGCCAACAGCTTCAACCATTATGATGATGCTATGGTTGGGGCGGTGTATGTGGACGGAAAGATGGTGGCATACATACCTAAGAACAACCAGGGACTGGGAGAAATAGCTGGGTCGGGGGCTAAGTTACTGGGGGTTGACCCTGAGCGTCCTTTTAGGTTCATATATCTGAACCGCGAGGGTAAGGTAGTCAGCATTGATCCGAAGCGTCCTGGTGAGTTGCTTGCAAAACCGGAGGCTGCATCCGAGAATGCAATGGTGGAAGGAGTGGCGCTGGAACAGAGAAGACCTTCATTCCAGGAAAAAGTGTCTTCTCTACGGGATAAGCTTATATCAGCGGTGAAATGGTTAAAATTAAATCTGGATGATTCGAGTGCGAGAACCGAGATCGAGGATTATCTAAAGCAGACCGCAGAACCATTCAGGGAGCTCAGATTAAATGATGATAACTGGAAGGCTGAGTTTGGCGAAAATGAGACAGTAGACTCTGTGCTTGGTAAATTAACCCTCGGAATAGGATTCCGTGGGTCTATGGTCAAAGAACGCCGGCTAGCATTTTTTGGGTTGATCAAACCTACAATCCAGAGCCCGAATCTCGTCCTGGCTAAACCAGACGGAAGTTTTTTGATGATCAAATCTTTCATTGGAAAAACAAGGATTGGTACTTTGTCGCAGTGGCAAGGGATAAGGCTGGTACTGCAAAGCTTATATCTATCTACCCGGACAGATGGAAGACATTAAAAAAAGATATCGGACACGGGGAACTGATACTACCAGTGCCAAGTACTTCTGCCACACCAGAAAGTAAGGCGTTTGGTCAGCTCCCTGTTATCGAGAGTGGTCGCACCGACACCAACAATATAGCACAAAATGGTGCTGGAATCAATCAGGAAACTGACAGAAACATTCTGGAGCAGCGCAGCCCGAGCGGAGAAAACTTGCAGCCTGACATCACCACCCAGCCGCAGCCTGGTGAGCCGCAGATGACTGCGAGCGAGTACACCGACATGAGCAATCCGATCGGTGAAGTGCCGCTGAACGGGACGCCTTCGCCCGAGCCATACGGATCGACCTTGCAGGAGATTTACCAGGATGTACGCCCGCTGTTGGCGCGCGCCCGCGAACAGTACAAGCAGAGTATGAATGAGAACCGCCAGTTCAAGCTGGGTGAGATTGATCCGGCGAGCCAGGCTGAGGTACGCAAGTGGATCAAGCAGGTGCAGACCGATATGACTGGTGTGAAATACGCCGCCTTGGCCCCCCTTTTAATTCCCCCCATTATCTTCGAAAATGGGGGGAGATTGCTGATTTACCCATTATTCTCGAAAATGGGGGGGGATTCAGAATGCCCCGAATGCAAGATAACGTGGAGAAGAGAAATGAAACTGCAAGAGGATTACGGGAGAACCAGCGGTTTTTCCATGCGCCAGGCGGGTTCTTCCATGTTATGCCAGACGCCGTCCAGGTCCTGGTAGCTCCAGATGCCCGGGTCTTCGCCGATGACCTCATAGCCGTGGCGGGCATAAAAGGCGCGGCCGCGGAGATTGGTGCGGACCACATTCAGGCAGGCGCGGTGAAAGCCGCGATGCAGTAAGTCTTGCTCTACTTTGCGCAGCAGGATGCCGCCGATGCCCTGAGAGCGCAGCTCCGGGATGACGCGGAAGCTGAAGACATGCGCACGGTAGAAACCGTCCGCCAACTCCAGGCGGGTGGAGATCAGCTGCACAAACACCTGTCCGATGATCGGGTACTCGGGAGAACTGACGAACCACATCAAGGTCCGCCGGCGCTGGCTCTGTTCAAAGACCTGGCGGAACAGCTGCCGGTAATGCGAGAGTTCACCGTTCCATTCCAGGAGGGGAAGATCGGCGGCGCGGACCTGGCGGATCTGGATATCAATCGTTTGCATGTAAATGGGTGTATTGATCCACAAGGGAGGCAAGCAGAGAAGCCTCTTCAGCCGGCGAGGTGACCTGGCCGTCCAGCCAGGCATGCCGCAGCTGCTGCAAGATCCGGGCATAGACCGGGCCGGCGGGCAGCTTCAAGGCACGCAGGTGGTTGCCGTCCACGCCGGGCTGGATGTGCCGCCAGGCGCGCATGTATTCTTCAAGCGCCGACTTTTCAGGACCGGCTGGCAGGGCGGCATGCGCGCAGCGGATGGCGGCTGGCTGGAGCGGATCCAGCAGGTCGGTTAACTGGGAAGGGCGGGCGGGAAACGCGGTGTCGATTTTTGCCAGCAGCGCGCCGGCTTGCAAGCTGACGCGTTGAACATCCGCCGGTAAGCGCAGGCGGCTGCCGACGGCTTCTATCTCGGCCACCGGCATGGACATCCACCAGAAGCCGTAGGCCAGCACCTGGCGGATGGGCCGCTGGTTCATTTTAGCGGGGAGCTGCCAACCAGGCGGTGACGGCTCGGCAAGGAGCGAGTCGAAGGTATCCGCGCGGTCGGCTTGCCAGGTGAGGGACGGGTGGATACTGGCGAGGACGCCTAACCCGGACAGGCGCTGAAGCATCGCGCTGGCATGGTCTTCATTCATGACGAGGTCCAGCTCATGGCGGATACGCTCGCCGGTGATCGTGCGCAGCTGCGTCTCGGCCTCCTGCATCAGCTGCAGGGTTCTTTCTTCAATCTTAAATCCGAAGCGGCCTTCAAAGCGGACAGCCCGGATGGCACGGGTGGGGTCATCAATGAAGGAGAGGGAATGCAGGACGCGGATCAACCCGCGCTTCAAATCGGCATAACCGCCGTAGGGGTCCAGCAGTTCGCCGTAGTGGCGACCGTCCAGGCGGACGGCCATGGTATTCATGGTGAAATCACGCCGGTGCAGGTCGAGTTTGATGCTGGAGCGTTCCACGCTGGGCAGGGCGGTGGGGTGTTCATAAAACTCGGTGCGCGCGGAGATCAGATCCAGGCTTTCCGGCAGGTGATCCAACGCCTGGATGTGCTGAGATAAGGCGGGCGAGCTGCGGTCCAGGTACCACTTGGCGGTACCAAAACGGTGATGGGTGGTGACCCGGCCGCCGTAGGTTTCTACCAGTTGGGCGGAGAGCTGGATGGCGTCGCCTTCGACCACGATGTCCAGGTCGACGACTTTATGATCCAGCAGCAGGTCCCTGACCGGCCCGCCGACGATGTACATGGTCATGCCCATGGCGTCCGCCCGGTCGGCGATGAGTTTAAGCAGCGCAAGCTGGCCGGAGGGCAGATATTCTTCCAGCCGGCTGGCCAGATGGTGCGGATGCCGCTTCGGGGCCGGGTGGAGTGATTTTAATAGGTCGGTGCGGGTGACAATGCCAATAACCTGGCCGTTGTCTGGCGAGACGACCGGAATCTGTCCCCAGCCGGTCTCAGCCATCAACTCCTGGATACGTTCAAGGGTATCTGTCGGCAAAACGGAAAAATCGCCGGCATCCATCAGGCTGCGGGCAGGGAGGTCCAATTTATGCGAGAGCGCGCGGTCGACAGCCCGGCGGGTGAGCAGCCCGACAACTTTGCCGTTCTCTACCACCGGGAAGCCTTCGTAGCCGTAACGCTGCATCAGTTTCAGGGATTCAGCCGCGGAGAGGAGGGGGGAGATAACGCGGGGTTTGCGCGACATCAAGGCCCGCACTGTGACAGCCGGGGTAATATGCGCTGGCAGCACCCGCAAGACCTCCGCCGCGATGCGGGTCAGCTCGGAGGTGTCATCCAGGCCAGTCTGGCCGGAGGGACGCTGAAGCAAGGCGGCCGCGGCGCGCTCATGCCCGCCGCCGCCAAAGTGGGCGGCCAGTGAGGCAACATTGACATGGTCGGTGGTGGAGCGCATCACCAGGCGATAGCCTTCCGCGGTGGCGACGATGATGATCAGGCCGTCCGGTTCGAGCAGATCGCGCATCTTATGCGCGATGGATGAGATCTCTTCCACCAACCCGACGGCCGCGGCCGTCGCGATGACCATCCGCATACCGTGGATGAGATGCGATTGTGCCGCTTCCACTAACTGGTGGTAGACCTGGCGCTGCTCGTCGGATAAGGGCGGATTGAGGTAGTTGACCGTCAGTGATAGGTTGGCGCCCTGGTCGATGAGATATGCCGCGCAGCGGACATCCCGCGCGGTGGTGGAGGCGTAACTGAGGGAGCCGCAGTCTTCATAGATGCCGAGCAGGAGCAGGGTAGCCTGAATCTCGGTCAGGGGCGTGCCCTTTTCTTGCAGATTTTCAACCAGGAGCGTGGTGACCGCCCCGACCCGGTCGCCGTAGAAATTCCAGGAGGGGTCGAGGTTCTCGCGTTTCATGTGGTGGTCGATGACGTTCACGCGGGTGCGGGGAGAAAAGCCCTTCAAGGTGATCAGCGATTGGGTATCCACCAGGGTGATCTGGCTGATCTCACCGGTGACCTGCAGGTCGCGCGCTTCCACGAATGGCAGATCCAGCGCGTAAAGCGCGGTGAAAGCGCGGGCGTTGCGGTTGAGTTTGCGGGGCAAGACGGGAGTAGCGGAATCATCCAGCAAGCTGGCAGCCAGTAAGGCGGCCACCGCGTCAAAATCCGCTTGCTCGTGCGTCAGGATGATCTCCATGAGGCAATTGTAACCATAATCAAAAGGCTTGACAAATCTCCGGCGGCAAGTAGGATTGCGATATGAAAATCCTCATCCCGCAATACTTTCAACCATTTACCGCCTGGCAGAGTGAAGTGGATGTGACAGGCGGGACTGTGGAGGAAGCGCTGGATGACCTTTTCCGGCAGCATCCCAATCTCCGCCCGCATTTTTATACGCACTGGGGGATCTTGTCGGCGAATGTGTTAATTTACCTGAATCAGGATGAGGTTTTTACGCTGCAAGGCATGGCGACCGAGATCAAACCCGGTGACACGCTGCGGGTGGTCCCCACCGTTTCCGGGGGATGACAACCCATATGGTAGAATGAATCTATGGCAACGATCAAAGTTCCGCAGGTTTTTCAGCTTTACACAGGCGGTTCCGCCGTACTGCCGCTGGATGGCAGCACGCTGGCAGAGGCCTTGCGGAACCTTGCGGTCAGTTACCCGCAGCTGGCGCCGCACCTGATGAACCGGGCGGGGGCGCTGCATCACTATGTGCATATATTCCGGGACGGCGTGGAGCTCCCGCGGGCGGATCAGGGTGAAGTGGCAATCAGCAGCGGGGATGAGATCATCCTGGTGCCGGGAATCGCGGGAGGATAGATGAGCTTACCAGCGCTGACACCCGAAGAGATCGCCCGTTACTCGCGGCATTTACTGCTGCCGCAGGTGGGGATGCGCGGCCAGCAGAAATTGAAGGCCGCTTCGGTGCTGATCGTTGGCGCCGGTGGGTTGGGGTCGCCGATTGCCATGTACCTGGCCGCGGCGGGCGTCGGACGGATCGGCCTGGTGGATTATGACCGGGTGGAGATATCCAACCTGCAGCGGCAGGTGCTGTACAGCGAGACCGACCTGCAATTCCCGAAGGCGGAAAAAGCGGCAGAACGAATCTCAGCAACCAACTCACTGATCCGGGTGGAAGGGATTGTGGAACAATTTAATTCCACGAACGCGGCACGCATTTCGCAGGGATATGACATTCTGGTGGACGGCACGGATAATCTGCCGACGCGCTACCTACTGAATGACCTGGCTGTGCTGACCCACCGTCCGTATGTCTACGGCTCCATTTTCCGCTTTGAGGGGCAGGTCAGTATCTTTGGTTTGGCGGGGCAGCCTTGTTACCGCTGCCTCTTCCCGGAACCACCGCCGCCGGGGGCTATCCCCAGCTGTGCCAGCGCGGGTGTGATGGGCGTGCTGCCGGGGATCATCGGCAGTATGCAGGCGGCCGAGGTGATCAAGCTGATCACCGGAATCGGGGAGTTGCTGAGCGGCAAGTTGCTGCTGTTTGACGCGCTGGACATGCGGGCTGACACCGTGCGCGTCAGCAAAAAAGACAGCTGCCCGGTGTGCGGCACCAAACCGAGCATCCACATACTGCAGGATTATGAAGCGTGGTGCGGCAGCCGCATCGGCGAGGATTTCGGTCTGCCGGCGACGCCGTATGATATTTCACCCGAGGACCTGAAACAGCTCATGGATGCTAACCCGGCTGTGCTGCTGCTGGATGTGCGGGAGGAGTTTGAACGGCAGATCTCCGCGCTGAGCGGCTCGGTCCATATTCCGCTGCCGGAACTGATGGAACGGCAAAACACGCTGCCGCATGACCGGCCAATCGTGGCTTACTGCCGCAACGGCGTACGCTCGCAGGAGGCGGCCAGACTGTTGACCGCGGCGGGCTTCGCGGACGCGCGGCACCTGGTTGGCGGCATCAATGCCTGGGCAGAAAAAGTCGACCCGACCATCCCGGTCTATTAATAAACAAGGATTTCTTTCAGAATGAATGAGAAAAAAGTATTAATGGCAGTCCTGGCCCATCCGGATGATGAGACATTTGGCATGGGCGGTACGCTGGCGCTGTACGCCAAGCAAGGTGTGGAAGTTCACCTGATCTGCGCCACGCGGGGAGAAGTCGGTGAGGTAGACCCCGCGCTGCTGAAGGGCTTTGAGAATATCGCAGAATTGCGCGAGGGCGAATTACGCTGCGCGGCTGGCGTGCTGGGCATCAGCGGATTGCATTTTCTGGGGTATCGAGACTCCGGTATGCCGGGGTCACCGGATAACCACCATCCGCTGGCGTTGGCCGCGGCCGCGGAGGCAGAAGTGGCAGGAAAGGTGGCGGATATCATCCGCCAGGTGAAACCGCAGGTGGTGCTGACATTTGACCCAATCGGCGGGTATCGGCACCCGGATCACATAGCGATTCAACGCGCCACTACGCGGGCATTCCACCTGGCAGGCGACGGCGCGTATCACAGCCCCGGGGGAGAGATGCCTTTCCAGCCGCAGCGCCTGTTCTTCCACACCATCGCGCGTTCCTTCCTGTGGATGGCGGTGGCCATGATCGTTCTTTCAGGCAAAGATCCGCGGAAGTTCGGAGCCAATGGCGACATTGATATCCTCTCGATTGCCAGGGAGAATTTCCCGATCCACGCGCGCATCAATTACCGGGCTGTGGCGGAGGTGAGGGACCAGGCGGCGCGCTGCCATGTATCACAGGGCGGCGCGGAGATGGCCAAGGGCGGGCAGGCCTGGCTGCGGAAGCTGATCCTGCAAAGGGAAATATTCACTCAGGCCTGGCCAACCCCGCGGCGGGGTACGCGGTTGACGGATCTATTTGCTAGCGTAAAAGTATAACGGAGAACCGGTTGGATTTTCTCCTGCGGATGTACAATAAGAGGTAGAGATAACTGGAGGGCAGGTATGGTTGGTGATAGATACCAGGCAAAGGTCATAACGGGGCAAGCGGTGGGGGCGGTGTACCCGATCAATAAACCGGAAATAGTCATCGGGCGGAATCCCACCACCGATATTCCCGTGCGTGAAAGCGATGTTTCCCGCCGGCACGCGGTGATCTACCAGGTCAACGATGAAATCCATTTACGGGATGAGGGATCGACCAATGGTACTTTTGTGAACGGCCGGCGGATCACGGAATCGATGCGGTTGACAGCCGGAGATACCGTCCGCCTGGGCAGCCGGGAGACCCTGGTGATCGAATTGGAGCCGTTCCTTCCGACCAAAGATGACACAACGAACAAAAAACTTCCGCAGTCACCCCTCGCGGCGATTGAATCCGCCCGGGACGCGAACGCGGCAGGATCAGCCGGGAAACAGACACGTACGGGAGGCAGCATGAGATCCAGTAAAGATAGAAAACCGTGGTGGATTCTCCTGATCCTGTTGGGAGTGCTGTTCATTCTGGCAGTTTGCCTGCTGTTCCTGTGGTATATCGATGCTAACTTCCTGTGGTGCTGGCTGGTGCCTGTTTTGCCAGCCTGCCCGTAAAGGCTGGTGAGCGATGGCGATTGAACCGAAAACTCCTCCCACTTCACCGCGCTGGGGAATTGGGATCAAACTGGTCGTTTCGATCACGCTGGCGGCGATCTTTTTCGCGCTGGTGATCCGATTTGGGAGCATCATCGGTCCGTTATTGATCACCGGGATATTCGCGTACCTGATCCATCCACTGGCGGCCAGCCTGAGCAGACGGCTGCATATGCGCTGGCCGGTGGCGGTGACTTTGATCTACCTGGTGCTGTTGTTGATCGTGATCGGTCTGCTGACCGGGGGCGGGGTGGCGTTAGCGCCGCAGGTGGTCAGCCTGGTGGAGCTGATCCGTCAATTCTTTAATGACCTGCCGCAAAACCTGGCGCAGCTGTCCGCGACCACCGTGCAGCTTGGCGGCTATCAGATCGATCTGTCGCAGTACGGCCTGACCGACCTGGCGAACCAGATCCTGGGGGTGGTCAAACCGCTGCTGGGCGAGGTGGGAACGCTGGTGGGAAAATTTGCCGGCGGCGCGGCGGAAGTGATCGGGTGGCTGTTCTTCGTTTTGCTTGTTTCATATTTTATCCTGGTTGAATCTTCCAGCAACCCGCAGGGAGATTATGAGCTGCACTTGCCGGGGTACGGCGATGACATCCAGCGCATGACGAGTGAACTGAGCCGGATCTGGAATGCCTTTCTGCGCGGGCAGTTCTGGGTGATCCTGCTGGCGATTGCCATCTACAGCGTGGTGTTATCCATACTGGGGGTGCGGTATGCCATCGGGTTGGCCCTGTTGGCTGGGATCGCGCGGTTTGTGCCGTATGTTGGTGCGTGGGTGACGTGGATCACACTGGCGCTGGTGAGTTATTTTCAGGCTGCGCATCCCTTTGGCGGCACCGCCCTGGTCTACACCGCGGTGGTAGTCGTGATCGCGCTGATCGTGGATACTCTGCTGGACAACATGGTGGCCACCCGCATTCTGGCGCGGGCGTTGAAGATCCACCCGGCCGCGGTATTGATCGCGGCGATTGTGCTGGCAAACCTGATCGGGCTGGTTGGCGTCGTGCTGGCCTCGCCGATGGTTGCCACGCTGAAGTTGATCTTTCGTTACATCAAGCGAAAATTACTGGATCAGGATCCCTGGGAAGGATTGGAAGAGGAAGAAGCCAAACCGCTGCCGGAGGTACGCCTGGTACGCTGGATTAAGCGCGGTTATTACGGGGTGATGCGGATGATCCGCAAAACCCGCGGGGAGAAGAAGAAAGCCTGAAGACTCGCTGCCAGTCAGTAATATTTGTGAGATAATAGAAGAAATAATCAAAGGAGTGTAAGATGGCCGATACTGAGACCCAAACGATCGTAGAAACTGAGAATTATTTAGCCTGGACCGCCAATGAAGGCGACGGCGAGACGACCTATCACCTGGAACTGAATAACGTTACCCTGCATTTCTTCAAAGAAGAATGGGACGAATTCATGGACCTGGCGCGCATGCTGGTGAAAGACGCCGGCAAGAAGTAAGTCCGCCCAACAACGCTCTCAAACCGGCTGATGAAGCCGGTTTTTGGTTTAATCCCGGGGCGGATTCTCCATCCAGATCAGGGTGTAGTGATTTTCAAAGCCGAGCTGTGAGAGAACGGCCGGCCCGGCCGCGGATGACAGGTTGAGGGACAGCGGGCGGTGGCGCTGCAAGGTGTTAATCGCGTGGGGGAGAAGCAGGCGCATTGTCAGGTCGACCTGGTCCAGCGCGCAGCCCAGCCAGAGATTTTCCGCCCAGACTCTGGCGGCCTCCCAGCACAGAACCCCGATCAGTGTATTGCCGCGATACAGCGACCAGGTGCGGCTGGTGTCGCCCGGCATGTATCCGATGATATGGGAGAGAAAACCGGGTTTGAAGGAATTGAAATCCACCTGCAGATTCCAGAGGTACTCGGGTGGATTCTGGACTAACAAGAGCGAATGCTGCTCGCGCCAATCGCGCCATGAGGAAGGCCGGATGGTGAAATCCTCAGGCAGCGTGGAGGGCGCGGGATCCGCGTGATCAGCAGAGAAATGCCAGGTGGTGCGGCGGGTTTGTTCTACAAAGCCCAGCTTGCGGTAGAGCATTTCCGCGGCCTGGTTATCGTCGCGCACCTGAAGCCAGACTGGCAGGTTACCGTTTTGCCGGGTGTATCGCAAGGCCGTCATTGTCAGCTGTTCGGCGATGCCGCGGCGGCGGTAAGCGGGCAGCACAGCCACATTGGCGATCAGGTTGAGCGACTGACCTTCTTTGCGCAGCGGGATCAAAGTCAGGTTGCCGATCAGCTTCCCTTCCTCTTCCCACAGAAATCCTTTGACCGGCGGGGTGTAGTCGTCCAAGTAGCGGGTGGCCCAGGTCAGGCGCCGGGCGTCCTCCGCCGAGCGCCGCAGTTGGCGGATGTAAGCCCGGCCGTCTTCATCCAGTGTGGCTGAAAAGCAGCTTTCCACCAGATCAGCGATTGGATCCAGGTCATGCAAGACATTTACCTGGCGGATATGGGAATCCTGTATGATGGGAGTGTCAAGGTCGTCCTCAGGCATACCTTTGATTATATATCAGGCAGTGGTTTCTGTTTTGTTCGGCCGGCAGATGGGTATAGAATAGAGGTAAATCCAATATGATTCTTATACTCACCTGATATAGTTATATGATGAGTAATGTGCAGGTAACGCAGAAGGGAAAATGTTATGAATCGATTTGAGCGATTTACTGAAAGGGCATCCGAAGCCGCGCAGCGGGCGGCGGAGTTGATTCAACGCTACGGGCATAACCAGATCGACACCGAGCACCTGCTGCTGGCGCTGATCGAGCAGCCGCAGGGGATGGTTAGCCAGATTTTGGAATACCTCAAAGTCGACCCGGCAAATTTATCGGATCGACTGGACCATGTGCTTAAGAACACACCGAAAGCGAATATTTTCGGCAACGGCGCCGGCCAGATCTTCATCACCCCCCGCCTGAAAAGGATAGCGGATGTGGCGAATGAAGAGGCTAATAAACTGAAGGATGAGTATATCTCCACAGAGCACCTGTTTCTGGCAATTTTAGGCGAGAAGAATACCGTGGCAGCCCGCATCCTGGAGGAAGCCGGGTTGAACCATGAACGGGTCAACGAAGCCATCATGCAGATGCGCGGCGGTCAACGGGTGACCGATCAACATTCCGAGACGCGCTTCCGCGCGTTGGAGAAATACTCGCGGGATCTGACCAAGGCAGCGCGGGAAGGCAAGCTGGACCCGGTGATCGGCCGGGATAATGAGATCAAGCGGGTGATGCAGATCCTCTCCCGCCGGACGAAGAACAACCCGGTGCTGATCGGTGAAGCCGGGGTTGGTAAGACGGCCATTGTGGAGGGATTGGCGCAGAAAATTGCCAGCAATGATGTACCGGAGATCCTGCAAGGCAAACGGGTGATCTCGCTGGATTTAAGCGCCATGATCGCCGGCTCGCGCTTCCGCGGCGATTTTGAGGAAAGGCTGAAAGCCGCGATCGAAGAGGTGCAGAAGTCCGAAGGGGAGATCATCCTCTTTATTGATGAATTGCATACCGTGGTAGGCGCCGGCGCGGCGCAGGGCGCGATGGATGCCAGCAATATGTTGAAGCCGGCGCTGGCGCGCGGTGAGCTGCAGTGTGTTGGCGCGACCACGCTGGATGAGTACCACAAGCACATCGAGAAAGATGCCGCGTTGGAACGCCGTTTCGCGCCGGTCTTTGTGGATGAGCCTTCGGTGGAAGATACGATCCGCATGCTGCGGGGCTTGCGCGACAAATATGAAGCGCATCACAAAGTGCACTTCTCGGATGAAGCGCTGGATGAGGCTGTGCGCCTTTCCGCGCGGTATGTGACGGACCGGCACCTGCCGGACAAAGCCATCGACCTGATGGATGAAGCGGCTGCCAAGCTGCGCGTCGCTTTGTATTCCCTGCCGCCGGAATTGAAGGCCATGAAGACCGAACTGGAGAAATTGAAGGGTGAGGAAGATCAGGCCGGCCAGGAAAGAGATTACGAACGGGCGGCCCGCAAGAAAGCCGACCGCATTCGGATGGAAAACGATTTCAACGAGAAGCGCGACCAGTGGGAAGCCGAACATAAATTGGATGAGGTGGTGGATGTCAACGACATCGCCGAAGTAATCCACCAGTGGACGGGCATACCGGTCTCTCAGATGATGGAGACGGAAGCTGTGCGGCTGCTGCAGATGGAAGACCGGCTGGGTGAGCGCATTATCGGTCAGGCGGAGGCCATCCACGCGGTGGCTGATGCGATCCGCCGGTCGAGAGCCGGATTGGCTGATCCCCGCCGGCCGATCGGGTCGTTCATCTTTATTGGACCATCCGGAGTTGGTAAAACCGAGCTGGCGCGGGCGCTGGCGGAGTTCATGTTCGATGATGAGGACGCCTTGATCCGCATCGACATGAGCGAATACCGCGAGCAGCACTCTGTTTCGCGCTTGTTTGGCGCGCCGCCCGGATACGTTGGGTATGAGGAAGGCGGGCAGTTGACCGAAGCAGTCCGCCGCCGGCCGTACCGGGTCATCCTCTTTGATGAAGTTGAAAAGGCGCACCCGGAAGTATGGAATTCGCTGCTGCAGATCCTGGATGACGGCCGGTTGACCGACGGCCAGGGCCGCACGGTGGACTTCCGCAACACGGTGTTGATCATGACCAGCAACCTGGGCACGGAATTCATCCGCAAGGGCGGCAGCCTGGGCTTCCTGGAAAAGAAGGAATCTGAGGAAGGCCGGGACGCGCAGGAAAAGATCGAGAAGGCGCTGAAAGGCACTTTCCGGCCGGAGTTCTTGAACCGGATCGATGAGATCATCCTCTTCTCACCTTTGAGCCTGGAACAGATGGAAAGGATCGTGGACTTGCAGATGAAGGAAGTGCGCGAACGGCTGAGCGAGCACGGCTTGAAGGTGGAACTGACGCCGGCGGCGCGCAGCTGGCTGGCACGCACCGGATATGATCCCAACTTTGGCGCGCGTCCGCTGCGCCGGGCGTTGCAGAAATCTGTGGAGAGCCCGCTATCGGTGCATTTGCTGGAAAAGAAATACACCTCGGGCGGCACGGTGACGGTGGATGTGAATGAAGCCGGCACGGAGTTGGTCTTCAAAGACGCCTGAAAATCGACAAGCTGAGGAAAGAGCGCCGGACTACGGCGCTCTTTTGTTTTCACTGGTACGATAAGTGCAATCGAATTTATCTATGCCTGCCGCACCAGTAGAAGTTCAGATCGATGATATTATCCGCACCCTGCAAAGTCAGCGGTTATTCTCCGGCTTGAGCCAGGAGGAGCTGGCGGCGGTAGCCAACGCGGTAGAGGTGTTCGCCATTAAGCGCGGAGAGATTATCTGTACAGCCGGCCAACCCGCGGAGGCGCTGTGGTTTTTATTGAGCGGCACCTGTTACCGGGTGGAAAAGAAAGGCCGGAAAACCGGGTTCAGCGGTCTGCTGGAGGCCGGCAGCAGTTGGGGGATGGAATGTCTGCGGGGAGACCCTTACCCGGTGAGCGTACAGGTGTTGAAACCAGGAATGGTGCTGCGCCTGCGGGCCGCGGAAATTAGCCCGCTGGCTGGCCGGATTCCCCGGTTGGCTGGATCTCTTTATGTAACCCACCAAAATGACCGGGCTGCGAAAGGCCTGCGGATGGGATGGTTGGAGGCTGGTGAAAAAGTCATTTACACCGGACGGCGGCACCCGGCGATACTGGTCCGCCGCCTGATATTGCCGGCAATGATCACCCTGCTGGACGTGATCGGTTTGTTCTGGAGTCTGTACACGGGAACCGGCCTGACCGGCTGGAGTTGGCTGGCCGGGCTGAGCATGCTGCTGGACTTGGGGTGGGCATTCTGGCGGGTGGTAGATTGGCGGAACGACCGTGCGGTGGTGACCGATCTGCGGATAATCTGGCTGGAACGGACAGCCTGGATCTATGACAGCCGGGTGGAGGCGCCGCTGACCAGCGTGCAGTCGGTGGATGTACAAACCACCCAGATGGGCCGCCTGCTGAGGTACGGGCATGTGATCGTCCATACGGTGAACGGCCCGCTGCTAATAACTGATGTGCCAGCACCGGACACGGTGGCTGCCATTATTTACGACCAATGGCAGGCAGCGCAAGAATCACAGAAAAAGGCTGATAACCTTAAAATGGAAACAGCTTTAAGGGAACAGTTGCGGAACGGTAAAGGGAGTGACTCCCCGCTCCAACCTGAGATGAAATTACGAGCGGGCGGCGGACTGCTGCGGCGGGCGGCAGCACTGTTCAGCTCGCGCGAGGTCGCGGACGACGTCATAACCTATCGCAAGCACGGTTTTGTTCTCTTCAAGAAAACCTGGCAGCCGATCCTAATCCTGGCCATCCTGGCGGCGCTCGCTTTGACCCGGGTGGTCGGATTCTATGAGTTTCTGCCGATTGCTGTGGTGCTGGTCGTTCTGCTGGTTGGGATGATACCGTTCGTCAGCTGGTGGGCGTACCAGTACCAGGATTGGCGGAATGATTTTTATCAGATCCAGGCAGACAGCATCATCGCCGTTGAGCGGAAGCCGTTTGGGGATGAAACCCGCAACGCGGCTATGCTGGAAAATATCCTCTCCATCCAATACAAGCGGGCCGGGTTGATCGGCGCGGTGATGAACTTTGGTACGGTGAGCATCGCGGTTGGGACGACGCGAATTGAATTCAAGGATGTTTACAACCCTTCGCGGGTTCAGGCTGAGATCTTTTCAGCGATGAATGCCCGCAATGAACAGCGCCGGACGCAGCGGGTATCGGAGGAGCGGGAAAGAGCCGAGGAATGGATCGCAACCTACAATCGCATCCAGGACGAGGAGCGGAAACCGGCTGGAGAGGTTACATCCAACACCCCGGAGAACCTGGATATCAGTTAAAATATCCTCAACGAATTGAGGTGAGTTGAGATATGGCTATTCGAAAGATCGTTTATTTGCCGGAGGAAGTACTGCGCCGGAAAGCAAAAAAGGTGACCAGCTTTGACGCGGATTTTCAAACGCTGGTGGATGACATGATCGATACCATGCGGGACGCGCCGGGGGTGGGTTTGGCGGCACCTCAGGTGGGCGAGTCACTGCGCTTGGTGGTGGTGGAATACGGGGAAGGTGAAGAGGATGACGCCCCGAAGAAACTTTACGTGCTGGTGAACCCGGAATTCATTCAGCATTCTGAGGAGATGGAGGACGGCGTAGAAGCCTGCCTGTCCGTTCCCGGCCTGGCGGGTGAGGTATCGCGCTGGAAGCGGGTACTGGTGAAGGCGCAGAACCGCCGCGGGCAAACCGTTAAAATTCGGGCCGCCGGCTGGCTGGCCAGAATCTTTCAACATGAGATCGACCACCTGGACGGCATCATCTTTACCGATCGCGCCGCGAAAGTTTGGCAGCCTACCGCGGATGAAGCAGACTTGCTGCGTGATTAATGCGCCTGACACACCTATCACTGACCCATTACCGAGCTTTCAACCAGGTGGATGTAGCCCTCCCCCGCGGGGTGGTGGTGCTGGTTGGGGATAATGCGCAAGGCAAGACCAGTTTGCTGGAAGCCGTCTTTTTTCTGGCAACGATTACCTCGTTTCAGACATCACAAGACCAACAGGTAGTCAGCTTTTCCGCGCGCGATGATGACATCCCGGTGACGCGGATCGTGGCGGATTATGAACGGGCGGGAAAAGCGCACCGGCTGGAGATCCGCTTGATCTTGCAAGGCGGCAGTACTGAAAGCAACACCGGCCGGCTGCGGAAAGAGATTCTGCTGGACGGCGTCAAGAAAACCGCGGCCGCGGCCATTGGGAGTTTTAACGCGGTGGTGTTCATTCCGCAGATGTCACGCTACATCGATAACGGGCCGGAAGAACGCCGGCGGTATCTGAATCTGACCCTGGCGCAAGTCGTGCCCGGCTACGCGGAGGACCTGACGCGCTATACCCGCGGCCTAACCCGCCGGAACGCGCTTTTGAAACAATTGCAGGAACAGGGCGGCGATGTTTCGCTGTTGGATTACTGGGACGAATTGCTGGCGGATTGCGGCGCGCGAATGATGCACGCGCGGGACGCGGCGGTGCGGGAGATCACTGCCCTGGCCGGCCCGGTGCATTTCAACTTGACGGGTAAGGAAGAAGTATTCAGCATGGAATACTTGCCCGCGCTGGGGACACCCGATGCGGTGTTACCCGGGGAAGCGGGCGGTATTCAGGAAGCGTACCTGGCGAAGCTGAAAGCCAGCCGGCGGATCGACATCGCGCGGGGAACCACCAGCAGCGGTCCGCACCGGGATGATCTGCGCTTTGTGGTGAACGGCAATAACCTGGCGGATTTTGGTTCGCGGGGGCAGGTACGGACAGCGCTGCAATCCTTGAAGCTGGGTGAACTGCAATGGATGAAAGAGCGCACCGGCGAGATGCCGGTGATGCTGCTGGATGAAACGCTGGCGGAGCTGGATGAACACCGGCGGGCCGGCTTGCTGGCATCACTGGCAGAATGCGAGCAGGTGCTGCTGACAACCACCGACCTGGACCTGTTCACGCCCGACTTCCTGCGTTCCGGCCAGATCTGGCAGGTGCGGGCGGGAGAGATCGAAGTTACTTAGTTGAGAAAGCGAAAAGAGTTGAATACGAAGCATATTATTGACAAACTGAACCCGGCAGTCTCCCGGGAATGGCTGCTATTGTTGGCAGGCGTGATGTGGTCTGGGGTGGGGTTGATGCTGGGAAACTATGCCTGGCACTGGTGGATGGATCAGCCATCCATGTTGACGGTCGGGCTGGTAATTCTCGGGGTCGCGCTGGCCGTTTTAGCTTACCGCGCCCTCTTCCGGAATATCGCCGGCAAGAACATCGACCGGATACAGGCCTTTGATAATCGCACCTGCATTTTTGCCTTTCAAGCCTGGAAGGGTTACCTGATCATCGGGATCATGGTTCCCGGCGGTCTGCTGCTGCGGCATTCATCCTTCCCCAAGGAATACCTGGCGGTGATCTATGCCACGATCGGCGGCGCCTTATTTCTTTCAAGTATTCAATACTACGCTGCACTGTGGAAGGGGTGGAGCGGTGGCCGGATGGTTGGACAGGCTTAGGTCAGCGGCTTTTTTACCGGAGCGCCAGCGGGGCGGGGGTATAGAGCGGGGGTAGGCGAGGATTTACGCACGACCACCAGGTAGCGCTCATCGCTGACGCCGGGAAGCTCGACCGGGATGACTTTCTCCAGTGACGCGCCGAGCATGTTGAATGCCCGCACGGCGGATTGCGATTCGGCGTGCGCGCTGCTGCCTTTCTGCGCTACCATCGTTCCCCCCACTTTCACCAGGGGTAATAAATATTCAGCCAGGATCGGCATGCCAGCGACAGCGCGCGCCAGGGCGAAGTCGTACCCCTCGCGGTGCCCGGATTGGCGGGCCAGTTCCTCCGCGCGGGTGTTCAACACCCGCACATCGCTCAGGCCGAGCTCATCCACCACCAGCTGGCAGAAGTTGGCTTTCTTGCCGATCGATTCCACCAACGTCAGGTGGATGGCGGGAAGCATGATCTTCAACGGGATGCCGGGGAAACCCGCACCGGTCCCGACATCCACAACGCGGAGCGAGCCGGAAGCAGGCAAGACCTGCAGCAGGCTGAGGGAATCCAAAAAGTGGCGGGTGCGGATTCCGTCGATATCACGGATGGCGGTCAGGTTGAAGCGCGCGTTGTAATCCAGCAATAAAGCTTCGAACTTGTGGAAAAGTTCTACCTGCTTTGGTGAGAGGCGCAGGCCGAAACAGCTGAATGCCCGCGCGGCGAGATCGACCTGATCAGGCATCTTTGGCGGCAAACCGGGTGATGATGCGCGCCATGTGGCGGGCGCCTAGCTCGTACAGGTCCAGGCGCAGGTTCTCGTTAGGCGCGTGCATCTGCATGGCGGGATGACCAACGCCGGCCGTGACGATGGGGAAGTTGTGATAGCGCAGGAAGAGTGCGTTGGGGCCGGACCCGCCGATGGACGGGACGATCTGCATGGGAGTGCCGTACACATCCCGCGCGGATTCAACGACCATGCGCACAAAAGGATCCTCCGGGTCGGTGACGGCCGGTCTCTCCCTGGCGATCAACTCGATGTGGATGTCTTCAAAATTGTTGCGGTCCAGGTGGGCGCGCAGCAATTCGAAAATCTCATCCGGGTCCTGGTCCGGCACCAGTCGAAAATCCAATTTGGCGGTGGCACGGGCCGGCTGGACGGTCTTCGCGCCGGGTCCCTGATAACCAGATTCAATGCCGCAGATGGTGCAGCTGGGTTCGTGCGCTTGCGCCAGACGCAAGGGGGCACCGCCGGTCAGACCTTTTATGAAGCCAGAGACACCGTACTGCTCGCGCAGGGCGGGGCCTTCATCTGGCAGGGCATCCAACAGCAGGCGGGTGGCCGCGGAGACGGGCTTGACCTTGTTATAAAAGCCGGCGATGCGGATGTTCTCATCCTGCCCTTTGATGGTACGCAGCGCCCAGACCAGACGCCAGGCGGCATTGGGCATAATGGAGCCGCCGATGCCGGAGTGCATGTCCTGGTTGGCGGTTTCCACGGAGAGTTCAACATAACAGATGCCGCGCAAGCCGAGGTGCTGGATGGGGCGGTCATTGTCATCCACCTGGCCAAATTCCCAGATACAGGCATCGGCCGCGTACGGCGCGGGGTCAGCCGTCACCGTGCGGGTGAGGTTGACGCTGGTGGTTTCCTCTTCGCCTTCGATGACCCATTTGATGGTGCAGGGCAGCGGACCCTGAGCGAGCAAAGCGTCGACTGCCAGCAGGCGGTTGGCGATATGGCCTTTGTCATCGTTGATGCCGCGGCCGTAGAGCTTGCCATCCCGCAGGGTGGGCTGGAAGGGCGGCGTCTCCCAGAGCTCCAGCGGTTCCGCGGGCTGGACATCGTAATGGTTGTAGATCAGCAAGGTGCGGTCACCGGTGCCGCGCAGTTCACCGAAAACCAACGGGGCGTTCTCATCCCCCAGCAGCTGGACGGTGAAGCCGCGTTTCTCCAGCATCTGCTTGAGCAGGGCAGCGCAGGCG
>Ga0233425_10001064_pt1 | contig 64950 bp, 58 predicted proteins | sample Watercolumn_Towu_2_FD_181712 | JGI IMG/M metagenome (GOLD analysis project Ga0233425, IMG submission 181712) | Freshwater microbial communities from Lake Towuti, South Sulawesi, Indonesia - Watercolumn_Towuti2014_140_MG | ecosystem: Environmental > Aquatic > Freshwater > Lake | place...
ATTGCAATATGTATCTTTAAATCTGCAAGTTAAAGTTTTTTTTGCCAGTTGTTACTGCTGTATATTTACATAATCTTGATTGTCAAAAATTCATTTATCGATTTTGTTTCAATAACATATAATTGATTAAATATATCACCACTACAGTTTCTGTGAGATTGATTTTGTAATTTATGATTTTAGATTCATTAAAAAATAGACATTATTATGATTCGATGCACTCAGGTATTAAGTGTGCATTTGATTTTCTAGATACATTGGATGTATTTAACCTTGAACCAGTCAAGATGAAAATAGATGGGGACCGAATTTATATGAACGTAACGGAGATGCCTGTCAAATCGATTGATCAAGGAAAGTTAGAAATCCATAAGCAATATATCGATATTCAAATTCCAATTTCGGGCGATGAGGTGATGGGATGGAAATCTAAGGATGATTTACAGTTTCCTGTTGGAGACTTTGATATAGTTAAAGATTATCAATTGTTTGATGATAAACCGGAAAATTTAATTCATGTTAAGGCTGGTGAGTTTGTCATTTTTTTTCCTTCGGATGGTCATCAGCCAGGAATATCATCAATAGAACATCGAAAAATTATAATTAAAATTCTTGTTTAGTAATCTAATAATTTAATTCAGGGAAGTAATTGTTTATGGGTAAATTAGGTGTTATTGAGTCCGATTCTTTGTTAGAGCCATATATTGATGCTATTACAGGTCGATATGAATATTTCAGGAGTGTAGAGAAACAACTCGTTCAAGAAGGTCAGACTTTGTCTGATTTTGCTTCAGGATATTTGTATTTTGGTTTGCATAGAGTATCAGATGGTTGGGTTTTTAGAGAATGGGCACCTAATGCAACAGCAATGTATCTTATAGGTGATTTTAATAATTGGAGTAGAAAGACCGACTATCAATTCAAGAAAATACACAATGGGATATGGGAGTTGAAGTTACCTGAATTTGCAATTGCTCATTCGCAATTGTATAAATTGTATTTGGAATGGCCTGGTGAGGAAGGAGAGAGAATTCCTGCCTGGGCAAGAAGAGTGGTACAAGATGATGAAACAAAAGTATTTTGTGCCCAAGTATGGAGTCCTTTTACCAGTTATGATTTTAAATATTCTAATTTTATACCTAAACGATCACCTTTGTTGATTTATGAATGTCACATTGGTATGTCCAGTGCAGATGAGAAGGTGTCTACATATAATGAGTTTAGATTAAATATACTACCTCGTATTGCTCAAGCAGGTTATAATTGCATTCAGATGATGGCCGTGCAAGAACATCCTTATTACGGCTCCTTTGGGTACCATGTTTCGAGTTTTTTTGCAGCATCATCTCGATTTGGAACTCCGGATGAATTGAAACAATTGATAGATGAAGCTCATGGAATGGGTATAGCGGTTATCATGGATTTGGTTCACAGTCATGCTGTTAAGAATGAAGTGGAAGGTTTAGGTAGATTTGATGGCACACCGTATCAATATTTTCATGGAGGACACAGACGAGAACACCCAGCATGGGATTCACTTTGTTTTGATTATGCAAAGCCATCAGTAATACACTTTTTATTATCCAATTGTAAGTTCTGGCTAGAGGAATACAAATTTGATGGTTTTAGATTTGATGGTGTTACATCAATGTTGTATCGAAGTCATGGCTTGGGCGAAGATTTTAGTGGATATGATGCATATTACAATCTAAATCAGGATGGTGACGCAATATGTTACCTTACATTGGCAAACAAGTTGATACATGATATTAATCCCAATGCTATAACCATAGCAGAAGAAGTGAGCGGAATGCCTGGTTTGGCTAGTAAGGTTGATGCTGGTGGAATTGGGTTCGATTATAGATTGGCAATGGGAATTCCTGATTTCTGGATTAAGTTGATAAAAGAAGTCAAAGACGAAGACTGGAAAGTTGGGCATATTTTTTGGGAATTAACCAATAGACGTTCCGATGAGCAAACAATCAGCTATGCCGAAAGTCATGACCAGGCACTTGTAGGTGACAAAACCATTATATTTAGATTAATAGATGCTGAAATGTATTGGCACATGCAATCGGGTGACGATACACTTATGGTCAATAGGGGTGTGGCACTTCACAAAATGATTCGATTGATTACGGCATCCACTATCAATGGTGGTTATCTCAACTTTATGGGTAACGAATTTGGCCATCCAGAGTGGATTGATTTTCCAAGAGAGGGTAATGGATGGTCCTATAAGTATGCACGAAGACAATGGGAATTGGTTGATAATGAAAATTATCTGTATCATTCGCTTGGTTTGTTTGATCGTGAAATGATGTCATTGATTAATTCTACTGAAAGCTTTAATGAGCTGAAGATAAACAAGCTTTGGGATAAAGAAGGAGATCAAGTTCTAGCTTACGAACGAGGAGATTTGATATTTGTTTATAACTTTAATGGGGTAAAATCATTTACTGATTATGGAATGTTGGTGCCGATAGGGTCTTACAAAGTTGTTTTGTCTACAGATGAAAAACGTTTTGGAGGTTTTGATAGAATTGATCAAAGTTTAACATATCATACCATAAAGATAGATGAAGTGAATGTAGAAGTTCCAGATGATAAGGAATGGTTGAATCTTTATCTACCTGTTCGTACTGCATTAATACTAAAAAAACAATGAAATTGATTTCACAGAAATTTTCAAAGGCCACTCGTACAATTGTATCAGTGGCTTTGTGTATTAATATAGAAGGTATGAAAGTAATCAATATCCCAAAGTGGCGGGTGAAGTATGAATAAACAATTGAGATCTTGAAGAATCATAGTTCGATGCAATTGGATAAAATTCTGTTCAACCTATTTTTAGGTTTTAGCCTATTGGAAGGTGTAAGAATGCGATTGTTAAATTTTTACAATTTGTTTTGACATAGAATTGCTGTGATTTAAAATCATATTTTTTACTTGAATATTATAAATGAAATTAGCATAACAAAACATCGACTGGTCTGGGGATGTTGATATGACAGTTAGACGTCTGACAAATAAAGATCAATTTTTAAAAAATGAAAAGTAAATCAATACTATTAATACTTATAAGCTGCCTTTTATATGAAAATGCATATACACGAACTATTGATCAAAAAGTTGATTCGGTATTAAAACTGATGACTATTGAAGAAAAGATAGGTCAAATGACTCAATATGCCAGCTTTTGGTCAACAGGTCCCAAATCACCCGAAGGAGATAAATTGAAAGATATAGTTGACGGTAAGGTAGGATCCCTATTAAATATAGTAGGAACAGACAAAGCAAGAGCTATGCAGGAATTGGCTCAGAAGTCACGGTTGAAAATACCATTGATACTCGGTTTGGATGTGATTCATGGATTCAATACCAGCTTCCCCATTCCCTTAGCAGAGGCTGCAAGTTGGGATATGAAAGTAGTGGAACAGTCAGCCAGAATTGCTGCAACCGAAGCATCGGCAGGTGGTGTAAACTGGACATTTGCGCCCATGGTTGATATAGCTCGTGATCCTCGCTGGGGGCGTGTGATGGAAGGAGCTGGTGAAGACCCCTACTTGGGAGCTAGAGTAGCTGCAGCCAGAGTCAGAGGATTCTTAGGTGAAGGACTGGGTAGTAAGGATGCTATTATGTGTACAGCTAAACATTTTGCTGCTTATGGTGCTGGTATAGGTGGACGTGAATATAATTCGGCTGATATGAGTGAGCGAACACTTCATGAAATATATCTTCCACCCTTTAAAGCTGCTGTTGAAGCAGGGGCATCAACCATCATGAATAGTCTTCATGATCTGAATGGGGTACCTACAACGGGAAATACCTATCTGGTAAGAAAGGTGCTAAAAGGCGATTGGAATTTTCAGGGTTATGTGATTAGTGACTGGGGTTCGATAGCAGAGATAATAAAACATGGTTATGTCAAAGATACTGTACAAGCAGCACTAGTTGCTATAGATGGTGGTACGGATATGGATATGGAATGTAGAGCTTATAGAAATCAGCTTCCAGCACTCGTGGCAAGTGGCAAGGTGTCGATGTCATTGATAGACGATGCTGTTAGGCGAATTCTGAAGAAAAAATTTGAATTGGGTCTTTTTGATAATCCTTATAAATATTGTGATTCGGAGCGTGAAGTGAAAATGCTAAATAATCCACAGCACAGAATCATTGCACGAGATGTAGCTAAACGGAGTATTGTATTACTGAAGAATTCAAATCACTTGTTACCATTAAATCCACAGTCTAAAATTGCACTTATTGGTCCATTGGCTCAGTCGAAAAAAGATATGCTTGGTGCTTGGAGTATTAGCAAATTTGATGATGGAGAGGTGGTTTCTCTCTATGATGCAATGCTCAAAAGGGTAGGTAAGGAGCACTTGATATATGCCAAAGGGTGTGAAGTTGAAGATACAAGTAGGGTAGGCTTTAAACAAGCTATTCAGGCAGCTAAAGCTGCAGATGTGGTAGTAATCAGTGTTGGTGAAAAGCGAGAAATGACTGGAGAGGCTGCATCTAGATCGAATCTTCATCTGCCTGGAGTTCAGGAACAATTGATTAGACTGTTGTACGAAACAGGTAAACCTATGGTGGTATTGATTAATTCAGGTCGCCCTTTAGTGTTTAACTGGACTGCTGATCATATTCCATCCATCCTTTATACCTGGTGGTTGGGTAGTGAGGCAGGCAATGCTATGGTTGACGTAATTTTTGGAGATTACAATCCATCAGCAAAACTGCCAATTACATTCCCTAGAAACGAAGGTCAGATTCCAATTTATTATAATCATCATCATACAGGTCGTCCGCCTGTTATGGATACAACTTCTGCGGATTATAAAGGAGGATATTTGGATTTGGTTTATAGTCCAAAATTTTATTTTGGATACGGTTTGAGTTATACAACATTCGAATACAGTGATTTTAAGCTAATCTACTTGAATGAGGGTGAAAATCTATTGAAGGTCTCTTTTACTATTACCAATACTGGAAAAGTGGCAGGTGAGGAAATAGTTCAGTTATACATCAGAGATAAAGTGGCAACTCCAGTGAGACCGGTTAAAGAACTGAAAGATTTTTCAAAACTGATGTTACAGCCCTTGGAGAAACAAACAGTCGAGTTTGTAATAACCAAAGATAAACTCTCATACTATAATCAGGAAATGAAATGGTCATTAGACCCAGGTTGGTTTGAAATTATGGTGGGTTCTTCTTCCAAAGATATTCAACATACCTTTAACTTTGAGCTTGAAAAAGAGTAGCGACTCTGTTTGCAATCACACTCATTTCATCAGAACTCAGCTTTAGTTTTGGATTTTGGAAATTCATATCAGCCTCACAATTTATAGGTATAAGATGTATGTGGGCATGAGGTACTTCTAGACCTATGACAGTCAATCCTATTCTGTTGCAGGGAATTGCTTTTTCAATTGCAACACCTACTTTTTTTGCAAATACAATCATACCTGCAAGTGTGCTGTCATCTAAATCAAAAAGGTAATCAATTTCTACTTTAGGTACTACAAGTGTATGTCCTTTTGCCAAAGGATTGATGTCCAAAAAAGCAAAGAATTGTTCATCCTCTGCTATTTTGTAACATGGAATTTCACCTGCAATTATTCTACTAAATATGGTCATTGTATTTTAAGTAAAAAATCTTTAGCAGTTTTAAAGAGATATCTCAATGATTTCAAATTCCATTTTTCCAGAAGGAACCTGAACTTCTGCTTTGTCACCTACTTTTTTCCCCAGCAATCCTTTGGCTATGGGAGTGGTTACAGAAAGTTTTCCTTCTTTGAAATTAGCTTCACTTTCAGAAACAATCATATAGCTCATAATCTGATTGGTTGATGTGTTTTTTATTTTTACACGGGTCAGAATTTGTACTTCTTTGGTGTTGATTTTTGTTTCATCAATCATACGAGCAGATGCCATGGTTTCTTTTAGTAAAGAAATTTTCATCTCCAGCATGCCTTGCGCTTCTTTAGCAGCGTCGTATTCAGCATTTTCCGATAGGTCACCTTTGTCACGAGCTTCTGCAATAAGTTTTGAAATGGCGGGGCGTTGTACTCGTTCCAATTCATTCAATTCATCAACTAATTTTTTATAACCTTCAGCGGTCATATAAGTTACTGCCATATCTGTAATTTTAAAATAAGTATTCCTTCTGAAATTTAAAACAAAAAGAATTCCGACTGCATTTTGCCGGAACTCTTTGATTAATGTGAAATTATTTTATAGGTTACAATTGTAACTGGTTAATTATCAGTTGTAATCATTACAATAATATTGAAATCAAAAACTATAATAATGGTAAGAAACGAAAACAATGGGTAACCTTTCAGTTACCCATTGAATGTTTCAAAATCCATACGAACTTTGTTTTGCAAATGTGAGAATTATTTTCTAGAATTCCAAATATTTTTCGAAAAATGCACATTTTTTTTGTTTTAGTGCTGTTTCTCATAGGTAAATTTTAAATCATTGATTAATAAATGTACCTTTGTAATTCAAATTTTTAAATTAGATATCATGATTTCTAACGAAACAAAAGTTGATTCACCAGACTCTAAATCTGCGTTGAACGACAAAAAATTATTTATTGAAACCTATGGCTGCCAGATGAATGTAGCAGATAGTGAGGTAGTTGCATCTATCATGCAGATGGATGGTTTTGCGTTGACCGAGGATATTACTCAGGCCGATGCTGTGTTTGTTAATACCTGTTCGGTACGCGATAACGCCGAACAGAAAGTAATTAATCGACTCCAGTATTTTCAATCTCTTAAGCGAAAAAACAAGAAGATGATTATTGGAGTAATAGGGTGTATGGCCGAGCGTGTCAAAGATGAGCTTATCACCGAGCACGGGGCTGACGTCGTAGTAGGGCCTGATGCTTATCTAGATATACCCAATCTTGTAGGTGCTGTAGAACAAGGGAGTAAAGCAATTAATGTGCAACTTTCTACAACCGAAACGTATCGCGATGTGCTACCTACACGCATAGGTATTAATATCTCAGGCTTTATTTCAATCATGCGTGGCTGTGATAATTTTTGTACCTACTGCATCGTTCCATTTACTCGTGGCCGTGAAAGAAGCAGAGACGTGGCAAGTATTCTCAATGAATTGCGCGATTTGAGGTCGAAAAACTATAAGGAAATTACATTGCTAGGACAAAATGTAGATTCCTATGAGTTTGTGCATGGAAAAACATTGATTGATTTTGCAGAACTACTATCAATTGTGGCAGAAGCAGCTCCTGATATTCGTATTAGATTTACTACCTCTCATCCCAAAGATATGACTGACCGCACTTTAGAAATGATAGCAAAATATCCCAATATATGTCAGTTCATACATTTGCCAGTACAATCGGGAAGTGATAAGATTCTTAAATTAATGAATAGAAAATATACCCGTGAATGGTATATGGATCGTATTGATGCTATCAAACGAATATTGCCCAATGCTAGTATTGGTACTGATGTCTTTTGCGGTTTCCATAACGAGACAGAGGAAGACCACCAGCTTACCTTGTCGTTGATGCGTGAGGTAGGTTATGATATGGCCTACATGTTTAAATATTCTGAACGACCTGGAACCGTTGCTGCAAAAAGTTTGCCCGATAACGTTGATGAAGAAACCAAGGTAAGAAGACTCAATGAAATTATTGCATTGCAAAATGAACTTTCGAATCAAAGCAATCAAAGAGATATTGGTAAAAGCTTTGAAGTGCTGGTAGAAGGATTCTCAAAGCGTTCAAAAGAACAGCTTTTTGGAAGAACGTCTCAGAATAAAGTTGTGATTTTTCCGCGTGAGGGGAGAAGGATAGGTGAAACAATACGTGTTAAAATACAATCAGCTTCATCGGCTACACTATTTGGTGAAGTGATAGTGGATTAGGTGTTTTATATTACAAATGCCTATATCTATTTTTGTTATCTGATAACATTTGTTACGAAAAGTTCGATAAAGCGCTTGTTATGTAAAACGAAAATATTAAATTTGTTGGACTTTTCCGAAAGATACTATCTATATATCCTCTTGAAATTCAAATATAAATAATAAAAACAAATATATTAATTTAAACAAAAATCTATGTGGTTAATTGATTCTTCTATTGGGCGAAAGCTCGTGATGAGTATTACTGGGGTGTTCCTGGTATTGTTTCTGCTGTTTCACAGCATAATGAATATTGTAGTGATTATCTCTCCAGAGGGATACAATACAATATGTGCTACACTGGGTGCTAACTGGTATGCTATTGTAGGAACATCTGTTCTGGCAGCTGGTTTTGTTATTCATATCATTTATGCTTTCTATCTGACCTATCAAAATAAGGCAGCTCGCGGTACTGAGGCTTATGCAGTAACTAGTTCTCAAGCAGGTGTAAGCTGGGCTTCAAAAAACATGGTAGCTCTAGGTGGCATTATTTTAGGATTCTTAGTGCTTCACTTGTATAACTTTTGGTTCAAAATGCAATTTGCAGAATGGACAGGTAATCATACCGGTAGTTTCGATCCTGCTGATGGAGCTGCATATGTGGTCGAATTATTTAGTAATAAAGCATATTGCGTGATATATATAGTATGGCTTATAGCTTTATGGTTTCACTTGACTCATGGTATATGGAGTGCTTTACAAACAACAGGTCTCAATAATAAAGTATGGTTACCTCGTGTAAAACGTATATCAAATGTTATCTCCACAATTATAGTGATGATGTTTATGGCCATTCCTTTGTATTTCCTTATTGGATGTGGTGCATGCTGTTAATTAGCCAATTGTAAACGAAAAAAATTGAAAAAAATAAGATATGGCAAAGATTGAAGAAACAAAGATAGATGCTAAAATCCCTGCGGGACCATTGGCAGAAAAATGGAGCAATTATAAAGCTCATCAGAAATTGGTTAACCCAGCTAATAAACGTCGTTTGGATATTATCGTTGTTGGAACAGGATTGGCAGGTGCCTCTGCAGCTGCTTCGTTGGCCGAACTAGGATTCAATGTGTTGAATTTCTGTATTCAAGATTCACCTCGTCGTGCACACTCTATTGCTGCTCAAGGTGGTATCAATGCTGCAAAAAACTATCAAAACGATGGTGACTCTGTTTACCGTTTGTTTTATGATACAATCAAAGGGGGTGACTATCGTGCACGTGAAGCTAATGTATATCGCTTAGCAGAAGTGTCAACAAGCATTATCGATCAATGTGTGGCGCAAGGTGTGCCTTTTGCTCGTGAATACGGTGGTTTGTTGGATAACCGCTCATTTGGTGGTGCTCAAGTATCACGTACTTTTTATGCAAAGGGTCAAACCGGACAACAATTATTACTTGGTGCTTACTCTGCATTGAGTCGTCAAGTAGGTAGAGGTGCTGTGAAATTGTATTCTCGTTACGAAATGTTGGATGTGGTAGTTGTAGAAGGTCGTGCTCGTGGTATCATCGCTCGTAATTTGGTAACAGGTAAAACCGAACGCTTCTTTGCTCATGCAGTAGTTGTAGGTTCAGGTGGTTATGGAAATGCATTTTTCCTATCTACCAATGCAATGGGCTCTAACTGCTCAGCAGCTATACAAATGTACAAAAAAGGTGCATACTTCGCTAACCCTGCATATGCTCAAATTCACCCTACTTGTATTCCTGTTCACGGTGAAACTCAATCAAAACTAACTTTGATGTCTGAGTCACTTCGAAATGATGGACGTATTTGGGTGCCTAAGAAAAAAGAAGATGCTGAAGCTATCCGTGCGGGTAAGAAAAAAGCAACTGATCTTTCTGAAGATGAAAGAGATTATTATTTAGAACGTCGTTATCCAGCATTTGGTAACTTAGTGCCTCGTGACGTAGCATCGCGTGCAGCCAAAGAAAGATGTGATGCTGGTTTTGGAGTAGGTAATACTGGATTGGCTGTTTATCTTGATTTCTCAGATGCTATCAACCGTCTTGGCGAAAACGTAGTTCGTGCTCGCTATGGTAATCTTTTCCAAATGTATGAAAAAATCGTAGATGATAATCCATACAAAACTCCTATGATGATTTATCCTGCTATCCACTATACCATGGGTGGTGTGTGGGTTGACTATGAACTACAAACGTCTATACCAGGTCTATTCTGTATCGGTGAAGCCAATTTCTCTGACCACGGCGCTAACCGTCTTGGAGCATCTGCATTAATGCAAGGGTTGGCTGATGGATATTTTGTATTACCTTATACTATCCAAAACTACCTAGCAGACCAAATTCGAGTGCCTCGTATGAGCACAGATTTGCCAGAATTTGAAGAAGCTGAAAAAGCTGTACAGGACAAAATCACTAAATTGATGAGCATTCAAGGAAAACGTTCGGTTGATTCACTTCACCGCGAACTTGGACTTATCATGTGGGATTTTGTAGGTATGGGACGTAATAAAGCCGGATTGGAAAGTGCAATCGAGAAAATCAAAGCAGTTCGTAAAGAATTCTGGAGCAATGTATTCGTTCCAGGTAAGAAGGAAGATATGAACGTAGAGTTGGAAAAAGCACTTCGTGTGGCCGACTTTATTGAAATTGGAGAATTGATGGCACGTGATGCTTTGATGCGTGAGGAATCTTGTGGAGGTCACTTCCGTGAAGAGTACCAAACACCAGAGGGTGAAGCACTTCGTAACGACGAAGAGTTCTCATTTGCTTCTTGTTGGAAATTTACAGGCGAAGGTGAAGAACCAGTATTGATCAAGGAAGCTCTTGATTATGAATTCATCCACCGTCAACAACGTAATTATAAAGCGTAAATTGCCCCTCCAACCTTCCCATAGGGAGGCTTTTGGGAGATATTTATTCAGAATCGATTTAATCAAAAATAACTAACTTCAGTTTTCCCCCTTGGGGGAATTAAAGGGGGCTTATAAGATATGGAAAAAAGTATAAATGTGACGCTTAAAGTTTGGCGTCAGGCAAGTCCAAAAGTGAAAGGTGCTTTTGAGACATACAAACTAAATAATGTTTCTACTGACAGTTCATTCCTTGAAATGATGGATCAGTTGAACGAGCAATTAATCAGCGAGCGCAAAGAACCAGTGGTTTTTGACCACGATTGTCGTGAAGGTATCTGTGGTATGTGTAGTATGTTCATCAATGGACATCCTCATGGACCTGATGGTGAAATCACTACATGTCAGCTGCATATGCGTATGTTTAAAGATGGCGAAACTATCACTGTAGAGCCATGGCGTTCGGCTGCATTCCCTGTTATTAAGGACTTGATGGTTGATCGTGGTGCTTATGATAAAATCATTCAAGCTGGTGGATATGTTAGTGTAAACACTGGTGGTGTACCAGATGCTAATGCCATTCCAATTTCCAAAATTGATGCTGATGAAGCAATGGATGCAGCTACATGTATCGGTTGTGGAGCTTGTGCCGCTGCATGTAAAAATGGTTCGGCCATGTTATTTGTAGCTGCTAAGGTAAGTCAGTTGGCACTGTTGCCACAAGGTCGTGTAGAAGGTGCTACACGTGCTAAAGCCATGGTGGCAAAAATGGATGAGCTAGGCTTTGGTAACTGTAGCAATACGGGTGCTTGTGAGGCAGAATGTCCTAAAAATGTTTCAATTTCACATATTGCACGCCTAAACCGCGAATTTTTAAGCGCTAAACTGAAAGATTAAGAAAAGATAATTCAAATAATGTAAAGCCACCAAGTTCTCTGATTGAACTTGGTGGCTTTTCTTTTGGAGATATTTATTTCAATTGCTTTCCCCTTTTGAGATGGAGTGTGTTATTAATCCAAAATTATGCATTTTATATTGCGAAATTTAGGATTAATCCTTTTAGACTATTAATATAGTCTAATTAAATTATTTATTTCAAATATATATTAGGTTAAATTAATTAATAGTATTAATTCTATATATTTGTATTGTTTATTATTAAATGATAGTATAAATGCCTATAAAGCAAGTAAAAGTAATTAAAAGATGCATTATAAGATGAAAATGTGAAATAAAATTGAAATATAGTTGTAATACATTTTTAATAACCTAAAACAAACAAAACAAAATACAGTAATGTTATATAAAAAAGATATAAAATAATTTTAATGTTAAATATGATGTAATATGAGTGTAATGAAACAAACTAGATTGATGTTGAGTGTCATATCTATTAATTTGGCCTTATTGGGATCATTGACAAATAGTTATTCTCAGGTTTTGATTCCTAAGGATAGTATGATATATGTAAAGAAACTTTATCGTGGAATCGATATCTCACATTATAATGGTGATTTAGTGAAAGAAATTGATAGTAGAGATAGTCTAAGTTTTGTGATTTGTAAAGCTACGCAAGGGCTATCAATTGTCGATAAAAATTTTAAGATGAATTGGAATGTTGTCAAGAGCAAAAATCTACTGTTAGGCACTTATCACTTTTATATGGTGGGTGAAGATCCTGTGAAACAAGCAGAGCATTATTTCCAGACAATCGATGCTATGGGCAAGCTCGACATAGCTGGGGTGGTAGATATAGAGCAGGGTAGTATTCCTAAGGGCTATAAAGTAAATAAAGCTCAGTTACAAGCAGACTTAATCAAATTTTTAGACGTGCTTCAATCTAAGATACATCGGGTGCCAATGATTTATACCTGTTCAGGTTTTGCTAACCAATACTTAAATAATAATGCATTTTCGAAATATCCATTGTGGCTAGCCGAATATACCAATGCTGTAAAGCCAAAGCTTCCCGCCACTTGGTCGAAAACAGGCTATAAAATATGGCAAAAAAGTGAAAAATATCAGATAGATTCAAAGCCCACTGATTTTGATGTTTACTATGGTTCTTTGGTGGATTTATGTAAATAAAAGATAGTTATAAAACGAAATTAGTAGGTAAACCACAAAAGAATCATTTTTAACCACATAGAGTATAGAGTACTTGAAGCAATTCAATTATGAAAAGACAAAGGTCACATAGTTTTGCCTTTCGGCAGATTTAGGTCGATTGATAAGAAAATTAAACGTAGTTTAATTTCTATGTGTTCGAAACAATTATTCTATATATGAGAATCGAATGTGTATTTATGAATGTGTTCTATTGTGTTTAAATGAGAGTTCCAAACAAAAAAAAGTTACAGACCCTAAGAAATAGATAATCAGATGAGAAAGGTACATGTTTTCCTATTAATGGTGCTTGTAGTTCTTCCCGTTTTTGGAAAAACACCCTCGAAGCCAACTTTTAGCACCGGAAATGATAGCTTGATTTACCTATTTCGCAGTCAAACAGGGATAGCAGCTGTTGCAATAACAGATACGAGTGTCTTGAATACAGCTAAGCGATGGCAAGGTCAAGGTAATTATCCAGGAGTAGATAACTGGGTCACTGCCAAAATTCCCAATAATGTTTATTTGTACGGAGGGCTTCCTGGGCAGTCGGCTTTTTATTCAGTAAGTAAAACTTTGAAGGATGCAGATTCACTACGGGTCGATTATTGGAAAAGTTTGCAGGTAGAAGCCAACCCAAAATTTGGTTATCGTCCTTGGGTGGGAGTATTTGCGGTGAAAGATACTTTGGTGGTAGCATTGGCTAAGACGCTTGCCAATCCTCAGTTTGGTAAAGGTGGTGCATGGCAGTTATACGTAAAAGATTATGCCAAAAGCCTTGTGGTGAAAGATACTATTAAATTAAAACTAATCAGTAAATAGATATGATTATCCAGAAGATATTGAATTATGTGACTCTTGCATTGCTCATTGGAGTAGGGTGTTGGTATTATTTTGATCGAAAAAGTCAAGCGCTGGATTTTCAAAAGCGATTAGACCAAATCGAACAAACTTGACTGAATTTGGAAGACTCTATTTCTAAGCTTAAAGTCTACACAACACAAAGAGATAGCGTGCTTCAAAACGCAATTCAAAACAATAACATTATCATCCAGCATCTGAATAGTTCGTTGAATAAAGTCAACGCCAGTTCAAAGCAGATAGATGATGAAATAAAGCAAAATAAAATCTCAATTGATAATCTTTGGAATGAAAACTAATAGAATGGACTTTGCCAAATTTTCTATACTGTGGTTGATGTTGATTGGTGCAGTCGGTGTCAGTGCTCAAAAAGATAGTAGTTTCTCCGTAACAAGGAATGGAGTGGTGGCGACTTTTCCTTTCAGAGTTTACCGCAATGCTAATCAGATGATGTTGGATACAAAGCAAACATTTCCTGCTTATGCATTCGACGGAAAGCAACTGTACCGAATCAATGAATTGCTGCAACTGTTTACTCAAAATGAAAAAGAGTATGGACAATTGAAATCATTGGCAAACCAAAAAGACTCTATACTTCAGACTAAGATTAGTTTTTACCAAAAGAATGATAGTCTACAGCAGCAAAGGGTAAAGAATTTTGAAAATTCATACAATTCGCTTTTGATAATGAATCAGAAATACGACGAAGACCTTAAAGCATGTGAGAAATTGGCCATTGACACTAAGCGAATGCAAACCAAGAATACAATCATGGTAGGTGCTGGGGCATTGGCTGTCGGATTGCTGTTAGGATTAATCATTAAGTAGCACTTTTTGTGGCTCGTTCACAATCAATAATTGTAAATAAATCAACAAATTATAAGAATATTTAATAGGTGAAATGGCTTTTTGTAATCAAATTGCCAAAAGGCAAACAAAGTGCCTGAATTGACTTTGTTTCTTCATGCAAGGCAAGTATTGAACTCAAACGCTATGGCTCGTAAGCAGTTAATAAATTTTTCAGATCAAATAGGTAGTGATTTTAGAGCCTATGAAATGTTGACAAAAAATATTGAATGCCATTCCTCTTATACTCATCTTTATAGCACTATAAGTATCAAAATCATATCAAAACACTTAAAAATATCTGTAGGATTTAGTCCTTGGTAATACAAACTACATGATGCTTCCTATTAAGGGATGCTTCAAAATTATCTATCAAATAACAATTATAAATCAATCCAAATATCATTCAATAGTTTTCAAACTGCAAACAATCTTTTAATGTACATATTTTATCAATCCGATATTTTCCATTGACCTCCTTCACAGTACAACATTCATTCAATGCATCATGCTCAAAAAATAGTATTTGATGTTTAGCAGAAGCCTCAGATAGTAATATCTCTTTTTCTTCCATGGATTTAATAGGATTGGTGTCATAGGCCGACACCCACGCCAGTGGAATATTAGCTGCTATTGGTATCACATCGCCAGTATAGATATATGTGTTTACTCTGTCGTAGATATACACCGCTATGTGTCCTACGGTGTGTCCATGGAATAATCGCATTTCAACTTCATTGCATAAGTATTGGTTTTCTTTTAATAGATTAAGTTTTTCGGCATTAAATACTGGCATCATGTTTTCGGTGAAGTACGAATCGCCTTCACGTACATTAGGGTTTAGGAAATTATTCCACTGTGCCTCTCCTACATGATGCATAGCATTGGGAAAAGTAAGCAATGCTTCAGATTTATCTTCATTCCAATAGGTGCACCCTCCACAATGATCAAAATGCAAATGAGTAAGTATTACATCTGTTACTTGTGAACAGGAATATCCTAGACGGTTTAATTCATCTTCAAAATGAATCACTCCTTTGAAATCATAATATTGTAGATAGTCCAATTGTTTGTTGCCAGTACCTGTGTCAATGAGTATCAGCTTGTTGCCTGTGTCAATCAATAAACAGCGCATGGAAACGGCGCAAAAGTTATCATCATCACAGGGATATCGTTTTTGCCATACCCGTTTTGGTACCACTCCAAAAATGGCACCTCCATCAACTTTAAATGTCCCTGTTTCAATTTTAAGTATTTTCATAATTTTGATTGCTAAATTCTTAGTACATTTGTAGTTTCTAATCTAATGTAATACAAAATTAGATAAAATCATTCATCTTCCCAAGTTTATGAATAGAGTTCATTTTATTGCTATTGGAGATCCAGATTTAAGTAAACTGGCATTAGCACTCAGTAAAAGGAAAAATTACAAGATAACAGGTTCAGATGAAAAAATATCGGAGCCATTCTATTCATTACTTAAAGAAAGAAATCTTCTACCACCACAAGATGGTTGGTCTCCCGAAAAAATTACTAAAGATCTACAAGCCGTTGTATTAGGTCCTCAAATTACAATGGAAAACCCCGAATATATAAAAGCTAAACAACTGGGAGTAAAAATTTATTCATTTCCCGAATATCTATTTCAACAAACAAGAAGTAAAACACGTATTGTTGTAGCTGGTACAAACGATAAAGTTTTAATAGCATTAATGATAGTGCATGTATTGCAACAATTGAGATTAGATGCTGATTATATGATAAGAAATCAAAACGATGGTTCTGAAACCATGATTAAACTTTCTTATGAATCACGTATTGCAATCTTAGTAGGTGATGAGTATTATACCTCAACTATCGACCAACGGCCAATGTTTCATATGTATAAACCTCACATAGCTATACTTACTGCTTTGTATCATTCACAAACTGTTCAATTTTCTAGTTATGATGATTACTTGAATCAATTCAAGTTATTTGTTGATAAAATGGAAGTTCAAGGACGTTTGATTTATTTAGGGTCTGAAAATTATTACAAACAAATCATTGATAAATTACGAAGAGATATAGTTCCGTTTTCGTACAGTTTACCTGTTTCTAAAGTTGTTGATGGAATAGTGAATTTAAAATATAAAAAAAATGATGTGCCACTTATGTTAGGTTTAGATACCAACCTTTCTTGTATTGAAGCAGCACGTATTGGGTGTAGACAAATAGGTGTTACAGATGAACAGTTTTATAATTCTATCAAAAGCTTTGACGGGAAACTCAATTAGATCGTGAATCAAACACAATGTGTTTGTATTTCAAACGGTTCATTAGAGTTGATTATCCCTTTAGAGAATATTAATTAGGGTAAAAAATTGAATATGAAGAACTCAAGATATGAAAAGGTTTATTTGTCAATATCGTTTTATATTTCATCCTTCATTGAGATTTAAATTAAATACTAACTATGAATAACAAACAACTCCGACTGGATGAACGCTATATGCGTATGGCACGTATATGGGCTGAAAACTCTTACTGTGAGCGAAGAAAAGTAGGTGCTTTATTGGTTAAAGATAAAATGATTATTTCGGATGGTTACAACGGCACACCATCTGGTTTTGAAAATATTTGTGAAGATGAAAATAATGTGTCTAAACCTTATGTTCTTCATGCTGAGGCTAATGCTATAAGTAAAATTGCTCGATCACATAACAGTAGCAATCAAGCAACTATGTATGTTACTGCTTCGCCCTGTATAGAGTGTGCCAAGCTTATCATTCAAGCTGGAATAAAGCGTGTGGTATATGGTGAAAATTATAGAATAATGGATGGCGTGGAATTATTGAAACGGGCTAATATTGAAGTGGTTTTTCTTGAAATATAAACAATTTTAATCAAAAGAATTGATGAAAAATAAGTATTTTAATGTCGTTATAATTTTAGTAATAGGAGTTTTGGCAGGTTTAATTCTTGGCAATGTATTGGCCCGTAGGGCAAGTGGATATAATTCAACTTCTACTGGAAACACTACAATGGAAGAGCTTATTTCTGTGATTGATCAAAAATATGTGGATACAGTTAATGTAGATAAAATGACTGAGGAAGTGATGACCGATTTGGTTGCTAAATTGGATCCTCATTCGGTTTATATCCCTGCATCTGACTTGGAGGAGGTAAATAGTGAACTTGAAGGTAGTTTTAGTGGTATTGGTGTGCAGTTTAATATCCAGAATGATACAGTCATGATTATTGCAGTTATTAGTGGAGGTCCTTCTGAAAAAGTAGGTGTTTTGGCTGGGGATCGAATTGTTCGAGTGAATGATACTTCATTTGTTGGTAAAAGTATATCAAATGAAAAAGTGATGAAAAAGCTTCGTGGAAAGCTGGGTTCAAAAGTAAAACTAGGAATTCGTAGACATGGTACTAAAGAAGTATTAAATTATTCAATCACACGAGGTGAAATTCCTGTTAATTCTATTGATATTTCATACATGATTGAGCCCAAGGTAGGTTATATCAGGATAGGAAAATTTGCAGCAACAACATATAAAGAGTTTTTGGATGCATTGGCTTCTCTTCGTACTCAAGGAGCAGAACGATACCTTATAGATCTTCGTCAAAATAGTGGAGGGTATTTGGAACAGGCAGTTCAGATGGTAAACGAATTTTTACCCGAAGGTCAAATGATTGTTTATTCTAAAGGTAACGCATATCAGAGATCCGAAAATAAAGCTAATGGAAAAGGGAGTTGTATTAAAAATCCAATGGTGGTGATGATTGATGAGTTTTCGGCATCTGCAAGCGAAATATTTTCTGGAGCTATACAGGACAACGACAGAGGGGTAATCGTCGGTAGGCGATCGTTTGGAAAGGGATTGGTGCAGCAGCAATTGTCATTATCCAATGGTTCGGCACTTAGGTTAACAGTTGCTAGGTATTATACTCCCTCAGGTAGATGTATTCAGAAACCTTATATAAAAGGAAAATCGGATGATTATCAACTCGATTTGATCAAGCGGTACAAAAGAGGTGAGTTTGACTCCAAGGATAGTATTCGAATGATAGATTCATTGAAATATAAAACATTAAAAGGTCGGACAGTCTACGGTGGTGGTGGTATTATGCCTGATGTTTTTGTACCTCGCGATACATCAGATTTTTCGCCCTATTTGAATAAAGTTGTTAACTATGGCTATCTGTATCAATTTGCCTTTCAATATGCTGATCAGAATAGAGCCGAACTGAAGAAACTCAAAACTTGGCAACAACTGGAAACTTTTCTTTCATCCAAAAATGTACTAGCAGGTTTTGTAGCTTTCGCATCAACAAAAGGAATTAAACCATCAGATAAAGATATTGAAGTTTCAAAAAGGTATTTAGTTCTACAGCTACATGCATATATCATTAGAGATATTTTGGGTGATAAAGGATTTTATCCGATAATTAATAATTATGATAAAACTGTCAAAGTAGCACTTTCTGAAATAAAAAAAATAAAGTAATGATACAAATTCAAGATTCAAAATTGAAGAATGCGATAGAACAAGGCATGGATGAGTTTCTTATTGCAATCACTGATTCATACATTGAACTGATAGGAGGTAAATTAACTGCAGATAAGATGTCGTTGCTCAATAGTAGTCAACATACACTTTTGGCATATCGATATTTTACCGATGAGATCCGTGAAGGCGGCTTTGTTCAATTAATACAAAATGGATACGGTGCGTATATTTTTGATAATCCATTTGCTAAAGCTATCAAGCAGTTTGGAGCAGTTGAATTATCAAAACTAATCTATAAGGCCAAAGAAATTTATGATCCCAATAAAAAAATACTTGAAAGAGAAACAACTGAACTCGAATTTAATGCTTTATATGTTGACTTTGAGCAGTTTGATGATTTAGAAGAAGTGTATTTTGACATAGAAGAACATCAAACAGCACTAATTGTAGCTTATGTTGATGATCATTTGACAGACTTTTGTGAAGTCATTAAGGAGTGATTTGCATGAAATAGATTTTATTCTAATAAATGTTTAATCTTATCTATATCCTCTGGAGTGTCGATACCTATTGTTTCAAAGTCAGAAATGCCTACCTTGATATAGTATCCATGTTCCAACCAACGCAATTGTTCCAGTGACTCTGAAAGTTCAAGTGGAGATTGTGATAATTGAGTAATAGCTTTTAAAATATCAGATTTATAAGCATACAAGCCTATGTGCTTATAAAATTCATGGGTGCTAATCCACTTTTCCTTCTCAATACCTCTAATATAAGGTATTACAGATCTACTGAAATACAATGCTTTTCTGTTGCTGTTAATGATTACCTTGGGATGATTCGGATTTTCCAAATACTCAATTCCGTCTTTTTCGGATATAGGTTTAGCCAATGTTGCTATTTGGGTATTATCATCGTCAAAGCATTGAATTAATTGTAATATTTGTGACGGTTGGATAAATGGTTCATCTCCTTGAATATTTACTATAATGTCAAATTGTGTATCGATTTTACTAATAGCTTCATAACATCTATCTGTACCACTTGCGTGATTATCTGATGTCATTATTGCTTTACCACCAAATTTTAGAACTGTCTGAAGTATACGCTCATCATCAGTAGCTACATAAACATCATCCAGAGCCTTCGACGCTTGTGTATAAACTCGTTCTATCATTGTTTTCCCTCCTAAATCGATAAGAGGTTTTCCTGGGAACCGTGTTGAAGCGTATCTAGCTGGAATTATACCTACAATTCGATAAGATTTGTTTTGAGTAATTATCATAGTAAACTTGAGATGAAATTATCAATAAAGACCTACCATCGCCTTTTGTTCAAGATGTGTTTTTTAAACAATTTCTGACGACCTCTGTCTATAGCCTTTATGGTACGAAGTAGTAATAAAAGAATGATGGGTAGTGATGCCATATTCAATACTTGGATACCCAGTGCTAGTATAACAAGTGATGTTGTAAGTAGTAGAACATTAAAGATGTGGTAGTAGAAAAGTAGTTTTCTTAAATTCTTATTCCACATTATCAATGCTGGAACAAAATTGAGTGGATTGAGCCAAAGAAGATTGAAATTATTGCCTAATAATGGATGAGCAGAGAAAATCATTAAGAATAATATGATTACACCTGTAAGTGCACTGGTAGCAAATATTATACAGTCAAATATCTTACGTGTTTTTCTTAATCTTCCACCATATATGGTTACTAATATGCCGAGTACTAATAAAATTATTCCGAGATACAATGGTTTGATGATTTCTTTATGAATTGATTCGGTATTGTTTTGTTTCTCTAATAGTGTCCTTTTTAATAGAATAAGCTTGCGATTTGGACAATCCTTTTTAATAATTACAGCCGACTGTAATTCGTCACTAAGTACATCTGGAAGAAATACGCTTTCATTTTGATTTGCAACAGCGTCGGCATCTTTCCCAAAAATGAGATCTATACCAAATTGTGTCCATGAAATATCGTTTGTATATTCATGTACCCAAGTTCTAAATGATTTTGTTATTCTGTTATCATGAAATTGAATGACCCCGTCTATCGACTCCATAGTCTTATGTAAAGGTCTAGTAGCACAGTTGTCGTACACAAAATTGTATCTATAAACACGGTTTTCAGGTAAGTAGTTTGTTTTGAGCTCTTTATATAGATGAGTTTTCTCCTTTGTCGTTAGATTAATTACTTGCTCAATGATCGATCTGTTCTCAATCCAATATTGTGATAAAAAAACATCGGTTTGACATACTCCAAGCATGTAGTCAGTTTCACCTTTTATAAATTTAAAAATAAATCCATCGCCGCTGAAATCGAATATACCGTAGTTAAATACGATATCAATTTTGTTGATCTTGTCATAAACACGTAATCCAGTATGACCAAATTTTGAGTAAATCTCTTCACCTGGTGAGCATGTTAGAATACTAAATTGTGCGGAATCACTTAGATTGGGAAGCTCTTGGCCAAATGTCTTGAATGCAAAAATAACAACACAAAGGATGATGAAAGTTCTTTTCATTTGTAGTTCTAATTTGATAAACAAAAATAAATAAATTATATTGAATATTTACTTAACTATAAGCCTTTAACCTAAATTTTGAAATATAAATTTGTAGTTACAAATCGTTTACTTTTCTTAATTTATTGCTAGATAATCGGTCTTATTTGATTTGGGTTTTCTCTTTTAGAAACGCTTATACGATTATTTAAATCTAACTTGTCATTATTTGAATTGAAAGGTGCTATATGACTCATCATATAAAATATCGAATTTTACAGGTCATTTGTTAGCAGAATTTTCATGTTTTTGCAATATATTTTGATATTATCCATTGCATTTTCGTATAAATTACTAAATTTGTGCTTTATAACACTGTTGTTAAACATAATTAATTGCTATGATTAAAAAGTACATTTCAGAACTTAAACCTATTGAAGAGGTTTTCTCTGTTTGGGATGTTCTTACCCCTGATGAAAGGCAATTTGTTCGCAATAATTATTCGGTGCATCATTTTAAAAAAAATGAAATGATTCAGATTGAAGGTGATCGTCCTACTCATATGATGATTTTAGCTATGGGTAAAGTGAAAGTAACCAAAGAAGGAGTAGGAGGTAGAAATCAAATAATTAGAATGTTGCGACAGGGAGGACATTTTAGTTACAGAGGTATAATTGCTAATGATGTATATAGTACCAATGTTTCGGCTTTCGAAGATTCAGTAGTTTATATGATTAAAGCCGATATATTTTTATCAATTTTAAGGCATAACAATGCGTTTTGTTACAGATTTTTAGAAGAATTATCCACAGATCTAGCTGCATCTGATACCCGCACTGTAAATCTTACTCAAAAACACATTAGGGGCCGATTGGCCGAAGCATTACTTTTCTTAAAAAAGAACTATGGATTGGAGGCTGATGGGGCTACAATTAGTATTTATTTGTCTCGTGAGGATCTTGCTAATTTATCAAATATGACAACATCCAATGCAATTCGTACGCTTTCTAATTTTGCATCTGAACATGTGATAGCCATGGATGGAAGAAAACTTAAAATTATTGACGAAGAGAGATTGAAACGCATAAGTAAGATTGGATGATTTTACCTCTAGTATTTTTTTGAAATTAATTTAGATTGGTATAGTTATAAAGATTTTAGTTTTTGATTTCTTTTCGATCTTAGTATCAATTCATACACTTTTACTTACATTTTTCATTTATTTCATTAATTTATCTACTCACCCTAGTGTATGAATCTAGATCAAATCCTTAAGGTGTCTAGTAAGGCGACTACTCATTTACTCAATAAACAGATAAATAAAGCGATATCGCTAATCGGTTCTTTATTGAACGAATTTAAGTTAGCTGGATGTTCGGATACCCTTGATGAGGTTGCGCAGAGTTACAGCCTTATGTTGCAATATTTCTCATCGGGTGTAAATGACGATTCAAAGAGTGAAGTTTTAAACTCGATTACAAGGAAACTTTTAGTCCTTAATATAAAGATTAGAGAAGAGTTGTGTATACAGAATTCATCTTCCTTACAATATTCGAAACAACGTTATTTTCTTCATTCCTATAATGAACAGCAAATAGATGAGTTGTATCATGCATTAAACTATTTTCATCATCAATCGGGTCTTTTGTTGGATTCCACCCAAAATCATGAATTGGAACTTAAACGTATTCGTTTAAATTATGAGAAGTTATTACCTTCTTTGTTTAATTTCTTTTTTCTAAGCTTAACTATTAATGAATCATTAAACAGGCTTTTTGATAATATTGTCGTTAAAGAATATCAAGGTTTGATTGAAAAAACATTGATAATTTCTGCATTGACTTTGAATTCGGTCAGAGCTTTTGATGAGTCAAAGATTATGCTCTTAATGGATGCTTTGAATTCTTCTAGTGTCGAAGTGCAGCAACGAGCATTGGTAGGATTGGTTTTTGTGTTGACAATACATAATGACTTACTACCCTATTTCCCAAAACTGATGAATCGATTGAAATTATTGACTGATGAAGTATGGGTTTTAAAATCTATACAACAAATAATCATTCGTATTATTGCAACTGCCGAAACCGAAAGTATATCCCAAAAGCTGAAGGAGGAAATTCTTCCTGAAATGATAAAAATCAGTCCTTATCTTGTAGATAAATATAAAAATAATGGTGAGTCATTACATGATGAATCTGATGAGGATGCTTTAGCATGGGAAGAAATGCTCGATAAAAGTGGTGTTAAAGATAAACTGAAAGAACTTACAGATTTACAGCAAGAAGGAGCAGATGTGTATTTGAGTACATTTGCTATGCTTAAGAACTTCTCGTTTTTTTCTGAATTATCCAATTGGTTCATGACATTTAATTCAAATCATTCAGCTGTTGTAGATTTGTTTCAGTCGAGCAATAATGCACTTGTAAATGCTTTTGTGAATAATAATTACATGTGCAATTCAGATAAGTATTCGTTTTGCTTTACCATTCTACAAATGCCTGAATCCGGTAGGTCTAATTTGCTGAATTCATTTACCTCAGAGGCTCAACAATTGGAAGAACAGTCAAAAGATGAAGTGCTTTTAAGACCTGATGTTGTCAATAAAAGTATATCCAATTTATACATCCAAGATTTGTATCGATTCTATAAACTTTACCCTCATAATTCTGATTTTGTGAATCTTTTTGATCACTCACTGAGTCTTCACAAGTCTCATTTGTTTCGATTAGTTTCCGATAGCTATAACTTTAAATCAACGGTTGCAGATTACTATTTTTTAAAAAATCATTTTCCTCAGTCAGTGGAATTGCTCCAAGAAATTCAAGAAGAAAATAAAATTGATGCGATTTTGTATCAGAAACTTGGCTATTCTTTTCAGCAATTAGGTGATGTAAAAAATGCCTTGGAGTCATATCAACGATCAGATATGATAGCACCTGATGATTATTGGACCGTTCGTAAAATTGGGTACTGTTATAAATATTTGGGTGATTATAAAAATGCACTTGTCAATTTTCAACATGCAAATTTTTTAAGGCCAAATCAAAAAAGTATTTTGTTTCAAATTGCTCATTGTTTGGGTGCTTTGTATCAATACGAAGAATCACTAAAAATGTATTATAAGCTAGAGGCTGAATACGGTGAGGAATTGAAAGTATGGCGACCTATAGCATATTTTTCTTTATGCATATCAAATATTGCAAAGGCTGATTATTATATTGGCAAAATTTTGATGTCAGAACCCAATGCTACAGATTGTATGCTGGCAGCTCATGTGGCTTGGAGTCAAAAAAGAATGAATCATGCACTTGATTTTTATAGTCAAAGTTTGAAATTGTACGAGGGTGACAATGACTTGTTTGTGAGAGATTTTAAAGCTAATACAAGCATTCTACGTTCCTTAGGTATCACTGAGGATGAAGAAGCATTGATGTTGGATGTGTTAAAGTTGTAATACCATTGTATTAAAATGTTTTTTCAATTCACTGAATGATGAATTGAAAAAACCGATGTTCAAGAAATTAAAATTGATATCCCACTCCCCATTCAATGAATTCTGCTTTTTGTAGATGTGTTTTTAATCCGACAGCAAGAATAAGATGATTGGTTAATGCATATTTAATAGTGGCTCTTGTATATAACCATCCGTCTTCATCGTCAATATTGTAAGGATATACAATTCCTTTGTTTAAAGAATTACCAATTGCATCGTTGTACGGTGATGCATTTTTTAGCGGATCGTAAAGATACAAACCTAGATGAATACCTGCTGTGATTTTACCTATAAGTAGTTCATGTCGCCACGATAAACCAGCTCTCAATTTGTTGCTCAATTCATCCGATTTTAAATAGGTTCTTTTAAACTTAGTATTTCCATTATACACTCCATCGTAGAAACCATCTAGGCCTATTCCCATTTGATAGAAGTTTGTTAATGGTTTGTATATCCCTATTGAAATGGATCCTATTGCAAAACTTTTATCGTCTTGATAATATAATTGCCTAATACCACCTGATGCCAGACATTCCCATTTGAAAGCTCTACTTAGATTCTGATAATCTTTTTGTTCTATTTTATTTGTTGATTTATAATTGGGAGTATATTTTATCCCACTGTAAATGTTCAATAAATTAAGACCCGAATTGGGTACCACTACACTTCCATTTGACATATGGTTCCAAGTATAGTCAGCCGTGAAGCTTATGCCATAGATGATAGGTATTTCAAGACTTGCACCTCCAGAGAAAAAGACATTTAAATTTGAACCTATGGCCGAATTCCCCGATTGAAGCGACTGAAAATTATCTGTATTGGTGTTGTAATATGTTTTTGTGAGATAGCTTGCGCCCATGCCGCCTTTTATTCTCAACTTAAAATATTTCGTATCCCATAAATTATAATTGATGTAAGGATAAAGGGCAAAAGCATGCCCAAGTAAAGACTGATTGCCCAAGTTGAGCCATACTGCACCAATCCCAACGATAGGATAATTGTTGTAATAATGCCATGGTTTGTTCCCAAGTGTTTGAAAATCGACAGAACATTCTAAACCTGTTACAGGGTTGTCAATGAGTTTTTTTATTTGCTTATCATGTGGGTAAACACTACCATTTATTGATTGAAGCTTGAAACTGTAGCTGGTTGACGATTCAGCCCGAATCGTTTCTAGTTTTATTAAAACCAGGGATAGAATTATTAGAAAATGTGTAAAGTTAAACTTTTTTTGATTCATTATTTTTGGTTATCTTTGACATCGTAAAAATAATCAAAATGACTGAATCTAATGCAATTCTTACTTTATAATTCAAAGATTATGACTTGCGGATTTTTTTTATTGTTATTATCCAACAGGTGATAATTTATCTTTTAAGTCATAAATAATTGATTATTTATTTGCAAATAGCTTTCCCATCTATACTGGAGGGCTTAAATTTCAAAATATAGTCATGTCTCTGTGTGTCAGAATATAGATTGAATTATGTCATATTTGTTTCATCGTCAATACTAGAACTGTTCAGTAAAATGTTTTCAATTTTCAAGAAAGAATTAGCTGCTTTTTTTAACAATGCTACAGGGTATATTGTAGTAGCCATTTTTTTATTGTTAAATAGCATGTTGTTATGGGTTATACCTGGTCAATATAATATTCTTGAATCAGGATATGCTCATGTTGATGGATTATTTTATTTAGCCCCTTGGTTGTTTTTGTTGTTATGTCCAGCTATTTCAATGAGAATGATAGCAGAAGAAAAACAGACAGGTAATTGGGAACTTCTGACAACAAAACCATTGGCCAATTACCAAATTGTTTTAGGTAAGTATTTAGCATCCTGGGTTTTGGTATTGGTGGCTCTACTCCCTTGTACGTTGTATTATTTCACAGTATGGTATATAGCTGAACCACTTGGAAATGTTGATGGTGGAGCATTTTGGGGCTCATTCATAGGGCTTTTGTTACTTTCAGGATTTTACTTAGCGGTAGGTATTTATGCTTCTTCATTATCTAAGAATCAAATTGTTGCCTTTGTTATTTCAGTTGTTTTATGTTTCCTTTGTTATTATGGATTTGAATTATTAGGTTCCTTTTTTGAATCTGCTCAGTTGAAACAGTCACTCGAAGAACTTGGGATTCATGCACATTATCAATCAATGAGTAGGGGAGTAATTGACTCAAGAGATTTGATGTATTTTTTTATCTCTATAGGGATCTTTATTGTAGCAACAGTTTGGAAAATAAAAATTTAACCCAAATTAGCATTAGAAACTGAGTAATCGCTATCTAGCTCGTTCACAAGCCACTTTTCAAAGCCCTTAGACTAATTAAATACATAAATTGTTTAATCACGAATTAAAATGTATTCTTGCTTGTATAATAAATAGATAAATAGTAAAATCATGCGACCACTAATATTAATAACCAATGATGATGGTGCTGATGCGCCTGGAATACAAGTACTAACTAATTTGATGAAGCCATTGGGAGATGTAGTGGTAGTAGCTCCAGATGGACCACGGTCTGGACAATCAAATGCGCTAACAGTGAACGATCCTATCCGATGTCGTCTTACCGTTGATACAGAAGATTATAAACATTATATATGTACTGGTACTCCAACTGACTGTGTTAAATTGGCATTAAATCAAATTGTAGATCGTAAGCCCGATTTACTGGTGTCGGGGATAAATCATGGGTCAAATGCAGGAATTAATGTAATCTATTCTGGTACTATGGGAGCGGTGTTAGAGGGTTGTGAACACGATATTTTATCACTAGGTTTTTCGATAAATTGCCATGCAAACAATGTGGATTTTTCCAATTTTGAACCCTATATACTACAAATAACAAAGGAGGCAATGAATAAAAAGTTGAATCATGCTGTTTGTTTAAATATTAATGCACCAGTTGGTGAAATAAAAGGGATTAAGGTCGCACGACAATGTGACGGTAGGTGGACAAAGGAATACGAAAAATACATTGATCCTCACGGTCGGCCCTATTATTGGCTTACGGGTGAATTTGAAAATTATGAGCCTCTCGCAACTGATACAGATGAATGGGCATTGAATAATGGATATGTTTCTGTAGTTCCAGTAAGTATTGATATGACAGCTCATTCAATGATTGGAGCATTAAGATCTTGGTCTTTATAAATTATTTAGGTGATGGGTATTATAAACAAACTAAGACCTTACGACAAATTTATATTAGGTATTGTGCCAGGCATATTAATTCCTTTATTGATATTTTTATATTTAGCTAAATTGCATTACCCTTATAGCAACAGTTTACTTCTTATAGTTCACAAGATGTATTGTAATCAGATGTTGGGAAATATTTTGATTATGTCAGCAATACCAAATATGTTTTTAGTGTTTGTGTTTTATAAGCTAGAGATGTTCTTATTTGCTTCGGGTATAGTGTTGGGTGCGATGCCATTTTTAATACTATCATTATTTTTAATGTAATACGCATGTTTAGTAAAATGTATAGGTAAATATTGGGTGAATTGACTCATATTTGTTCCGATAAAAGCGACCATTTTTTGTTTTCTATTCAACTCATATTCCAGTATGAAAAGTAATAATGATGTTACATTTCCATCTGTTTCATTCGCCATTGTAGGTTAAAATTATAAATACATGAAGTATTTTATTATTGCAGGAGAAGCCTCAGGAGATATGCATGCTTCCAATTTAATGAAGGAAATAAAAATCTATGATATTCATGCTGATTTCTGTTTTCTTGGAGGAGACTTAATGCAATCTCAAGGCGGTGAAATGGTAATGCATTATAAGCAAATGGCATTTATGGGGTTTTGGAATGTACTTGTAAACATAGCCAAAGTGTTGAATAATATAAAACTATGTAAGCAAGCTATCCTCGATTTTCAACCCGATGTGGTCATTCTGATCGATTATCCTGGTTTCAATCTGCGAATAGCAAGATTTGTTAAAGAGAAACTTTCTGTGCCAGTGTATTATTACATTGCACCTAAAATATGGGCTTGGAAGGAAAGTAGAATAAAACAAATTAAAAAGTATGTGGATAAAGTGTTTTCTATCATTCCTTTCGAAAAATCATTTTATAGTAAGCATCACTATCCTGTTGACTATGTAGGAAACCCATCAGTAGATTCAGTATTCAACCGTCCGTTAAAGAATCAGAGTTTTCAAGAGTTTATTAGTTCTAATCGTTTGATTGATAAGCCAATAATTGCTTTGCTATCAGGTAGTAGAAAACAAGAAATAAAAACCTGTTTACCTCGAATGATAGCAGGAACATTAGCCTTTACTGACTATCAACTAATAATTGCTGGTGCACCTGGCATTGATGAAGCTTTTTATGAACCATACATTAAAAATTCGAGCGTTAAAATTGTTTTTGGACAGACTTACCAACTAATGCAGCATGCTTCTGCTGCAGTAATAAATTCAGGTACTGCAACTTTAGAAGCTGCATTGATAGGCCTTCCACAAGTAGTTGTATATCATATTACACTTGTTAAGTACATTTATCCTTACCGAAGCTTATTCTTTAAAATTAAATGGTTTTCGTTGGTCAATTTAATTGCAGAAAATGAGGTGGTAAAAGAATTGATAGAGGTCTTTACTCAAGAGAGTGTAAGAGAAGAAATGCATAAATTGTTATACGACAAAGAGTATCATCAACAAATACTCAACAATTATGATCTAATCCGAAATAAAATAGGCGAACCAGGAGCCGCAAATCGAGCTGCATCTTTGATGATTAAATACTTAAAGCTATCCTAATAAATTAAATAATCTCTAAAATCTAAAATGGTATTCTGTCATACTAGAAATTCTTTGTATCTTTGGTCGCTTTTTGAAATAGAAAATTAATAATAAAATTTTTAAACAATAATTCAACTCATTATTTCCTGAAAAATGAAAAATTTTAAGTTATTGAACAATGTTTTTGGCTGGTTGTCTTTTGGAATTGCAGCTGTTACTTATTTATTAACACTTGAACCAACAGCTAGTTTTTGGGATTGTGGTGAGTTTATTTCTTCGGCTTTTAAATTGGATGTGGGGCATCCTCCAGGTGCTCCATTTTTTATGTTGATGGGTCACTTTCTATCTCTTTTTGCTAAAGATACCACTCAAGTGGCATATATGGTAAACTCCCTTTCAGCTTTAGCAAGTGCAGCTACTATTCTATTTTTGTTTTGGACAATTACGCATATAGCACGTAGCATTATTATCAAGACTGATGAAGATTATACGTGGGCTAATATCATCGCTATTTTAGGGTCAGGTTTAGTAGGTGCTTTGGCATATACTTTTTCTGATACATTTTGGTTCTCCGCTGTAGAAGGTGAAGTTTATGCTTCTTCTTCATTGTTTACTGCATTAGTGTTTTGGGCAATTTTGAAGTGGGAGCGGGTATCTGATACTATTAGTTCTGATCGTTGGTTAATTCTAATAGCATATTTGATGGGTTTGTCTATTGGCGTTCACTTGTTGAATCTGTTAGCAATACCAGCCATTGTACTGGTATATTATTTTAGAAATTATACACCCACTTTACGAGGAGTGATTACAGCTTTGTTATCTTCATTTGTAATACTAGCTTTTGTGTTATATGGTTTAATACCAGGATCAGTAGAAGTAGCTAGTTGGTTTGAACTTCTATTTGTCAATAAGCTGGGCTTTTCATTCAATACCGGATTGTACGTTTATATTATTATAGCAATTGGCTTATTAAGCTGGGCAATTTATGAGTCCTATGTGAATAAAAGTTATTTACGTATGACGCTTGCATTTGTTTTGGCTTTTTCTATTGTAGGGATGCCATTTTTAGGAAATAAGGTATGGTTAGGACTCATTATAATAGCTGCTTTATCTGCGTTTTTTTATTTTAAACGCGAGTCTGTTACCAATAGATGGCTCAATACACTATTGGTAATGATGACGGTATTAATGATAGGATATTCTACGTATGCAGTAATAGTAATTCGTTCTTCGGCTAAGCCTACTATGGATCAAAATGCTCCAGATAATGTGTTTTCACTTAAATACTACCTTAATCGTGAGCAGTATGGTGATAGACCCTTGTTGTATGGTCCAGTTTACAATGCGCCTGTGAAGTTAAGAATTGAAGGTGAAACATGTATTCCTGTAGTGAAAAAGGGAGAAGCGGTATATGCCAAGAAACCTAAAAATAATCCAACAGATAAAGATGAGTATCTAATTAATGGTTATAAGAGTGATTATGTTATGAATGAACAGTTTGAGATACTTTTTCCACGTGTATATAGTACCAATCCATCACATGTAGAAGCCTATAAAATATGGGCTAACATTAAAGGTTCTCCAATAACATTCGATTATTGCGGTCAACAACGTACAGAATACAAACCAACATTTGGTGAAAATATGAAATTTTTCTTTGAGTATCAGGTGCTTTACATGTATATGCGATACTTTATGTGGAATTTTAGTGGTCGTCAAAATGATTTACAAGGAAATGGAGAAGTAGATAAGGGAAATTGTATTACAGGTTTCAGTTTTATTGATAATGCTTTACTAGGTGATCAATCCAATATGCCTTCTGATTTGGCTAAAAATAAAGGACATAATGTGTATTATTTATTGCCTCTTTTGCTTGGGTTCTTAGGAATGTATTTTATGACATCCTCTGGAACAAAAGCGAAGCAAAGTTTTTGGATTGTAATGTTGTTGTTCTTTTTGACTGGATTGGCTATCGTGATTTATTTAAATCAGACTCCTTATCAACCACGTGAACGAGATTATGCTTATGCCGGTTCGTTTTATGCTTTTTGTATTTGGGTTGGTTTCGGTGTTTTGGGCTTATATAAATTAATAAATAAGTACATTCCCAAGACAGTGGCGGCAGCATTAGTAAGTATTTTGTGTCTTGGTGTACCTGCATTAATGGCACAACAAAACTGGGATGATCATGATCGTAGCAATCGTTATACTTGCCGTGATTTTGGTGCAAATTATTTGCATTCATGCGAAGATAATGCTATCATTTTTACGAATGGCGATAATGATACCTTCCCTTTATGGTACAATCAAGAAGTAGAAGGTACTCGAACCGACGTACGTGTATGTAACTTGAGTTATTTACAAACAGACTGGTATATCAATCAAATGAAACGTGGTGCTTATAAATCAGAACCACTACCTATATCATGGAAAGAAAGTGAATACGTAGGAAGTAAAAATGATGTTATATCAGTTGATTCTATGATGCCTGGTTCTTTAGAATTAAAAACTGCTTATGAATTTATAAATAGTACTGATCCTCAAACAAAAATGCAAGGGGAGTCATTTATCCCAACCAAAAAAGTATATATCAATGTTGATGCAAATCAAGTGTTGAATTCAAAAACAGTTCCTGCAGAAAAAGCTTCAGAGATTTTACCTAGAATCGACATCGATTTGGCTAGACGTCTTACTAAGAGTGAAATGATGATTCTTGAAATTCTAAAAGAAAATAATTGGAAACGTCCAGTTTATTTTGCAGTAACTGTAGGAAATGATAGCTATTTGGGACTCGAAGATCATTTTGAGACTACTGGAATGGCACATCGTATTCTGCCATTGGGATCAGTTAAAGGTGCTGGACCTCAGATAAATGTCGATAAAATGTACGATAATATGATGAATAAATTTCATTATGGAGGTATTGATAACCCAAAAATCTATTTGGATGAAACCGTGATGAGAATGTGTCATACTCACCGTATGATGTTTGCCGAACTAATTAATGCATTGGTAAATAAAGGTGATACTGTAAGAGCACTTAAAGCTTTGACTTATTGTAATAAAGTTATTCCAAATTATACAGTGAGTCATACATATCGTTCAGGTTCAATTACTTTAGCAAATAGTTATTATAGACTGAAACACTATAAAGAGGGTAATGAAATAATGCAAATTTTAGCTCAAGATTGTGTTGATTATTTAAACTGGTCATTGCATCTTGCAACTGAAAAACGGAATTCATTACAATATGGCATCAATATGAATATGGCATTCTTGCAACAAGTACTTCGTGTATGTGATGAAAATAAACAAAAAGAACTTTTGAATAAGTTCTTGCCTAAATATATAGAGTTTTCTCAAAAGGTACAGATTTAGATGATTTTTCAAATTCCGGATTTTTTTCGTCCTTTATTGGGTGATATGATATGGAGGAAGAGTCCTAAAGAAAAGGTTATTTACTTAACATTTGATGATGGACCCATACCAGAACTAACGCCTGATGTGTTGAATATACTTGATGAATATAATGTCAAAGCAACATTCTTTTGTGTGGGAGAGAATGTGAAAAAATTCCCACATGTATATTCACAAGTTTTATCAAGGGGGCATCGAACAGGAAATCATACCTTCAATCATATAAAGGGTGTATTTATTCCTGTGCAGGATTATGTGAAAAATGTGCAATTAGCAGCTCAATATATTCAAAGCAATTTGTTCAGGCCACCACATGGACTTATTTCCCGATCTCAACGTAAGGCATTAGAAAATGATTATCAAATCATAATGTGGGATTTAATAACATTTGATTATAATGTAAATATTACACCTGATGCCATAATGGATTTGATTAAACGTAAATCTAGAAATGGTACTATTGTGGTATTTCATGATTCGTTGAAAGCTGAAAAGAATATAAGGGCAGTTTTACCTCAGGCATTGGAATTTTGGAAAAATGAAGGTTATCAATTCAGGGTATTATAAATGAATTAAGTTCATTTAGTAAATTATGAAGGAATTGCTTTTGCATTATGTGTGGCAACACCGACTATTCGATACTGATATGCTTTGCACTACAGATGGTAGGAGAGTAGAGGTGATTGATGTTGGTAAAGTAAATACGGATGCTGGTCCAGACTTTTTTAATGCTAAAATCAAAATTGATCAAACCCTTTGGGCTGGAAATGTAGAGATTCATACCAATTCGAGTGTTTGGGAAAAACATTTACATCACCAAAATAAAGCTTATGATAATGTGATATTGCATGTGGTGGAAAATGCAGATTGTCTAGTTTATAGAATGGATGGTGAAATTATACCTCAACTGGAATTGAAGTTTCCGACCTCATTGTTGGATAATTATTCGCATTTAATTACCAATAAAATGTGGGTTCCCTGTGCTCAGAAAATTCATACAGTACCATCGGTTATTATCCAAAGTTGGAAAAATACATTACTCACCGAACGTCTGGAGCAAAAAATATCAGCTATTAATAATTTATTAGAAACGACTAATAATCATTGGGAAGAGGCTTTTTATATAATTTTCGCACGTAATTTTGGATTTGCAACTAATAGTCATGCATTCGAGTTGTTGGCTAAATCTCTTCCCCTATCTGTGTTAGCACGTCATAAAGATCGCCTTTTGGCTGTTGAAGCTATGCTATTTGGTCAAGCAGGATTTCTAAATGTTGATGTTGATGATTTGTACTTCAAAGAATTAAAGCATGAGTACAACTTTTATAAATCCAAATTCTCATTGGTTCCTATTGATGCATCACTGTGGAAATTACTTAGGTTAAGACCAGTGAATTTTCCTTATGTTAGAATTGCTCAGTTTGCCAGTATTATTCATAAATCTTCAAAACTTTTTTCTAAAATTTTAGAAAATCCGACTGTTGAGAATCTTTCACTTTTGTTTGAATGTAAATCTTCAAGTTATTGGGATAATCACTATCAATTTGGATCTCCAACTAAGCATATAGTCAAACATCTTGGTAGTCAGTCTATTCATAGTTTGATAATAAATACAGTAGTGCCATTTCTATTTGCATATTCTACCCAAAGAGATGATGATAAAATGAAAGAATGTGCTATTCAATTGTTAGAACAACTACCATCAGAGAAGAATGCAATCGTTACCAATTGGAAAGAACTTAAAATAAGTAGTAATACTGCCTTCGATTCGCAAGCTCTATTACAATTGAAAAATGAATATTGTGATAATAAGAAATGCCTTCGTTGTAGGATTGGTCATAAACTATTAACAAATCTCTCATAAATTTAAAATGAATTCTTGTCGATACTCTAAATATATATTTCTTATCTTGATATTAGTTCTCATTTATTCGTGTGCCAACAAAGGTATTGGACCTACTGGAGGACTTAAGGATACATTGGCTCCACAGGTAATTTATAGTATACCTAAAAATGGAGTTGTAAATTATAAAAAGAAACAAATTCGTATTGATTTTGACGAAAATATTAATATTGTTAAGCTTTCTGAAAATGTTTTTATATCACCTCCTCAACTAAAAGTTCCAGATGTAAAAGCTATTGGTAAGAGAATTGAAGTCGAATTAAATGATGATTTGAAAGATAGTACCACATATACTATCAGTTTCGGTAATGGTATAGTGGATGTCAATGAAAGCAATCCTCTGAAAAATTATCAATTTTCATTTTCAACGAGTAATGAGATTGATTCACTTCAAATTGCAGGTAATGTTCTAAATTCAGAAAATTTAAATCCTATTTCGGGTTTACTCGTAGGAGTTTATCCCGAATGCAGCGATTCGATTTTTAAATCAATACCGTTCCAACGAATAGCTAGAACTGATGAAAATGGTTATTTCTGTATTACTAACCTTAAAAAAGGTAGCTATAAAGTATTTGCTCTTAATGACCAAAACAGGGATTATTTTTACCAACTTGGCGAGGGTCTGGCAATGCATGATTCGATTATTAAACCTACTTGTACGATGGTTGAATTTAGAGATTCAATATGGTCTAGAAAAAAATTGACAGATACTGTTAAAGTTCTTGATAGTGTTAGAGTCTATTCAAAAAATGAATTCAAACCGAATAAATTAACTCTCAAATTTTTTAAAGAGAGTAAGAAAAAGCAGTATCTAGTTAAATACGAAAGAAAGCAAGCACATGTTTTGAAACTGGCTTTTAATAGCAAATCCTCCGAATTACCACATCTAAGACCGCTCAACTTTGATTGGTCTGACAAGTATTTACTTCAGTCAAATAATAGTTTAGATAGCTTGTCGTACTGGCTCACTGACTCCACGATTATTAAAATGGATACTTTGAAAATTGAAATAAAATATCAAAAGTCAGATTCGTTACTTCGCTTAGTCTCCAAGATTGATACACTCAATTTTATATACAGGAAGCTAAAAGTAGTTGCAAAATCTAAGGAAAAGTCAAGGTCGAAGATGCCAGTGTTGGATTTCAAAACTAATGCAGTATCCCCTTTTGAGTTAAATAATCAATTGAAATTGACATTTACTTCTCCAGTACAAAATTGTAATGAGACTGCCATAAAATTATTTCAAAAAGTGGATACTCTGTTTGTTCCAAAATCATTTAAATGGATTCGATTGGATTCCATAGGTTTGGTCTATGCTATTGATCATAACTGGCTATCCGAAGAACTTTATAAGTTACAGATTGATTCGGCTGCAATTAAAAACATTTATGGTGTAGCAAACAATTCGTTTCAATCAGAATTTAAGGTACGATCATTGGAGGAATATTCCAAGTTGAAAATTTTCTTGACACCATTTAATCCTAAAGCCGTTTTACAAGTTTTGAATGAAAAGGATGAAGTTATTATGTCTAGTAAAGCAATAGAAAAGGGAAATCTATTTGATTTCTTAAAACCTGGCTCATATTATATACGGTTATATGTTGATGAAAATCAAAATGGTATATGGGATACTGGTGAATTTGATACTAGACGACAACCCGAAACTGTAATCTATTATAACAAGAAATTGTCCTTACTCGCTAATTGGGAATTTGAAGAAACCTGGGATACGACAGAAAAGACAAACCATCAATTAAAACCAAAGGAACTAATAAAATCTGCTGTCCAAAATCTAAAATAATTTTTTTATTTTGTCATTAAGATTTTTATATCTTGATGCATTTTCATTCGCAGTAATATATCCTAATGATCATAACAAAACCCAAATTACACATTTTAAAATGTATAATTTGGGTTTATAAACTCTTCTTAAGTTAAGTCTTTGGTTTAAAGCGTTTTGTGGGCACCGTCACAATATGGTGCATTGGCACTTTTTTTACAAGTACATAGGTAATATGTACCTGCTTCTGCTACTTTAAATAATTTGGGACTTATACCTGTACCTGAATGAGAACCGTCACAAAAGGGCTGATTACTAGATTTGCCACAAGCACACCAAGCCGTATTTTTATCTGCTTCGAGGTTTACGGCAATGGGTGAATAATTTAGATTTTTTGATTCCATACTATATACTTAGTTTAATTAGATAATAGTGGAACAAGAAAATCGAAATTAATGTTCAGATATTAGTAAGTGTATTTGGTTATTTGGTAATGAGAGATATTGAATTGCTACAATATTTCACCATGGCGTTTTTACAAAACTATTGGTCGATAAGGTGCGAAGTGTAAACTTTATAAAAACTAAAGTACTATTTGACAAAGTCACTAATTGTTATTTCGGGTTGTACAGTATATCAAGTTGCAAAATATGCTTCTAGCTCTGACAGTGTGTCATTATTTTTTTCTAGGTCTTTAATTATTCTTCCTTTCTCAAGTACAACAATACGTTGACATACATCAGTAATGTGATTTAAATCATGACTCGAGATTAGCAATGTAAGATTATGTTTCTCTTGGAAAATAGCCAAAAGTTTTTTAAGTCGAATCTGTGATGATGGGTCTAGTGATGTGAAAGGTTCATCTAAGATTAGTATTTGGGGGTCACCTAGTAAAGCAGCACAAATCCCAATTTTCTTTTGATTTCCTTTTGAAAAATCTCGGATCAGTTTTTTCTTTTCCAATATTTCAAAGTTGAAAAATTCATCCATTTCACATAAAAATTCATCCACTTCATTTTTTCCTTTTTGATGCAATTTGCCAATGAAATAGAAATATTCTTCAGGTGTAAGAAAATCAATCAAAAATGATTCATCCAAAAACGAACCTGTTGTAGCCTTCCATGCTTCGTTTCTTTTTACAGCTATTTCGTAAATTTTTACCTCACCTGCTGTTGGTTCGGAAAGGTCGAGTATTAATCTGAAAAGTGTTGTTTTTCCAGCACCATTGTTACCAACTAATCCTAAACTCTCACCTGGAAGTATATTTAAGTATGGAACATCAAGTACAATTGTGTTCGAATATGTTTTTTTTAAATTTGAAACCTCTATCATGTTTGATTATTCTATATCGTTTAATTTACAAATTTTATATTACTCTAGGTTTGGTGGCAGTCATTCTTTATTACTTAGTCTCTTCATCCAAAATTAAAAGGTCAATTACGAAAAATCAGATGTAAAAAAGTACCAATTCAGTGAATTTAGGATAACTAATTTTCACTTTCTCTAAATGCTTCACTCAATAGATGTTTCTGATTGTTAAATAAATGCACAAGTGCTTTGATTATTTGCTTATGAAATAATGCACATGTAGCCCCAAAAAATGTTAGTGTCCACATCCCAAATTCTAATGTAATATAAATTGAGCTTAACCATATAACTAACAAAGGTATAATCATCATTGGTATCATTATTAGAAAACCTTTGAATGATGTTCCTTGATAATTTATGGTGCCTTTTTTATCCATTTCGATTTTTCGAGCATTGTAAATTGCAAGGAAAATGAGAAAGTAAATGTTTGCCCCTGTATTATAAATAAATGCAACAAGATGTTGTAACATTATCGAAGACCCAAAATAGAAATAAGGAGTGGTAAGTATAAAACTTATAATATTGAAACCTAATAACAAATAGTAATTTGATTTGATATAGTCTTCTGTTTTAATATTAGCAGTCATTATCCTGTCAAAAAATGAGCTATCCCAACTAATAATCCATTGTCCACATGTAAATAAAAAAAGTCCTGTCTCAAAAAGTGCCACGAAAAACAACAATATGTGATTATGGGTGTATATCTCATTTGTGTAGAAAACCAGACCGTAAAACAAAAATACTGAAGTTAAAATAAGTAAACTCTTAGTGCGCTTGTGTCTAAAAATCAGTTTCAATTCCAAATTTATCAATTCACCAATAGTACCAAATCGATCTAATAATGAAGGTGAAAAGATATAGATTCGTTTTTTGTATTCCTTACTATGAAATTTTTCAGTATAATAATTTCTCCAAAAAAACAGTTGATTAATTATATAAATACTAATCACTGCAATGATTGGAATTGTAAGTCCGTATGGATGACCAATTATAATATTAAAAAGATAAAGTGAAGTGTCAAATAGCGAAAAAAGACCGAACTCATCTAAAGCTGCTAATCCACCTAGTAAACCTATCAAAAAAAGAATCGAAAATAGATTCGTTCCTATTTTTCGTTTGATGTAATTGATTGTTAGTGAGTTAAACCATATTATAAAGATGTAACATAAAATCAATCGAATGCTTGTGATTGTGCCGTTAAATTGGGAGACGTATTGAACAGAAAAAGGAATAATTACAAATAATGAAAAATAATTAGCAACACTAAGAAGAGGCTTAATTAATAAAAAATTGATTATTGATTTTCTCTTTATTGGTAATAATTGATAGGGACTAAGATTAAATGAACTCAAGGGTTGCAAAAAGAAGCGAAAAAGCAAACTGCTCAGTATAAGATATAGTAAACTGCCATTGAATGATTCCAATGGAGAAAGTTTAGGATGGAGCTTAATGAGTAATAAGTCAAGCGAAAAACCTATAAAAAGCATTATAGCCGCAAAATATATTACGAATAAAGCCAAAAAAAGGTTTACTGCTATGTTCTTATAAAACCCGTGTGCTCTAATTCCTTTTTTCCAATCATGTATGAGTAATGTGACAAATGTCATTCTATTTTTCTAAACTTCTACTTTTTTTGTATTTGTTATAGTTAAATCTATTCTTCTTTAAACCAACCCGCATACATGGCATAGTTATGTGCAATTTTTTTATTTATTTCGTTGGATTGTTCTGGTTCGACTTGCTTAACAAATTTAGCAGGGACTCCTGCCCACAATGTGTGAGGAGGCACAATTGTATTGCTCAATACCAAAGCACCCGCTGCAATTATTGCACCTTCGCCTATCTTGGCATGGTCAAGGACCGTTGCGCCCATACCAATCAGTGCATATTTGTCAATACAAGCTCCATGAATAGTTACATTATGACCTATTGAGACATAATCTCCAATTTCAACCGTTGATTTTTCGTACAAGGTATGAATGACTGAGCCGTCCTGAATGTTGACATTGTTACCTATTCGAATCGAATTTACATCTCCTCGCAGAACTGCATTGAACCATATACTGCAACCTTCACCCATGGTCACATCACCTATAATGGTTGCATTCTCTGCTAAGAAACTATTTTCTCCTATCTGTGGTTCGAAACCACGGACCGATTTTATTAATGCCATATTGTTTATAAGTATTATAAATTTAATTATTTGTGTATTAGTTCGTAGATTTTAATTGCTTTCGATATCAGCCCTTTAGCTTTCCAATTAATTAATATAACATATATTCATCTAACTGTTGTATATTTTTTTTCTATTATTACAAAGATAAAAAAATATCATTCATTTCAGTTTTTATTCTCCTATTTTTGAATTTGTAATTTAGAGTATAATTAATTTAACCTGAATCAAACCGTAGAAATTTTGAAATTAACTATGGTAATGATCTTGTTTGTGAGTATGCATTTTAGAATGCGTTATGTGAGTCGTAATTTGAAAATATTTTTTTGAATTTCATATGTGTTTGGTATGAATTTCTCCAATGAATTATTGTCAAAAAAAAAGACTCATACGTTTCGTATCAGTCTTTTTTTATAGTTGTCGGGATGACAAGATTCGAACTTGCGACCACACGCCCCCCAGACGTGTACTCTAAACCGGGCTGAGCTACATCCCGCTCAAAATTTTGGAATGCAAATTTAATGAAAAATTCTCTTTTTTGAAATAACTAATGATAGAATGTCAAAAAATATAACACCAATCGTTGCAGTAATGCATCCATTGATGTCCATCAAATTCTTTAATATCTGTTGCTTGATTCTTTAATACAGGGGCTTTAACACCTTCATCAAGTGTTATGGGCGCAATTTCTATGTTCGCTTCATCCCAAAATCCAGCGTCAATAAAACTTGTAAGTAATTTTGCACCACCTTCAACAAGAACTGAATGAATTTGTCTTCGATATAATTCATATAATATGTTTTTCAAACAATCATGATCGAAACGTATCATAACATACTCCACATTAGAAGAATTAGTACATATTTGTTCTGTGAAAATGATTGTAGGGTTAGAGTTGTCTAATAGATGATAGTTTGTAGGGATTTTTCCGTTTCTGTCTAAAGCAATGCGAATAGGATTTTTTCCGCTCCAATTTCTTACTGTTAAAGATGGGTTGTCAAGTAAAACAGTATTTGTACTAACAAGAATGGATTGATTCTCAGCTCGCATCTTGTGTGTTAGTTGACGAGTAATGGCATTTGAAATGCTTAATGGAGGCTCGGTTAGATCTTGACGTGTTTTATCCATAAACCCATCCTGTGTTTGAGCCCATTTGAGCATTATAAACGGACGTTTTTGTTCATGATAGATAAAAAAACGTTTGTTTAATTCCCTACATTCACTTTCCATTACACCTACTATAACTTCGATTCCAGCATCTTGTAGGATTTTTACACCTCTTCCTGCTACTTTAGGGTTGGGGTCAAGTGTGCCTATCACCACTCTAGGGATTCCTGAAGTTACAATTAGATTGGCACATGGGGGTGTTTTTCCATGGTGTGAACAAGGTTCTAAATTGACATACAAGGTAGAATTTTTAAGAAGTTCTCTGTTTGAGACTTCATGAATAGCATTTGGTTCGGCATGTGGTTTGCCGTATGTGCGATGGTATCCTTCTCCTATTATTGTGTTGTTATGTACAAGTACAGCTCCCACCATCGGATTAGGTGCTACATAACTTACAGCATGTGATGCAAGTTGTAAGCAACGCGACATGTATGTTGAATCGTATTCGATAATTTATTGCAGTTTAGTAGAGTTAATTTATTATGGCTGTTGGCAACGGTATTCAATTTTCTTACCTTTGTTGCATGCAAGAATTTTTAAAATACATCAATCTAGAACTCTGTGACCTCTATCCAGATACTGAAATAAAATCATTTGCGCGGTTAATTATTGAAAAAATAACCGGGATGAGCAGAATACAAGTTTTGATAAACAAAAATACAACTTTTTCTGATGATCAGCGTCAGCTTGCCTTCGGAATTGTAGAACGGCTGAAAAAGCATGTGCCAATACAATACCTAATTGGTGAAACAGAATTCTGTGGATTAGTGTTCTCTGTGGATAACAATGTGCTGATTCCACGACCAGAAACAGAAGAGCTGGTGGACTGGATTTTTATCGACAATAAATGCAAGCCATCGTTAAATATACTTGATATCGGCACGGGAAGTGGTTGCATTGCTATAAGTTTAAAAAAGCATTTGCCTACTTCGAATATTACAGCTTTTGATGTTTCAGAGGGGGCTTTGAACATAGCTAAATGCAATGCCAGATTAAATATCTGTGAAGTTGCTTTTGAGAAAATTGATATACTAAATGCACCTCTATTGACTCAGCGATGGGATATTATTGTCAGTAATCCACCATACATACCCTGCAAAGAAAAGGCTGAAATCTTACCCAATGTGCTTGACCACGAACCACACCTAGCTCTATTCGTACCTAATCATGACCCACTCCTTTTTTATAGAAAAATAGCGCAGTGGGGCAAAGAACACTTGACTCACAATGGGAAAATCTATTTCGAGATACACCGCGACTTTGGTGCTGAGATGATACACTTACTTTCCGAATTGAACTATCAAAACATAGTGCTTCGTAAAGACATCTCTGGAAATGACCGGATGATTAGAGCTGAATTATCATAACATCATCACTATACATTCGAAATACTGCAAACAAAAAACTCTTCTTGCAAACCCGAAGGTTCACAAGAAGAGTTTGATTATTTGTCAAATAAGTTGTTCGAATATAAAATGTTATTCTTGAACTTTGATTGCTATTGAAATGTAATCTACAGATGTATAACCTGGTTGAAGTTCAACCACTTTAAACATGCCAATTTTACCTTTACTAGTAGTAAAAGCAACTACATCACCCACAGCTAAACCACTTACCATTGTTGAAGGTGACTTAGCTAATTCTGAAACTACGTTTGTAAATGTTGATGTAGAATAATTCAAGCTAGTGCTTTTCACCATCATAGTTGTATTACCTTTTGACCATGTTCCGAAAGCACTTTTTAGTACATTATCAGTAAGTGCTACATCAGGAGAATACATCTTTGAATTAAAATACACAAAGTCAACTTTAGCTTGCTCTAAAGTGGTAGCAGTTTTAGGCTCGTAAACTGTTCCATCCACACTCGCGCAAGTAGTAGTTTTAGATCCATCACTCAATGTACAGAAAATCTTTACACTAGGTTTTGTTACTTCTACAAGTTTTGGTTCTGTAATAATTGTAGTCTTTTTCACTACTTCAAATGCTTTAGAACCATATTGTCCTGTTTTCAAAGTAGCTTTCAATGTATATTTTCCTACAGCTAAGCTATCAAATTTTACAATATAATCCTCTTTAGATCCAGTGATAGGTGCTTTTGTGAATGTAGTATATGTTTTAATTACAGTTCCTGCACTATCTAAAACTACTGTAGAAAGTTCACCTGCTGTTAAAGTAATAGAACCATTGATACCTTGTCCTGTTTTGTAAGTTGTAGAATCAATTTTAACCGTTACTGTAGGATCTACTTCGGGAGTAGGAGTACATGAAGAAAAAATAGCCACTACAGCTATAGCAGCTGCAAAAAATAAATTCTTTTTCATAAATGTTTTTTTTAATTAGACTTGTTGATAAATTTTAAAAGTTTATAATTTATTTGACAAAGATAGATTTTTTTTGAAAATCTATATGCTCTTTTGCAATTTTTGTGCCAATTATGGATTTATTTTGTGTGTAAAAAGGTTTTGCCTATAAAACGCGTGGTTTAATGTGTAAAATATTAATTAAATTGAAATATAAATTTAATAAACATGAAATACGAATACTCAAAAGATGAACTATTACATAAGGCTGCTTCATTTTGCTCTTTGTCAGAACATTGCAGTTTGGAAGTGAAAGATAAACTCGCCAACTGGGGAGCATCCCAAGCTATTGTTGAGGAAATAATTCAGTATTTGGAGCAACAAAACTACTTGAATCATAGAAGGTATTGTTCTTTTTTTGTTAAAGATAAATTTCTTTTCAATAAATGGGGAAAAGTAAAAATTGCGTATGCTCTTAAACATAAACAAATAGATTCCGAATTAATAACGGAAGCATTAGATACTATTCATGATGAAGAATATCTAGAACTTTTGATTTCCCTTTTTACAGCTAAACTACGTGTACTAAAGTTCAATTCTGAATACGAAAAACGTGGAAAATTGATTAGGTTTGCAATGAGCAGAGGATTTGAGAACAAAGTAATAGATGAGGCTTTAAAAGCAATGAAAGTTAGGGAAGAGTAATTCCTAATTATACAATAAACCCACCACCCAGCACTTTTCCATCACGGTAGAAAACAGCAGTTTGTCCTGGAGCTATAGCTTCTAGTGGTTGTTCAAGCACCACTCGAAGGTGACTTTCATCTATGATTTCAATCCAACTGAGATTGTTTTGTTTTCGGTAACGAATCCGAGTTATGGTGTCAAATGTATTGCTGAAAAGTGATTTATCCACCAATCGATAATCACGCACCATAAATTCAGTTCGATAAATATTTTGAAGAGAAGATAGTACTATTTCATTTGTTTCGGGATGAATTTCTTTAACAAATACCTGTTTGTTTAGATGTATCAAGCCTCTGCGTTGTCCAATCGTATACAGCGGATAGCCTTGATGTATTCCTAGTACCCTACCACTTTCATCAATAAAGTTACCGGGATAGATCCATTCGTCAGGTCGCTCAAGTTGTGATTTTAAGAAAGGGCGATAATCGCCACTACAAAAGCAGGCTCCTAAACTGTCTTTCTTTTCTGATACATAAATATATCCTTTATTGGCAGCCATTTTTCGCACATGTGATTTTTGAAATTCACCAAGTGGAAATTCTATTCGTGCCAATTGTTCTTGATTTAATCCCCATAAGAAAAATGACTGATCTTTGTCTGGATCTAGACCCTCTTGTATATAATATTTTCCATTTTCCTGTACAATACGAGTGTAATGTCCCATAGCTACACGGTCACAGCCTATCCTGTCGGCCTCTTGTAGGATGAGCTTCCATTTCAGTTCGTTATTACACACGTCACAAGGGAATGGAGTTCTGCCTGCTAGATATTCGTCTGTGAAATATTGTACCACTGTGTTTTTGAATATTTCGCGTGCATCGTAAGCAATATGCTGTATTCCTAGTTGAGCAGCCAATCGTTGTGCATCAGCCAAGTGGTGATTATCACCCTCTTCCCAAAAGCGAAAGGTAATGCCTGTCACATCAAATCCCTGCTCCAACAAAAGAATGGCAGCTACCGAACTGTCGGTGCCGCCACTCATGCCTAATAATATACGGTTGTTCATTGTATTTTTAGACGAAAGATTTTAGATACTAGACTTTAGATCTTTGTCCACTGACTTTAGACTTTAGACTGATTTTCAAAACGGTAATCCAGTTCCATCATCTTCAGATGGTGAAGCATCAAATGAGGCTACTGGTGATGATACGACTGAACCTACTGTGGCATCAGCACTTGCATTCTTCTCTGCTTTCCAAGCACGCACTGTGGTGTACCAGCGTCCGTTATATTCACGGCTTTCGATGTCAAAGCTCACTTTTACCACATCATCAATAGCCAATGGGAATTGATCTATCTTATCTCCAAAAAAGTTGAAACACACTTTCTTAGGATATTGATCGCTAGTTTCCAATACATAATCTTGTGAGCGCCATTGACCATTTTTACCTTCACCAGTTGCCATAGGCAATACTGCAATAATTTTTCCTGAAATTTCCATCTAGTTCAAATTTTTATTAGTTTTTAGAACAGCAAAGATAGCGAAGAATTACTTATGTGCAAATTATTCTCCTTGGTATATGATTGCAATCTAATACTGTGTTTTTATGAATTTCTTAAAAAGAAGTTAGCGCAGTTTGTTTGAACCGAAAGAGTGATTGGATTATGAAAACAAGAATGAATGGTTTAATATATAATATCGACTTTTCATTTAGAAATTGAATAATGTTTTTTTTGTTAGTAGTATTCAGTGAACAAATTGGATGAAAAGTTAAAAGCATAATCTTTTAAGCAATTTTATTTTGATAAATAGCTCTATAAATTTATATTTGTGATTGTTGAATCATTTTTTTTGGTTGTACCACATTATAATTTTTTGTGTATGGAAATGAAAAATAAAATCACGAGAATAATTTTTCTTATTCTGGCATCAATTTCACTTATTGATGTCCAAGCTAATGATTCAAAATCAAATTGTACCTTTCAAATAGTTTCAAAAAATCTCACAACAGGAGTTTTAACCATAAGTGGATTTAATCATGCTAGTTATATCTATTTGGCGTATTCAAAGAACAATTGGAATACGAAAGATGGATGGGTAGATGTAACTCCTGTATATACTCCAGGTCAGGATGCTTTTGAAATAAAATTACCAGAAGCGTTGCGTGTTTATGATGGTGTAGTTTGTGATCATTTTTCAGGAACTTTATCATGCTTTAGTTGGGATCAATCCAAACAGTTGTTAAGTAAATGTGATTTTAACCTGTCGATGATGACCACAGAACAAACAGACCAATATTGCGATCGTTTTGATGCAAGTTATGATGGGACAAATATAGTACTACGAGGATTGAATAATCATTCTGTAAATAATTGGATAGCACAAACCACCGATAATTGGAAAACTTTTAAGGATATCACCCCTGACCTATATCAATGTAAAACACAAGATACCTATTATATTCCAGCAAATAAGCCCCTAGGTGTGATTTGTATGTTTGCACATTCTAAAATGATAGATGAGTGTTTAAAAGTATTTGACTTGTCGGAATTTGGTGATTCGAAAATGGTAGACCGAATTGTTTTAATACGAAAAAATGGGAATGATTTACATGAAATAAAAACCATTAAAGGTAATTTTGATTTGGGGACTACTATTTCAATTATAGATAAGTTTGGAAAGCATATTTATTTGCCACAAAAGTTGTCTTCCAGTGAAGGAATGAGAATTGTTCTCGATTCCAGTATCATAACTTCAGGTTTTTACACAATAATAATCACATCTTCAAAATCATCATCTATCAGCAAAATTTCAATAAAATAGTTGATGATGCTTTCAAATTTTCTATTTTATTAATGCCAATCTTTAACATTAATATTTTTCTAATTAATTACAATTTGATTTGTTAATCACACGATTTTTTGTAATTTTGTGTCGATTTTAGAAATTTAATTTTAAAAACTAAATAAAATGATTAAAGTAGGTATCAATGGTTTTGGCCGCATTGGACGTTTGGTTTTCCGTGCAGCTCAAGAAAGAAACGATGTTCAAATCGTAGCAGTAAATGACCCATTTTTGGATCTTGACTATTTAATTTATATGTTGCAGTATGATACTGTACATGGTCAATTCAAAGGAACAGCTGAAAATAAAGCTGGAAAACTTTTTGTGAACGGTAAAGAAGTAGCATTTTACGCAGAAAAAGATCCAGCTAGTATTGCATGGGGTGCTGCAGGTGCTGACTATGTAGTTGAGTCTACAGGTGTTTTTACTACTATTGACAAAGCTGGTCTTCACCTTCAAGGTGGTGCTAAAAAAGTTGTTATTTCTGCTCCATCTAACGATGCTCCAATGTTCGTATGTGGTGTTAACTTGAACGAGTACAAATCTGACATGAACGTAGTTTCTAATGCATCTTGTACTACTAACTGTTTGGCACCTCTTGCTAAAGTTATCAATGACAAATTCGGTATTGTTGAAGGTTTGATGACAACTGTTCATGCTGCTACTAACACACAAAAAACTGTTGATGCTCCATCTGCTAAAGATTGGAGAGGTGGTCGTTCTATCTTGAACAACATCATCCCTTCTTCTACAGGTGCTGCTAAAGCTGTAGGTAAAGTTATTCCTTCTTTGAATGGAAAATTGACTGGTATGGCTTTCCGTGTTCCTACTGCTGACGTATCTGTTGTTGACTTAACAGTTCGTTTAGAAAAATCTGCTTCTTATGACGAAATCAAAGCTGCTGTTAAGGAAGCTTCTGAAAACGAATTGAAAGGTATCCTTGGATATACTGAAGATTCAGTAGTTTCTACTGACTTCGTTCACGAATCTCGTACTTCTGTATTTGATGCAGGTGCTGGTATCGCATTGAATGGTAACTTCGTTAAACTTGTTAGCTGGTATGATAATGAGTGGGGTTATTCAAACAAAGTGTTGGATCTTATCGCACACATGGATTCAGTAAAGTAATTTAAGTTTGTAATGTTAGGTCTTATTGACAGGTTATTGGGTTTCTAATCCCATTCCTATATTCTCTTAATATTACACGAAATAGAAAAAGTCCATCGATATAATTATCGATGGACTTTTCTTGTTTTAGAATAGATTTTAACTGTTTCTTAGGCTTGAATTATTTACATATTAATAGTTATAAGATGCGAATATGCAAACTAATAATTCCTGTAGGGTATACCAATTCTAATACCTTTGAAACAAATTAAAAAGTAGAATTTATACGATTTCTTAATCTACAATATAATTTGTATTGCCACGGCATTAAACTAAAGAAAGTTTAATGAATCCAATGGATTTGATAAGTAATTGTGAACTAATTAGATAGCAGACTATACATTGTCTAATGTATAATTAAGATAACTAAGGATAGTAAATTCCAACCGAAATTGTTACAAACACTATTGATTACAGGAAAGTCATTACTACCTTCTTGAATAATTTTAAATAGCACAATCTCATTTAGGTCTTAATCAAAAGAACAGCTATCATTAATATTCGATAATATAATACTCTCCTTTAGTTTCAAAAAAATTCCATCCAAAGCACTTATGAGCATTTATTGAAACAGGGTTGTGCTTTGAAACGGTAGAAATTAAAACATCATATCGTTCTTTGAAGTAATGAACCATTTTACTTAGTATGGGTCGAAACAATTTTTTATTTTGAATAGGAGTGTCAAATAGAATTTGATAGCCAGATCCAATATTCGAATTTTGATTAAAAGGCTTAAATTCAAGATATTCTTGTTTTATTGCTTTTGAACGATCACTAATTACTGCATTATTTACTAAACAATAGCCTACTACAACACTTTCTAGTAGAATTACATACAAATCATTATTAGCAATAATTTTACTAAGACAGTCGAAAGTGTACTGAACAGACAAGAATCCATTGTTGTGATTGATCAAATTTTCTTTGTGCCATTTACTATTCAATTCCATTATCTGAGGAATCAAACTAAGTTCGGCTAATTGTATATCAATATTCATTTGTTTCTATTTTTGCATGTGTATTATTAATTCTTATCCTTAAAAGGAACGGATGCAAAAATAGATTCGAGTTATTAATAAAACATTACAAAAAAGTTACTCAATGATTACTGTAATTTAAATGCCTGATATATAGATTTATAATTGTAGTGAGTTGATAAATTTTAACAAATTTCAACAGAAAAGATCTGTTAATTTAAAGTTATTGCCATCAAATAATCCTTTGTCACTGAGTTTTAGTTCAGGAATTACCAATAATGACATGAAAGCTAGAGTCATGAATGGGGCATGAAGTTTAGATCCCATTTGTTTTGCCTTATTGTCTAAAGATTGATATTTATTAGCAATTTCTTCGCCACTTAGATTCGACATCAAACCTCCGATGGGTAAGGGTAGTATATCTATTTCATCTGCATTGCAGATACAAATACCTCCACTGAATTTAATGATTTCATTGATCGCTTTTATGATTTCTTCATCTGTGGTTCCTATTGCCACAATATTATGACTGTCATGTGCAACAGTAGAAGCTAGCGCACCAGTTTTGATTCCAAAATTTTTAATAAATCCAATTGCAGGTTGCGCTGGCTCATATCGATTGTATACAACAATTTTGAGAATGTCATTATCAATGTCCGGAACGACATAGTTGTCAATACAGCTTGGGATTGTTAGTAGACATTTTGTGTACAATTGACCGTCTATTACTTCAATTACCTTAAGTTTGCCTTCTTTTTTTAGAACTTGAAGTTGTGGTATTAGTAAGGGTTGGGCATTAAAATTATTGATAGTTTGTTTTATGTGAACTCTATCATAAGTTACAATTCCTTGATGTGCTACTCTTTCACCCTTTATGTATGTTGATATTACGTTGAAATCCTTTAGGCTGTCAACAATAATAAAATCAGCAGAATCACCTAATTGCAAGAGACCCACGTCCAGTTTGTAGTGTGATATTGGATTTAGAGTACAGGCTCGTATCACATCAAATAGGTCATAACCATCAGCCAAAGCTCTTTTAACTAATGTGTTGATATGAGTTTTTTGAATCAAATCATCTGGATGTTTGTCGTCAGAGCAAAACATGACTCTATCGGGGTGTAGATCAAGAAGTGGAATTAAATTATTGAAGTTTTTTGCAGCACTTCCTTCTCGAATTAAAATGTGCATACCTAATGCGATTTTATCCTCGGCTTCTTCAATGGTAATACATTCATGATCGGTACTAATTCCTGCGTGTATATAGGTTTTCAGATCAGTTCCTTTTAACTGAGGGGCATGCCCATCTATTGGTTTCCCTAGTTGTTGAGCAATATCAATTTTCTTTAAAACTTCCTTATCACCTGCTAATATTCCTGGATAATTCATTAGTTCTGAAAGAAAAGGAACATCATCACGGTTTAATAAATTTGCAATACCATTGCTGTCGATTGTTGCACCTGATGTTTCAAATGATGTGGCAGGAACACAAGATGGAGCGCCAAAATAGAAATTCATAGGCGACTCTTTCCCATCTTCAATCATGAAATCGACTCCAGCAATACCACATACGTTTGCTATTTCGTGTGGGTCGCAAATACATGCCACTGTTCCTAGTGGAAGACTGTATCTTGCGAATTCAGAAGCTGTCATCATCGAACTTTCTATATGAATATGCGCATCAATTAATCCAGGAAGAAGGAATTGCATTTCCACTTCTTGAGCAGGAAGTATATCAGTAATCTTTCCATTTTCAATGCATATCACCCCTTTCTCAAGTGTTCTTTTAAATACATCTATGATGTATCCTGAAATTTTTGTCATTTTAATTCTGGTTTTATTTTGTTAGTATATAGAATTATGTTTGTTTTTAAATCTAAGAAATGAAGCCCCATTTACTCTTTATATAAAACATAATCATATTTCTAATAGTTTTCAATTTTTTTTTTCCTAACTCAACGACAGCAACTAGCTGAGTTTTCCCATTGAATTGCTTATTGGCTTTTAATGAATACTTCCATTGTTTATGCGGTAATAATTGGTAGGTCAGTTTGTTGAATCGAAACTCGTTTTTTTAACCAAATTACCCATTAGAAATGCGTAAACGCTTTTTAATTAGTTGACAAGTCATTTTTTTTTTACCCTTGGACAAATAAAACTTACTGTAGTTTAATGCATTGGAAATACTAATTATATAATAGATTGAGTCATGTCGAAATTGGATTATTTAATTTATGCCAATAGTATAATAGTGGGGTTACCCTAATGGAATCATTTGAGTGTTTTTTCAAGACTTGTAATGATTAATTGGGTTTTAATAAGAATTATTTTATCTATAATATTCCCTATTCAAAGCTAAGATATGGAGTTACTTTTTCGATATCATCTTGAGTAAACTCTGGAATGTCATGTAAGTCTAAAATATTTTTAATTTTACCCATAATCATTTTTTTTTCATACAATGCCTTTGCCTTATAAAATCTCAAATAGGGGTGAGCACTTAGTCTAGATATACTTGATTTATTCACTAATATTTTGATTACATTAAAATTACCTATTCTGCAAAAAGGAGCAATTTTTTCATATCTTTCTAGTGTCATTCCATATATTTCTTTGAGTTGATCTACTTTTACAAATCCACCAAGAAGCTTTCTATATCCCACTATTTTTTTTGCAAATGCAATCCCAATGCCATTAATCCGTATTAATTCAGTGGTGTCTGCTGTATTTATATCAACAATAATTTCTTGACTTGGTTTCTTTTTGGTATATTTTACTGAATCCGTAGTTGCTGAGTGGATTTCAGAAATATTTATATATGGTACTAATTGTTGATATTGATCTGTGCTTATTCCAAATATCTTTGAAAAATCATTAGGATGTCGGAATTTGCCTCCATGTTTTCTGTATTTTATAATATTTGATGCAATATATTTCTTTAACCCTAATTTTATAAATCCGATAGAATCTAAAGTGTTGGGGTCAAATTTAAATAATGAAACGGATGTTTTGGGTGTGTAGCTTTTAGAAAATTCATTCTTGTATTTTGAATTCCATTTTTGGTGATTAATACTATCACGGACAATTAATGTTTTCTCAAAAGCCTCCACTTGTGAGTGGAACAATGAGTCTTTCTTGGACGGAGTAGGGATGATGTAAGGTAAAGTGATATCTACTATCCAAAGTAAAGTAATTAGTATTAGTAATACGATTATTCCTATCCGTTGACTTTTGTTAAAATAGAAAAAATCTTTGAACATAAGTGATTTTGAATTATTATCTAAACTTAAGTAGTAGAGTTTTTTTACTATTTAAAACCAATAAATGCCATTGCTAATATTCCTGCAATGATTAATAGAATAGGATAACCTTGCATGTTTTTGGGTAAAGGTTCCAATCTAAGTTGTTCCTGGATGGCTGCAAATATTATCATTATCAAAACATATCCTAATGCAGAGCCTAATCCTATGACTGCACTTTCGAGAAAATTTACATGTTTTTTTATAACTATTAAGCTTGTGCCCAGTATTGTGGAGTTACTCACCAGTAGGACGAAAAAATTTTCTTCAAATTGTTCAATTAATCCTGGTATTTTTATTAATACTATTTGAACCAAGTGTCCAATAATTAAAACAATTAGTACAAAAAACAGAATCTGAAGATATTGTATTTGAAAAGGATACAAAATGTATTCCTCTATCAAATAATTTGTAATAGTAGAAAGAATTAGTACAATTGCAACGACTAATGAAAGCTTCAAAGCGCTATCAACCTTCCGAGTTCCTGTCATCATTGGTGCTATACCAAGCAATTGTGTAAGTACTACATTGTTGATAAATGCTGAGCTTAAAAGTAAAATTAAATACTTCATATTGTTTTTTTTTCAATGAGTTGATATCCAATCAGAGTTGTGATAATTGCTTTATGCCTTTTTGACCGATTTGAATAAGGCAACCAATAGTCCAAGTGTTATTAATGAACCAGGTGCTAATACGAAAAGTGAAGAAATATAATCTTCGTCGATTAGCTGAATGTCAAACCATCTACCACATCCAAGTAATTCGCGTATCGAAGACAGTAAAAATAAAGCTAATATGAAACCCATACCATTGCCCAAAGCGTCAATTGTACTTGCAAATATAGAATTATCAATTGAAAACAATGTAACCCTACGTAATATAACAACATTTGCAACTATCAATGGGCAATAGATACCTATTCTTTCGTACAAAAGCGGATAAAATGTATAAAGTAATGATTGGACCACAGCTGTATAAGTTGCAATAATTATTAATGAAGTAGTGATTTCTATTTTATAAGGTATAAGATTTTTAATTAACGAAACTGTAAAACTTGAGAATAATAATACAAACATTGTGCATAATCCAATGGCAATACCTCCAAAAGTAGTGCTACTTACAGCCAAAGTTGGACATGCACCCAATACAAATACAAATAGTGGATTGTTGCTAAATAACCCATCGACGAAATTTTCAGATTTTCGCATAGTCATTCTCCTTTTAATGTGCTTACTTTAAGTTCATCAGTTTTTTCTACTGGTAATTCCAATGTATCCAATGTTTTTGAATGTGACAATACATCAGTATGCTTGTCGAGTATTAAGAATGCATTTCTTACTGCAAACAGAAATGCTCTTGAACTAACAGTCGCCCCAGTGATTGCATCTATTTCACCTCCTTCGTTTACAAGTGAGAGGTTGGTCTCATTTGCTCTAATTCCTATAATATTCCTGTTGTGTTCTTTAGATTTAAACCAATTTACAATACGAGCTCCTAATCCTATTGTTTCTTTATGACTGATTACCCTATAATTGAGAATATCACCTTGATTGTTGAATCCTATAAGCACGTCGATTTCTCCAACGTAGCCGTTGTGAGATGTCGAACAGACTATTGCTCCAATACATTCATGTTTTTCATCATATGTTTTGTATACATCAATGGATTCTTTTCCTTCATGAAATACTTTAGGAAATGAATCTACATAGTGGAAAGACGGATATACATCTCGAAATGAAGCATATTTCTCATAGGTAGGTAATTGTTCAATTATATCCTTTGTAAAATGATGTATTACACCTAGTATTAGTACTGAAATAAGGGTGATTACAACAAATAAGAAACCTGCATTTAAAATACTGAATCTTGGTTTTTTAATCATATCTAGTCCTCCCAAAATCTTTTTGGTTTTATATACTTATTCAAGAGCGGAGTTACACCATTCATAAGTAATATAGCAAAGGAAATACCCTCTGGATAAATGCTGAAATGACGGATAATAACAGTAATTATTCCTATTCCGACACCGTAAATAAGCATTCCCTTAGTAGTCATTGGAGAGGTAGCATAATCTGTTGCCATATAAATAGAACCAAGCATCAAACCTCCTGATAGAATTTGAAATAAACCTGTTGTAGGAAATGAGTGTGGAAAGGCTAGATGTAGTAATTCTGATAGTATAAATACTGTTGTAAAAATACTAATGGGGATGTGCCAAGTGATAACTTTACGGATTAGTAAAATGAAAAATCCTATTAATAAAGCTAGTTTTGAAATCTCTCCAATGGAGCCTCCAGTATGACCTATTAGTAAATCCTTAATTTCAAATGTGTTGACCGCATATTCCTTTGTAATCGAAAGCGCTGTTGCAGCTGTTTCTGCATCCAGATAATGCATGTTCAATGGAAGATTTGCTGGCCAAACAGTCATATGAGCAGGAAAAGATATTAATAGAAATACTCTTCCAGTCAAAGCAGGGTTGAAAATATTTTGACCTAAACCACCAAAACTCATTTTTGCAATACCGATTGAAAATAAAGCACTTATCATTACCATCCAATAGGGTATGTTTGAAGGTAGATTTAATCCCAGTAGCAATCCTGTAAGTAATGCTGAGCCATCAGATATGGTAGGTGTTTTATTTAATAGATGCTTTTGTATTAAATACTCAAAAGTAATGCAAGACAGCATCGAAACCGACGTAACAACCAATGCCCCTAAACCAAAATAGTATATTCCTACAAAGTAAGCTGGTAATAAAGCAAATACTACCGTCCCCATTTTGGAGAGTATGGTGTCACCACTGTGTACATGTGGTGATGGAGATACATAAAAAATTTTCTTTTCAATCATTTTTTTTGTGTATTTCGTTGTTTAATATTTTTTACTACTTCTTCTTTGCCTCTTTTTATATGAAATAACAACGGACGATTTGAGGGACAGACATAATCACAACATCCACAATCAATGCAATCCAAAACCCTGTTTTGCTCCATGTCGTCCCAATTCGAATTTTCACACTGACTCATAAGTAGATATGGCTCTAATCCCATTGGGCAATCTACAATGCACTTAGAACATTTGATACAATTACTTGATGTCTTCAATACAGATTCAATTGTTGGAATATAAAGTAAACTAGATGTGCCTTTATAAACAACACTTTCAAGTGTGTTCAAAGCTTTTCCCATCATGGGACCCCCTATTATTATTTTTCCTGTATCAGATGGTACACCTCCTGTATGCTCAACAATATGTGTAAGTGGAACACCTATCCTTGCCCAAAAATTTCCATGCGATTGAACTGATTTGCCTGTTATAGTAAGTATTCTTTCTACAAGTGGTTTATTTTTTTGTACAGCTTCGTATACTGCATATGATGTAGCTACGTTTTGAACCACACATCCTATATCAATAGGTAATCCTCCACTTGGAACTTTTTTGTTTGTTAATGCTTCTATCAATTGTTTTTCTCCACCTTGTGGATACTTCATTTTTAAACCAATAATTTGTATCCCTTTATAGGATTTACTCAAATTTTTAAGGTGCTTAATAGCATCTGATTTGTTGATTTCTATACCTATTATAGCTTTTTCTACAGAAATTGCATTCATCAATATGCTTACCCCAACCAAAATTTCTTCACCATGTTCCAACATCAAACGATGATCGCAAGTAAGATATGGCTCGCACTCTACTCCGTTGATAATAAGTGTTGTAGCTTTTTTTGTTTCTGGAATATTCAATTTTACATGAGTTGGGAAAGTAGCTCCTCCTAAACCTACAATTCCTGCCTCCGTAATCTTACTTCTTATTTCTTCTGATGTAAAAGTGCATTCCTTGATTAAATCTCTACTTTGATCAATTGTTGATTCCCACTCATCACCTATTACTTCTATATAAATTGCTCGCTGTTCAATACCTGCGTTGGAAATTACCGAGTCAATTTTCAATACTTTGCCAGAAACAGACGAATGTACGTTTGCAGATATAAATCCATCAGCTTTTGCAATCAATTGCCCTACTTTAACGTATTCATTGATTTGTACCAGAGGTATGCTTGGAGCTCCTATATGATTAGATAATGGTATCTTGACTAGTGATGGTAAAGGTAGTTTTTGAGTTGCAACTGCAGATGCAAACTTATTAGTCTTTGGAAAAATCCCACCCTGCTTAAAGGTTTTTAGAAACATAAAAAATGTATTTAAGGATGATAATCAGATTCCTAACTTAATAATAAGTAAATCAATACTCACAAAAATACATTTTTTTTTGAATTGACAATTAATAAATTAAAATAATTACAAATAAATACAAAATTGCATTAAAATGGTTTTTTTATTCTACTGAACTGTAGTAATTGTCGTTGTGGAGATAGTAAATCAAGAATTAATCAGTAAAATTTTTTTGAGTTAATAATTGATTTTGTATGTGTTATTTAGCTTGTTTCGTTTTAAGGGTAAATTAGAAATCAAAACTAAATAATGTCGCAGTAAGCCATCAATAAATTATAGTCAATTATGTTCTTTTCATTTTTTGAATTACCCATTAGACGTATTAGTCAATTCAATTTTTTTAAGGTTGATTGTTGAATCAACCTTTGATGTTTTACCAGTTTATTTTTTTATTGCCTGTGTCAATTAAATATTGATTTGCCAATGAAAAATGATTGTTTCCAATAAATCCTCGGTAAGCTGAAAGCGGAGAGGGGTGAACAGATGTGAGTATCAAATGGCGGTTGGAGTCTATCAGTATTGCTTTCTTCTGGGCGTATGAACCCCAAAGTAGAAACACCACATGATTAAGTCTTTCTGAAACTTGTCGGATAACTGAGTCAGTAAAGGTTTCCCAGCCTTTCCCTTGATGTGAACCTGCTTTGTGAGCTTCTACTGTTAGTGTGGCGTTTAGAAGAAGTACACCCTGTTCTGCCCAACGGGTGAGGTTGCCACTTCTGGGGAATGGAAGACCAAAATCGCGTTCAATTTCTTTAAATATATTCAATAAGGATGGAGGAATTGCTACTCCTTCATTGACTGAAAAACATAAGCCATGAGCCTGTCCATCGCCATGATATGGATCTTGGCCAATGATTACAACTCTTACCTTTTCCAAAGGACAAAGTTCAAAAGAATTAAATATAAGTGAAGCCGGAGGAAATATCCGTTTCGTAGAATATTCACTTCTTACAAACTGAGTGAGTTTTTCAAAGTATGGTTTTTTAAACTCATCTTCCAAAGCATTTTTCCATGATGCTTCAATTTTTACATCCATAGAGTGTTTTTTTTATAACTCAGAAATAGCATTGGCAAGTGATAGTAATGCAGACTCTAAAATTGTTTTTGAACATGCTACATTGATACGAAGATGTTGCTCACCACCTGGTCCAAAAGTTGTCCCATTGTTAAGACCTAATTTTCCTTTTTGAGCAAAGAATTGATGTAGTTTGTCGGTATCTTTAAATCCTAAGCCCGAACAATCTAACCATACCAAAAATGATGCTTCGGGTATCATTGGTTTTATCTTTGGAAGATTTTTTTCTATAAATTGGTTTAAAAAGGAAATATTGTTTTCGACGTATTCCAGCATTTGTTTTCGCCATGCTTCTCCGTACTCGTAGGCTGCAATTGTGGCTGCATAGGAAAGGACATTGCCACCAGTAAGATCTGATTTTTGTAGAAACCACGCAAATTTCTCCCTAAGTGAAGAATTCGGTATGATATAAATAGAACTTACTAAACCTGGAATATTGAAAGTTTTACTTGGTGCCATAAAGGTGATGCTGATGTTGGCAGCTGTTTCGGAGACAGTAGCAAAGGGGGTATGCATATGTCCTTTTAGGGTCATATCTGCATGTATTTCATCAGAAACAACGATGATATTGTTTTTGGCACATATCTCAGCTAGTTTAGTTAAACTTTCTTTGTCCCAAACTCTTCCACCTGGATTGTGAGGATTGCTTAATATTAGAAGTTTGGTTCGTGGTGTGATTTGTCGTTTAAGGTCATCAAAGTCCATTTCAAATTTCCCATTTCGCTCTACCAGCTGATTGTAAATCAATTTGCGGTTGTTGTTTTTCACTACGTGAATAAATGGATAATACACTGGTGGTTGAATGATTACTTCGTCATTTTCGTTAGTATATGTTTGAACGGCAAAAGCGATACCAGGCACTATTCCGTTAAGAAAACCAATCCATCCTCGTGATAACTCCCATTGATGATGGTCTTTTATCCATTGTATGGTAAGGGAATAAAAGTTTTTAGGTAAATTGGAGTATCCCAATATTGGGTGGCTCAGTCGAGCTTGAATGGCATTAAGAATGAAGTCTGGAGTACGGAAGTCCATGTCTGCAACCCAGAGTGGATAGAGATCATCAGTTCCAAATAAGGCCATACATCTATCAAGTTTAATGGCGTCTGTGCCACTTCTGTCAATTATTTCGTCAAAATTGTATTTCATATTTTAGGTGAAAATAGGAATGGAGATTCTCGTTTGTCGCTCGGTTAAAATAAATAGTTATTACTTTCTAACAATTTCAGAAATAGGTTTGCCAATGCATGCATTGGGCATAGAAATGTTTAATATTTTAGCCAATGTAGGTGCTAGATTCGTCATTTCGTAATGAGTTGTTATTTTTTGAGGTCTTATTTGCCATCCATAGAAATAGAGCGAGGTTTGTTCATTGATAGCGGTTGATTCACTCACAGCATTGTTTTTGTCATCGACTTCTGACCATCCCGGCAAAAGTGTAATTACTACATCTCCCATGCTTTTTTTGTTCAATGAATTTTTAATTTTTTCTACTTCATTATTAGAACTAGTTCCTGAATTTATAATTTCAGTGGCTGTGTAGGCTGATTGTATGCCCTCAAATTCAAGCATAAAGTCAGCAACTACCTGTTGCATCTCATGGTAATTTTTCTTTTTTTCCAAAATTTTGTGTCTATTTAGAAAAATATTTTTCCCATAATATCCCGAAATCCATTTTTCTTGACCATATAAAGCAATTAGATAATTACTCAACAGTGCCATAGAGCGACTTGCATTGAAATGTCCGGATGGAATTCTTTTTTCTTTTAATTCATCGGCCGAGTGTGTAGGTGTTTGATTGGCAAATAGTACCACCAATGTTTTATCTATGTTTACTTTTTCTGTAATTGTTTGCAACAAATAGGCAATGTTTTTATCAAGCCGCATGTACATATCTTCTTTTTCAGCAGTATTAAGAGCGGGAGTTTTTTCAAATGGTGTTCTAACTGTGTATTGGAGTAGGAGCATGTCAGGGATGTTGTCTGTGCCGAGCTGTTCTTCATTCAAAATCCGTATTCCCAATTCAGTTACCAATTCATTGGCCGATGGTGTGTTTTTGAGAATAGTAATGTTGGTGTTTTTATTTCGTTTATTATTAGCATCGTAACTAAATCCATTTTTTTTATCTTCATTCAAAGCTGGTGATAAGTAGGAATTGATATCAAATAATGGTTTCCAATTCCGATTTGCCAAATTGCTGAATGTGCCATTGATGTTTTGGTCATCAGCCCAGCTTGAGAGACCATTTGTATAGTATCCTGTTGTAACCCATTGAAGTTTTTCATCATCTATCCATGAAACACTGTTGGCTGTATGCCCACCCATCATAATAGCTTCTTCAGGATTAATTGCTACCACATGGCATTTAGATCGCTTGAAGTTGGTAAGTTTCAATTCATCTACTATGGTGCTTGCCAATAGGTTTTTAGGAGATACTGTCATAGAGCTGCCTATTCCTTCTTGTGTGGCGTCATAAATAATCGAACTGACTTCAATACTTTCTCTGTTGTAATAATTATTGCCCGATACGCCGTTATAAAATGGAGTACTTCCTGTCATTATACATGCAGCATCAGAAGCATTACCACCTGAAAGTATATTGTAATTTACATTGGTACAAATAGCCCCTTTTTCTGAAATTTGTCTAAACCCATTTTGATTAAAGTAATGCCACAACAGTTCCAAGTGTTTATGCTGTAATCCATCTACCATGATTCCAACCACAAGGCGGGGTGGTTCTGTATTTGAATTCTGAGATACAACTTTACTTGTTATGCTAAAGAATAGTATTATTAAGAGTAGAATGTGTCGAAGCTTCATTGCATTTATGATATTTAGGCTGGCAGAAATCGAATCAACCACAAGTTGTTTTTTATTGAAAGTTTCGTGTGTTTATAATTGATTTTTTTAATAGTTTGTACCCTATCTTTATGTGTGAACTCATAATTCGGAATTTAATCATACCACAATGGGTTAAAAAAAGATTAAATACAGTCATGATCATTTCATCTTTTTAAAATAGTTTTAGTAGCAAGACAGATTTCTCGCACATAAAACATCTCCATAAATGTCAATGTTTATTTGTACTACTCTTTTCATTTATTTTGAAAGGAATAGTATATAAGTAAAAGATACAGTTTTATAATATAATGGTATTATAACATCCCTTTTGTACTTGGAAGTTCATATTGATAAATGTCCCGTTTTATTGCCATTTTAATAGATTTGGCTAATGCTTTGAAAATTCCTTCCAATTTGTGGTGTTCGTTTTCTCCATCTGCTTTTATATTCAAATTCATTTTGGCTGCATCGCTAAATGATTTGAAGAAATGGAAAATCATTTCGGTGGGTAAATCACCAATTTTTTCTCGATTAAAAACTGCATCAAAAATTAGCCACGATCTACCTCCAAAATCCAATGCTACTGAGCACAGACAATCATCCATTGGAAGATAAAAACCATATCGTTCAATTCCTCTTTTATTACCCAATGCCTTATAAAATGCTTCACCTAATGCAATGGCAGTGTCTTCAATTGTATGATGTTCATCCACTTCAAGATCTCCGTTAACAAGTATTGTAAGATCACTCCCCGAGTGACGTCCAATTTGCTCGAGCATGTGATCAAAGAATTTTAGTCCAGTGTCAATTTTACATTTCCCTGAACCATCCAGATTTAGGTTGATAAGTATATCAGTTTCGTTGGTGGTTCGTTTAATAGTGGCTGTTCTTTGACCAGCAAATAAAAATTCTGCTATTTTATTCCAGTCTTTGGTTTGAAGTGCCAACGACGACTCTAATCCCTCCTTTTCTACTATGTCCAAATCATCACTGATAAAAATCGCTTTGCAGCCTAGATTTTTGGCAAGTTGTACATCAGTAATTCTATCACCTATCACATACGATCCTGCTAAGTCATATTGATTAGTGAAATATTCATTCAACATCCCAGTGCCTGGTTTGCGAGTAGGTAAATTATCTTCTGGAAATGATTTGTCAATGAAAATTTTATCGAATTCTATTCCTTCGTTTTTCAGAATAGAAAGTACCATGGCTTGTACGGCATCAAAGTTTGCTTGTGGATAAACTTCTGTTCCCAATCCATCCTGATTGGTTACTAACGCCCATTCGAAATCCAATTTTTTCTGAATAAAATGTAAATTCCGAATAACTTCAGGTAAAAACTCAATTTGTTCAACCCGGTCAATTTGGAACGTAATTGGTGGCTCGATTATAATAGTCCCATCTCTATCAATGAAAAGCACCTTTTTTTTATAATTCAGTTCTGTATTTGTCATATTCAATTAATTGTTAGTTAAGCTAATCTGTAATTGGTTTGATTTCCATCTGTACATATATTCAGTAGGTGCAAAATTAGTTATTTTAAATGAAATTTGAGTTCTTTGCTTTTGATAGATTGGGAGTGGTGTTTTTTTTGTAAAATATACTTAAAATTAAATATGTTTGATATTTTATTGAATAAAATAAATATAATATTTGTTTTTTTGTAGATAAAGTACTATATTAGACTGATATATTATAAAAATATCACAATTATGTGTTAAGTGTAGTAAGCGTATATTTAAATATTTCTTTTGGAAATTGGTATTGGTGTTCTAATTATAATAGTTTTATAAATAAAAATGCAAATAATATGGAAACAAATGATTTTTCTAAGTCAAGTTTGATAGATTTTTTGGATTTTGAAGATAAAGATATCTTCGAAAGAGCTGAGGTGTTTTCGAATTTTATAGATTATTTACACGATAAAAGACATCATTTTTATAGAAGGGTTTCTACAACTGGCAGTGCTTCAATAGTTTGTGTTTCGGATAAAGATACAGGGATTGAACGTGAGATGATTTTTATGGCATCAAATGATTATTTGAATTTAACTAAACATCCTCGTACTATTCAAGCTGGTGTCAATGCGATTTTAAAATACGGTACGGGTGCTGGTAGTGTACCTTTATTAGGTGGTACCTTAGACGTCCATATCGAATTAGAAGAAAAAATTGCCAAAATGAAGGGGTGTGAAGCCGCAATAATTTATTCGTCTGGTTTTGGCTCAAACTGTGGTAGCTTATTAGCTTTGCTCAAAGAAAAGGATTTGGCTATTTTGGATATGTATGTACATGCTAGTATAATTGATGGTTGTGCAAATACAAATGTAAAATATTTTAAGCACAATGATTTAGATTCATTAGAGCATGTGTTGAAAAACAATCTCAATTTTCGAACAAAATTTGTCATTGTAGATGGTGTTTATTCAATGGATGGTGATATTGCTCCACTTGATAAAATTGTTGAATTGGCTCATCAGTACAATGCGTATGTTATGGTAGATGAGGCTCACGCTTCAGGTGTGATTGGTGCAACCGGTAAAGGTACTCCTGAGTATTTTAATATAGAAGGTAAAGTTGATATCGTGGCCGGAACTTTCAGTAAAGGTCTCGGGTCTGTTGGTGGTTATATCTGTGGGTCTCATAAATTGATTAATTTGCTTCATTATTATTCTAGATCATATATGTTCTCCACAGCAATGACACCTCAAACAGCAGCTTCATTAGTTGCTGCAATAGATGTTATACAAGACGAACCAGCACTTCGAGCAAAACTATGGGATAATATCAATTATTTTAAATCAAATCTAACGCATTTAGGTTTTGAAATTGGTGCTGCTCAAACGGCTATTTTTCCTGTAATAATTGGTGATGATTTTAAAGTAAGAGAGACTTGTCGCATTTTAGATGAAATGGGAATCTATGCCAATCCAGTCCAATATCCTGCTGTTCCTAGAAAGCTATCGAGAATTCGTTTTAGTTTGATGTCCAGTCATACTCGTGAACATTTGGATAAGACTTTAAATACTATGGAGCATATAAAAAAAGTATTGAAGTTGACAGAACTCTCACAGAAGACCAATATGAATTGAAAGTGTTCTATTTTAGGGTAATTGAGTTTTTTAATAAAGAATAATCTATATTTTTTTGTTTAAATTGAGATAATACAAGTTAATATCATTATTGAGATATCGTCGTTGTTCCTAAAGGATGATAAATGTATCCAATTCTCGTTTTCTTCTTTAGGTATTATATTTCTGTATAAACGTCCTATTTTAAAGTGAAATGGGACGTTTTTTTTTATAATATGTTTTATAATATGATTTTTTATTTTTAATCCTTGTTCCAATGTGTTTCTTTTGCCCTTCTTTATATTCTCTATTGTCTATTAGGGGTTTTGAAATGAATCAAATATATACAGAGTGTGAAGCCGCTCAAAATTGTTGAATCTATTTTAGAAAAAGGCTTTTGTTGCAAAGCTTGATGTTGATGTATTGATAAATATTCTGGGTGTAGTTGATGATATTTCAGTTTATCATATAATCTCTATCAGTAAAAAATAAAACTGTATTTATTATTCAATTTTATTATGAAAGTGTTTAAGCCTATTTACCATGTGGTGTAGATGTGTAGATTGTATCTTTGTGGTGTCATAGATTGTTGCTGTAAATGAAATATATGTTTTGCTAAATCTTATTTTATAGTTGTAACTGTCAGATTTTAAGATCGGTATTGAATGTAAGGTAAATTTATTTAAAATATTTCATTAAAACATTTGGTTTGTATAATTAAATCGAGTACTTTTGCACCCGCTTTTAGAGATAAGCCTTGTTTGGTTTGAGATTGAGAAATGAATAATGATAATAAGAAAGATT